>JGI12712J15308_10000228_pt1 | contig 16554 bp, 13 predicted proteins | sample JacPin_JW_Ref_O2_FD_15308 | JGI IMG/M metagenome (IMG submission 15308) | reverse complement strand
CCTCTGGCAAACGTATCTAGCGGCGGGCCACGCGGGCCGCGGTGGCGTTGTTCTCGACGACGATGAGTCGGGGACCAAGTTGACGGCCTTGCAAGTGTGATTAGGGAAGACGGCGACGGTCTCGCCACGTTGCCGCTATACACATGTAATCCCGACGACTTCGCAGGAATCCCGCGGCTTGCGCTCCGGTCGGTCACGCATCCTCATCACCAGTAGGGAAGGCGCTACTCGGCTACTCGGTACCAAAAAGCGTTGACTACCAGCCAACTTTCGGCATACGTAAGTTGACATAATGTCGCTTATCGGCATGATTTTCTACCGAGGTCACCAAAGGGCAAATCCTCGCTTGCGAATTTGGCTGTCCGATCCTGCCCGCTATTCCAGAAGTATCTGGCCGTCGAGACATTCCTGGCACGGCCCCGTTCTCATCGACACCCGTTCTCATCGACACCGTCGAACGAACTCGCACAGAAGAGCTTCTACGAAAGCATGCGGACAGTTGCCGGAATCTTTTTGCTTGCCTAAGTTCCACCGCCCGACAGGGTCAGATTTGTCACAGTGACGAAACCGCCACAGCCCGCCCCCTGTCCCTGGTTAACAACGAATAGGTACTCGACTGCTTAATCCAGCGCGGCCGCATTGCGACGGTTGCCCGAAGGCCATTCGCCGGCGCTGCGGTCGAAGAAAGCCGTAATCCGAGCCCAGCGAACGCGAGCCAGAGTCAAGCAGTGCTGCCGCCACAGGCCTTCTGCCCGCAACACGTTCGCGCTCATCCGTCCATTTGATGAAGTCTGCGGTGATCCAACATGCACCGCACGATGCCAGTCCCGCGCCGAATTCAAGTGGCGAACCGACGAGAAGTGCCGCCAGCGCGTAAAACCCGGACGCGACTGTGACAACGATTGCGCCGGTGCGAAGGGCCATCAAAGGCCGGCCTCGAACTTGGGCTCGCGTGTTCATGGTTCCTCCTAACCAACACCCGTGGTAACTAATACTTACATCGTTGTAATTCCCGACCGAATGAATCTTCAAACACTCAAGTGCCCCGAAAGTGCACTACCTGCGACGAAACTCCGTGCCTGACGGATCATCGGTTGCACTCAGCTAGCGGGGCGGTTACCCGCAGCGCCGCGTTCAGCACTTCGGCTGCAATTGTTGAAGGGCGGCGCCGATCCGGGAAGCGATGCGGGACACGAGATTTGGAAGCCCGACAGGCGGATTGTTTGCGTGAACCGAGACCGTAATTGCCGCGGCGCACGCACCATTGGGCCACCAGACTGGCGCCGATATGCAGCAGATGCCGGGAACTGCGTCCTGATGGTCAATCACCGTCGCTCGCGGATCGGCTAGGGAATCACGGAGATCGCGCCATTCGCTTCGGGTCCAGCAGTCAGGAAGTGAAACCGTCCCGGCGGGCTGGGCCGCGTAGAGCACACGTCCGGTGGCGGTGCGGGCAATCGAGTCGGGATCAAGGTGGTCGGGCATGTAGGCGTGACCGTGAGGCACGGCGGCACAGATATAGCGGAGCCGATTCTCACTGAGAATCCGCAGCGATGCCATAGCGCGCGATTGCACGGCAAGGCTGTGGACGGGCCGTTGCGCGCACTGCCGCAACAGCGGCTCTGGTTGCCAACGCTGCCCGATCCGCATCATCAGCGGACCGACGTAATAGTGGTGGTTGACGCGCTCCACCGCACCGAGCGCAACCAGTTGTTCGGCGAGGCGATGCGCGGACGTTTTCGCTAACCCGCTTGCGCGAGCCAGCGCCGTCAGTCCGAGACCGTCATCGGCGTCAGCAAGAGCGTCCAGGACAGAGAAGGCGCCGTCGAGGACCGTTCGGCGGCTAGCCTCGTCCGGTGCCGTCAATGTTGCCAATTGCTCTGAGTGGCTGCCGGTGTCCGACAAATGCACAGACATGATGGCCTTCTCCCGACGCCGGTAGTCCCGTTACACGCGACCATAAAGTCCGGATTTCCGGACGTCGTGAGTAGTCCACTACTTAATCCAGCGAGCCCACCGCCAATGACAATGAATCGGTGACACACGACGACATTGCCGCTTACCGAAGCGGCGTTGCGGCAGGCAGGGCCAAGATGATTGGCGCACGCGTGAAATCAGTGTCAACGGCGCAATCCGAGTAATCGACTACCCCATACCGCGGGTGGCCTCCGACCGACAATGGCTTCGTGGCCGACGACGGCATCGATGCTTACGAGGCAGCATTGCGACGGCTGCCTGAAGCGCATTCACTGGCGTTGCGATTGAAACGCGCCGGCGTCGCCGATGAGGTGGTCTGTGGTTACCTGCACATTGAGCCGCAAGGACTAAATATTTTGCTGCGGATTGCCGAACGGAAATTCGACGCTGAACTCCGCAAGCGGTAGCCGCCGAATCCGTTCAATATTTTAATAGACGCGCGTACAACGATCTTGATTTAACATTCTCGAATGCGGACCTGGCCACTGACGGGTCGCGCCGAAGAACTCAACGTCATCGCCGATGCGTTCTGCCCGGACAGGCCGTACGTGGGTGTGGTGATCTCCGGTTCTGCAGGCGTGGGCAAGACGCGGCTGGCGCGTGAAGCGATGGGGCTCGCAGCAGAGCGCGGCTGGGCCGTGCGCTGGGTGGCCGGCACCCTTGCGGCTCAGTCGATCCCGCTGGGCGCGTGCGTGCAATGGGCCGATCGACTCGATGGGGACCCGTTGCAGCTGGTGAGCAACGTGATCGCCAAGCTCACCGCGTCGCCGAACGGCGCCCCGGTGCTGGTCGTGGTCGACGATGCACGTCTCCTCGACGACTTGTCGGCGTTCGTGCTGCATCAGTTGGTGTTGCGACGAGCGGCCACCGTGATCGCGACAATCCGCACTGGCGCGCCGGCACCGGACGCGGTGACCGCACTGTGGAAAGACGGACACTTGCAGCGGCTGGATCTCCAGCCGCTGTCACGTAGCGAATCCGACATCTTGCTGCAGGCGGCCCTCGGTGGCCCGATCAGCACCGCCTGCGCCGAGCGCATGTGGCGCTTGACCCGTGGCAACGTCTTGTTCTTGCACCAATTAGTCAACCAGGAATTGCAGGCCGGACGCCTGCTCCGCCCCAACGGCCTGTGGCGATGGGTGGGCACCATGGAGGTGTCACCGTCGCTGATCGACCTCGTCGACCTGCGCATCGGCTCCACTCCGGAGCCAGTGCTGGAGGTGATCGACCTGGTCGCCGTCGCCGAACCACTCGAGCTGGCGCACCTGGCCGCACTGGCCGATGCGGCCGCGATCGAGGACGCCGAGCGTCGCGGCCTGATCACCGTGTCACGCACGACCCCGACAACTGTGGCGCGCCTGGGCCATCCCCTGTACGGAGAAGTCCGGCTGGCGCAGGCGGGGCACCTGCGACTCAAACGCTTACGGGGGCGCGTCGCCGGAGATATGTCCGACTCCAATAAGACTGCAGGCGAACCGGATCCGGTGCGCCTGGCCCTGCTGTGGCAGCAGTCGGATCTGGCGCCGGATCACGATCTTTTCACCCGGGCCGCCCAGGCGGCGTTGCGACGACTAGATATGGACTTGGCCCAGCGACTCGCCGAAGCGGCGATCGCTGCCGGCGCCGGAATCGATGCTGAACTTCTGTGCGGTAACACGCTGACAATGTTGAGCCGGGGCGCCGAGGCTGAGGCGATCTTCAAGTCGCTGACCGCCCGTCAGCTGCCCGGGCCAGCTTGCTCGACCGCAGTGAATCTGCGCGCCGTCAACTTGCTGTGGGCAATGGGTCAACCCGAGCAATCCCGCGCAGTGATCGACGCTGCGCTAGCCATCGTGTCCGGTTCCGGTCCCAAATCGCACGGGTTTCTGGCTTTCCGCGCCGTCCAACTGGCCGTCGAGGCGCATCCCGCTGAAGCCCTGAAAGTTTGTCAGCCCATCGACCAGGCCGAGCTTGCCCCACTTCCGGCAATGGTTCTGGCGTGGGCCCACACCATCGCTCTGAGTGACCTCGGACGTCCATTGCACGCCGCGGAGATTGCCCAAGCGGCCGCCGCGTTGGCCGCGGACTCGCTGGATGCCGCCAACACAGCGGTCATCCTGGCCGTCTATCACACTGAGGCCTTGCTTCTCGGTGGCTTTCTCGCGGAGGCCCTTGCGTTTGCCGAGCACACCTACCAGCGGTGCGCCGACGTGCCGGGCGTCGCCCAAACGTTCGCCGCCGCCATTCGGGGCATGGCGGCACTGGGCAACGGCGATCTCAGCACCGCGACGGAGTGCCTTGGCGACGCGGTCGCCGAGTTCGCCGATAGAACAGATGGCGGCTCGTATCACTTTGGCATCTCCCACGCGAGGGCACTCGCATGCGCAGGCGACCTGGACGCGGCGGACGAAGCGCTCGCCCAAATGCAGCAGAATCGACATCCGGCCCACGCGTACCTCGAATCGGCAAGCCTGCTGGCCGCCGCGTGGGTGGCGGCCGCGCACGGACGCACCTCCCAAGCACGCGACTTAGCCAGGAAGGCAGCGGAATTCGCGTGCACACACGGGCAGCACGCCCGCGAGGTGGTGTGTCTACAGGCCGCGATTCAGTTGGGTGACCTGCACACCGCTACCCGGCTTGCTGAGCTCGCCGAACTGGTGGAGGGCCCCCGCGCAGGCCTGGTGGCGCGTTGGGCGGCGGCGCTGGCCGACCACGACGGCGATGCTCTGCGTGCCGTGTCGCACGACCTCGAGGCAATGGGCGATCGCATCGCTGCAGCCGATGCATCCGCGCACGCCTCGCGCGTGTTCCACCAACAGAATCGGCGCGGAACTGCACTCACTGCGAGCGGCCATGCCGAGCGACTGGTCACCGCCTGCGGCGCCACGACTCCGGCCACGCAGGCGGTGGCTATGAAGCTGCCGCTGACCGACCGCGAACGCGAGATCGCCATTCTTATCTCACAGGGGCTGTCCAACATCGAGATCGCGCAAGCCCTCACCCTGTCGGTGCGCACCATTGAGGGCCATATTTATCGCGCCTGCGGGCGGGTTGGCACCGCCACTAGAACCGAACTTGCCCGGCTCATAACTGAATTCGCACCTGCGCACCAGTCCTAGGTCAGACCACCGGACCGCAGCGGATGTCGAACCGTTCGTGCAGGCTGTCGAGGGCTCGGCGGCAATGCTCACGTTCGCGCCGGTGTGCGCGCATGAACCCCGCTGTCGCTACCATGCGGCGCGGCAGCGGGTACCAGCGATCCAAGTTGATACCGCAGTCGAGAAAGACCTTGGTGGGAACAATGTCAGCGATCAAGCTGGTGTTGTGTTGCAAAAGCGAAAGGAGCGCATACGGCGCCGCCGCCGGTGCCTTGCGTCGAATATCGTATGCGTCGAGCTCATACAGTGGCACGTCCCTGATCTTGCCCAGAAACAGCAGGTGCGTTAGGAAGTAAGCCATCAACGATGTTAAATGCATTGTGGCAGAGCGTGCTTGAATGGAAACCGCCGCCCCGCCATCGGAGACGTAGGGCTCATACGGGTAGTCGGTTTTCAGGACGTATCCGGTGCAGTTAACCACCCAGCTGCCCGGTGTGATCGTCTTGCTGGCCCCGCTCCGGAACACCAACTCCGTCGCACCGCCACGATCGACAATGTCGACGAGATAATCCATGATCACGTCGTTCAGCCCCACGCCAATCGTCAGGTTCTCCAACTCGGACAGCACACCAAACAGGAGGTTGCCGGTTTCGGGAGTCGACCAGACGCCGTACTGAGCTCGAAGCCAGCTCGCAACTTCTTGCTCATTGCGTCCGTCGAAGCGACGGGCCGACTCCCTGGCGACATTGCTCACGGGGGTGCCGCTCAGCCACCGTCGGACCCCGGCAGGAAGGAGCCGATCGCGGCTGAGGAAGTAGGTGCCCGACCCCGCCACCAGGTTCACCTCTCGGCCCGGACATTCCGTGATGAGCGCGTGGGCGGTATCCATCGCGGTCTTACCGCCGCCAACGATCCACACCGGGGCATCGCTGGCCCGTATTTCGCCGCAGCGCATATCGCAGGAGTCAGGAGACACCGATTCGACACGGGCACTAGAGAATTCGAGCGGGTCATTGGGCGTAACGCGGAAGCCGTAGGCTTTGATGAGCCGGTTGGCCTCGACCACCACCTGCTTGCCATCCGGCGATCGGCAGATGATTTGCACCTTGCCGTCGAGCTCTTGGTCGGACTGAAATTCCCAGCCGAAAAGCTCGTCCACGCGCACCCGCTGTTTGATCACCTCAAGGCAATAGGCGAAGTGGTCGAGAACTTCGCCCTTCGTCGCCAAGTAGGAGCGCTTCTGGCCGAGAGTCCACTTGATGTTGCCCGCGGTGAACATTCCGTGTGGCTGATGCAGGCGCACATACGGGTACGTGTCCACCCACATGCCACCAACGCGTCGCCGACGGTCGATCAGGATGACCTTCTGATCGCGAGAAAGGTATTGGCTGGCGACGAAAAGTGCGTTGAGTCCGGCCAGGCCGGACCCCACGATGCAGACGTCACACGTTTCTACCAGCGCAGACCCCTCGAGCGGAACTGGTTGCAATGCGGGCATCGGCACCTCTTTCGTCGTAGCACCCCTCCCCTGCATGGCGCAGCAGGAGTTGAATTATGTGGGGGTGCCCGTGGCGACGCCGTGAGTAATCGACTACTTAACTTTCCTCACCGGCCATACTGAAGCGACGGATGGACGACACAGCCTCACGAGAGCGATAAAGCCTTGACGAAAGCCAAAAGCGGCGAAAACGGTGGGGAATCCCCCTCGCAGCTGATCGATGCCCGTATCGCGGAGCTCGGTGACTGGCGCGGCGAGACGCTGGCTCGTATCAGAAAACTGATCAAAGCAGCCGACCCGGACGTAGTCGAAGAGTGGAAGTGGCGCGGCGTGCCGGTGTGGTATCACGCCGGAATGATCTGCACCGGTGAAACTTACAAGAATGTCGTCAAGCTGACTTTCGCCAAGGGCGCGTCACTCGATGACCCGTCGAGTCTCTTCAACTCCAGCCTGGATGGAAATACCAGACGGGCCATCGACATTCACGAAGACGACAAGATCAACGAAAAGGCGCTGAAGAGTCTGATCCGCGCCGCCGTCGCGCTGAACATGTCTTAGCGGCCGGGCTCCCGGCGCCGGTTGCGGCTATGAACACGAGTCGCTTCAGCCAGGGCTAGGGCTGCCACCATGGGCGCAGTGGCAGGCCGTCGGTGCCGTGCTTGGCGAGCTTGGACGCCAGCACGTGGTGCAGCTGAATATTGTTCTGTTCGAACGCCACCCGGGACGCCGCCATGTACAAGCCCCACACCTTCGCCGTGGCGATGCCAACCTCGGCGACAGCCTCGTCCCAGTGCTCGACGAGGTTGTGGGACCAGTCACGCAATGTCATGGCGTAGTGGTGACGAAAATTCTCCGCGTGGAGCACCTCGAATCCCACATCTTGGATATGGGAGAGGATGCGTCCCGAACCGGTCAGCTCGCCGTCCGGGAAGACGTAGCGATCGGTGAAGCTGCTCGCGCGGAAGTTCGACTTGTTGTTGTTGCGGGTGATGCAGTGGTTGAGCAGCAGACCGTCGGTGCGCAACTTGGATTTGAGGAACTCGAAATAGGACGGATAGTTCTTGACGCCGATGTGCTCGGTCAATCCGATCGAGGAGACTGCGTCAAAACCGGTTTCGTCGACGTCGCGATAGTCGCAGTGACGGACCTCGGCCAGCTCGCCGAGTCCTTCAGCCTCGAGCGCCGTTTGAGCCCAGGCAGCCTGTTCTGCGGACAATGTCGCGCCGATCGCGTGGACGCCGCGCCGGGCCGCGTAGCGCACCATGCCACCCCAGCCGCATCCGACATCGAGCAGCCGGTCCCCCGGCTGCAGCCGCAGCTTCTCGAAGATCAGCCGGTACTTGTTGTCCTGGGCCACCTCCAGCGTTGCTTCGGACTCTGGATAGACCGCACACGTGTAGGTCATTGACGGTCCCAAGACCCACTCGTAAAAGGAGTTGGAGACGTCGTAGTGGTATTGGATCGCCTCGGCATCACGAGCCTTGCTGTGCCGCATGCCCTCGGCGATTCGGCGCCAGCGAGGCAGCATCTCCTGCGGCGGTGGCGCTGCCGGCAGGAGATGCTCGATGCCGACCGCGCGGATGATACTGGCCATCAGTCGCGGTGAGGGCCTGGTGAACTCGACCTTTTCGGCCAGCAATTTGAGCACGTCGTAGGGATCTCCGGGGTGCACACCGCGTGCTTCGATATCACCGGCGACGTATGCCCGGGCCAAACCGAGTTCACCTGGCGCGGTGGCCAGATAGGTGGTACCGCGAGGAGTCAGCAGGTCCATTCCCAGTACGGCGTCTTCGGCGCCGGCGCTACTGCCGTCGTAGGCAGTGAACCGTAATGAGTCCGTGGCGCCGCGAGTGAAGACCGCCAGGACCTCAGCGAGGCTCAACTTGCCTGTCGCGGTCGACGCCGGCTCCTTGGTGGTCGTCATCGTCGTTGCACTGCCTTTGCGTAGAGGTCGAGGAAGCGGGAATCCGGATCGTAGACCTTCTTCGCCGTCTTGTAGGTCTCGCCGCCGTAGAGTTCGTCGAACTCTTCTCTGCCGTAGTAGGAGTCGGAGTACAGCGATTTGTGCCCGTCCAGCGAACCGACCTTCTCCTCGATCAATCGATTCGTCGCGCCATCGGTCGCGCCCACCGGAACCGACGACCAGAAGCCGACATTGACGTAGCTGTGTCCCGGCCGGATCGGATACAGCGACCAACCGTCGTGATCACGTAAACGCAACGGGCACAACCAGATCGGAGCGATCGCTACCGCCTTGAGGAACCATTCCAAGAACTCCGTCGTGCGTTCGAGTGGGAGCTCGACATCTTGGACCACCCGTTCGCGAGGCGGACGGCCATTGCGCTTTTCGATGCGGTCGGCGATACCGAACCGCCGGTCGAGTGCTACCAGCTTCCAGTACACGCTGCTGCGGCGGTAGCGTCGCGGCCACCAGCGTCGCAGGCGGGGGTTTTGTGCGCCGAAAGCACCGGAGCACCAGAACCAGTCGGTGTCCCATCGCCAGAAGTAGTCGTGCATTGTCAAACGGTCTTCTGTGGTGCCGGTGTCGTGCTGGATGGAGCGGTAGTAGATGCGTTGTCCGGTATAGTCACTGGCCGGGCCGGGAGCCGCGGTGCGCACACCGAGAGATAGGTAGCTCTCGGTGGCGTTGAACACCACGCCGTCGAGATAGTCGACAGAGACGCCATCGAACTCACCGGTGTCAATGATGCGATCCATCGCCGCCATCAGGTGGCTCAGCGAGTGGAACCGCACGTGCCGCAGCGCGACGAACGGTTTGACGGATTCTAACTCGATGCGTAACCGTGTCGAATACCCTAGTGTGCCATATGAATTCGGATACGTGCGGAAGAGGTCGGGGTGCTGCCGGGGTGAGACGGTGAGCAATTCTCCTGTGCCGGTGAGGATGTCCAATTCCAGCACCGACTCATGAGGCAGGCCGTTGCGGAACGAGGCCGACTCGATGCCCAACCCGGCGACTGCCCCGCCCAGCGTGATGGTCTTCAATTGCGGGACCACCAGCGGCGACAGACCATAGGGCAGAGTGGCGGCCACCAGATCTTCGTAGGTGCACATGCCGGCCACGTCGGCGGTGCGTGCGGCCGGGTCAACCGAAATGACGTTCGTCAGCCCTGAAACGTCTAGTCCAGGGGTGCTGAGTTTTGCGCGGTCGCGGAACAAATTGGAGGTGGGCTTGGCCAGTCGGACAGCCGCCGTCGAGGGAATCGAACGGTAACTCGCCAAGAACCGCTCGACGCCCTCCACATGAGCCGCAGGTGCGGATGCAGGGACAGGCATCACCTAAACGATAGCCCCCGGCAACCACCAGCGCAGACACCAAGAGCACGCGGGTCGCCGGGCCGTGCGGCATCGTCGTGTTTTGTTGTCAGATTTAGCAGTGCACGGTCACAGGTATCGTGTCGTGGTGGTTCAAACGGAAAGCGGCTTGGCGCGCTTGAGGTCGTCGGTCAAGAAGGGTCAGGGTACGGCCGCCGCTGACATTCGACTCACGCTAGCGACGAGTACACCATGACAGCTCGCCGGGCAGATCCGAGGACAGCTCCTCCAGTGGGCGATCTGGTGACCCCGCCCGTCGACGACCTACCCCAAGGTCTCGCCGACACCGTCGCCGAGCTCATTGGGAGGCCACGCGCACGCGGCTGGATCCACCTCTGCTGTGCGGCTATCGCCACCGTGGGCGGATTGGCGCTGGTGTCGGTTGCGGGACTCACGTCTTCTCAGAAAGCCGTCCTTGCGACTCTGATCTACACCGTCACCATTGTCGCGATGTTCACCGTCAGCGCCGTCTATCACCGCAAGCACTGGCACAACCCGGTGGCCTTGAAGTGGATGAAGCGGCTGGACCACTCGGCGATCTTCATCTTCATCGCCGGTAGTTACACCCCGTTCGCGCTATTGTCGATGCCGCCGCGCACCGGAGCCGAAGTGCTGGCCATCGTGTGGACGGGCGCGGCAGCCGGGGTGGCACTGAAGATGTGGTGGCCGTCCTCCCCGCGATGGGTTGGCATACCGCTCTACCTCTTGCTCGGCTATGTGGCGCTCTGGTTCGCCGGCACCCTGCTCGACGGTGGAGGTCCGATCGTCGTCTGCCTGCTCGTCGCGGGCGGGGTCCTCTACAACATCGGCGTTATTTTCTTCGCCATTCGTTGGCCGAACCCGTGGCCGCGCACCTTCGGCTATCACGAGTTTTTTCACGCCTTCACCGCGGCCGCGGCGGTGAGTCACTACGTCGCGGTGTGGTTCGTCGTCGTGTAATTTGTGCCGCGATCGGTCACGAGGAGATCTTTCTCGCGATGCTTGGACCAGGCCGCCGGCCTGCATACCGCCACTTTCGACGAAGTGCTGTGTATCGCCGCCGCTGAGTCAGGCCGCCTTCTCGATCTCGTCCTCGTCGTCGGGGTGCTGGACGTAGGCCGCCTCTCGCACCGCGTCGTCGGATTCCAGCGCCGCACCCAATGCGCCACCGATCATCGCCAACGACGAGATCAGCCAAGCCAATTCAAAATAATCACGCAAAGTGGCCGGATGCCCGACTTGGTCGCGCCAGATTTGCGGCATCACGAACCAGAACGACGCGCCCAGCGCTAACACATAGAGCGCCACGTACAGCACAGTCACGCCGATCAGGACGGTGATCACGGTGACGATGTTGAACAGAATCACCTGCTTGCGTACGGCGCGAGCAACCATCGGTTCCCACAGCTCAGCGCCGACGATCAAGGTCACCACTGTCGCGCACACCGACACCAGCGCGGTGCCGGCGAGACGGAGCAAGCCAAAGGCGTCGGCCAGTCGCCAGATATCGGCGGTCACCAAGCCGAACACTCCCGCAGCGACGGCGCCCGTCAGCGCGCGCGATAATCGCAATGACAACCGCCACGGCTGGTTGGCCGCCACCATCCCGCTGATCAACGTCAAATTGCCGGTCAACACTCGGGCGGTGTACAGGAACGCTTCGTCAGCCGGGTCGCTGCCCAGTTCCCGGACCCGCTGCACCGTGAGCCGCCTCGACGAGCGGCGGCCACCATCACCCTTGGAGTGGTGCAGCTCAGCAGATCCTGCGATCAGCCGTACGAGCAGGCGCACGATCGTCTCGCGGATCCGATGGCGTCCCCCCATTGCCCCCAACGCGGGCACCGACACAATCGCTACGTTGCGCACCGGATTCGCATGGGCCACCACCGGCCGTTGGTCGACGTGCAACGGGAGGTCCGTAAGACAAATGACTACATCCCAACCCTTTTCAAGCAGTTTTTTTCGCGCGGCTTTCACGATCTGGGCGTCGGTCGCCGGAGGCTGCACTAGTCGGTGCTCCATGACTTCGACGCACCAGCGGGCACCGGGTAATCGCCGGTCGAGCTCGCAATGCAACTCGGTATCAGCGAGCTCGCGGGCCAGCGAAAAGGCGGCACCCGGATCGCCGATAATCCCAAGCACGATATGGGGATCCGGGTCGCCGTCATGTGGATCCGGGACGGGGCCGATCGGATCAGCAGCGGGCGCCATGCCTAGATCGTTGCATTCGTGGCGCCGCCAGGGCGCGGCGGCAGCACGGCGAGCCAGGAGTCCGAGAGCAGCTCAAGCAGCTGACCATCCGGGTCGCGGACCATTGCCGACTGCTCATTGACAGTGCCCTCGACGATCGATCCGCCAAAACTCTCGACTGCGGTGAGTAGCTCCCCAAGGTCCGACACTGATAGCGACAGATGGGTAAGCCCAACCTCGTCCATGACCCGCCCCGACCCGGCGCTCAGAACGCGGTGCGAGTAGGCAAGCAGCTCCAGCACCAGCCCGTCGCGAACCAAATATGTCGCGTGCAAGCCGATCGGCTCGTTCAACTGCAGCAGTTGACCGGTCCCCCCGTCGGGCGGCTCGAGTTCCCACCAGTACGTGAAACCCAGCAGACCTTCGTAGAAACGGCGCGATCGTGCGGTGTCGGCGACGCACAATCCGACATGGTTGAAAACTATCCGCGGACGGGCCATTTCAACCTCCAACAAGTGAGCGGCGACTCCTAAGGTATCCGCAACGGGAATGGGTCATTGGCAAAATCGATTTGGGCTGCCGGATTGGCGACCGCCGTGGTCATACCGGACCCGAAGGCACCCGAGCGATCGAAAAGGGTGGCCGTGCCGACAGCGACGCCGTCTGTCGCCCAATGGGAATCGGCCTGCACGCCGATCCATTCCCCAACGGGCAAGCGCGCCAACCCAACTGTCAAGTCGCCGTTTATGTAGCCGACCCCGTGCGTGCCGAGGTTGGTCACCAGACTGGTTGCCTCGGCAACCATCACCGCCCGAACGAACTGCGAGTTGGGTTGCCCCGCCACGACATCAACAGCGCTATTGTAGAAGCGCTTTCGCGAATCATTCTGATGATCTCCCGGTGAGCGACTCCAGTCACCCGCGTCGCTGTCTACCGCCGTCTGCACTCCGTCGTCCAACCGTGGCGGGAAGGGAATCGTCGTCGGCACGCTCCACAGTCGGCCCGGCGGCGCCGTCGACCTCCGGTACTGCAGCAGCGTCGCCCGTGCGACCAACCGACCCTCTTGGGCCAGGTCGCACTCGGCGCTGCGCACCCTCCTGCCGTCACGCACGACACGGAACGTCACGGCGGTCGAAACACCGCGTGCAGCCCGAAACAAATCGACTGTCAGCCGCGTCGGCATGAAATCGGGCGATCCGTACTGTAGTTCGAGCGTCCTGGCCGCCAAGCCCACGACCGCCGGCCCATTGAGATGGTCGTCGCCCCAGTGGCTACCCGCGAAGTGGGTCGGTTCAAATTCGTCGCTTCCGGTCAGAGCGAAAAGCGCCGGCTTCATGGGAACGCCTCCTCATCGTCACAGCAGACCCACGGGGCTCCTGCACGACCGCCAAGCATAACGTCGGGGCCGATACCCGAATCGACGCTACTTCTCCGACGATTAATTCCACATGCATGCTGGTCATCGACAAAAATGCTTGATTCCGCAAGCGATTTTGCCGAATCAACGAATTTCGCTTTCGCCGTGGCGTTTACATTCTTCAACTGCGTCCCACTGCATACCCGTACAGACCCAATCGTCCGGCACGCTAACATCACCCTGATCCCTGCTCCTGCGCCTGGAATAAACGAGAGGACCTTACCTGATGACGCACCGTCACCGGCGCCGCATTCTGGTAGCGAGTTACGCCGCGGCAACGGCGCTGATGGTCGCGGCGTGCGGCAGCCACACGCCATCATGGTTCCCGATGCAGGCGCAGAAGACGTCAAAGACCCACGCTCCCGACGCGGCGCCGGCCACTTCTGTTTCGCCTCCAAAACCGTTGCCCGCCAACAACCTCAAGAGTCTGGTCTTGTCCAACGAGGATGTCAACGAGATTGTCGGCCTGCCTCTCAGCGATAGGTCTCAGTTCGATTCGCCCACCGCGTCCGCGAGCGACTACACCAACCCGGGCTGCGCCCTGACGATGGGAATTACCAAGGACGCCCTTGGCGACGGGGAAAACACTGCTTACCGCTCAATCCGAAATCAGGCATCCAAAGATGACAGCCTTGTCGGGATGTTTTCGCAGAACTTCGCTACTTTCGAAACGTCGGACAAAGCCAGCGAAATCTTTCACAAAGCGTACGCAACACTGGGCCATTGCAATTCCGCCACGATTGCAGCTAAAGACAACCCCGCTACCTGGAAAATCCTGGCTCCGGGTCCGTTTAACGGCGATGCGGTGACTTTCGGCGCTCTGCAGTTCACCGACAAAAACCAACCACTTGGCTGGCGCTGCGACCACCAGGCCCGCGTCAAGAACAACGTCATTGTCGAGGCATCCATGTGCGGATGGGCCAACGGTGCCTACGCTGCCGCGGCCGCGGTCGATCAGATCAGTGCCCGGATACCGCCTCCGGACAAGCCGGCTCCTCCGGCACCTGCAGGTTTTCTCGCGCCGAACAAGATCAAGTCGGTGATCGTGGACGTGCCACAGGCGAGCAAGATCCTCGGCACCAACCTCGGCGATAGCAGCACCGTGTTGTATCCGCCGGCTCCCAGAGATTTCGGCGACAAGTCCAACTGCAGTCCGCTGGAAGGGCCCGACTCGAATTCGTTCGGAATAGATGTCGACTACACCGCATATCGCGGGTACGACTACCGGGAAGCGAAGGACAATTACCAGCACATCGTCGATCAACAGGTTGCGACATACCCCGACGCGCAAGATGCGGACCGCAACTTCCACAATGCGCTGAGTGGGCTCAGTGGGTGCGACGGAGCGCTCGTGCCCGGCGAGACGGGAAGCAATGTCCAGTTCCAACTGCAGACCCCAAAAATCACCGACAACAAGGCTCAGTGGTCGTCGATCGGAATAACCAACGGTCAACAAGGCGCTTGGCGCTGCGCCTTCGATTTCCGCACGCAGAGCAACGTCCTATTGGCCGCCAAGGTCTGCCAGAACGGCGACCCGACCGACATCGCCAGTCAGATAGCCGACCAGATGGCAGCCTCGATTCCCAAGTAACCCGCCCGGCGCTACCGCAATCGATGACCTTCGACACCGAAGAAATGCAGGTGGCCCGGTTGTGGATGTAGGCGCACGCGACTACCCCGCGGCGGTGGGTCCTGCCCGTCGGCACGTGCGACGATCGGCTGACCGAAAGTGTTGTCGGACCGGGCGATTCGCCCGTACAGATAGGCGTCCGCACCAAGTTCCTCGACCATATCGATCTGCATTTCGACACCGGTTGCGCCGACTTCAAGATGCTCCGGCCGGATACCGATCACCAGTTCTGCTGTGGTATCGGTAATCTCGCGCGGGACCGGGATCGACCAGTCGCCCAGTGCTACGGCGTGGTCGACGACGGGAAGAGTCACAAGGTTCATCGCCGGCGACCCGATGAATTCCGCTACGAACATGTTCACCGGGCTCCGGTAGAGCTCCCGTGGAACCGCGCACTGTTGCAGGACACCGTCGCGCAACACCGCGACACGATCACCCATGGTCATTGCCTCGACTTGATCGTGGGTGACGTAGACCGTGGTGATGCCCAGTCGCCGTTGGAGCCCCGCAATCTGATTGCGGGTCTGCACCCGTAGTTTCGCGTCCAGGTTCGACAGCGGTTCGTCCATCAAGAACACCTGCGGTCGACGAACGATCGCACGCCCCATCGCCACCCGTTGGCGCTGACCCCCGGACAAATCTTTCGGTTTGCGGTCCAGGTACGGCTCGAGGTCGAGTAACCGGGCAGCATCCAATACCCGTTCAAGGATCTCGCTCTTCGTCAGCCTGGCGATCTTGAGGGCGAACCCCATGTTCTGGGCGACATTCATATGTGGGTACAAAGCGTAGTTTTGGAAAACCATTGCCACATCGCGATCTTTAGGATCGGCGTCGGTGACATCTCGGGCGCCGATCAGGATCCGTCCGGAGTCGACCGTTTCCAGCCCCGCGACCATGCGCAGCGACGTGGTCTTCCCGCACCCGGAGGGTCCGACCAGCACGACGAACTCACCGTCGCCGACGCTCAGGTCCAAGCGATCGACTGCGGGCCGATCCGCGCCGGAGTAACGGCGGGTGGCCTGTTCGAAAGTCACTGACGCCATTGGCTATCCCCCAAGCCCGGTGACTGCGATGCCACGGATGAAGGCGCGTTGGGCGACCGCATACACCAACAACAGCGGCAGCAGGATCAGAATGGACGCGGCCATCAACACGGGCCACCTGGCGGTGTATTCGCCCTGCATCCGAACCAGCCCAAGAGTGAGGGTCGCGATACTGTTCCGCTGAATCATCAACAGCGGCCACAGAAAATCGTTCCAGACGTTGACCCAGGTGAGCACCGCCAGCACCATCACCGCGGGCTTTGCGTGTGGGAGCAGTATCCGCCAATAAATCTGCCACGGAGAGCAGCCGTCGAGGATCGCGGCTTCCTCGAGTTCGTCTGGCAGGGTCCGGAAGAACTGGCGCATCAGGTAGGTGCCGAATGCGCTGCCGAACAACCCCGGCACGA
>JGI12712J15308_10000220_pt1 | contig 16735 bp, 12 predicted proteins | sample JacPin_JW_Ref_O2_FD_15308 | JGI IMG/M metagenome (IMG submission 15308) | reverse complement strand
CCCGCCTAGCTGCACTACTCGACCGGCGCCGGTTGTGCTTATTGGCTGGACACTGTTGACTTGCCCGAAGTTCGGCACCGACAAGTTGCCACCCGGCGCAGCAAAATTCGCGTGGTTGAAGGTGTCAAACGTCTCTAACCGCAGCTGGAAGTACATCGTCTCTGTGAAGTGAACATTTTTCTCCAAAGCCATGTCCCAGAAATTTAGTCCCGGCCCATAAAACGGGTTGCGATTGGCAGTACCTTCGGTCCCTAGGGCAGGAATTGCGAAGGCAGCCGGACTCACCCACTGCAGCGTGGGGCTGTTTCTGGGGTTGTGATTAATGTTTAACGGCGCCCCCGTAGCGTTGACAAAGTCGGGGTTTGCGAAAAACGACAGGTTGGGATTGGCCTGCAATTCGTCGTAAGCCTGCTGGAATACAGCTACCGGGAAACCGTGTTGGAAGGTGCCGATCCCCGAGAGGTTCCAGTCATCGGTGAGCTGTTTCCAACGGTGCCCATACTTATAGAAGGGCAGCGTGTACACGTAGTTCACCACCAGGCGCTGCGGCCCATCGTTGGCCGAGGGGCCATAATTCCGACCGAAGTTAAAGGCGTTGAAGCCAGGATTGTTGAAGGCACTGTTTTCCAGGCTCGAAGTGTCATCGAAATAGCGGGACCAGGTATAGGCAGCTTGCAATTGCAAACCATTGCTGAAATGCCGATTGATCTGCGCCTGGAGAGCGTTGTAGTTGGAGTTCCAACCGGTGGCGAATATCCCAATTCCTCCAAATAAGCTCGGGTTATATGGGTAAGTGTTCACCGCCAACTGGTTGAGGGTGAAATCGCTGAGTGTGCCATTGGCGACGGCTGCGGGGTTTTCGGAAACAGCCAGCGCGTTCCCGGTAGCGGTTCCCGCCGGATTCAGGTCGTATCCGCCCTCCAGGTGGCGCCCTATCGTTCCGACATAGGCAACAGTTGCAACCGTCGATTTTGAAACCTGGTATTGCACGTTCAGATTGAAATTCGTTGACCTGGGAGCAGTCAGGTGCGGATCGTAGAAAAGTTCACCCAGCCCGATGGGCTCAAACGGAGCGAAATTGACAGACGTCGACCCGGCCGCAGGCGGAGTAAACGGAAATGGGTTGTTCACGGTGCCGCTCGCGATCGTCCCCACCGTACCAGGGTTCACGGTGCTGTAAGGGTTCGCAAAGCCGGCAGTGCTAATCGACCCTCCTCCAGGCGAGGTTAACGAGAATGGCGCATTGGTGAGCGTCTGCAGCGTAGCCTCGGAATCGGTGCGGTTGAAATACAGCCCAATGCCGCCACGAACGCTCCACTTGTGAAAAGCTCCTGGACTCCAGGCAAACCCAAGGCGTGGCGCGATGTCATGGTAGTGAATGCTGGCTCCTCCATAGGGTCCCACTCCCTGATCACCCGGGAAGACCAGGCCCACCGGAGCGGTGGGGAAAACCGTGGATTGCTGTCCCGGATGGAACGCGCCCAGAATCTCACCGTTGCCGTAGAGGTTCTTAAAGGGAGTTTCGATATCCCAGCCTGCGCCCAGCGTCAGGGTCAGGTTGGGTCGGACCTGCCACTGGTCTTGGGCGTATGAGTAATATTCCCGCCCCCGCGCCCGGATGATGGCGCCACTGCCCTGGGTATACTGGTCGGGAATTCCCAGCAAGAAATCTGCTCCCGGGTTCCCCGTCGAAAACGGTCCCGCACCAAAGTACTGATAGAGACCGTTCAGGTCGTTGTAGTACGGATTGTTGATTTCCAGACGGTCCATGTTGAAGCCGACTTTGAAAGTATGGTGGCCCCAAACCTTGCTGAGGTTATCCACCACTTGATAGGTGTTTTGCACCCGCGGTTGCGGTCCACCGGCGCTGAATCCGAGGGTGAACAGGCCAGCCACATAGGCGACGGGAAGTTGCGCGAACGCGGGCGCCTGAGTGCTGGCAATACCGGTGAAGCCGTACGCCGACGCGCTCTGCGTGTTGAGAGGTACAACGTCCTGGAAGTTGAAGCGGACGTAGGCAAAGCGCGCCTCATTCAACATGCTGGACGAAAAAGTGTGAGTCCAGTCAGTGGTGTATTCGTAGGTCTTCGATGGGTTCGCCGCGCCCAAGCCGGGAAGAGTGGAGCCATCGAAGCCTAAATCGTCGTTCCTTACGCTGTTCTGATAGAACCCATAGAACCAGATCGAATCCTTCTCCGAAAGCTTTTCGTCTATCCGGCCCAAGTACTGGTCTCGCTTTAAGACCTCAAGGGGATTGAACTGAAATGTATTGTTCGCCCCATTGGGCAGAGGAACGTACTGGTTCACCAGTTTGATCGATAAGGGATTCAAATCCTGGGTGGGAATGTCGCCGGTGCTGAAAAGGTTGGCATAGGTGTTGGTTCCATTGGCCGGGCATGGCGTGCCGCCGCTCACTGGACAGGAGGACGCGCTGTCTCCGAACATGGCAAACGGAATGGGCTTGGAACTGAAAGGAGCGGAGCCCGAGAAATTGCCGGTGCGTTGCGCTTGGGTATAGACAGACGGCTGGTACTGACCGTCATTAAGACCGGCGAAACTGTCTTGCTGTGCAGACGGCTGGGGCGTGACGGAGCGTGTACCCTGATAGGAAAAGAAGAAGAAGGCGCGGTTCCTAACGATCGGCCCGCCGAGTGTGCCGCCAAACTGATTTTGGTGAAAGAGCGCGGGCGCGGTTTCAAACCAGGGCGTGGCATCGAGGAAGGTGTCGCGATAGAACTCAAATCCATTGCCGTGAAACTGATTGGTGCCGTTTTTGATGGCGGCGTTAACGATGGCGCCGGAGTTGCGCCCGTACTCGGGATTGAGCGTGCTGCTTACCAAATCAAACTGGCCAATCGCATCCGGACTCGGGATGACAAGGGGAGTATTCAACGCCGCGTCGTTGGTATCCGTCCCGTTGATCAGGAAGGAGTTCTGCTGCGTTTCGGTTCCGTTGGTGGAGAAACCGCCCCCGGTGAGGCCGACGCCGAAACGATCGGAGGAAGCCTGCACTCCAGGTTGTAGCTGCATGAGTTGGGTCCAGTTGCGCCCGTTTAGCGGCAGTTCTGTGATCTGGGTTCCGGTAACGGTGGCCCCCAGCTGCATGCTGGTGGTTTCGACTTGAGCGGCATTGGCCTCGACCGTAATCGTTTCGCTCACCACGCCAACTTCCATCGTTGCTCTCAGGTTGAATATCTGATCGAGGTCCAGATGAATGTGCCCCTCGGTGAGCGTCTTGAAACCGGACCTCTCTACTTTCACCGAGTAGTCACCGATCGGCAGTTGCAAAAAGGCAAACAAACCATCCTGGTTCGAAATTGTGTTGTAAGTCAGACCCGTGGCTATGTTCGTGGCCCTCAGTTTCGCGCCGGGCACGATTGCTCCCGTCGGATCGACTACGGTGCCGCGAATGCTGGCGTAAAGGTTGTCGGCATGGGCAGGGATCGTCCAGGCGACCATCGCACACACCAACCCCAGCGCGAAAAGAAAAGCCCAGCAACTCAATGCATGCTTCTTCATAACCAGCCCTCCGTACCCTGAATTTCTATAAGCTAAGCAAGAACCGGTTGCCGAGCCGCCGCGTCACAACGCAGTTCCTTCCCTGTCTCGCCTGCTGGGTCTTGCTTTTGCATTTACGACACAATCCAGTTCCGCCCTGAAGGCCCCAGACACGACCAAGACTTGTAAGCAGGAACCGGTCCGGATAAAGCAAGCGGAGATCCACTTTGGAAGGAATTGCGTGGGGTTACTAAACTCAGGCGTGAAATAGAAATGACGGTGACCCGAACTTACGTGTTCTCAACCGAGGCGAAAATCCATTCCATGACCACTTCGTATGGATATCCGTAGGAACATTCTGAGAATAGTGTGAGACTTAGTAGGGTAGCGGTACGGCAAGCCGGCCCGTGGTGTGCGCGGCGTTTCTCGTTCGTCCAACGCAAAGAAAAAGAGAAGGACGGCGGGACACGCCGTCCTTCTCGTTTTTTAGACACTCCAGTTGTCAGAACGAGATGCGAGCATTCAGCTGGAACTGCCGCGGCCCGATCGTGGTTGTGGTGATACTGGATGAGCTTGTCGGCGCGCCATTGGCGAAAGCCACGCCAGTGTTCGGCAGTCCGAAGCTCGGGTGGTTGAAGATGTTGTAACCGTCAATCCGGAACTGCAGGCCAATGCCCTCCCGGATGGCGAAGTTCTTGCCCAGCGATAAGTTGATTTCCGAAAGATCCGGCCCCACCAGTTGGTTGCGCCGTTCGTCGCCGAACGTGCTGGGAGATGGTTGAGCGAAGGCCGCGATGTTATACCAGCTTTGAATGGTTGGGTGGCCGAGATGAGGGTTGCCAATCAGGTTGGGGTACTGCTGGGACTCCGAGCCGGAATGGTCCGCATTGGCATTGGTGTTGGCATCCACTACGGTAAACGGCTGCCCACTATGTACAAACATCGTCACGGAGGTTTGCCACCCGCCCACAACTCCATCCAGGAATGCGTTGCTGTTAAGGAACCTCTTGCCCTTGCCGACCGGTATCTGGTACACCGCGCTCCCCTTCAAAGCATTTCGCACATCGAAATTGGAGTTGCCGTAATTGGCGTGGTAGTTGTACGAACTTTGGAAGGTCTGCGTACCACCGCGGCTACCCCATCCGGCTGAATCCTGGTCATCCAAAAAATGAGACCAGACGTAGTTCGCGTTGAAGGTCAGCCCGCCGCTAAATCGGCGATTCAGCTGCACTTGCAGGGAATTGTAGTTGGAACTGGTGGCGCCCACCTCTCCTTGAATCGTTCCAAACTGCGGATAAGGAGTGTTCGCGGCATTGAAGGCCCCAGTTGGCGTCAGGGCCTGCGCCGCCAACGCGGCTGCTGGTATTTGGTTGATATCCGTCGGGTAGGACAGATGGGCGCCGTGACTGGCTACATAGGCAATCTCGGCCTCCATGCTGCTACCCAGCTGACGCTCTGCGCTGGCCGTCCATTGATACATCCTGGCGACGGGCAGGTTGTATTCGTTGTACGACACATTCGTCCCGTTGTAGGCCGTAGGCGACCGGTTCGTCACCACATAGGTGAGAGGCTGACCGGTCTGGTTATTGGTTCCGGCGCCGTCAAGCTGGGTAATTGGAGTTATTCCTACGCTATCGGTCGCGCTACCCGTGCTGTTGTTGCCTAAGCCCACCCCTTGACCGTAATCATCCATGCTCCAGGTGAGGGCATAAATTCCGAAGCCTCCTCTGATCACTGTGGTGCCGATCGGAGTCCAAGCGAAGCCGACGCGAGGCAGCAATACGTTCTTGGGTTGCATCAGCGTGTTTCGCGAGGTCTCGCCTGCGAACCACATTGCACCTAGGGCGCCCCCGGCGGCAGCATTCGGGATGGTAGGATCGAACGAGCCCAAATTGTTCTTAACCTCGCTCCAGCCGCTTTGGTATTCATAGCGCAAGCCCAGGTTCAAGGTTAGATTCGGGCGGAGTTTGTAGTCGTCTTGCACAAAGACCTGCGGACTCTTCATCCGCATTCCGGACTCGGGCTGGTTCGTCGCACCCCACTGGTTTACATCGCCCAGCAGGAAGTCCGCGTAAGCCGATCCTCCAGTTCCTATCGTGTTGTTTTGCTGAGTATAAATTCCCGTAAAGGTGAAATTTCCCGACGTCAAATTTCCCCAAGGGGTATAGTTCGCCTGATAATCGAGCAGTTCGCCACCGAAATGCAGGATGTGCTTACCCCGGATCATGGTAACCACGTCGGAGGGTTGAAAAGTGTTCTCGATGTAAATGGCGTTGGTACCCGGCTGCAATATGGCAGTGCAACAGATCGCTTGGTTATTCGAAGCGCCGTTGCCGGATAATTGCACCGTCTGGCTGACGTTGAACGCTGGGAAAACATCGCCCTTCGAATATTGCAAACCCAGCTGTGCCGGGTAGCCCTTCCCAGCCGAGTAAGGAACGAACCAGTTGCCTTGCTTGGTATAGCCAAAGCGGAACTCGTTCACGACGTGCGAGTTGATGGAATACACATCGGAAACCTGCGTATTGTACCTGTCCACGTCTCCCGAGAAGCAGTCCACCGGACAGACTTGGAAGTTGGTATTGGTGCCAGGATTGTCACCTTGCGTAATGGAAAAGTTGATCCTGTTTTTCTGCGATTGATCGTAATCGAGTCTTCCAAACCATTTATGAAAGGGATTCAAATTTGGCGACGTGTAGGCATAGTTATTGACCACCAAGCCTGGGAACGCCGAGTTGGGGGTTTGTCCCGGGGTGTTGGGCATGGGATAGAACTTTTGAGCGTTAACCGCCACTGTGTCTAAGGTGACACCCGCGGGGATCGCGTTTACGCCACCGTTTTCGCTGGCGTAGCTGGTCCGTGAGCACGTGGTCGGCGTAGGGCACACGATCGGAGAGGCGGGGTCGTAAATGGTAGGCATGCCGGTGAAATCGCCGGCCCTCATGTTCACGGTGGGGACGGTTGCAACGTTACTGGCACCGCCGCCGTTGAAATAAATTCTGTCGATGTTGAAATAAAAGAACAACTTGTTCTTGAGAATCGGTCCCCCGATCGCTGCGCCGTAGTTGTCGTCGCGCAGGAACGGTTTCGGCTGCGGAGTGCTGGAAAAGTTATAACTGTTGGCCTTCAGTTGGTCGCTTTGGAAATATTCATAGCCTGCGCCGTGCCACCTGTTGCTGCCGCTTTTGGTGATCTGGTTGAAAACCGCTCCCCCGATCCCATATTGTGCCGAGAAGGTGGAGGTGCTGATTTGCAGCTCCTGCATCGTCTCAAAGGTAGCGATGTCAACGTTGGCGCTGATCGGCAAATTGGTGGAGGCGCCGTCCTGCAGAAAGTTGTCATAAAACGGCAGGTTGCCATTCACCGAGATGGCAATTCCGGGGTCGCCGGAGTTGCCCGAAGCCGTGGGCATGCTCCCACCGGTGCCGGAGGCACCGGGGAGCAATTGCGCCACGGGACCCCAGTTCTGGCCATTCGAACCCACTTGCGGCAAATTCACCATGGTTTGCGAGTCAAAGGTGGTGGATTGTTCGGCGCTCTCGGTCTTCAGCAACGGGACGTCGGAGGTAACTTCAACCGTCTCAGCTATCCTACCGACCTTCAGGACACCATTTACCGTGATCGTCCCGACTTGCAGTGTGATCGGTCCGCGCACGAGTTTGCCAAAGCCCTCTTTCGTGAAACTGATCCGGTAGTTTCCCGGCAGAATTGAGGCGGTGTCGTAAAGACCGTCATCGTTGGTGACCAGGTCTTTCGCGGCACCCGTATCGAGGTTCAGCACCGTGACCGCGACTCCCGGCACCAGCGCGCCTGACGAGTCGGTCACCGTGCCACGGATGTCGCCGGAATTCGTGCTCTGTGGAAATGCCGGCCCGGCCATGGACAGCACAAAACAAGAGACAAGTGCCCACCGAATGAAGCTCATCATGGAGTTTCTCCCAAGCTGTAAGTTGATTTCCACCCTCAAAGACAGATCGTTTCGAAGTTAGACCGATCAGATTTCTCGTCCCGCAAGCAGTAACTCGTTTTTGCCTTCGTCGCTCCAGATTCGGAGCCGGTAACAAAGATCGTTCACTCTACTAGCTTTTCCGATTACTAGTTCTGTTGTACTATCCGATGCTGCAAGGAAGGTTTATCCCTAACCGCCTTTCGTTGTCAAGCGTAAAATATCGATATTCTACAGGAGATAATGATAATGTCACGAAGTTAACAAACAACGTCGTCGTACGACATAAAAACAGCATGATCGACCTTAATCAGGACACGGTGATTGAAAGATCAAGGCTAGGCAACAGAACAACAAACCCAAGGGAAGGAAAGCCGCCATTATGAAATCGCTCAAGAAGGAAGGAAATCCGAACATGAAGACCGTGACGCTGAGGTCCGTGGCGGAACGGGTGGAGCTTACCCCCAGTACCGTCTCCGCAGTTCTCAACAACTCTTCGGCTTCGCATTCCGTGCCCGAACATACGAAGAGGCGCATTGTGAAAGCGGCTCGCGAACTCAACTATCGGCCGAACTTCTTCGCGCGTTCTCTGCGGGTCAGGCGCACTTACACCATCGGCGTGATTCTAGGAGAGGTCGGCGACGCCTACGGCTCGATCGTGATCAGCGGCATTGAACATTATCTTCGGCAGCGCAATGTTTTCTTTCTTACGGTGGCGCATCGGCACGACAAGAAACTACTCGCAACCTACTCGACTATGCTGCAGGAGCGAGGGGTGGAAGGGTTCATTACGGTGGACACGATCTTAACGGAAGAACCACGTCTGCCGACAGTAGCCATTGCTGGCCATCGCAACATCACACGCGTTACCAACATCGTTCTGGATCACCGTCGCGCCGCCGCGCTGGCACTCGGTCATCTAGTCGAGATGGGTCACGAACAAATAGCGTTTATGAAGGGTTCCACACTAAGTGCCGACTCTAATGACCGCTGGAATGCGATCGGCAAGGTTGCGGGGAATTTGGGCGTCTCCATGCAGCCAGAATTGGTAATCCAACTCAAGGGAGACGATCCGACCCCGCATCTAGGCTACCCTGCGGCCAAAGTATTGCTCGCGCGTAAACGGCCTTTCACTGCTCTGTTTGCCTACAATGACATTTCTGCCATCGGTTCTATTAGAGCTTTTCAAGAAGCCAACTTGCGGGTCCCTGACGATATATCCGTTGTCGGCTTCGATGACATTCAGAGTGCTGCCTATGTTAATCCACCACTCACGACCGTGAGGCAACCCCTGCAGAAGATGGGTGAGATCGCGGCTCGTACACTGCTCGATCAAATCGAAGGCCGCGTGGACTGGGTTCCGGAAATTGCGATCGAACCCGAATTGACCGTGCGCGGATCCACCGCGCGTCCAAAGGGCGGATGTGCTGGGAATTGACCGCCACCCAAATTGAGGGTTGTTGTTAGAGTATCGACAAGTTTCTCCTTAAGCAACCAGTCGACTCCAACCTATGATCTGATTGTGGCGAGAGCTCGGTCACGGCTGGCAACTCGGCCCAGAACTGGACGTTCTAGCGCGGGCATCGAGACCAGCGATCAAGAAAGAACAGAAGTTTAGAATGAGGATCGCTGTAGTTATCTCGGGTTACCTCGAAAACTCTCCTATCCTAAGACGAAAGCCTTCGATGGCAATACCCACTCGAACCGATCTTGATTCAGCCATTTATGACATGGCGAAATAATAATGAAGAGAGAGTAAGGACATCGTAAGCGCCGAAGCGCAATACCCGCTTTCCGCGAGTTCCCTATGCACCATTACGATTGCCGACACCGACACTTGAAAGTATCATTTCCGACACGGAGTATCAGCCTTTAGGTTACTTCTTCGCAGTGCTCACTGCTGACGGAAAGCTGGATTGCGCGCCGAAATAGCACTCAATGGATTGCAACTGTCCGTTCTTGATTCGGAGGTACTCCACGTTCTGGAACGACTTACCGTTCTTGGTGTGGCAAAGATACTTCACAAAAGCATCCTCCGCGCCAGTGGTGATTCGCTCCAGGTCAAAATGTTCAATGAAATCGATCTGTGTTTCCCAGCATCGCACTTTGAAAGTGCTCTTGCTGATGTGGTCGTCGCCGGCCGCGCTTGTAAAGGTGAAGTTATCGGAGAGCAGGTTATCCACTGGGCCCCAGTCTTTTTTCTCCCAGGCTGCGTACCACTTCCGGGCTACCTCCTCGTTCGCTAGGTTCTGCCCTTCCAATGCGCTGGCACTTACCGGTCCCGACAGGCTCACGGCACCAACCAGCGCGCAAGCTCCGGTTGCGAGCAGCTTCCTGCGCGACACTGCGGTCATGGTCATGGTTCGTTCTCCTTTTCATGATGTAGTTTGAAGCGCTTGGCCCGATCGCGATGCTGACTGTCCTAGCATACGAATCGTTTGGTATGTAACATTGCCAAACTGTTCCTTGAGACACCGATGCGATCAACCTCGCCTGCGGTTGCCCGGCGCGCGCAGGGACCGCAGCTCGCCCACCATGTTTCCGATCCCCGCTTTCATCACTTTTGGATCCTGAGCATTCTTTGCCAGCGACGCATAGCCTCCGACCATCGCGATCAGGAAGCCGGCGGCGTCAGCAGGTTCCACGTCGCCTGCTAAGCCGAGGTGCAAAGACCAGTGTCAAGGAGCTTCGATTGCGAACGCGGCGCGGCGCTCTACCGCTTTGCATTTTCTTACCGTAGCGCTAGGGGCGCGGGCGTTCCGACCGACCTTGGGAACGTTGCTGCATCGCCGAAAATCACTTCGCCCAAGCCAGACCATCCGCTCCACGTCCGGCTTCGATCTGCTTCACACTCCAATCCTTGATCTGGATCGCAGCAATCTGATGGCTAGCGGAGCAGGAAACGTAAGCCGCCATACCATCGGGTCGCACGAGCACCTCCTGAGGAGAAGGTGGCACTTTAATCGTCCGCACCACGCGCATGGTCGCCACATCGACCACTGCAACTTCATTCGTGCTCGGAATTGCAACTAACAGCCATTTCCCATCCGGTGTGGGGGCGGTCCCGTAACCCGTGCCGGGCAATGTGATCCAGCGATCAACCTTATTCGTTGCGGTATCGATTACCGCCAGGCGGGGCTTCTCAGTGTCCGAGGTAAACACCCAGTGCCCGTCAGGAGAAAGCGAAATGCGCTGCACATGTCCGGCAACGGGAATCACCGCGAGGGTTTTTCGTCCTGCGAGATCGAGCACCGATACTGTCCCCGGACCCACATTTGCAGTGTAGCCCTCGTGCCCATTCGGGCTGATCGCCAGCATGTGGGATTCAGCCTGCCCGGTTGGGACGCTCCCGACAAGCTTAAAGGTTTGTGGGTCGATGACAGCCACAGATTTGTCCAGCTCGGTGGTGACATACAACAGACCGTCCTTGGGACCGAACACAGCGCAATGGGGCCTGACACCGTGCCCAAAATCAACTGTGTGGATCAGCTTGTGCTCGCCCAGGTCGATCACAGCGATTGTGCTTCCGTCCGTGCCGGGCATGCCGACTCCCGAGTTGCCGTAGATTGGCACGAATGCCCGCTTGCCATCGGGAGATGCGGCAAGCTCATGCCCGGTCTCGCCTCCCTCGGCGACCGTCGCAATCTGCTGTCCGGCAGTGGGGTCAATGAGACCAAGAGTCTGGTCGCCTTTATTGGCCACAAGCAGCAGGCCGTTCGATGGAGATGGAGGAGCGACGAAAGCTGCGGTTAACAGTCCTGCGAAAATGAGTGTCAGCGGGAGAAAGTTAGTCACGGCGGTTCCCCTTGGTTCCCCTATCCTTCAGCTTCTCGCAACATACTATCGCAGTGCCCTGAACCTCGTCCTCGATTTTGACTTCATTCGATAGTGGCGTCAGCGCGGTGCTCCGAAGTACGTGGAGTGATACGGGGCAATCGGACCGTCACGTTGGTTTGGCTTGGTCTGGAAATTCTGTGCCTGCTATCCAAGATCAATGGTCGCAAATAGCCGCGGATGGTTGGGAGATATTACGACTCCAGCGGTCATCCTGCCAAGACTCCAGAAGCGCATCGAGAAGCCGAAGCGTCAGCCGCAACCCGAATCCTCGAAGGGCAGGGGCGAATCCGGCAACCGAACTGTCGTGTCCCACCATCAAGCACTTTGCGGCAGCGGCTTCGGAGATTCGCGTAGCTTGGCTGCCTTTTCGAGTTCCCTCAAGGCCGCCATCGTTCGTGCGCTGTAGTCCACACGCCTATCCGACTTCGGGCGTCGTTTGCGTTTAGTGACAGAATCGTGTTTTGACACTGGCTTCTCCTGTTATTGCTTCAGTCCCTCACAATGTCCGTGCGGGCAAGCCTCCACTCTAGTCTCGAAGCCGCAACAGGGATGGTCACTTTTGCACAGGCTCGGCGACGAAGATGACCAGACCTTAAGGGCAGCACTGCAGATCGTCGAAGTGCTGGTTGAGTCGGCGAAGGAGGAAGATAGGAATCGACAGTGCATGGCGCATCGACCGTCGTGGCATAGGAGATAATGCAATATATGTTCAGAACGAGATTCAGCGGTCAAATTGTCGCGGAATTCCTCCCGCCGTCGCGACCCCGCAAAGCTCAAGCGCTGATCATCCTGTGCGACGGCATGCCATCGATTCCTCGCAAGCAGTCGCTATCGGAATTTCTCGCCGCCAAGGGCTTTTGGGTCATCTACCCTCGCTATCGCGGAGCCTGGGAGAGCGGTGGTGAGTTTCTGGCGAAGTCACCCCATGAAGACATCCTCGATGTGCTCGACGAATTGCCAAAGGAACTGGAAGAAATTGCGTTCGGTCAACGATTCCGACTCGCGCCGGATCAGATCTTCGTGATTGGCGGCAGTTTCGGCGGTGCTGCGGCAATCCTGTTGTCTCTTGACCCACGAGTGAAACGAGTGGTCGCGAATTGCCCGGTTGTGGACTGGAGCATTCTGGCTACCGCTGAGAAGGCGGAGACCGCGAACGCGAACTACGCTGCATACATCCGTCAGGCATTCGGGAATGGCTATCGGCTCTCGGATGCAAACTGGAACAAGCTTCGTAGCGGTACGTTCTACAGTCCTTGGCACCACAGGAAGGAAATCAAGGGTTCCAAGGTGCTGATGTTCCACGCCAAGGACGATCCCTATGTTCCCTATGAACGCACCCGACTGTTTGCGGAAGTTACGGGAGCCAGGTTGAAGTCTCTCACGCGCGGTGGGCACATCAGCACCGATTACGTGGTCAGAAGATATTGGGTGCAGATCAAGACTTTCTTCAAGTCGGCCTGACGATGCGTAACGCCGTTTAGACGCGAGTGGACCACCAGAGTAGCGCAATCAACAAAATCTGCATCGGAGCCCGCAACCAAAGCGGGGTTGGCGGTTTGCCTCGCAGTGTGACGCCGCGCTGTGCCGCATTTACGTTGGCGATGAACATCCCAATCAGGAGCGCAATGAGAGAAATGCCCGCAAGCCTGCGAAATTGCGGCAGCACCAGCCCCGCGGCTCCGAGAAGTTCAAAAACACCAGTGATGTAGACGATCCGTAGGGGGCGCGGAAAATAGGATGGGATCATCTGCGCTAGATCATGTTTCATCGTGTTGAAATGAGCCGTTGCGGTGAAGACGAACATCACGGCCAGGGCGTACAGAGCGGAATGCTGCCACGAGGCGAGAACATGCACACCAGCCGCTCCCACCGCTCGCAAGACCAGCCACGTTGCCAGCAATAGGATGAGAACGAGCATACGAAAACCGAATCCGAAACCTGACGTAAAAGAGTCTTACAAATGCGAACTCTTATCCCTCTAGCCCGCCCACAAAACCTCGAACGACCCCGTCTTGTCGCGCATCAGGCCAATGGCTGCGAGGAGCCGTCCGAGCCCAATGATTGGCTATGTGGAGGGGTTGCGCCCAAGTTGTGCACAGAATGTATCCGCGTTCGTAAGCAGAGCATCCCCTGCGAATTCAAGGCTCGCAATGGAACGGTCGGCGGCATCGCGATGCCCGAAGCCGCAGGCGTCTTTAAGCACAACCGGAATGTAACCAAGATCGGCGCCATGCCGCACCGTTGGTTCAATGCCGATTTCCATGGCGATGCCGACGATGGCAAAGGCATTGATGCCGCAATCGCGCAACGCGATGTCCAGGGGCGTGCCTTCAAACGCCGACATGGCGATTTTGTCGAAGATGGCTTCGCTCGCCAGTGGATTTATCTCCGGAATCAGGTGAAATCCCGGCGAGTCCCGTAAAAACCACGGCTTAACCTCGTCCACCGATTTTATTCGTTGCCAAGCCATTGCCATGCGGAACTGAGACACCCCCATCAGTTCCCTCGGTAGTGACATATGGCGTGTAAAGAAGACACGAATTCCCGCTTTACGGGCCGCATCGAGAACCTGAAGCACCTTGTCCGTAATTTGTTGGCCGTTCTCGATCTGTTTCACGATCCCTACCTGCATGTCGTATACGACCAAAGCCAATCGCGTCGGATCACATATTTCTTCCAACGTTTGCGGGATGTTTAGCCCGAATGTCCGCTGCATATGAAGTTCCACCTCCCGAGGGAATCGAATCTCATTTTAGCTTGGATGGGAAAGCGAGTTTCGGCCACTGAATCGAGCCGTCGTTCTCGGGCATCGAAACCGGAATGAGCGAATCCCTGAAGAAACTCGAAGCTGAAGTCTCCCGATGGCCGGATGTATCGGTTCATCCACATCGTTTTGGAGATCAGGAATTCCTCCGCGGCAGCGCAGAAGTTGGGCATGTCCACGTCAGCGGGGTCGTTGACATACCGTTTCGCGGTTCGGTGCGCGATGCGCTCTGGGCAGAAGGTCTTGCGGAAGAGCACCGCTGGGTTCCCAATTCCGGCTGGATCACATTTCAGATGCGCGGTGAAGCAGACCTCGGCCATGCTCTGTGGCTCATGCGGTTGTCAAACCTGCGGCACGCGCTGAAGACCTCAACTGATCCCCGGAAATTGTTTGAACAGGAAAGTGAAGAACTGCACCTGAACGACCATTTCAAATCGTTGCTCCAACCATTCGTTCCAAAGACTGCCAAGCAGGTTTCGGCTGAGCCAGTCCCAGCATTGGGTGAGCGCGGAGAGTCGCCGAACCCCACCGAACCGTGAATTGCCGAAGGAGAGAGCATCTTGGCTGCCAGAATTCTCATGATTCTGAGTGCGAGCATTATCTTTACGCTGGGGGTCGTCCACCTCGTGTATACGTTCTGGGGGGCAAAGCTCACGCCCCGTGACCCCGCGCTCGAAATCAGCATGAACCAGGTTTCACCTGTCATTACAAAAGAAACAACAATGTGGCGGGCTTGGGTAGGCTTCAATGCCAGCCATAGCATGGGACTTATTTTGTTCGGCTTGGTTTTCGGTTATCTCGCATTGGTTCACGGTCAACTCCTCTTTCAGTCACCGTTTCTGCTCCTCGTCGGGTTGGCAATGCTTGGTGGTTTTGTTGTGCTTTGCAAGGTTTATTTTTTCCGTGCGCCTCTCACGGGCGTCTGCATTTCTTTGGCCTGCTATCTCGCTAGTATTACGCTATCGCGGACCTAACTCCCGACGTAAATGCGCTTTTTTTGCGCTTACAACCTCACCCGTGAAGACGCCGAGTCCCTTTCCCAGCAGTGGCACAATTGACGGTCCGAGCAGGGCGCCTGCAAGCTGTCGTGCTGTTGACTGGACATTTCGAAGAGAAGCACGCCCGCCGCGACCGCAGCATTGATCGAGTCGCAGCCACCGTGCATGGGAATACGAACGACGAAGTCGGCAACCTCTAAGACTTGGCCAGAGAGCCCACGCTTTTCGCTGCCGATCATAAGTGCGGCCGGAAACCGGTAGGAGATGGCTTTGTAATCCATGAATCCGGCTGGTGAAGAAGCCACGACAGAGATTCCGTTGGACTTTGCCCACTTAGTGAATTCGTGAAGTGAGCACCGTATCAGCTTTTGCGAGAACAGTGAGCCCATCGTCGCCCGTAGAGTTGCGGGATCGTGAGGGTCGCAATCTCTGTTAAGGATGAAAATTCCAATCGCGCCAGCCGCTTCGGCGGTTCGGATGATCGTGCCAAGGTTCCCCGGTGACTCGATGGACTCAGCGGCGAGCCACAGCGAGTTCGGTCTTGCTCGGAGTTCATGCAATGAAGTCCACTCCTGCCGAAGAATTGCTCCGATTCCTTGAGGTTCAGAAGCGAGCGTCAGGTCTCGGTAGAGTGGGTGCGAGAGTTGGATGCCGGGGGTACCACGTCTGCAAAGCCGACGTGCGAGTTTCCGCCCGAACGAATTGCACAAAACGGAGGGGTCGAGAAAGACAGACTCGATTGAAGCGTTGTGCTCGACTGCGCGAGCAAGATGCCGGATGCCCTCGATGATGTACAACCCAGTGCGGGAGCGACCTTGAGGGGATTGGAGCGAGCGTAGGGTTAGAAAGCGTGGATCGTGAGCATGGCCAACCACAGGGTACTTGTTTTCATTCATAACCTCCTTGCGGGCGTCACAGAGCGGCTACCGTTGAAGATTTAACTCCGAGGGTTGATTCTGTCATAACAGGGTTTCCGGAACAAGCTCGCAATTTCGAAGTTTCCAGTGATTGTACGGCGACCAGCATGCCAAGGGTAGTTCAGTGCGGCTGCCCCGCATACAATGACGCTATGAATAACCTGACGGATCGAGTGACCCTTGTGACTGGCGGCAGTCGTGGAATCGGAGCCGCAGTCGCAATCGCATTGGCTAGGGTTGGCTGCGATGTCGCCGTTACCTACCGTGAACGTGCCGACGCTGCGCATGCAGTCTGTTCTGAAATCGCCGGGATGGGACGAAAGGCCATCGCGGTACGGGCCGATGTGTCGGTGGTCACCGATGTGAAGCGCATGGTCGCAGAGGTCGAAGCGCACCTTGGTGGCATCGACATCCTCGTCAACAATGCGGCAATCGCCCATCCGCGCAAACTGGAGGACATTACGGAAGCCGAATGGGACGAAGCGCTCACCGTCAATCTAAAGTCGGTGTTCTTGGTAACGCAGGCTGTGATTGGCGGTATGCGACAGAGAAAGTGGGGGCGGATCATCAACTTGTCTTCGGTCGCAGCACAGACGGGCGGGGCTGTCGGGGCGCACTACGCCGCGTCCAAGGCGGGGATCATCGGGCTGACGCATTCCTGCGCCTCCTCATTCGTGCGAGAAGGTATCACCGCGAATGCCATTGCTCCCGCGCTCATTGAGACCGATATGGTGGCCAGCAACCCGAACGCCAACCCGAATCTGATTCCGATGGG
>JGI12712J15308_10000215_pt1 | contig 17043 bp, 17 predicted proteins | sample JacPin_JW_Ref_O2_FD_15308 | JGI IMG/M metagenome (IMG submission 15308) | reverse complement strand
TGTGGCGATCTACACGGGGCTCAAGGTCAGTGAACTGGCAGGTTTACGTTGGAACGATATAGGCGCAAGCTCAATCACGATCGACGAGCGGTTTTGCCGCGGCGATTGGGGGGCACCAAAGAGTGAAGCCTCCAACGCAACGATCGGGGTGAACAGCTGCGTCGTTGACCGTATCCATCGGCTGAAGAGACTGACTGTCGAGGTTAGGGCCGGCAATGCGATTCGCAAGTACAAAGTCGTGAAGTCCGACGGTACGGATGACCTAGTTTTCCAGGGAGTTCGATCCGGCGGTCCGCTTCGCGACAACAACATACTCGTTCGGTTCATCAAGCCTGCAGCCCGGTCGATGGAGTTGCCCTGGGTGAATTGGAGACCTGCGAACATCTCATGCGACCTGGCTGAAGATGGCCGGCGCCGACGTGAAGGACGCACAGGCGCAAATGCGGCACTCACGTTCGAGCACCACGTTGGACATCTACCAGCAGTTCGTGCCCGAAAGCCAGCAGCGGGCAGTCGACAGACTGAGCCGTTTGGTGAATTGAATTGTGACCGAGTGTGACCAAGTGACCAGCAGCGAGGCTTCTAAGTGATTGAAAATGTGGTGGCCAGGGACGGAGTTGAACCGCCGACGCCAGCCTTTTCAGGGCTTGTTTATGTTGTAGTTTGAACGACTTACGTGACTCTGGGTGGCCGCCTAAGTCCTTGAAAAGTCGTTAGAGACATTGCAATCGTGGGTTGAAATCACGGGTTCAAGAACTTGTCGCTCGTACACTCGGTTATGAATCTCCCTTGCGCTCGCTGTGATCGGAGGCTGTTCTTCTTCACTTCGTGATTCTCTTGCCAGCTTGGGCAGAATACGTCTTACGTTTTGTAACGCCACCAGATGTCTTAGGTTTTCTAGCAACCCTGACGTGGACGAAGGCGAGTTTAGAAGAGCCGACAGCAGCCGCGTACGCAGCGGGACTCAGTGCGGTGAGCACGGCAGCGGGATTCTTGTCGATGATAGTGAGTAAGGTGCGAGCCGGCGCTTCCGGGGTCCTCCGCCCTCCCTCCCAGTGTTTGATAGCATCGAGGCTGAACCCAAACGTGTTCGAGAATCTGGCTTGTGTCATACCAAGTCGATTTCGGATCGCTTTAACGTCAACGTGCTGGGGCACGTGCGTTTTGAATCCTTCTTGCTCCCCAGCAAGAAAAGCCTGAACATCGTTAAGGCCATCCATCATCTGCTCGAATTGCGTTTTCATGCTACCTCCCGTAGGTCTCGAAAATACTATCGGCCCGTTTCCTTAGCGTGTTGCGCTCTGCGATCGACAGGTTTTCTTTCTCGTTCTTCGGAAAAACCGCGATAAGAGAAACCGGAAATCTTTCGTTGCGCCAGATATACACGATCCGTGCCCCGCCGCTTTTCCCCATTCCTTTACGTGCGACCCGGACCTTTCGAAATCCGCCCGTTCCGCGGATCACGTCTCCACACTCCGGGTCAGCCGCAACGTCGGTGATAGTCCTCTTAGCGACGGAGACTGCAGTCGAGTTAGTGTGCCGAAGGCCCGGGCTTGCCGAAGGGCGGAGGCCCAAGAGGCTCGTAATCAATCTGCTGGTGGACTTTTTGCATAGCTGCCGCATATTCCGGTGTTCCCGGGGTGTGAGCCTTGCCCGCTTCGGCAGCGAGAGCGAAGAATTTTTCGAAACCACTAGGCGTAAAAGTTCCGAGGAAGCGCACGGGCTGATCCGAGAGATTCGCAAAGGCATGCGGTGTCATTTTGGGCACGTAAGCCATATCGCCATGGTGTAATGTGCTCAATTTGCCATCTACGTACATCGTCAAGTCTCCTTCGAGAACGAAGAAGGTTTCGTCGGTCTTAGGGTGCCGATGGAGCATAGTCTGTACACCCGGGCTGGCCGTGAAGTCCACCATGGACCATGTGCCTCCAGTCTGGACTGGGGTCACCTTCATGATTGCGGTGCCGAACTTCAGGTCGTAACGCTCCCCTTCACTGTTGGTCAAAATAGCTGGAGTGCTATTCGTTTGCGCGATGCACGTTACGGAAAGAAGGAGCACAGACAAGAGCAGCCGCATAAGGGCCTCCTGCGAACGGCTTGATAATACCCTAATACCCCCTCAGGCAATAGCGTGAGATGAATGAAGCACTGCCGTTGTTGAGCGCCTCCGAGCGAGGACGGATTCTCAATCGCAAGTTGCGCGCGAGCTTGCGGGGTGAAAACGCCTCGGCATTAACTTCCGGCGTTTTCCATTGCTCTGGCCCCAATAGGTAGAAATAGAGAACTGGCGTCAAGAAATGGCATGCGCCCCCGTCGCCGGGCTTGTCGCTCTTACGAGAGGGATTCACTGTTCCTGAGGACCACACGAGGAAGTACGACACGCATTGATACGGATCCGAATCTAGCTCGCAAGACCAGGCGCGGCACCGACAACTACAAGGTGCCGTCACTGAAATCCCGCACTACCGTGGTGCAAGCTGTACGTTCAAAGCAATACGGTCTTCGGTTCCCGTGGTTCGTGAGATGTGACCTTTCCCCGTCGAGTCTTCCTCGAGAATTACAGTTCCTGGGTCCAACGCAATCTTTCGGCCTCTCGACACCTCAATTTCTCCTTTGCCGCTGAGAGTGATGATGTACTGATGCCTCTCGCCTGCATGCCAATCACGAACCCAGCCCGGCGAAGTTCGGGCAAATTGCAGACTCGTCACCTTGATCGGTTCAGACACTTCCAAACCGCCTCGCGCAGGGTCAGATGTAAGTATGGTGTCGGTAATTTGTTCGGCGTGCGTCTCGCCGTCGGAACCGGTGAACAGCCGGATTACGGAAACGGGAGTGCGTCGCTGACCCGCCAGTACGTGCGCCCCCCAACCAAGAAAGAAAGAGCTCGACATCACTAACAGAACGAGCGTTCGTGATCGCATTGCTCCCCCTTGAGCGTATAGTCTCGACAAAATGCCAAGGCCGACCGACTCACCCCGCTGCCCAAATTCTACTCCAGCTCCGGAGGACAGCATGAAAAGCACTCTGTTCCTTGCGTGTATCCCGGACGCTGTTTTTTCCGCAACCGTACGAACACAGTGCAAGTTCAGCGTTGTCGAAACCTGGAAACTTCTATCTGTCACCTCCAAGACGAACAAACCCATAGCGGATGGTGCGCTTCCCTCTAAGACTGGTTTGATCCGCGTCGTGCGCATGACGATTACGTTCCCACGGGGTTCAAACCCTACGGAGCCAAGACATACGCGGTGAAGGACCATCCGTTCAGGTTGAGGCTGTCGGAGGACGACCGCAACGCCCTGGTCGCTTTTCTGAAGACGCTGTAACTCTGTAACGCGCGGCAGAGCTTAAATGCCGAAACGTATAAGAAACTAAGACCGCCGCATCTCCTATTTCGGGACCGAGCAGGAGAAGTTTGCGGCGTCGTCTGTGCTTCCAGTTCCCTTGTATTTCGCCAACTGTGGGTAGGGACACAGGGGCCGAGTCCGTTCCGTCTTCCCGTCCTGGATGCGCGATGCGATGACCTGGTCCGGCGCCTTTCCCGTTTTGACCCATTCGTCGATTGCGCGGATCGAATCAAAGGTGTTCGGGCCATCGCCTCCGCCGCAATGGTCCATCCCGGGAACCATGAAGAGGCGGTAGGAATCTCGTACATTCGCGGGGCCTCCCATAAAATCCAGGACGCTGTTGTAGTAGTTGATGCTGTTCAGAGGCGATATTGAGGGGTCACTCCAGCCGTGGTATTGCAACAACTTTCCGCCACGGTGAAAGAAATCCCGCAGATTCGGGTCTGTGGCCCTGGTTGCGCCGTCATCAATGCGATCAGCGAACTCCATCGCAGAATCGAAATCGAATGTCGTGAAATCCCAGCTGGCATCGTGAAATACACCGTACCTCAGATACTCGCTCGCCTGGGTCTTCGTTATGTCCGCATGCATCCGACCTGCGTCGGAGCTCCAGCCGAGTTCACTCCCCTGCATCAGCCCTGGATAAATCAATTCTCTCGTGCGTGGGTTCACCGTCGGGCTGTAGAAGGCTCGGGCTACGGCTACTTGCGCGGCGGTCAAACAATCCGAACGGTCCTCGCCCGTGCACTCCAAGGTCTTCAGGTCGAGGTCACAAAGCCGCGGATCCCCCAAAAGGCTGTCCTTGACGCCGTCGCGAGCGTCGCACGCCGCCACTACTGCGTTGTGGATCAGGGGAAGCTTGGAAAGTGGAATCAGCCCGCCCGGATTCTTGCGGATCGCCTGAGCCTTCCAGATGCTCGATGCCTGTAAGTGCGTGAGAAAGTTGGCGGGCGCTCCGGCGACAATTCCGTTGTAGTCAGCCGGAAATCTCTGGGCTTCCGTTAACGCCTGTCTACCCCCGGTCGAGCACCCGTTCCAATAGGAGAATGCTGGCGCGCGTCCGTAGTAGGCCGCGATGATGATCTTTGCCTTGAGGGTCATTTCGTGAACGGCGCGGTAGCCGAAGTCGATCACTTTCTCTCGGTGGTCGAGAGCGTAGCTTCCGTCGTTGTTCGGACCTTCATGGCCGGTATCGGTCGAGGAGGTCGCGTAGCCTCGCGAAATCGCTGCTGCCATGCTCGCGTAGCTGATCGAGCCAGCCATGCCTCCGTTACCGACGCCCATAAACTTGCTGTTCCAATGAGCGGTAGGCATCCAAACCTCGAACTTTATTTCGGAATCCGTCGAGGGCCTGGTGACAGCAGCTACCCTGCAGAACTCTGGAAGGTCCTTCGCTGAAACGAAGGTGAGACCTCCTCGCGGCCCAGGCGCTGGAAAGGAGGAGGGGGGATTGAACGCGCCGGCAGTCACTGTCTGTGCCAACCTTATCGCGGTGTCTGGCAACTTGAGGGCCGTCAGGCTCTCGCAGGTCGCCGCGGGGCAACTCAGCGAGCTCAACATGTTCATGAACATCGCAGCGAAAATCACAATTGGCAGTTTCATGGGTCACCCTTGCGGCGCCTTCGGAAGCACCAAACCAATTAGGTCGAGTGCGATCTCGTGGGGGCGGTCAATTCTTGGGAGTCTACTCGAACGCTTCCACGTGCCCCTCGTGTAAGCACTGTCTAATTTCTTCCGGCGTAATGGAATTCACTTTCTCAGCCGCCGAACCGACCTGCAGCCGGCTGTCTACGACGACGGATCAAAGAGTGTAGGCCAGCGCGATTGCAGAGAACATCTATTGAACCTCAATCTGCTGGGCAACCTTCATTTTTAAGATCCCAATTGAGACCTGGAGTTGGAGAGTTCCCGCAACTGTCGGTTGATATTCAAAGTCGAAGATTTCTCCCGCGAGTGCCAGTTGGCGCGCCTCTTGCATCACGGCTTGCGCGGGTGGCAGATCGCGCCCGTCTTTTGCAAACGCGCGCCACTGAAGGAGGCCATCAGCGCCAAGCAGTGAGAAAGAGCCGCCATCGAAGGCGGCAATGCTGATGAGTCGCAGGCGGTACCTGTCCCCGACCCGCCAATGCAAAGTGGGCGGGTCTGTGCTGCCGTTCAAAAGCAGAGGTCCGTCAGTTGGACCAGGACCAGCCCGGCTGAGCACGGCAACGGGCTCGTGCGAGGAATCGAACTTCGTCCCCGGTTCGACTACGATCAGGGGCCCATACAACCCGCCGGAAAGCTGTTCCTCATCGTGCAAATGCGTGTGGTACATGAAAGTCCCGGAACGCGGCGGCGTAAATCGGACGATGAAGGAGCGACCGGGCTGAATCTCCGGAGTGACTTTATTGCCGCGCGCGCCCCAGCCCGCCACTCCGTCGTAATAGCTTTCCACTTCTACGCTGTGCCAATGCACCGAAGTTGATTCATGCAGTTGATTGACGACGGTTATTTCGACTGGCTGGCCGCGCTCAAGTACCATCGGCGGACCGGGCACCGTCAGATCGTTCGGGAACAGCCTGTGATTCTCCTCGAGTTGATAACTGAATCCCGCAGGAAGACCATGGGCCGCTGGGCGTTCCCGCACCCACAGCCGGATCTTGCGAGTTCGACCGTGTGAGGCCACGGATGGACGATTGCCAGTAACAGTGATGCCCAGCACCATTCCAGCCATGTGATCGCGGGTGTGTTGGATGATGGATTTATCGGCCAGAGCGTTGGCGACGGTCATCTCGGGAGACACATGGGGAACAAAGTGGCAGTGAAACAGCCAGTGACCAGGCGGTGGAATCCAGTATGTAGTCATGGTTCCGTTGGTCAGCAACCGATTGGTTGCAACGGTGAGCTGCTGTTCTGGCGCGAGAACGCGATCGGTCTCGCTGTTGCCTGCACTGTCCACGCGGAAGTAGGAGCCATGCATGTGCATCGGGTGTCCGCCGTCGCTGGCGTTGATCCAGCGCCAACGTACCGGTTCGCCCGCCGAGTAGGTTAGACGCTCGGTGTAGGGCCACGACTTTCCGTTGATGACCGGGATCATGTGCGGGAGTTGGGCCTGCCCTGTGAGTGCCGCGACGTCGGATCCGCTCCTCCATATTCCCAAGACAAAAATCCGATCTGGGGTCACTTTCCCCGGTGGATCCACCACGAACGCCCCTGCAAGCTGACTGTCTTCTCGAATCGGACGACCGGAGTCGCCCAAGGTTCCACCAGCGCTTGCGTAGTATTGATATGTGCCGGCTGCACCTGCGGTGAATCGGAGTTCTCGCGTTTCCTGGGGAGGGACTTCCACAACTGCTTTCGCATCTCCCGGGTGCTGATGCAAGCCGTGCACGACCGCCGTGGCCGGGAGAAAGTTGTGAAGTGTCACGTGGATCTCGGTGCCCTCAGGAACGCGAATGAGTGGACCGGGTACTTGAAGTGCTTTATCTTCCTCGGCGAATGCGTAGATCTTCATGCTCGGACCGGCGTCGGCTTCCGGGTACCAATCGCCCTGGCGGAGTTCGAGGTGGAGAGTCAGCACACCCTTTTCAAGTTTTCCGGCGGGTGCGCGATTGGGGTTGGCTTGAATGACCACGGAAACTGGTAATGATTGCCCGGACACTAACGGTATGAAAAAGATGAGCAAAAAGATGGCGAGAGCGGAACGACCGTGGACGCCGCGGAAGACCAATTTGGACATGCCCGCACACCCCCTGCTCCTATCAATCTGCTCCCGAGTCGGTCAAATTACCAATGCGCCTTCACCACGTCGGCGAGTTCCTTCACTCAAGTGCGCAAATGTCCTCGGGTTCGGCCTATCTTACCCCCATCAAGCCTTTGCTATCGCACCAGTTCCGATCTGGATTTCATTGACGATCTGATCCAAGTTCGTCGGGCCTACGTCGACCGACGTTTTGGGCCCTCCGACGTCGAAGGTATGAAGAATGGAAAAAGTGATGCTAGCTTTGGAATATGGTGGCCAGGGACGGAGTTGAACCGCCGACGCCAGTCTTTTCAGCCGTCTTATCCGCCTTATTTTACAACAACTTAGGTTTGCAGAGTGGCCCCAGTTTTGTGACCATTCTGTGACCAGTGCCGATGTTCGCCTAGCGTCGGCTTTTAGCCATGAGCAGCATTTTCCAAGAATCGTGAGGCCTACGATCCAAGAGCACGAAATTCCGCTCGCGCTGCGAACAGAATTGGTAAATCCTTGTCCGCGTCTTTCCAAAGATGGAACAGGTGTAAATAGGCTTCTCTGCTTTCGGCTTTTCTTCCTTGCAGGCTGTAGCAACGGGCGATTCCCAGTACTGAAAGCGGATACAAAGTCGTCGTCGCATCGACGCTATGATGTGTACTAAGTTTTTGAAACTCTGCTTCTGCTTGAGCCGGTGCATCGACTGCTAGATAGGCTACTCCTCGCACATAGATTGGCAACATGTCTGCTAACGATCCCGATTCGTACGGAAGTGCCGGCTCCATAAGGCTCTTTACTTCGGAGGGTGAGCTTCGTTTCGAGATCGCCACGAACGTGCGGATGATTGGCGAGTAAATTCCCAGATTGAACGTGGAGAGAGGGTGATCGTGATCCATATCTGCCATCAGGAGCTGCGCGCTCTGCAGATCATGTTGGCGGAGGGCAACCATGGCCGCTAAGCCGTAAACCATTTCATTTTTTCCCAGCATCAAGGCGCGTTCGGATTCCCGCTTGGCAATCGATGAGCGGCCCATCTCGGAATTCATCTCGGCAGATTCCACCAGGGCGATGGCAGCTGCTTCCGAGTCGCCATTACTGATGTCTACTTCAGCGGTTCGATCGAAGAGTCTCGTGGCTGCCTCAATCTTTCCTTCTGATGCGGCAGCCGATCCCCGAGCGAACATCATTCCGACGTCATCGGGATGTTTCCCAGCCCATTCGAGCTGATGATCAATCGCTGCTTGATCGCCTTCCAGTGACGCGATTGCGAAAAGATCAAGATGGATAAAGCTATTGTCGCGGCCTTTTGCGAGCAGCTGTTCGCAAATCGATTTCGCGTCATTTAGGTGATTTAGCCCAATTAGGGCGGCAATCAGATTGGACGAACCAAAGTCCTGGGAAGGCCCAAGCTCCACGGCTTTGCGCGCAGAATCTACTGCCGTCTCATATCGACCCAAGAGAACCGCGTTGTTCGCGATCGCGTTGTATGGCAGCCAATCGTTTGGGTAGAGTTCAGTCCAGAGCTTGTAAGTCTCTGACCCATGCTCTCGTTCCCCTGTCACGATGTCAAAATAACGTCCCGTTATATAAAGACGTTCAGGCTCGGTCGCACGAGCCCTGAGCTCAAAAGCCTTCCGAAAGTATTGTCTGGCGTAAGTCGCATCTCCCGAGTTCGAGTATGCTGATCCCAACTGTGCATACGCGATGGCAAAATTAGGATCTAATGTAATCGCCGTTTTTAGCACGGCACGTGCTTCAACGTTTTTCGAGTGAGTACGCAGTTCTAGTCCGAGCTGATAGGCCTTTAGGGCCTCAAGGGAACTAGTTGTTGCCTGTTCCATTGGGACATCGAATTTCTGCAATGATTCGCGTGACTCGCCTAATCTCCTGCGGAGATGGTCTACTTCTGAGCTGAGCCGGGGCAGGACTTGTTCTTTATTGTCTGCGGAAAATGTTTGATGTATCAGCGACGCTCCGTCACTGCAACGTCCGGCATCCAGGGACAAGGTGTAATTCCGGCCAGTGGTTCGGATTGAACCAACAATCAAAGCTGCACCCTTCAAGCGCTGACAAACCTGACTAGCCAACGCCGGAGTGAGGCTGTCATCGGGTGAACGCCCAAGAGCCTGCAAGGCGGACCTCAATTTCTCATCTGGAAGAAGATTTAGGTAGGGGGACTGTCTCAGGTGGATGATGAGGGCGCGCCTCAAAGAGCCATCGAACACCGGATCGCCTGTGTTGTTTTCAAAATCACCGATCACGATGGCGGCGTGCTCAGAAACGTTTGCGCTCGACCCGTACAGCCAGAGCCCGACGCCGACAACGACCGTTACGAGGACTGCAAGAAGTGCCCTAACCGTAGCTCTTTTGCTCCATTTCCACGAATCAGGGACGGCCGGTGTCCGGGTCTCAACGCTTGCCAGGCTCGAATCCTCTACCTTAACGGGCGCTATGAACCGGTAGCCGCGCCGAGGAATGGTCTCGATAAATCTGGGATTGCCAGCATCATCCCAAAGAGCTTCTCGAACCTTGAGTACGGCCACTCCCAAGCTTTTGTCGAATTCGACGAAAGTATTTTGGGGCCAAAGTCGATTTCGAATCTCTTCCCGCGAAACAATCTCTCCGGCGCGTTCCACCAGCAGGAGCAATACCTGGAAAGGCTGTTCCTGCAAGCGCACGCGTACCGAATCGCGCGTCAGTGTGCCATCGCGCGGGTCGAGTACGTAAAGTCCGAAACGGTAGCTTGTTTCCGGGGCGGGAGAATTGTCTGTGGCAGAGGCCTTCATACGCCAGGCGAGGTTTAGAGCGTCGAGTTTAGCACGAAAACGAGCTAAAACGAGTTAGTCAGGCTCTCTAAATCACTAGAACAGAAAGAATTAGCAGTTAATGCACAATTTGCGCTCAGTTGGTTTGCGAATTCCGACAGTCGGAAGCAAAGTTCCCGTCGTTGCGCACCAAATTTAATCCTGAGGAGGGAGAGATGAGCGCTCGCCAATCCTGTGGTACCGCGTTAGCCGCTGCTACTCGCTTCTGTCAGTCCTGTGGGTCGCCGACAGAACTCAGGCCAGATGTCTCTGTTTCTGCGATCGAGAGTCCGGCTGGGGTCGGGGTCATGCCTCCGCCCGGTGAGGCGGGACCGAAGACGATGGATACGAATCTCGTGGGAGCGCTCACCTACCTCGCCGGCTTCGTAACGGGGATCGTGTTTCTGGTCCTTGATCCGTACAAGTCGAACTCCTTCATTCGCTTTCACGCTTTCCAGTCGATTTTCTTCAATGTCGCCTAAATCGCCTTTTGGATTATCTGGATGATTCTCTCAGCAGTGCTAACGCCTTTGACGGCCGGAGTCTTTGGCTTAATTGCTCTGCCGTTGATGCTGATTTTCACCCTCGCAGGATTTGGAATCTGGATCTTTCTGATGTACCAGGCCTATCAACAGAAGCTTTTCAGGCTGCCCATCGTTGGTAAATTCGCCGCGGAGCATGCGGGCGTAAGACTTTGATTTGCGGTTCGTCTCGCAGCGTTGAAGAGGAGGGAAAATGACTCACTGTTTCAAAGTGGCGGCCGTGTTCGTCCTTTTGTCACTCATTGCCTTCGGGCAGTCTTCTGGCAAAACGCGTACCTATTACATCGCTGCTGACGAAGTGGACTGGGACTACGGTCCCGACGGCATTAACAAGATGATGGGCATGAATTTCGACGGCTACGCCGCCACCTTCATGCAAAGCGGGCCCCACAGCGTCGGCAAAGTGTATCGGAAGGCGATTTATCGCGAGTACACCGATGCCTCCTTCACCCAACTCAAGCCTCGCGCTGCGGAGTGGGAACATCTCGGAATTCTCGGTCCTGTGCTGCGCGCGGAGGTCGGAGATACCATCCGCGTCGTTTTCCGCAACCATGCCACGCGGCCTTACAGCATGCATCCGCATGGAGTGTTCTACGAGAAGGCCTCGGAAGGTACGGTCTATCAGGACGGTTCTTCCGCCTCCGATAAGGCCAATAGCATTGTTCCGCCCGGCGAGACTCACACCTATAACTGGGAAGTCACCGAACGTGCCGGTCCCGGGCCCGCCGACGGCAGCTCAGTCGTGTGGCTCTATCACTCTCACGTTAACGAACAGCGCGACGTAGCCAGCGGCCTGATCGGGCCTATCATCATTACCGCGCGAGGCATGGCCGGCCCCAAAGGCCGCCCCAAGGATGTGGACCGTGAATTCATCTGTCTTTTCCTGATCTTCGACGAGAACGCGAGCTGGTACCTCGACCACAACATCCAGACTTTCACCAAGGATCCTAAGGGCGTGAACAAGTATGAAGGCAAGCCTATGGACAGCGATGGAGTGTTCTCGTTCTTCGGAACCGGCTTTACCTCTCAGAACTTCCGCTCCACCATCAATGGTTACATGTACGGCAACGGGCCCGTGATGACGATGAAAAAGGGGGAGCACGTGCGCTGGTACATGATGTCAATCGGCGGCATCATTCAGGGCCACACGCCCCACTGGCACGGGAACGTCGTCCTGGCCAAAGGACACCGCACGGATGTGGTCACCCTCGCGCAGGCGGAGATGATCACCGCCGACATGATTCCCGACAACCCCGGTATCTGGATGTACCACTGCCACGTCGACGAGCACATGGTGACCGGTATGGCCACGCTGTACAAGGTCGAGCCGTAAATGCGATGGCAGCACCGAGAAGAGTAAACAGGGTCAGTTCGATTAAGGAGAACTTCATGTTTAGCAGTTACGTTTTTGCGTTTTCCGTTCTTTCACTACTGGTGATGGGACAGCCAGGAACAGTACGCGCTGCTGACTCCTGCGAGCCGGTGTTTGACGCGCTTACGAAATTGATCACGACTTCCAGCCATAGCTATTCCACAGGTGTTGTGAATGGTAAGCCAACCAGCACCGAGACCATCTATGTCCAGGGAACGACCTACATATTCGCGAGAGGTAAATGGACGGTGAGCCCCGCAACTCCGGCTGATGTCTTGACACAAGAATTGGAAGACGAAAAAGAAGGGAAATCGACCTGTCAATTTGTGCGCAATGAATCCGTTAACGGAGAAGCCGCGGGTGTTTATTCCCTGCGCCGCGAAACCGAGACTAGGAAAGAAGACGGGCAGATGTGGGTTTCCAAGTTGACGGGTCGCGCGTTACGTGAAGAGGTTGCTGTGGACTATGGTGGATCTTTGGGGAAGGGCCGCCTCTCGGCACGCTTCGAGTACAGCAATGTGAAAGCACCGATATGAGCCCATCGTGTCCTTCGAATTCAGAATGGATTGGGAAGGAGTTGGCGTTATGCCGAACTTTTGCGTGAAATGCGGAGCGCCCCTGAGTGGTGGCCCTTTCTGCGTGAAATGCGGAGCGGATGCGTGCAGTGTAGTTCCGTCCGTGCAGCCGCAATCGCCACCAAACGTCCCCCAGCCACCTTCACCACGTCCTGTTTTAGAAACCAGTACGCCCGCAAGCGCCAAACAAGGCATGAGTTCCCTCGCCAAGCTTGGCATCGCAGCATTGGCCGTCATTCTTGTCGGCTGTGCGGCGGGAGTTGTCGGCGTGTACTACGTTGCCCATAAAGTCAGCAAGAAATACCACGAGGTATCGGACGAAATTCTCGGATCAGGTTCCGGCTCGGGCAGCAATACCGAAGACGGCTCAGCCAAGGCCGGATCGAAAGATTCAAGTTCGACTAACTCGTCATTGGGCGATGTCTGCCGCTTCTTAAGCAAAGAGGACGTGAGTAAGGCGATCGGCGTTGAGATCGTCCGCACCGAGCCCGGGGACAACGGTTGCAGTTACGTCGCGAAAGGCACGCAGGCAGATATGACGGCAAAGCACCTGAAAGCGATGGTGGCCGACAATGGCGCGGACAAAAAGACGCAGGAGATTGCCGAGAAAATCGCCGGCGGCATGTTCACGGCATTTCAGGCTGAAAGACCCGCGGCCGAGCAGGACAACTCGGGAGAAGTGCCGGTGTTTACGTTCTCCCTCGATCAGCACGCCGCCGAAGAACAGATGCGACTCAACGCCAAAGTATTGGGCAATCTGGGGCCCCAACAAGGACTTCCGGGCATTGGCGACCAGGCGTTTGTATCGGCGGATGGAATGGTGATTGCCCGCAAGGGAAAGACGTTGATTCGAATTATGTACATCACCTGCCCTTGCGGCGTTGAGCAAGTGAAGCCGCTGGCCATGAAGATCGCGGATGCTCTGTGACAGCATCAAATCGACCCTTTTCCGTCGAAATGTTCCATTGAACAAGACCGGCGTTATACAAAAACAGTTTGGAAGTGCAAATCAGAAGACGAACACTCGAGGAGGCTCGATGAATAACACTATTCTTACCGCAGCTGTCATTGCTTTCTGCCTGGCGACCGCTGCAGGCCAGGCAAAAGTGCTGACGAACGATCCACTGACAGGCCTTCCGCTGATTCCCGCCACCGTCCTATTCAAGAATGTGGGCAACGAGCCCGACAAAATGCCGGACGGACAAGTTTGTAAGAGCAAAACACAGGGCAATTTCTATTCTCTGTCTACCGTCATGAATCCGGCGAACGCGATCAAAATGGACGCCGCGGCAGCATGGTACGCGTCGCATCTTTCTGGGTTCAAGAAGATCCAAGGCTACGCCGACGGCCGCTCGCAAATCGCCTTTTACAACGCCGACGGAACCGTCGTCATTTTATTGACCGGACAATTAGGTGCGCAGGGTGAGAACACAGACGCGTTCTCGGTCTCCTATGAACGCTCCCAACCTGGCTTATCCGTGAAAACGATCGCAGGCTTGACGCAAGGAAAATTCGTCTGCAATTGATCGAGGCTGATCGAGCAGAGCTATTTCCAGAACGGACAGTGTTCACGACCCGGCGCCCACATGAAGAAAGCTGCTTTGATTTCGCTCGTTGTACTGAATTGCGTAATGTTTATCGTCAACATAAACGCACAGTCATTAGCATCTGCGCCGAAACCGTCCGCTGAAATTGCCGGACTCACCAAAGCACTGCAAGGAGAGTGGTCGCTGACTGGCGCCGGGAGTTTTCTGCCGGGCAACCACTCCTCGGCGTTATAGTCTCGCGTTTCAAAGAAGGAACTTGGGGAAGAACACTTCGTTGGGCGGCGGAATTCGCGACGCTGAGCGTTGCCGACAATGGTCAGAATCGTCCGCGAACCGTGCAAATCTCTGGATCTTGGGGAGGGATCATGCGACCGTACATTCATTCACGGGGCTCGATACACAAACTCCTGTGGGTAACCGACTGTTCAGTCGGAAAACACGCACAAAACAGTGTGCCAGAAGATGTGTCCTTTTTTCAGTGGTACTACGGGCTCGCGGCGGACTATTTCGAGACCTCCCCGCAGCACAAATCGATTTATAAGAATGTGTCGGTCACAGGGAAGTGCACCGGACTCGACAGTGATCCTCTGGTGCAGGCGATACTCGTACAGCAAAGGGATTTCGGCCACCCGGTGATCGATGGGAAAGCGAGCGTCGTGCACGGCTCGGGTTTCGTGGATGCCAAGGCCTTTTTTGTGCTGCGGCTCGGGGCGCGTTTTGCGTGCATGTATCCTACGCTCTGGCCGAGGCTCGATCTCATACCGCGTTGTCCGCCGCTCATCGCAGCAGCGAGTCGAGCAGCCATTCCGCAGCGGTCGGAGCTTTAATTGAGGGCATTCTGAGTGTAATCGGGGGACACCCATGAATCGCAGAGATTTACTCGCTGCTGGCGCAGGGTTGACGCTCGCTGAGTTTCCTTTTCGTCTTGCGTCTTTTCTGCAAGCTTCGGGTGAACGGAATCACGAATCAGACCGCGGGACCACTCGACATCCCGTGCTCGTCCGCTCTGGCTTTACGCGCAAATCCGACGACACCGACGAACCTGTAACTGTCCAAACGATGTTCTCAACCGAGGTGGTTCGTTCCTCCGACTCGGACGGGAGGCTTGCAGTCTATGTATTTCCCGTAGGGGAGCACCATGCATATCGCGGCGCGCCGCTTCACCTGCATCACGAACAGGATGAGTGGATTCACGTCTTGGGTGGAGAATTCGTCGCCGAAGTCGGCGGCGAGCGCATGCGTTTGAAGCCTGGCGATTCCTTGCTGATGCCGATGAAAGTCCCGCACCGCTGGAGTGTGGCGCAGGATCCGCATTGTGGCGCAATTCATCTCTACACACCCGCTGGATTAATGGAAACACAATGGGCGTCGGTTGCACAAAGCGAAGATCCAAGGAATCAGGAAGCTCGTAAAGCAGAGTTCGAAAGGCATGGATTGACTCTTCTTGGAGAGTCCCTCAACAAGGAAGAGATCGATCGAATCCTCTGATGATCTAGGCAAAGACTGTGACTGAACAAAACCGGCAAAGTAGAGGACACAACAATGAAACAATTTCCCGTCTTTAGAATGTTCATTTTCACCACATGCCTCCTACAGGCGATCTCTCCCCTCTGTACAACTCTGCTATGGTCACAGACCAATCCCGACGCGATATGCGCCCGGAGTACCTGGATAAACAGAACCTCGGCCAGCCGACTCGCGACGACTTCAGACCCCGGCGCCTGTTCTTCCATCTCTGACGCGAGCGCCTGCACTGTGGTGTGAAGAGCAAGCGTGCGTGCCTGATCGGCCTTCATCAAAATGAAGTTCGGCAATANCTGAGTGATCGGCCTCAGGCTGGCGCGATCGAAACTCAAGGATCCACAGACGATTGTCGTCGGTGCGCCACCGCCNCCACANAGAGCGACATTGCCGTTGGCCTTGGCCCCGATCTCGCGGAAGCTCCACCTCGGGCGTGTTCGCGGGCTGTCGCGTAAAACAATCGAAGTCCCCTTAGCCAGCAAAAAGCAATCACCACCAGTGAGAGGAATCGGCTCCGCAAACCCTTCCACGCTCAGCCAGCAGTTGCCGCGCGAAAGCATGGCGAAGTGCGCCAAATCTGTGGGTGACGTCTTTTTGTCGGAAGGCGTGACATTTTCTTCGGTCTGGTTTTCCTGTTTTATACCCCACGGGGCTGTGGCTTCGAGCCTGTGCAGACCGAAAGCGGTTACGTGCATCGTTCTAAAAATGTCTGTTATCGGGTCCAACTTTCCCTCCTTCTTTGGACGAATAGACAAAAGTATTGGACTCAAGAGCAGTTCTCGTCCACTTCCAAAAGAATCTACCCTAGTGTACCGAATACGAAGGGAGTCACTATGGGAAAGCTTGAAGGGAAAGTTGCAGTAATCACAGGCGGAAGTAGCGGGATTGGTTTGGCCACAGCCAAACGCTTCGTGGAAGAAGGTGCCCTCGTCGTAATCACAAGCCGCCGAGAAAAGGAGCTGAAAGAGGCCGCAGCCTTAATTGGAAAACACGTCACGACAGTCACGGGCGACGTAACGCGCCTAGAGGACTTGGACCGGCTCTATGCCGTGGTGAAAGAGAAACACGGTCACATCGACGTACTCTTCGCAAACGCGGGCTGGGGTGAAGTCGCACCCATTGGAGCGGCTACCGAAGCTCATTTCGACAAAACCTTCGATTTAAATGCGAAAGGAACATTCTTCACGGTGCAGAAGGCCATTCCCCTCTTCAAAGATGGGGGTTCGATCATCCTGATTACCTCGGTCGCGAACGTAATGGGATTGCCAACGTTTGCTGTCTATGCCGCGGCTAAGGCGGCTGTCCGCAGTTTCGTTCGTAGTTGGGCCGCGGAACTAAAAGACCGCAAAATCCGCGTGAATGCGGTAAGCCCCGGACCAATCGAAACTGCGGCACTTGAGAAAGCGGGCATCCCCCCTGAAATGATGGAACAAGCGATAGCAGGGTTCACCACGCAGGTTCCGCTCGGCCGCAGAGGCAAGCCCGAAGAAATCGCTGCCGTCGTCTCATTCCTCGCCTCCGATGAAAGTTCTTACGTTACCGGCGTGGAGCTTGCCGTCGATGGAGGCATGGCGCAGGTCTGACCCCGGCGCAGTTCCGCGGCTGGCTCTCCAGTCGCGGGACCGC
>JGI12712J15308_10000214_pt1 | contig 17115 bp, 16 predicted proteins | sample JacPin_JW_Ref_O2_FD_15308 | JGI IMG/M metagenome (IMG submission 15308) | reverse complement strand
TACGCCAAGCACGACATGACCGACGAAGACGGCATGAAGCTCGGCGAACTCGAAGGCATTGTCGGCGAAGAAGACGGCTACACCGCCGAAAGCGATGCCGCAATTTTGCTCCAAGGTCTGGACATTCCCGACGAACTGCACTCCCGTAAGATGAGCGAGCTGCAAGGCGGACAAAAAGTCCGCGTGCTGCTGGCGCAGGCGCTGTTCGGTCATCCCCAGGCCCTGCTGCTCGACGAGCCCACGAACAACCTCGACCTGGATTCCATCCACTGGCTCCAGGGATTTCTCAACGTCTATGACGGCGTAGTAATCGCGATCTCGCACGACCGCCATTTCTTGAACAGCATTTGCACCCACATCGCCGACATCGACTACGAGACCATCATCACCTACACCGGCAGCTATGACGACATGGTGGTGGCCAAAACGCAGGTTCGTTCGCAGATCGAATCAGCCAATGCGCAACGTGAAAAAAAGATTTCTCAATTAAACGAATTCATCGCGCGGTTCGCCGCCGGCACGCGCTCAAGCCAGGTGCAATCGCGGCGCAAAGAAGTGGAACGCCTGCAAGTGACTGAACTGGCCCGCTCGAACATCCAGCGTCCCTTCATCAAGTTCGAGCAGAAGCGTCCGTCGGGCAAGCACATTCTCGAAGTCGAACATCTCGCCAAGGCCTACGACGACAAAAAAGTCATTCGCGATTTCACCGCCAGCATCATCCGCGGCGAAAAAATCGCGCTGATGGGCCGCAACGGAGCAGGGAAGACCACGCTAATAAACGCGTTGCTGGCGAATTCACCGACCACGCCCGAAGCCGAACTACGCAAAGTCAGCGGCTACGCGGGCCCGTTCGTCGACGCCGGCAAGGTGATCTGGGGACACGAAGCTTCCATCGGGTATTTCGCCCAGGATCACCGCAGCCTCATCGAAGGCGGCATGACCGTGCTGGACTGGCTCCATCAGTGGGCCCCGCAAGCCGTCAGCGAAGAAATTCGCGGATTGCTGGGCCAGATGCTTTTCGCCCGCGAGGAAGCCACCAAATCCACCAGCGTGCTCTCCGGCGGTGAGGCCGCGCGTATCCTCTTCTGCAAGCTTATGCTGCAAAAGCCCAACGTCCTCGTGCTCGACGAGCCCACGAATCACTTGGATCTCGAAGCCATCAACGCGTTGAACATCTCCCTGCAGCGTTACCAGGGAACAGTTTTTCTCGTGACCCACGACCACGACTTGATCGACGAAGTGGCCACCCGCATCTGGCACTTCGAAACCGACCACAAGATCACCGACTTCAAAGGCACCTACGAGGAGTACCAAAAAGCAGTCGTAACGGTGTAACCGGCTCTTTAATCGCAAAGAAAATCCCGCTCCTTATCTTTGCGTCCTTAGTGGTTAAAAGCTCTTACGCCGAAAGTTAAGCAAAGGAAGCGCCAGGATTTCGGGCCCACGCGCACTTGCACCATTTCCGCTGCATGTGAATCAACCAGGTTCTCCACAGTTTACCAACAGGTTCAAGGTTGCGTTCGCCGTGCGATTTGCGGATAATTACGCGGAGCGTCCCTGCGCTCCGCAGCAGCATCGCAAGGACGTTGCAGGACACCGTGTATAGCCGAACCGATCTACTCAGAATTCTTCACATCAGCCCGCGCCAGTTGGCGAACTGGGAGCGAGCCGGCCTGGTAGCGTCTTCCGAGGCCTATTCATTTTCCGACCTGCTCGAAATCAAGAAAGTGCGCGACCTCTGCGCCATGAGCGTGCGTCCGGCAGTCATCCGCCAGTCGCTCGAAGCCATGCGCAAGCGCGTCGCCGGTGTGGAAAATCCTCTGCAGGAATCCAGCGCGTCTTCCACCAACAATCACCGCGTAGCTTTTCGTCACGAAGGCAAGCTGCTCGAGCCCATCGCCGGCCAGTTTGTAATGGACTTCTCCACCCGCGAAAAAATTATCACCAGCACACCCGTCCGAAGATCCGATCCCCATCCACGCGAAGACGAAGCCGCCAGCTGGTTTGCCCGCGGCATCGCGCTCGAAGAAGATCCCAGCACGCAAACCGAAGCCATCGCCGCCTACCAGCGCGTGCTCGATATCGAGCCGATGCATGCCGCCGCACACATCAATCTGGGCACGCTCTACTACAACCGCCAAGATTTCAACCTCGCGGAAAAACACTACCGCTGCGCCCTCGAAGCCGATCCGCGCTATGCCCTGGCGTACTTCGACCTCGGTAACGTCCTCGATGAAACCGGACGCGTGCACGAAGCCATCCAGACCTACAAGACCGCCTTGCAGTTGGCTCCCACCTACGCCGACGCGCATTACAATCTGGCCTTGGCTTTCGAAAAACTGCGCGAGCCGCGCAAGGCCCTCAAACACTGGCAAGCCTACGTCAAACTCGACACCGCCGGCCCGTGGTCCATCCACGCCCGCACCCAGATCCAGCGCATCCTACAATCCGACGCCCTGAAGCTGGTCTACAAGCGCAGCAGCTAAGCAATCCGGCTTTACCCCTCCAACCGTCAGCGCGAGCCGCAATAAGCTAGATTGTGGGTGCCCCATTTCTCGCGTCCTTTGCGAGCAGTGGTTTTTTTTCGGTTTTTATATCGAGGAAATTCATCGCCGGCACTCTCCCGTTACTCCCCCAAAGAAGATTTACAATATACCTTGACAAGTATATTCCAAATGGAGTATATAAAGAGCGTGGAATCCGTATTTGAAATCATCGCGGAGCCGAACCGACGGGCCATACTCAGCCTCCTGGCCTCGTCCCAACAGTCGGTGGGAGAGATCGAGCGTCAGCTCCGCATGACGCAGCCGACCGTCTCCAAGCACTTGCGGGTCCTGCGCGACGCTGGCTTCGTGGAGTCCACCGTGGACGCTCAGCGCCGTCTCTACCGGCTGAAACCTGAACCATTTCAGCAGATGGACACCTGGCTGGCTCAATTCCGCCGGTTCTGGTCCGCTCACATCGATGCTCTCGAACGCCACCTCAACCGCATGGATCAGGACCAGGACCGCATGAATCAACCTCCACATGGATCAGCACCACCAAAGAAAAACGCCCCAACAAAAAACGCGGCAAAGAGAAAAGAGACAAGCAAGAAGACGACGCGGCCCAAACCGCGCACGAGATAAAGGAGAAACGAAATGAAAATCAAAGTGATGAGCTTATACGTTGACGACCAGGAAAAAGCCCTGCACTTCTATACCGAGGTGCTGGGATTTACCAAGAAAGCCGATTTTAGTAATGGCCCCTATCGCTGGCTGACCGTGGCCTCGCCCGAGGACCCGGACGGCACCGAGCTGCAGCTGGCGCTGAACAATCACCCTGCGGCCAAAACGTATCAGCAGGCGATCTTTCAACAGAACCAGCCCGCAGCCATGTTCTTCACCGAGGACGTCAAGGCCGACCACGAGCGGATCAAGGTGCGCGGCGCCGTGTTCACCATGCCTCCCACCGATGTCCCCGGCTCGACCATCGCGATGCTGAACGACACCTGCGGCAACCTGATTCAGCTAACCCAGCTGAAGCGCTGGTAGCACGCGCATCACGCAGAAGAAGTCAAGCGGGAGGAGAAGATGAACTATCGCGAACACTACACACCGGATGCGGCCAGCGCCGTGCAGTTGTGCCGGCTCTGGTCCGCTCGCGTGGATGCTCTCGAACGCCATCTCTCAGCCAACACCTGGGCGCTGGCCGTCGCTGTGGTGCTGATCGTGTATCCGATTGCGCGGATTGTGATTCCCGCCATACTCCAGGTGGTTGTGCCCGATGCGGTCCGGACCGTGCTCAACTTGATCTGAGTTCGACTCGGACGCGGAGCACGCTATTAAGACTGGGACAAAAAGACTAGGAAACGAAGACTGGGAGAAAGAAAATGACCGAACCAGAGCTATACGAACCCGGTCCCGCCAACCTGGCGAGGGTACTAAAAGAAGACGGAGACAAGTGGACGCTCATTCTCGTCCGAGAACTGCGCCACTCGCCGGAGAAAGTCTGGCAGGCGCTGATCGACCCGGCGCAGCTGCGCGAGTGGGCTCCCTTTGTGACCGATGGGAGCCTGGGTGCGGTTGGAACAGTGAAGCTTACCTGGGTGGGAAACCCCACGCCGATCGAAACAAAAGTGACACGAGTCGAAGCTCTCAGGGCGCTGGAGTATGGCGACACGCGTTGGGAACTCGAGGCCTCTGGCACTGGCACGCGCCTCACGCTGTGGGCGAAGATTGATCGCCGCTTCATCTCCATGGGTGCTGCTGGGTGGCACATTTCTTTCGATGTTCTGGATCACCTTCTCAGCGGAACTCCCATCGGCCGCATCGCTGGTGGCGATGCCACGAAGTTCCCGGGCTGGCAGCGCCTGAACGCCGAGTACGCCCAACAGTTCGGCGTGAAAGCCCCTAACTGGCCGCCTCAGGCGCCCCAAAAATCGTGAATCGAGGAATCACAAAACTATGCACAAACCATCGAAGAGCAATAAGAACGAACTGACACGAGAACAACGTGAGCAATTACTCAAAGCATTAAAAGCACGTTTTGAGAAAAATATGAACCGCCATCAGGGCCTCGAATGGGCCAAGGTCCAAGTCACGCTCGAAGCGAACACCGAAAAACTCTGGTCACTGAGTCAGATGGAACAAACCGGCGGTGAACCGGATGTTGTCGACCAAAACAAGAAAACGGGCGAGTCCATTTTCTACGATTGTTCTGCGGAAAGTCCGAAAGCCCGCAGAAGTTTTTGCTACGACCGTGAAGCGCTGCAATCCAGAAAAGAAAATAAGCCGAAAGATAACGTGATGGATGCGGCCGCGGCCATGGGCATCGAGCTCTTAACCGAAGAACAATATCGGAAGTTGCAAACCCTCGGAGAGTTCGACACAAAAACCTCGAGCTGGCTGCACACCCCTTCTAGGATCAGAGACCTCGGCGGAGCGCTCTTCGGTGACCGCCGCTTCGACACCGTTTTTGTGTATCACAACGGCGCAGAATCCTACTACGCCGCCCGCGGCTTCCGCGGCTCGTTGAGCGTCTAGCGAACGGGAAAGAAGACCTGGAAAGTCTGAGCCAGCCGCCAAAAGTGGAGAAGTGTTCCTGCAGGAATATTTTGTACTGTTGGTCTTGTATGCACAGCGAAAGGTCTGTCCCTTTGAGGTTTACAGCCGAGCTTTCCCGGACTTTCGCAAAATGTTCAGCGTGAACGAAAAAGGCGAGGCTGATCTCGACCGCGAAATCTAGACTCCGAGAGAACAATCCGAGACTCCCACCCTTGCAAACTATGCAAGGACGGGGCACCCTCGTTCGTGGTGGCGCTAATAGAAAGCGTGGCCACCCGCCCGCCGAACTATTTCAGGAACTCAAGTACGCAGGTTTGGGGGCTCGAGGGGGCCGTTAGAACGGCCATATATATTCCTACCGTCACGAGGAATGGCAGCCCGAAGGCCGCGACCAAACGCCACACGCCGAGGGAGCCACTCGACGCTGGCCGACCTTTCAGTACCAGTGTATCGGCCGAGTAATCGTGAATGGCTTTACGCTTCTCCGTGACAGCAATTGTAATGATGCTTACCAGCGACCCCCCGAACAGACCAAGAAAGAATCTGGCAATCCAACGGCCGGAAGACCGAGCGAGACTGACGCGCTGGCCCTCATCGCCCGTCACGTGGATGGTCAGGAGACGCTTTCCGAAGGTCGCCTGCCACGGAGACGATTCGAATAACGCGAAGTAAATCGGCCCCATCGCGAGAACATAGGAGAGTAGAACGGCGAGTCTGAGTCCGACGCCGAGACTTTTCCACAGAGTAAGTGGGTCGGTTGGCTGCATAGGTGTCCGGAGTCCGTAGGCGAGAAAAATTCGCACGGTATAGCCAGCGGCCATCATCACGGAAAACCCGATGATTACATCTATGAAGTAAGCAGGCATTCGGAGTGCGAGACTGGCATAGGGCCGAGGAACGGTTTGCGCTATTGGAGCGGACGAGATCCCTCCGCCGGGGTTCGGGGCTGGAGATGCCATAGGCTCACCTTCGGAGGGAAGAGATCGCCAGTATAGCCCTCCTTGTCAAATGTTTGCGGGACGGCGGGGGACGGCGGGCCCACTGCGGGGAAGCACGCACGCAGCAGCCAGCCGCCGCCCAAAATCCGGCTCACGGGAAGCAGTGCTAAAATCGCCAGTTCGCCATCTTGACGACTGAAGGGTCTTGCTATGCCCGAAGCTACACTGCAGGCTTCCGTTCCCGCTCCTCTCACCACGCTCTCCGAGGATGAAATTCTTTTCCGCGAAAATATCCACCAATTTGCCGACGAGAAAATCCGTCCGCTGGTTAAAGAGATGGACGAGCAGGGAATCTTTGACAAAGACCTCATCCACGAATTCTTCCAGCTGGGGCTGATGGGGATTGAGATTCCCGAACAATACGGCGGTGGGGGCGCGAAGTTTTTCGAAGCGATCCTGGCGGTGGAAGAGCTATCGCGCGTGGACGCTTCCGCGGGGGTAATCGTCGACGTGCAGAACACGCTGGTTAACAACGCGCTGCTGCGCTGGGGCAACGAAGAGCAGAAGAAGCGCTACCTGCCGAAAATGGCAACCGAGTTCGTCGGAGCCTATGCGCTGAGCGAAGCCGGTTCCGGCTCCGACGCGTTCGCGCTGCAGACGCGAGCCGAACTGAAGGGCAGCGATTACGTGCTGAACGGCCGCAAGCTGTGGATTACCAACAGCAAGGAAGCGGGACTGTTCGTGCTCTTTGCTACCATCGATTCGGGCGCCGGATACAAAGGCATCACTGCATTCCTGATAGAAAAAACTTTCCCCGGACTCACGGTTGGCAAGAAAGAAGACAAGTTGGGCATTCGCGCCTCCTCCACCTGCGAACTGATTCTGGAAGACTGCCGCGTGCCCAAAAGCAACGTGCTGGGCGAGCCCGGCAAAGGTTACAAGATCGCCATTGAAACGCTCAACGAAGGCCGCATCGGAATCGGCGCGCAGATGATCGGCCTGGCCCGCGGCGCGTGGGAGTTCGCCTGCAAGTACGCGCAGGAGCGCAGACAGTTCGGCAAGGCTATTGCCGAGTTCCAGGGCATCCAGTTTCAGATCGCACAGATGGCCACTGAGATCGAGGCCGCGCGGCTGATGGTCTACAACGCGGCGCGCATGAAAGATGCGGGCGTGAATTTCGTGAAAGAAGCGGCCATGACCAAGCTTTTTGCTTCGCAAGTGGCCGAACGTGTGACCTCGTTGGCTATTGAAGTCTATGGTGGCTATGGATTTACCAAGGACTATCCGGTCGAAAAGTACTGGCGCGACGCGAAAATCGGCAAAATTTACGAGGGAACTTCGAACATGCAGCTGGCCACGATCGCCAAAATGCTGATGGCCGTGAAGTAAAAAGCAGCAGAAAGTATTGTGCGTAGCGCGATCGAGTCAAAAGCCGCGCCGGGCGGGGGTTTCGACCTCGCACGACCCCTCCCAAAAGTGCGGAAAACCCCCGAAAACCAATCGCGGTTGCTCAATATGTGCACGAGATTGCACATTCCCCATTGTGGAGGAGCCTTCAAGTCATACGTAAGTCTTGCTTTATCAATGGCTTAGCGCTGGTCGTGCTTATGGCGCGCAAGCTGCAATTTCTCCTGTAACCCTGCTGTCACAGCAGGACTGATTGGGGTGCCTCTTGACCACTTTGTTCGGTAACGCTGCTGTCACCGCCACTGCTACTGCGAGCACGGCCGTCATTCCGGCGGTGCCCGCCCAGCGCAAGAAGCACAATATGCTTCCCGTGCTCGTCGTGTTGTTCCTTATCTCCTACGGGCTCATGACGATGTTGATCATCGAGCAAGGCCGGACGATCGAATCGCAGCGCGCCCTGATCCGCGAGCTTTACCATGACAGCGAAGAACTGGCGGCCGTAAAGAGCCGCACCCTACAGGGAAGCGCCGTGGTCGATACGCAACACGCGCTCGCTGCCCAGGCGCCATCAAGCCGCAAGTCGTCAAACCAGATTCAGTCAACTCCGTCTACCCAGGCGCAGGTTCCTAACACTCGTACCCCGTCAACCCAGACTTCGTCAACCCAGACTCCATCGGGCCAGACTCCAACGGCCCAGATGCAGTCGAGCAAGACCCCGTCAACCCAGGTAGCGCCACGCGGTCGCGTTAAGAACCGTGGCGCGAAAATGCCGGAGCCGCAGTTTCAGGCTCCGTCCCGTCCGTCGGCCGATTTGGCCGATGAGCGGCGAGCTTTGAGAACGATTTAAGGCTTGGCTTTTAGTCCGGCGGCTCTTGGTTCTGTGAAAATTGAAGTTTAGTTCTAGGTAGCTCGGCTCTACGTGGTTCTGTGAAGTTCGACCCCGGAGTTGGAATATATGAAGGCACTGACCCTAGCCTTGTTGTTGAGTTTGCCAGTCCCTAAACTGGCGCCACCGCAAGCCCCACGCCAACCTGCCAGCCACATTACTCAGCGCACGAAGGGTGGGAAGTGGTATTTGGCTGCGACCGGACACGCGATCTATTGCTACGGCCCAGTCATGATCGTTCCCAGTGCGACAGGCGACCTGGAACGAGTAGCTACGTTCTGCCGCGACGGCAGCGCCGCGGTTCCGTTGAAGGACTAAGAATGTCGGTTGATGCCGTCGTCCGTGGTGCACACTCGTCGAAAACCGCGACGAGTGGGGCAGCCTCTGTTGGGGTGGCGCGCTCGGGTGGGCCAGCCTCACTCCCTCCACTAGAAGACAAGTCAAACGCTCTAGCGGTCGGCCGAAATTCCTGGGCTTCGAAAACCGCGAAGACCGGACGACGCCATCAACCAACCTTGAACAGGCCCACGCTTCCTGTTCTTGCCGACATCAACTAACTGAGAACGGCCGACCAGTGCGCCACACGCCGGGCAGCGGGAAGAGTGCGCCCGAACCATCGGGGTGACGCTGGGAGTGACGCGCTACCTCAACTCGATGGTCAATGACATCCATGCGAATGACCCTGCGACAATAGCCGGCGTGGCCATTCTGCTTACGCTGGTCGCAGTCGCGGCATGCTACGTTCCCGCGCGCCGCGCCATGCGCGTCGATCCCATGGTCGCGCTGCGGTACGAATAGCTCAGACTCGGCGCAACCGTTCCTCCCTAGAATCTGGCGCGGACATCTCTTAGGGTCACGAAGGCAAGGTCGGTTGCTGCAGTCATCCGTGGTAACCGCCCATCGAAAATCGCGATGGATGGGGCAGCCTCAGTTGGCTTGATGTCGGCCGGAACAGGGAAGCGTGGGCGGTCCGCAGCTACGAAGAAATAATTGTGCCCACTTGTCGTCTTTTGGCCGCCGTTTCCGATTCTTAATTTAAGGGCCAGAAGCGTTCGATGCTCGATCCTCTTACATTTAGGTATCGAGATTCTACAAGGCTGGTCGTTGGGAGGGCATAATGCGGAAGTTTGGGGCATATCCAATCGTGGTCAATTACAACCTGCATACCCGGTTGCGTTACCAACATAACGAAGACGACTTTCATCGGGCGGGGCGATACGAGGAGGAAAGACAGCTCGCCATCAAGGTCAATCGGTCCTCGGATTCGACGATAGGAAATGATCTTTATAAGCAGGAACTCGATGCGTACGAGCAGACGGTCTGCAGTTGCCTGCGAAAGATCGAGGGCAATCCGGTGGGGCGAATGGTGCTGGGGCTGATCAATAAGAACACTACGGTCTGGATCGTTCCAAAATCTGACAAGGAACTAAAGCAATGCAATTGCGCGCTGACGGAGGTGCTGAACTATGACCTACAAAAAGATGGGAGCGTTGCCCGAGGAGCGGGTTCGGGTGATACGGTAATTCTCTTCGATCCTAAGCTGGGGGACGATACGCTGCTCCACGAACTGGTGCACGCCTACCGGTATTCATATAACAAGTTCCAGCCCATGAATGTTGATTACCGCACCGACTATTCCTCGTACACCACAACCAGCGAGGAAGTTCTAGCTCACCAGGTTGAGGACATCTACATGTCTCAGGCACAGCGACCCCTGACGCTGGACTATAAGTCGCAGGCGGCTGCCGAGAAAAAGGAAATCTATGATTTTCTGACCGGCAACTACTTTCTGCTGCAAAGCCTGAAATATTTCTTGCGACACGAATACCTGGCGATGCTGGCCGCACATACCTTTATGAACACGGACTACAATCCGTTTCGCGACTACGCGGCGCTGGAGGCGGAATATCTGAAGGACTCTGGTTCAGCCACCCTGCCCGAATTGGGTACGCCGTTGTGACGCTGATTTACGGCCACGTGACAGTCGGCATCTGCACTCCCCAAACGGCATTCATTTTTCGTCACTGCGGTAAACTTGTGTTCTGAATGCCTGAACTTCCTGAAGTCGAAACCATTGCGCAAGGACTGGCCAAGCGAATCACCGGCGACGTGGTGCTATCGGTGTGGCTGGGCGAGAAACCGGAACCGTTGAAGTCTCCCGCCGGGGAGATTGTGGCCACGCTCGAGCACAGCCGGATCGCTGGTGTGCGGCGCATGGGGAAGCACATTGTTTTTGATCTGGAGCGGGGTGGTGTGCGCTCGGCACGCGGAGCCCTGTGGATTGTTCACCTCGGTATGAGTGGGCGCTTGCAGATATGCCAGCCGCAGGAAGTCGTGGCGAAGCATACCCACGCCATTATCGGGTTGGAGTCGGGAAGGGAATTGCGGTTTGTTGATCCGCGACGCTTTGGGCGGCTGAGTGTTGCGCAGGCGAACTTCGACGCCGGCGGCTTCGAACCGCTGGATGTCGAGCTGAAAGATTTTGTCGGACTGTTCCGCGGGCGGAAGACGCCTATCAAGAGCGCGCTGCTGAATCAGAAATTGCTGCGGGGCGTGGGCAACATCTACGCGGATGAGTCTCTGTTTCGCGCCGGAATTCGGCCGCGGCGTCGCGCGTCCACGATTACTCATGGAGGGTGGCACAAGCTTTTCTTTTCGGTGAAGGAGGTTTTGCGCGAGGCGATTGCGCTGGGTGGGTCGTCTATTTCCGACTACGTGGACGCCGACGGCGAGGAAGGTTTCTTTCAGCTGCAGCACCGCGTGTATGGGCGCGAAGGCAAGCCGTGCCTGGTTTGCAAGACTCCGGTGAAGAGAGTGGTGCTGGCTGGACGCAGCAGCCATTATTGTCCGAAGTGTCAGAAGTGATGAAAGCGATTGTAGATTTTAGATTTCTGATTTCAGATTGAAAGCCTCAAAACTTACGCTCTTCAATCTGCAATCTTCAACTAGCGATCAGCAATCGGCAGTCAACAATCTTCAATCTTTCAATCAACAATGATTTGAGCGGTTCTGATAGTCTTTCTCAGCCATGGCTGATTTTTCCATTGCAGTCGATCTCGGCGGGACGAACCTGCGCATAGCGGCCGTGGGCACCGACGGCGGCATGCTCGAGAAAGTCACGCTCGGAACCAACCTGGCTTCGGGTCCCGATCACGTGGTCAGTGAAATGTGCGACGCGATCGTTCGTCTTTCGGGGAAATATCGCAGCGGCGGATCGTTCCTGGGGGTGGGGGCCGGAATTCCCGGGGTTCTTGATCTGGAGGCGGGAACGGTGCGCAAATCTGCCAACCTTGCCGGCTGGTCAGGATACCCGGTGCGCGAGGAAATCGAGCGGCGACTGGGAGCGCAGTTCTTTCTCGATAACGATGGCAACATGGCGGCGCTGGGGGAGCAGTGGCTGGGCGCGGCGCGTGACGTCGCGAACATGGCGATGCTAACGCTGGGTACCGGCATTGGCGGCGCGATCATTCTCAACGGGAAGATATTTCATGGCATGAACGGCATGGCGGGCGAGTTTGGGCACGTGCCCATTGAGCCGGAAGGCGTGCCCTGCGGCTGCGGCAGCCACGGATGCTCTGAGCGTTATGCTTCAGCCACGGCCGTGGTTCGCATGGCGCGTGAGGCCATTGCCAGCGGCGCTGCGCCGGGCTTGGCGACAGCTGCCCGCGCGGATGCGGAGTTCGGTGCGAAGTCGGTTTACAATCTTGCGTTCCAGGGTGACGAAGACGCGCGCCGAATTTTTCACCGCTTCGGCAAGTCGCTGGGCATGCTGCTGGCGGGGATGGTCAACGGGCTGAATCTGGAAATGTATGTGATCGGCGGCGGAGTCTCCAGCGCGTGGGATGCGTTTGCTCCCGCTATGTTCGACGAGCTGCGGGAGCGGGCACTGGTCTACGCTGTGACTGAGCCCGAAAGAGCAGACGCTCAAGGGGCCGCGCAGGTTCCGGTGCGCGGGGGGAAGAAGACGATTGTCACGCGTGCGTTGTTGGGAAGTGACGCAGGTTTGTTTGGGGCTGCGCGCATGGCGGTGGTGGGGCTTTAGCGTCGCTCTTCTAAGCGCCTACTTTGCGGACCGTTTCCAGAAAAAACTGATTCTGTTCAACCGTGCCAATACTCACGCGAATGCTGCGCGGCGCGCCCCAGGGGCCGAGCGGACGCATGACCACGCCTTCGGTTTGTAGACGGGTCGCGAAGTCGAGGGCGTCATGGCCGACATCGCAATAAATAAAATTTGTCCACGTGGGAACCACGCGATAGCCCAGATCGGACAAGCCTTTGGTCAGCACCTGCGCCTGATCGGCGTTGAGCTGCAGCGAGCGATCGATGTGATGATGATCGTCGATTGCAGCCCGTGCTGCGGTCTCTGCTAACGACGCTACCGAATATATGTTGCGCATTTGAGCGCAACACGTCAGCAAGTCGGCGGGGCCGAATCCATATCCCACCCGCAGGCCGGCCAGCCCGTGCACTTTCGAAAACGTACGCAGCACCACCACCGCGGCGCCTTGCCGCACGTGGTCCAGCGAGCGCGAATACACAACGCCGCGCAATGCAGCGAAGTGCGCCGCATACTCGTAATAGGCTTCGTCGAGCGCCACGACGACGTGGTCGGGAACTTGCGCCAGAAATTCCTCTACCTCCGCTGCCGGCAACATTGTTCCTGTTGGGTTGTTGGGATTCGCCAGGAAAATCAGGCGCGTGTCGGCAGTGATCGCATTGAGAATAGCCGTGAGGTCGAAGGTGTCTTCGCACATCGGAACCTCAATCAAGTGCGCTCCGGTGGCGCGGACAATCTGCGAGTAGACCACGAAAGAACGCTCGCTGGTTACGGCGTTGAGACCGGGAGCAAGCAGCGTCTGACACAGGAGGCTCAGCAATCCGGTTGAGCCGGCAGTGATTAATGTTTGTTCCACCGGGAGATTGTTGTGTGCGGCCAGTTGGCCGCGCAATTCGCCGCAGTCGTCGTCAGGGTATAAGTTGGTATTTGCGAGTGCGGAGCGAATGGCTGCGATCGCGAGCGGAGACGGGCCGAGAGGATTTTCGTTGGAATCGAGCCGGATGAGGCGGGGCTGCGACTGTTGATCCGGTTGCACGCGCGGTCGCGGAGGTGAGGAGCGGGTCAGTTCGCGCGCTCCCGGTGACAGGAGATCAGAGAATCGAGTCATCTTCTCGGCACATCAGGTTTTTCGCAACTCAAGCGTCCGCAACTCGTGTCGGCCTATCAGGTTCGCGCCTTTTGTGGCGTGCGCTTCGCGCTTCCAGACTTCGCGCTTCCAGCCTTTGCGGTGGAGACTGCTTTCAAGTGTTCCACTTCTTTCAGCGTGAGAGCGCGAAATTTGCCGGGCGGAACGTCGAGTGTGAGCGGGCCATAACGGACGCGCTTGATCTTCTCCACGTGATGGCCCACCACCTCGAACATGCGGCGGATCTGACGGTTGCGGCCTTCCACCAGCGTGACCTCATACCAGGGGTTGGTGGCTTCTTTCACGATGCGAACCAGGGCCGGGCCGGTCTTCACGCGCTTGCCGTCGTCGGTGGCGATGTTGACACCAGCTCGCAGTTTTGCGATCGCTTCTTCTTTCGGCGTGCCTGCGACTTTCACGACGTAGGTTTTTGGCACGTGCGAGGCGGCTTTCATCAGGCTGTGCGCGAGTTCGCCGTCGTTGGTCATCAGCAGCAGACCTTCGCTGGCATAGTCGAGGCGGCCCACGGGATAGACGCGTCCCTTCACGCCGTGCATAAGGTCCATCACGGTGGGGCGCTTTTCGGGATCGCTCATCGTGGTGACGTATCCCTTGGGCTTGTTGAGCAGAAGATAGATGTGGCGCTGGGCTCCGTGGAGAAGCTTGCCGTTCACGCGGATGTGGTCGGTCTCGGGGTCGGCCTTGCTGCCGAGTTCGCTGACGGTCTGCCCGTTTACCTGGACCAGGCCCGCGGAGATTAATTGCTCGGCCTTGCGTCGCGAGGCGACTCCGGCGGCCGCGATAATTTTTTGCAGGCGTTCAACGGGCATGATTTATGACGGCTTTCGGTGGGCGAAAATAATCATCGCGATGGTTAATCTTCCCGCAGGGCCGCAGATTTTTCGACGTCTCGAGGCTCGGCCGGGTCGGCATCTTCCAGCGCAGACGCGCGCTGAGATACGCCATTGTTCTCGTCGGGCGCGTCATGCTCCGAGTGCGCGGCGGAGCTGACAACTTCGCTGGCATTCTTAGTTTCAGCCGCATTCTCCGCAGGAATTAATTCTGCCTGAAAAGATTCCGCAACTAATTTTTCGAACTCTTCCATGCTGGGGAGTTCGCTGACATCTTTCAGGCCGAAGCGCATCAGGAATTCTTTGGTGGTCTTGTAGAGGATCGGACGTCCGATTACCTGCTTGCGACCGGCGGTGGTGATGAGTTTCCGATCGAGCAGNGTGCTGATCACGCCNCCGGAATCGACGCCGCGAATGTCGCTGATCTCNGGCACGGTGACCGGCTGTTTGTAGGCGATGACGGCGAGCGTTTCCAGCGCGGGCAGGGAGAGCCGGATCGGCGGCTTCAGGCTCTTTGCGAAGGCGCGCACGACTTCGTGTTGCTCGGGCTTGGTGGACATGCGGTATCCGCCGGCGACCTGGCGAATTTCGATGCCGTGGTCGGGGCCGCCGTATTCGGCGACCAGCTCTTCCAGACCGGAGCGCACGCGCGATTTGGCCTCGGCTTCGTCGGCCGCGCCCGCGGCGGTGACCGACTCCTTCACGAGTTCGACCATCTGTTCGAGCGTGATGGGAGTTTCCGCAGCGTAGATGATGGCTTCGAGTTGCGCTTTTAAACTCATAGTGGCTAGTTGGCTAGTGGTTGGCGGCTAGTAAAAGCGTTGGCGCTAGAACTAGCCACTAATCACTAGCCACTGTTCTTCATCTCCAATCGTCGCGAACCGCGGCTTGCTCGTTCATGACCGCTTCGAAGCCGACGTGCTTGCGGACTGCAATCTCGCCGAAGAGGCGCTCTTGCCGTACCTGGATCGCCTGCAAGCGCACCATCTCGAGCAGCGCCAGGAACATACACACTAGGGCATGCCGCGAGGGCACGCGCATCAACAGCTGTTTCAGGCGGATGGGACGATTTTCCAGCGAGAGCCGGCGGCGCAGGTAGTCGATCATCTGGCCCACCGTGACGGTTTCTTCGTCGACGTTGATCATGGGGCGCGTGCGTACGCGCTCCAGCACCTGCTGAAACGTCTTGACGAGGTCGATCACATCGGCAGCGATTTCGGGCTCCGTGCCTTCCGCCTCGATGAATTCTTTCAAGGACGGATTCGACAGCACCGCGTCTTCGATCTGCTGTTTCTGCAAAAGCATTTGCGCCGCCGACTTGAACTTCTCGTGCTCCAGCAGGCGGTTCACCAGTTCGGTGCGCGGATCTTCTTCTTCTCCGGCAACGGCCAGCGGATCGCGCGGCAGTAGCATCTTTGATTTGATATGAATCAGCACCGACGCCATGTAGATGAAATCCGCCGCGACGTTTACGTCCAGCTCGCGAATCTTTTCCACATAGGCCAGATATTGCGCCGTGATGCGCGCGATGGGGATGTCATAGATGTCGATGTCCTGCTTGCGGATCAGATCGAGCAGCAAGTCGAGCGGGCCGTCGTAGACGTCGGTGACGGCGACCGAGAACGGGGAATCGTTTTGTTCTTTTTTTCGCTCGGTACTCAGCGAAGCGGATGGTTTTCCCGGAGCACCTGCTGCAGCCATGATAGCGGGAGAAGCAGGCTCGCCCGGTTGATCGGTAACCGTCACGACTTTGATTCCTTCCGTCATCTAAGTAGAAGCCTTGACCAGCCCGCGTTCCAGCGACATTCCCATGGCGGCCCGCACCTCGTTCATAGTTTCACCCGCCGCCTTGCGCGCCCGCTTTGTGCCGTCCTCAAGAATATCCCAGGCAAGGCCCGGATTCTCCTCAAATCTGCGGCGCCGCGCCTGCATGGGGTCCAGCAGTTTTACTAGAGAGTCGGCGGCCCAGCCTTTGCATTCGATGCATCCGATGCCAGCCGACCGGCAGCCCTCGTTTACTTTTGCCATCGTATCTTTGCTGCTGAAAATCTTGTGCAGATCGCCCACTGGACACACGTCGGGATTTCCCGGGTCCGAGCGCCGCACTCTCGCCGGATCGGTGACCATGGTCTTCAACTTTTGCCGCACCACCGATTCCGGATCGGTGAGCAGGATCGTGTTACCGTACGACTTCGACATTTTGCGGCCGTCGGTTCCCGGCAACTTCGCCGCAGGAGTGAGCAGCGCTTTGGGCTCGGGAAAAACGTCTCCAGATTTTCCGTAGAAGTTGTTGAACCGCCGCGCGATTTCTCGCGTCAGTTCTACGTGCGCGACCTGATCTTCGCCGACGGGCACAACATCAGCCTTGTAGATCAAAATATCTGCGGCCTGCAAACAGGGATAACCCAAGAATCCGTACATTCCCAAGTCCTTGCCCTTGATGTTTTCCTGCTGCTCCTTATACGACGGGACCCGCTCCAGCCAGCCCAGCGGAGTAATCATGGAAAACAGCAGATGCAGTTCGGCATGCGCGGGCACGTGCGATTGTATGAAGATCACCGATTTTTCCGGATCGAGTCCCGCCGCCAGAAAGTCGAGCACGACGTCGAGCGAATTCTCTCGTATGCCCGAGGTGTCAGCATAGTCGGTCGTAAGAGCGTGCCAGTCGGCGACCATAAAAAAGCATTGGTACTCGTCCTGCATGCGTACCCAGTTGTCGAGCGCGCCAACGTAGTTACCGAGATGCAGCTTTCCGGTCGGGCGCATGCCACTGAGCACGCGTCCCCGCGATTTGGGAGAAGATGT
>JGI12712J15308_10000206_pt1 | contig 17418 bp, 14 predicted proteins | sample JacPin_JW_Ref_O2_FD_15308 | JGI IMG/M metagenome (IMG submission 15308) | reverse complement strand
TCCGCAGACGCTGGCCGGTGGCTGCAGATACGGCTGCCGGACGGGCGAACCGCATGGATCCAGAATAGTGACGTAATCCGAGATCCCAAGCCGCTGACGATTGACGAATCGATTGCGTTGGCGAAACGATTCCTGGGCCTACCTTATTTATGGGGCGGCCGCTCCAGCTATGGTTACGACTGCTCCGGTTTCACCCAGATGCTGGTGCGAAGTCGCGGCATTAACATGCCCCGTGACGCTGACCTGCAGGCGGCCTGGGAGGGAGTTGCAGCAGTCGATCGGAAGGAGTTGCGTGCCGGAGACCTGCTATTTTTTGGCGGATCGGCGGATAAGATCACCCACACCGGCATGTACACGGGCGGCGGAGAGTTCATCCACGATACAACGAACGGTCATCCGGTGATCCAGATCAGTCGCTTGGACGACCAACCATGGACACGACTTCTGGTCGCCTGCAGGAGGGTGAAGTGAAGTCGACGATTCGAGGGCTCGCGGCGGGGTCGCTTCTTCATCGTTTTTTGTCCTGACTCCGCTCAGTATTTTCAGCCCCATCTTCGGCGGGACTGGCGCCCCCTGCCTCGTTTTTGGCAGATTTCGGTTCTGGAGTTCGTCCCTCCGATTCCTTGGTGTCAACATCTGCGGGTGATTCCTCGTTCTTCTCTTCTTTTTGAGCTGCTGTAATCTTCTTTTCGGCCGCGGGCTCTGGTGGCTTCAACGCAGAAGCCAGCAGAGCGCCCATCCTCACTCGGGCAGCGCGCCATCGCACTTCGCTGGTGTTTGCTGCTTGCTCAAAGTACGGTGCAAGTTTCTCCTGGGTCGCGATTCCCTGATCTTTTAGAAACAGCAGAAGAGCAGCACTCTGAGTTTCCGAATCTTCAAAAGAAGAAAACAGCTCATCGAGGATCTGTTTTACGATCGCTTCATCCATCTGGCCAAGACTCCTCCAACCAAAATCCTGTCAATCCTCTTAGATGCGACATTTGAGTCTGCGGCGCGCAGAGTTATGATGTCCGGCTCGCCGGGCGTGACGCTCCGAGTGCGCTGACCTACGCTCGTGAGGTGATCCACCGTGTGCAGATTTGTCAATAAACGATGATGTGGAAGCAGGAGCCAACGAAATTTCCCGCTCAGGTCGTAAGTGGTGCTGAAAAGCGTATTAGGAGCCGATGGGTTAAGAGTGATGATCTTGGGGCCTGATTGAAAGGCATAGACAGTGCCGACCCAAGAACGGTCACTCACTTGAAAACCGAAGTCAGTTTCGAACTCTCCGGGCGCGAACTCTGTGAAGGCAACGAGCCTGGTCGATCAAAACGGATATTTCCATCACGAGCGGAAAGAGGGCGAGCACATCGACGCCAACTGAGCGAGTGGCTCGCTTCACCCCTGGTCATTTTACTGACATTCGCGTTATGTCATTTGACATGGCGCGTCATGGAAATGCGGCCGACCCCCTCGCCTTTTACAACAAGAAGAAAAGATTTTGTTCCCATTGCGAGCAGAAGCCTGCGATTCGCGTCGGTTTGTGTTCGGTTTGTGAGTGGAACTGTAGTTGCTTCAACTGAGTCGTGAGAACTCCAACGTTCGAGATGTCTTCATAAATGTGTGGGCACGCCTGGCGCAGCCGTCTGCTGTCAAGGGTCTTTCCGCTTCTGGCCAAACTTGGTACCGACTGGGAGATGTTAAGCCCGACTAGAGCGCAGTTCGTTCGTCGCGGAAGTNCAGGCGAACTCGGCAAACAATCCGAGGACCCGTACCTTCTCGACTACGTNAAGTTTGAAAAGAACTGGCGAAAGCACTGCTCCGACTAAACTGCCATGTTTAACAAGCTACTTTCGGCGAACCCGGCGCGCATAGGGCGGTTCGAAGCACCTCCAACGAGCGATGCAGTACCCGCCTCTCTGGTCGATGGAACGCCCGGCGACCTAAAGGCCGACCTCATCGCTCTCCTGGGAAAAGAAAACGTCTTTCACCGGGCAATCGATCTGGTACGGTATGCCTCCGATGGGAGCCCGTATCGGCTCGTTCCTCAAGTTGTCGTACAACCGAGAACCACGGACGACATCGTCAAGCTCTTTCAATATTGCCGTAAGACCGGGCGGCACGCGACGTTTCGAGCAGCGGGCACGAGCCTTAACGGTCAATCGCAATCCGATGACATTCTGATCGATGTGCGCCATCACTGGTATGGCGCCAAAGTGGAAGACGACGGGCGACGCGTGCGGGTACGCCCTGGGATGATCCTCGGCCACATCAACTCAATGCTCGCGCCGCATGGTCGCCGGGTGGGACCGGATCCCGCGAGCGGGCATGCCTGCACGATCGGAGGCGTGATTGCGAACAACGCCGGTGGCATGCGATGCACCGTGCAAAAAGATGCCTACCATACCGTCTCCGCGCTCACGTTCATAACTCCATCCGGCGCCGCAATTGACACATCGACGCCCGATGCGGAAGAGAAATTTGCCCGGGCGGAGCCGCAACTTGCGGAAGGTTTGCTCGAGATGCGACGAGAGCTTCTGGCCGATCAAGCGCTGGCGGATCGCACGCGTCGCAAGTACTCGATCAGGAACACGCACGGATTGCGGCTCTGTGCCCTTCTCGATGGTGAAACGCCGCTCGAGATTTTTCGGCGCCTGCTGGTCGGCTCAGAGGGCACACTCGCGTTCATTGCTGAAGCCGTACTCGAGACGATTCCAGCACCGAATGTGACGAGCGTGGCATGGATTCCAGTCCCCACGATCGACGAAGCGATCGCCCTGGTTCCTAGTTTGGTGAGTCTCGGCGCGTCCGCCGTCGAGCTGATGATCGCTCCCGCGCTCAAGGTGGCCGGTCAGGCCTTTTCGGAAACACCCTCCTACTGGAGAACCCTCGATCCCAACGCCGCGGCTTTGCTCGTCGAGGTCGGCGCCGAGGACGCGGAGTCGCTCGAAGCCATACAACACCGAGTCCTCGAGCTCGTTAGCTCCGCCAGGCTGATTAAGCCGGTTGAGTTCACGAGCGTCGCCGAGGCCATCGAACTCGCCTGGCACGTCCGCGAGGGGCTTCTGGGCCTGGTCGGCAAGAATCGCCCGGAAGGCTCGACGCTCATTACGGAGGACGTCTGTTTTCCGCCGGAGCGTCTGGCACAGGGAGCGCACGACCTGCAGGAGCTATTGACCAAGCATGGGTTCATTCCCGGTGTCGCGGGACACGCCGCCCATGGGAACCTTCATTTCACTCTGGTCGCCGATCTGACTGGCGCCGACGGACTGTCCCGGTACAGTGCTTTCATGACCGAGTTGGCGGATCTCGTCGTCAAGAAATATGACGGCTCTCTGAAGGCCGAGCACGGCACCGGCCGGAACATGGCGCCGTTCCTCGCGTCAGAATGGGGCGAGAAGGCCACCGCCATGATGTGGCGCATAAAACAACTCGCCGATCCCGCCGGGATTCTGGCACCGGACGTAATTCTCACGCATAATCCACGCCTTCACCTCGAGAATCTGAAGTCCTTCCCGCAAATCGAAGGGGTTACGGGATCCTCCCAATGCATCGAGTGCGGATTCTGTGAATCTGTCTGTCCCAGCCGCAATGTCACCATGACGCCGCGTCAACGAATCGCTCTACGGCGGGAGATGACGCGCCAGAAGCCCGACTCCCCCATGCTGGCACAACTCCAACAGGAGTATCAGTACGACGGGATCGAGACCTGCGCGGGGGACGGCATGTGCTCCATTCCCTGTCCGATAGGAATCAACACTGGGATGTTGATCAAGGAGTTTCGAGCGCGAGAGAACAGCCCCGCCGCAGAGTGGGTGGCTCTGCGCCTGGCGCAGCACTGGAAAACGCTCGAACCCCTGGCGCGCCTGAGCCTGCGGGGAGTGCATGCGTTTTCCTTCGTGTTTGGAGTGAAGCCGCTCACGGCTCTTACTGCCGCCCTGCGCAGTGTTGTGAACCCCGACCTGCTGCCGGCTGTGCCCGGGCCAATGCCACGTGCAGCTTCCGGCCTGCCCAAAACTGACAGGAACGGCGCCGCGGCAGTCTATTTCTGCGCGTGCATCAACCGCATGTTCGGTCGCGATCCCGCCGGCCCGGCCGCTCCCTCGCTTGCGGAAACCGTTGTTTCTTTGTCCAGACGAGCTGGTAAGCCGCTGTGGATTCCACCGGATGTCGCTGGCCTGTGCTGCTCGACGCCGTGGAGATCGAAAGGCTATCGACAGGGGCACAAGTACATGGCGCATGCCGTGGCCGATTCGCTGTGGCGCTGGAGTGATGGAGGAGCTCTTCCCATTGTCGTCGACGCCGCCTCGTGCACCCTTGGTCTCAAAGAGGACATCGCAACNCAGCTCGAAGGAGAGCGAAAAAAACAGTACGAGAGCCTCAAGATCATCGACTCGATAGCGTGGTTTCATGATCTTCTTCCGAACCTGGCAATCTCGCGTAAGTTGCGGCGAGTGGCCGTGCATCCGACGTGCTCGATCACGGACCTCGGGCTGACTGGCGCAATCAAACAGATTGCGGGCTGTCTGGCTGAAGAAGTGGAGGTCCCGATTGGGACCACCTGTTGCGGCACTGCCGGCGACCGAGGGCTATTGCATCCCGAGCTGGTCGTTTCAGCGACGCGGGAAGTTCGATTGGTGCTGCTAGATCAGCCCTGCGATGCCTACCTCTCGTCGAACCGAACCTGTGAGATGGGCCTTCGGCAGGCCACCGGGCAGCCCTATGAATCGTTCATTTTCCTGCTCGAGCAACTGAGTCGTCCGCAGGCGAGCTAAGGGATCATCGCATGCGCATCGCCAATTTTGAAACAAGTGGAGTCCCTGGAATTGCCGCGGATGAGGGCTCGGGCTGGCACGGCCTCTCGCAGTCAGACAGTGGATTTCCCGGCACCCTGCCGGAGCTGATAGCACAAGGCGCAGACCTGTTGCACATTGGCCGAAACCTCGGGCAATCACCCGCAGTCGACCTGAAGGCTGTCCGGCTGCTGCCGCCGGTGCCCGCACCGCCAAAGATTCTATGCGTCGGTCTCAACTACGACGATCATCTCGAGGAGAGCGGGCTGAAAAAGCCGGAGTATCCGGAAATCTTTGCCCGCTTCGCCTCAAGTCTGATCGCTCATCAAGAGCCGATCCGGCAGCCCCGCGAATCAGCCGCACTCGACTATGAAGCCGAGCTGGCCGTAGTGATCGGCAAGCCAGGACGCCGCATCCCCCAGGAGCAGGCCCTCGCTCACGTGGCCGGTTACTCCCTGTTCAACGATGCGACCCTGCGTGATTTTCAGCTCCGCACCCCGCAATGGACGATGGGCAAGAATTTCGATGGCACCGGATCGTTCGGCCCGTGGCTGGTGACGCCTGATGCCGTGCCACCTGGAGCCCGCGGATTACGCATCCAGGGCCGTTTGAATGGCAGAGTGATGCAGGATTCTCGCACCGACCTGCTCATTTTCAGTGTCCCGGTGCTGATTGCAACGATCAGTGTCGCGATGACCCTGGAACGAGGCGATGTGATCATCACCGGCACGCCGGGTGGCGTCGGAGCGGCGCGTAAGCCACCGGTTTTCATGCAGCCCGGCGATGTCTACGAAGTGGAGATCGAGGGGCTCGGTGTCCTCACTAACCCCGTGCACGAAGGCTAGAAAGCGAAATGGAGTCACTCCCTTGCAATATTCTGATTACAAGTGTTTCCTATTCAGTTTCGATTCTGGGGTCGCATTCGTCAGCATCAATCACCCGCCCATCAATCTTCTTGATGAAGTTCTGTCGCAGGAATTCGACAAACTCGGCAGAGAACTCGAGACCGATGAGAGTGTCCGGGTTGTGGTCTTGCAGAGCGCGCTCCCCGATTTCTTTATAGCCCACTCCGGTTTGGGCCGGATTGGAGCCGCTGCCAAAGTGGTGTCCCAAACCCGGAGCTTTCGTCTCACGCAGACGATCGGCGAACGATTCAGGAACATGCCGAAGACCACGATTGCCAAAGTCGAGGGACGGGCCCGGGGAGGGGGGAGTGAGATCGCGCTGGCCATGGACATGTGCTTTGCTGCCGTCGGCAAAGCGATCTTCGGCCAGCCAGAGGTGGCGATTGGGCTGGTTCCGGGTGGGGGATCTACGCAAAGATTGCCACGGCTCATGGGGCGGGGACGCGCCTTGGAGGTGCTCCTGGGCTGCGATGATTTCTCGGCGGAACAGGCGGAACGTTACGGCTACATCAATCGAGCATTGCCGGCGGATGAACTGACACCGTTTGTCGAGAAACTGGCTCACCGCATCGCCTCATTTCCTGCGCATGCCATCGCTCACGCCAAGGCCGCCGTGGATACTGGAGCATTTCGGTCCATGGCAGAGGGGCTTCTGGTGGAAGCCCATGAGTCCGATTTGAGTGTCGCGAGCGAGGTGACGCAAGCGCGTGTGAAGGAAGTATTGAAAGTCGGCGCCGAAACTTATGAAGGCGAGCTGGAAATGGATTATTTGTCGAGACTCTCCCCGGTAAGATAACCGCCAATGCACAGTCACAGCTGCGGAGACGTACTGCAGCATCGCAAGCCGATCGCGACCAAAACCACCGACATCAATTGTTCGCCAATCGACCAGGAGGGGAGGTCGATGGGCCAGCGCCTGCCGGCATTTGCTCCATTGGGGAAACAGCCGTACGGCCAGAAAGAAATTTCACCAGCGAGGATAGCAATCCAAGGAATCGAGATCAGGCGCTGTAATAGACCCTGATCTGGGAATTAAATGCGCTGATAATCCCTGCGCTAATTCCCGGTTACGATTCACGCGCACCGGCCTGCTTGCGGGTCCTGGCATGCGGATCAAGGCGCGTAGGATGAGGCCCGTAGTATAAGATTCGAGTTCCATTGAGGAATCCTCAAGGTGCAGACCAGCTTCTCCTCAATCAGGCTCGCCCTCGTGCACTACGGCCTCGCGATCATGCTCGTATCGTTCGCGTTGGCGGTGTCGCTCGCCCTGCAACATTCGTTTGGCAATCCATTCTGGTTCTTCTTTTCCGTCGCAGTCATTCTCAGCACGTGGTTTGGGCGAGCGGGCGCGGGCTGGCTGGCGGTTGCGTGTAGCACGCTTGCGGTGATGTACTACTTCACCCCGCCGCTGCGTAGCTTTGTAGTAGCGCCGAGCGAGTTGCCGTTCTTTCTCACATTCGTTGCTTGTGAAGTGGGAGTAACGCAGTTGATTGCATGGCGCAAACGAGTGGATGAGGCTCTTCGGCAAGCTCGCGACGAACTTGAAGCAAGAGTTGCGGAACGGACATCGGAGCTTAAGGATGCGAATGACGCACTTCTGCGACAGATGGTGGAACAGAAGCGCACCGAAGAGACTCTCCAGGTCACGCGCTCAGAACTGACTCGCGTAGCTCGAATCACGACAATCGGCGAGCTGACGGCATCCATAGCCCACGAAGTAAACCAGCCTCTCGCTGCGGTGGTGGCGAACGCAGACGCTTGTGTAGCTTGGCTTTCGCGGGAACATCCCGATCTTGTCGAGGCCCGGGCGGCGGCGGATAGGGCCACCCAGGGCGCCACCCGAGCATCGGAAGTCATTGCTCGAATTCGTTCGCTGATCAGCAAGGCGACGCCCGAGAAGTCGCGTCTTGAAATTAATCGCGTGATCGAACAGACGGTTGCTCTGGCTGAAGGACAAGCTTCCAGAAATGAAGTTGTGATCGACTGCAAACTCTCGCCCGTTGTGCCGCCTGTGCTGGGCGACACGATTCAGTTGCAGCAGGTAATTTTGAATCTGCTGATGAATGGCATCGAAGCAATGATCAGCGTTACCGATCGGCCTAGAATACTGGTGATTCGGTCGGAATCGCAAAGCAGAGGCCAGATTCGAGTCTCGGTCGAGGACTCCGGCGTAGGCGTGAGCGCGGAGGTGATGGGCCGTTTGTTCGAACCTTTCTTTACGACACGCGCGAAGGGAATGGGAATGGGATTGCCGATTAGCCGCTCAATTATCGAGGCGCATGGTGGACGATTGTGGGCTGAATCGAATGGTTCCGGCGGAGCGATTTTCCAGTTCACTCTGCCGAGTGGGGATGGGCCTGCCGCATGAAGCAGGATCCGGTTGTGTTCGTCATCGACGACGATCGTATGATTCGCGACGGACTGCAGGGTCTGATTCGATCCGTTGGGCTGCGGGTCGAGACTTTTGCTTCTGCCCAGGATTTCCTGGCCGCAAAGCGTCCCGACGTCCCGGCGTGTCTTGTCCTGGACGTGAGGATGCCGGGTGTGAGCGGCCTTGATCTTCAGCTCAAATTGAGCGAGGCCGGGATCCACATTCCCATAATTTTCATTACTGGTCACGGCGATATTCCCATGTCCGTGCGTGCGATGAAAGAAGGCGCGTACGAATTTCTGACCAAGCCGGTCCGCGGTCAGGACCTGCTGGATGCTATTCAGAAGGCGATTGCGAGCGATCGCGAGCGGCGCAAAGAACGTGAGGAATTGAACGAGGTCCGGGAACGGTTCCTCACACTCACTCCCCGGGAAAAAGAAGTGCTCAATCTAGTTGTTGCCGGTCTTCTCAACAAGCAAATCGCGGATCAACTCGGAATGAGCGAACTCACGGTGAAAACCCATCGCGCGCATGTGATGGAAAAAACGAACGCCGAATCCCTGGCCCACCTTGTGCGAATGTCGGAAAAGATCAAAAACTCTCCTCGAAAGTAACGAATAACCTCCTCCTAAAGCAGTAGATGGTTCGAGCGAAAGCAGGATAGATTTCACGTTCCCCGGTTGTTAGTCTCATGCTCGCGGGAGATACAAAAGACCCGCAGATCGGGTGAAGTGAAGTGAACGAGACTCTAACCAAGACCGGCACCATCGCCATCGTCGACGATGATGAGGCCCTTCGCGAAGCGCTCGGAAGCGTGATGAAGGCCGCCGGCTTTTCGTCCAGGACTTTTGCCTCCGCGGAGGAATTTCTTGCATGTGACGATTGCGAGGAGATGGCCTGCCTTATTCTCGACGTGCGCTTGCCGGGGATGAGCGGCATTGAGTTACAAAGGCGGTTGGCCGATGCACACAGCCGGCTTCCAATTATTTTCGCAACTGCTCATGGGGATACATCGCTGCGCGAGTCGCTTATGAGAGCTGGGGCTGCTGCCTTTTTCTATAAGCCCGTTCGCAGCGACGCTTTGCTCAAAGAAATTCATGCGGCACTGAAACTGAAAAAGGACAATACCCATCAGCAGTAGTGAAATGGAGTCAGCTATGGCCTCTACTTACACTCTCAGGACCAATAACGAGACGGCTGCAAGCTTCCATGTCGCAGGGCAGGTTGCGGGGCAGGTGTCGCAGCGGCTCGCCACCGACGCTATTGTCGGAGAAAGTCTGCGGTTAAAGTCCGTGTTGGAACAAGTGGGCCTGGTCGCCCCCACAGATTCAACGGTTCTGATTCTGGGCGAGACCGGAACGGGAAAGGAGCTGATTGCCCGCGCGATCCACGACCTTTCAAGCCGCTCCGCGCGTCCCTTTATTCGAGTGAACTGCGCGGCAATTCCCCCGTCGCTGATCATTTCCGAGTTGTTCGGTCATGAGAAGGGAGCCTTTACCGGTGCGCTGCAGCGTCGGCAGGGCCGTTTTGAGGCCGCCCATGGCGGAACGATTTTTCTCGATGAGATTGGCGAGTTGCCCATGGAAACACAGATCGCCCTGCTGCGCGTTATTCAAGAGAGAGAATTCGAGCGCGTAGGCAGCAGCCACCCTATTTCAGTGGACGTTCGCATCATTGCCGCCACGAACCGCGACCTGGAAGCTGCCGTCACCGCAGGTACTTTCCGCGAAGACATGTTCTACCGGCTGAACGTTTTCCCCATCCATGTGCCTGCGTTGAGAGAGCGGTTGGACGATATTCCGCTGCTGGTGGAACACCTCGTCGACCGTTTCGCAAAGCGAGTTGGCAAAACGTTCCGCACGATAAAGATGAACACCATCGCCTTGCTGCAGGCCTACGATTGGCCAGGGAACATTCGCGAGTTGCAGAACGTGATTGAAAGATCGGTGATCTTGTCTGCGGGTGACGTGTTTTCGGTGGATGAGGCGTGGCTGCGTCGCGAAGTTCGGCCCGCGCGCACGATGCCTCCGCTGGCTGCCTCGATGGCCGACCGGGAACGGGAAATGATCGAAGCTGCGCTTGCGGACAGCGAAGGGCGAGTGGCAGGCCCGTCCGGTGCGGCGGCGAAGCTGGGGATTCCGCGACAGACCCTGGACTCAAAAATCGCGACGCTGCAAATCAGCAAGTTACGCTTCAAGGCACGGCGAGACTGACTCTCCACAAACTTCACGAATCAGGATTTCTGATCATTCGGCATTTCTGACTTCCTCAGCAGCTTTTTCGTCTTTAACTCCTCTAGATTCAGCTCCGCCTATTGGATCGGTGATTGCAGTCTGACGAGAGTCCGGCAGACAGCCGTGCACAGAGTTTCATTTAGAAAATCCGATAGGAGGATGTGATGCGAAGAAATCTGATTCAACGACTCCCAATTGTGTTCCTTTTCTTCCTCGCGCTGGTTCCGTTACACGCCCAGGAGAAAGCTTCAACAGCAACTACACCCGTGCAAATGACCGTCACGGTTCGCGTGCTTGGAGAAGGCAAGCGCACGCCCGAAGTCAGTCAGGAAGACGTTATGGTGAGGCAAGGGAAAAACCGCCTGCAGGTGACCAACTGGACTCCAGTGGGCGGAGATCGGGGCAGACTTGATCTGTTCGTGCTCATCGATGACACTGCTCACCCGAGCGTGGCTCTTCAATTCGGCGACTTGCGTGACTTCATCAATTCGCTGCCGCCGAGCGCTGCGGTGGGAGTTGGCTACATGCACAATGGAACTGTACAAATCGCGCAAGAACTCACCAACAACCACGAGCAAGCGGCGAGGGCGTTGCGTCTCCCGCTCGCTTCGATCGGCGCCTATGGCAGCCCCTATCTTTCGGTGATCGACCTGATGAAACGCTGGCCGGAGAGTTCGAATCGCCGGGAGATTGTGATGATCACGGATGGGATCGATCGGTTTCGCGGCGGCCCCAGGTATCGCGGTCTTGGCTTCATCAGTCCTGACGTTGATGCGGCGAGTTTCGTCGCGCAGCGTACCGGAACAATCATTCACACTATATTCACGGGCGGAGTTGGACGGCGTGCCAGCAACTTTTGGGAAATAACCAACGGCCAAAATGGTATAGCCAAACTCTCGGATGAAACCGGGGGCGAGTCGTTCTTTCTCGGAACGCAGAATGCTGTGAGCTTTCGCCCGTACCTCGAGAGCTTGCAGCGCAGCTTCGACAATCGTTATCTGCTTGAATTCAACGCAGTGCCCGGCAAGAAAGCTGGCTTGCAGACCGTCACGCTGGCGACCGAGGTCGCGGGTGTGGAACTCGACTCGGCTGATAGTGTTTGGGTAAGCTCGCGCTAACCTTCACCAACGGGTCTTTGCGGAAGGGGACTGCTTCCTTCTGGAAAGACCCGTTCTTCTTCTGTCTCGTCATCAACTCCTTGGGAGTCCGGCCCAACGGCGCTGCCTCTGATCCGCTGCCTCAACTTCTGCGCAAATCAATCGTCATTCTCCCCAACCAACACACTCCGCAATTCTGACCGTTCGGCATTTCTGAAGCGTTCGGCGTTTTTCCGTGCTGTAAGTCGCGCGGATTCAACACGTCGAATTGGCTGCGCGATTGCTTTTAGTGATTGCGTGGTGAGCGACGACAAAACGATCACCAAACAAATTGACGTTCACCGGAGGCTTCCCATGACTCTCAACTCTGCAATCGAATCTGGCAAAGACGCTTCCACGAGCCAAAGCAACGACGGTTTCGGGAGTGCCGATGCGGAGATACCCACGAAAAGTCGGGGTGGTTACTCCGCGGCCTTTGAAGCGATCTGGCGAACTCATGCGAGTCAGATTCTGCGTGTCACACAACGCATTACCAACAATCGGGAAGACGCCGAAGATGCGCTGCAAGATTCGTTCCTGCGAGCCTACCTTCACCTGCACAGCTTCGATGGCCGTTCGAGTGTAAAGACCTGGCTGACCCGTATTGCCATTAACTCGGCGCTGGTGATCGTTCGCAAGCGGACCTCGGCGCCGCACATTTCGTTCGCTAACTACGACGATTCGGCGACCCATCCCCAGGTTGTAAGTGTTGCGGATGGCCGTCCAAGTCCGGAGGCGCGCTATTCGCAACTAGAACAGCAAGCCATGCTTCGACGGAGTATGGGTGCGCTGCGTCCGGCAATCCGCCGGACTCTCGAGTTGCAGGTGTTGGAGGATCGTTCCGTGCGGGAAACAGCGGAGCAGATGGAACTNTCTATCTCGGCCACAAAGTCGCGGATCTTTCAAGCCAAGGCGTCGCTGCGCAGGTCGCTCGAGCGGAAAGTCGGCCGGCGTTCCCGTCCAACCGCAAGGCTTCAGCTATCACCGGCGTAAACCAGAGACCTTCGTCTGAGGAGTGAGCACTCATGTGGAAGTTTCGCAGATCGACGGCAGACAGAGACGACGCCGTAGAAGGCACTACGCACGAACGCAAGCGCGGACGGAGCGCAGTGAAATGGACCCAACGCATATTGCTTATGTCCGGCCTGGTACTGGTGGGAGTCTACGGCGCGGCTCGGATTGAGAGCTTTATCGCTTCGCGGGCAGCGCTCAAGAAATTTGCAGCGCTCGAAACAGAATCAGATACGAGCACCAAAAGCGGAGACAACACTGCCNCTTCCGGTGCCGAATCAAGCTGGTCCGACCAGATGGATTTGCCAGACGTTGATCTGCCGGGCGTTGATTTCAGCCGCTGGGATGAGCGTCGAGTCAGGGCTTACAAGCAGAGCGTGGAAAAGCCATCAGGAGTTCCGCTGGCAGTGCTTCGAATCCCGAAGATCCAGCTGGAAGTTCCGCTCTTCGAGGGCACGGACGATTTCACGCTTAACCATGCGGTGGGGCGGATCGCAGGTACGGCACGGCCAGGCGAACCAGGAAACATCGGCATTGCTGGGCACCGGGACGGGTTTTTTCGCGGACTTAAAGATGTAAGCGTCGGTGATGCGATCGAGCTGAAGAGGTTGCAAGGAACGGACACCTACGTCGTCGATGAGATTCAGATTGTGAAACCGGAGAACGTCGAGGTTCTTCACTCACGACGGGTTCCTTCTCTGACGCTCGTTACGTGCTACCCGTTTTATTTCTTCGGGAGCGCACCACAACGCTACATCGTCAAGGCTTCTCTCTTGCGGGAGACAAAAAGCGAGGTTGAGAGTTCGACCCTCAGCCCGCCATCAGCAGCAAATAATTCGATAAGGAGAAAACGTATGAACACCTATAGCAAAAAGGCACGTCTGTTCGGAAAAAAGGCCAGCGCTGCTTTCGTCGTGGCATTGCTGTCACTCGGAGCCTGGGCGCAGGACTCAACCATCACCACCATCCAACACGGTCCGTCCTCGTTCGACACTCAGGTGAAGAATGCGGAAATTGTTTACGTGGAAGGTAACGACCTGGTGCTCAAGCTCGAAAATGGCAGGGTCGAGCATCTGGTTGTGCCCGACAGTGACAAATTCACAATCGACGGGAACCAAGTAAGCGTGCGCGAACTCGCGCCCGGAACCAAACTGACCCAAACCATCACTACCACCACCACGCCGCGATACGTCAATACTGTCCGAACGGTCGAAGGTAAGGTGTGGCACGTGAATGCCCCCACGTCCGTCATTCTGACTCTGCCGGACCACACAAATCAGGTCTTTAACGTTCCCAGTCACGCCAAGTTCACCATCGATGGCCGCGAGAAGTCAGTGTTTGACTTGAAAAAGGGAATGAAGATCAAGGCCACCGTCGTCACCGACGATGAACATACCGTGATCGAGCAGAGCAAGCTCGCTTTCGGTCAAGCGCCGCCGGCGACTCCGCGTGAGGTTGGAGTTCTGTTGTTCCTGGCTCCCATACAGCCTCAGGTGACTCTGGCCAGTGCGGAGCAACCTGCAGATAGTTTGCCGGCTACGGGCACGTTACTGCCGTGGGTGGGACTGCTGGGTGCACTGAGTCTGGCGTCGGCACTGGGGATGTCGGTGGTTCGAAAGCCGGTTCGACAGACGCGCGGCGTTTGATGGCTTGTCAAAGGCTCGTCCGGCAGTTACGCAGCGGACGAGCCTTTTCTCTATCTGAACGACGAATGATCCGGCACAAACAAACAGTACCTACGTTGAGGACAACGAAATGGAACCGAATCCGATTCTCTTCCGCGATCTGACCTACATATTTGTGGCGGCCGTATTTGGAGGCTTGGTAGCCTGGCGTCTTCACCTCCCTTTGATTCTCGGTTTCGTTCTTGGCGGAATCGCGATCAGCCCGTTTACTCCCGGTCCGCATCTCTCCGATTTGCACACTTTCGAACTGCTTGCCCAGGTAGGAGTGGTGCTGTTGATGTTCTCGATTGGGGTTGAGTTCTCCATACCGGACCTGATGCGCGTGAAATGGGTTGCTCTGGTCGGCGGCCCCATCGGGATTCTGCTCATGCTGGGCGTCGGCATTGGTGCTGGAAAGCTCCTGGGGTGGAGTGCGACGGAAGGGTTCGTCATCGGAGCGGCGGTTTCGGTGGCCAGCACCATGGTGCTGGCGCGTCTATTGAACGACACGGGAAGACTGACAACCACCTCCGGACGCGTGATGATCGGTATCACTCTGGTAGAAGATCTCGCCGTTATCTGCATGACGGTGGTGATTCCAGTATTCGGCAATGCCCATCAAGGCGGATTGCTGATCGCAGCGTGGGTTCTCGGCAAGGCCATACTCTTGCTCATCCCGCTGATTTATCTCGCGATAAAAGTGATTCCCCCTTTTCTCCGGCGCGTCAAGAGAACCTGTAACTCGGAACTTCTCTTGCTGGTTGCGATTGCTATTTGCCTCGGGACGGCTGCGCTCGCACAAGCCGCCGGATTCTCGGTGGCGCTTGGCGCCTTTCTTGCCGGAGTGTCCATCAGCAGCCTCCCTGATCTTCACGATGCGCATGCGCAACTCGTTCCCCTGCGCGATGCTTTCGTGGCTCTGTTCTTCGTTTCGCTCGGGACTTTGGTCGAACCCATGGTGCTCCTGCACAGCCTGCCACTTCTGGGACTGATGCTTCTGCTCATTGTGGGCGGAAAATTTCTGGTCTGGACCATGGTCGTGTGGCTTTTCCGCTATCCGCTGCGCACTGCAATCCTCGTGGCTGCAGCGCTCACACAAATTGGTGAGCTCTCGTTCGTGGTGCTGCAGGCCGGGCGGTCAGCCGGGATGGTGGCCGAAAATATCTTCAGCACGGTGATCGCCGCATCCTTGATCTCGATATTGCTGAATGTGTTTATCGTGCGCGGCACGTTTGCATGGCTCGGCAGAACGATTCCTGAACAAGCCCCGATTAAGCCGGCCAGCGACGTACTGGCAGCAGCGACTCCNTGAGCGCAACCGCTTCGTTGGCTCAGAGGGTTCAGAAATATCTTTCGGAGATTCGAATGGCGCAAATACTGATTGTCGAAAAATGGATCGTGCAAACATTGAGCCATCATCCAGTGCGTTGTTTGGTGGCTCTACTGGCTCTCGTCGTCCTGGGGTTCTCGGTTGACCGGCTCGGCCTGCGGACTTGGATTGCGTGGTTGAATCGTCGCGCCAAGCACCAGGATAATAGCTCGAAAGAATATTGGGGGCTACACCGGTGAAAGCGGCACATGAGACCCAAAATCCTCCCCCTCAGCTGCAACCGAATGCATATTTCAGGCGCGACTGAGGAGCCCGCTCTGCACGTAAGTATCTCATTATAAAACCCTTGTGGAGGGGCTAAGGGGCTGGCCCTTTGGCGGCAGGATTGCACACCGTTCAATGTGTATAATGTCGATTCACTAGATAGGCTATGTACAAACGCTCGACCGCCGCGGCGCCATCTTCTTGAGCGAACGGTGCATCTGACACCCGGGGCCGCAAGAAAGATAGCAAGCAATTGATAGACCGGACATACAGCGTCGTTGTGGTCGGGGGCGGGTTCAGCGGAACCATGCTGGCGGTTAATTTGTTGCGGCGCGCCCCGGGCTTGTCGGTCGCGGTGGTTGAGAAGGGACCACTGCCTGGCCGCGGAGTAGCCTACAGCACCAAATACGACTGCCATTTGCTGAACGTTTGCGCTGGCAAGATGAGCGCTCTGCCGGAAGAGCCGGATCATTTCCTGCGCTGGGCGCGGGCAAACTACGAACAATCAGTTCAACCCACCAGCTTTCTACCGCGTCCTCTTTACGGGCAATATGTGACTGCCCTCCTGGAAGAAACTACTGCACGGGGTGCTACTGGATCGGGCGCGACCGGAGCAAGTGGTGCCGAAAATTTTCGCTGGATTCAGGGCGAGGTCACTTCATTCGCGCGCGACCGGTCTCATGTGACGATTCAGTTGAAAGATGGCAGCACACTGGTGACAAAAGCCGTGGTGCTGGCGGTGGGTAATTTCCCCCCCGCGGATCTGAAGATTCCGGGGCTATCGCAGAAAAGCTTGTCCCAGGAAAGCTCGTCACCGGAAAGCGGACGATACTTTCCGTCTCCCTGGTCGGCAGCGGCGTTCGACAATGTTGCTAAGAACGGAAGCGTCCTGCTGATCGGTTCCGGTCTGACCAGCGTTGATGTCGCGGTGGCTCTGCAGTCGGAAGGATTTGCTGGACACATCCACATTCTTTCGCGACGCGGATTGATGCCCCGCATTCATCGCGCGACTCGCCGCTGGCCGCAATTCTGGAACGGGCAGAGTCCGCGAACGATTCGCGGGCTTCTGCGATTGGTACGAGCACAGGTGCGGGCCGCCGCGGAAGTTGACGGCGATTGGCGCGACGTAATCGACGCTCTCCGCCCTGTAACGCAGAAGATTTGGCAATCCTTGCCACTGGCTGAGCGCAAGAGATTTCTGCGACACGTGCGGCCTTATTGGGAAGTTCACCGGCATCGAATCGCTCCCGAGATCGGCAATACGATCACGCAGCTCGTTGGCAGTGGCCAAGCTACTGTTCTTGCCGGACGTGTGACAGCCTATCGTGAATTCCGTAACCACGTTGAGGTTGCCTGGCGCGATCGCGACACTCAAGCTCAACAACTCTTGCGCGTGGACCGAGTGATCAACTGCACCGGCCCCGAAACCGATTGCCGGCACATTGACGACCCTCTGATCAAGAGTCTTCTGGCCCAGGCGCTGGCAAGACCAGACCAGCTTTTCCTGGGGCTGGATGTGGATTCAAACGGAGCTTTGCTCGACTTCGCTGGCACCCCGTCGACGTCTCTTTATGCAATCGGCCCCATCAGAAAGGGCTCCCTCTGGGAATCGATTGCCGTACCTGAACTTCGCGTCCAGGCGTCTCAGTTGGCCGAGCATCTCGTGCACACATTGCCGATTCACGCACGCAACACAAATAGAGCGACGACAGAAACGGCGGGTCGAGTTCG
>JGI12712J15308_10000205_pt1 | contig 17421 bp, 17 predicted proteins | sample JacPin_JW_Ref_O2_FD_15308 | JGI IMG/M metagenome (IMG submission 15308) | reverse complement strand
GGTGTACATCCGCGAGCCGGCCTCTTCGGCCGACAGCTGCGATAAAGCCGCCGTGCGCGATCCGCCGAAGTCGAACTGCGGCTCGATGGCCTCGAACAACCAATGCCGTTCGGATTCAGGCACTCCCAGCAGAATGCAGATCATCTGCATGGGTAGTTCGGCGGCGACGTCCATAACGAAGTCGAACGGCTCACCGGGTTCCACCGCATCCAGCAGCCGACGGGTCCGCGCGCGCAGGTCGTCTTCGACAGCGGAGATCATCCGCGGTGTCAGCCCCGAGCTGACCAGCCGCCGAATCTGCGTATGCCGCGGATCGTCCATCATGTTGAGCACTTGGCCCGCGATTGACAGATCTTGCAGCAGTGTGCCGCCGAACGGTCGGTCCCCACCGGTGACCGAGGAGAATGTCACCGGATCCTTCAGCACCGCAAGGGTTTCCGCGTAGCTGGCGACGGACCAGAAGCCCTCACCGTCGGGCGTATGCTCGGTCGGGCTGTGCCAGTAGACCGGTGCCTCGCGCCGATGGACGGCGAACAGTTCGTGCGGAAAGCCGTTGGCGAAATTATCCAGGTCGGTGAAGTCGACCTGCGAAAGCGCCCCAGCGAGCGTCATAGGATGGCGCCCGGCGTGTACTTGGCCGCATCGGGATAGCGGGTGACCAACGCGTCGACCTCCGCGACCACCGCGTCGACCTGATCGCCGGCCGCGCCGATGAACGCTTTTCGGTCGGCCAGCGCGGCATCGATCGCGGCCCGATCCAGTGGCAGCCGCGGGTCGGCGGCCAACCGGTCGAGCAGATCGGGCTCGGCACCTTGCTCACGCATCGCCAGTGCTGCAGCGACCGCATGCTCCTTGATCACCTCGTGCGCCGTTTCCCGGCCCACTCCCGCGCGCACGGCGGCGATCAACACCTTGGTGGTGGCCAGGAANGGCAGGTAGCGGTCCAGCTCCCGCTGAATCACCGCGGGGTAGGCACCGAACTCGTCGAGCACGGTCAGCATGGTCTCGATCTGCCCGTCGACGGCAAAGAAACTGTCCGGCAACGTGACTCGACGCACCACGGAACAGAAGACATCGCCTTCGTTCCACTGTGCCCCGGCCAGCTCGGCGGCCATCGAGGCGTAGCCGCGCAGCACGACCTGGAGCCCGTTGACCCGCTCGCAGCTGCGGGTGTTCATCTTGTGCGGCATCGCCGACGAGCCGACTTGTCCGGCCGCGAAGCCCTCGGTGACCAGATCGTGGCCGGCCATCAGCCGGATGGTGTGCGCCAGCGACGACGGGCCCGCACCCAGCTGCACCAGAGCCGACACCACGTCGTGGTCGAGCGAACGCGGATACACCTGCCCGACGCTGGTCAAAACCGTTGCGAAGCCTAGGAAGTCGGCGATGCGCTGTTCGAGGTCGGCCAGCTTCGCCGCGTCGCCGCCGAGCAGGTCGAGCATGTCCTGGGCGGTTCCCATCGGACCTTTGATGCCGCGTAACGGGTAACGATCGATCAACTCCCGCAGCCTGGTCAATGCGACCAGAGTCTCCTGCGCTGCCGACGCGAACCGCTTGCCCAATGTGGTGGCCTGTGCCGCGACGTTGTGACTGCGTCCGGCCATCACCAGATCGCGGTAGGTCGCCGCACGCTCAGCCATCCGGGCCACCACGGCCACGCCGTGCGCGAACACCAACTCCAGCGAACGGCGAACCTGCAACTGCTCGACGTTCTCGGTCAGGTCGCGACTGGTCATGCCCTTGTGCACGTGTTCGTGACCGGCCAGCCCGTTGAACTCCTCGATGCGGGCCTTCACGTCATGGCGCAGCACCCGCTCACGGGCGGAGATCGAGGCCAGGTCGACATCGTCGAGCACCCGTTCGTAGTCGGCGATCGCCGTGTCGGGAACCTCGACGCCCAATTCCGCCTGCGCCCGCAACACCGCGAGCCAGAGCCGCCGCTCGGCGACGATCTTGGCCTCCGGCGACCAGATCGCCACCATCTCGGCACTGGCGTAGCGGTTGGCCAAGACGTTCGGGATTGTCACAAACACACAGCTTAACGGCGTCGCGCCGGGCGCGGATCAGGCACAGTGGGGCTCATGCACTTTGTTGGGCTCGATCTGGCCTGGGGCGAGAAGAACAACACGGGTATCGCCGTCGTCGACTCCGACGGCCGGTTGCTGCACGTGGGCGCCGGGCACGACGATGAAAGCATCGAAGCCGCAGTGGAGCCGTACGTCAGCGACGACTGTCTGGTGGCCATCGACGCCCCGTTGATCGTGCGGAATCCGACCGGAGCCCGGCCGTGCGAGACGGCGCTCAACCGCGACTTTCATTCGTTCGAGGCGGGCGCCCATCCGGCGAACACCGAGAACCCCGCGTTCAAGAGTCCTCGCGGCGCGCGGATCGCGGAGGCGCTCACCCTCGACATCAATCCCGCGTCGACTTCGACGCGGCGGGCGATTGAGGTGTATCCGCATCCAGCGACTGTCGCGTTGTTCGGTTTGGAGAAGACACTCAAGTACAAGCGGGGAACGTTCGAGGCACGTCAGCATGAGCTGCTGCACTTGATGACGCTGATCGAAGGCCTCGACAAGGCGTCGCCCCGGCTGCGGGTGAACCACAACGTGTCCTGGGTGGAGCTTCGCAAGCGCGTCGAGGCTGCGACCAGGCCGGTACAAATCGACCGCGACGAGGACCCGGTCGACGCGGTGGTGTGCGCGTATGTCGCGCTGTTTTCGTATCACCGCCCACAGGACGTGACGCTGTACGGCGATTTCGCGACCGGTTATATCGTCACGCCGACGCTGCCGCCCGATGCAACGCCTGCCCGCCGTCGTCGCCCTGCCTCCCGGCCAGACAACGACGACCTAGGTGCGCGGGTGGCTCACGTCGCAGCACTTCTCGACGAAGCGCAGCGCGGGTTGACCGCGATCCGCCGGCAGCTCGACGGCTAGCTTGACGCGGCGCCGATCAATTCGCCTGCGAGAGCACGCAATATTGCGTTAAAGAGTGGTGTGAACGGCTAATTCAGCTGAAACGGAATTACACGTGCACGGGTCGCCGGTCGAACGGCGCCACCGCGTCAATGACATCGATCACAGTTGACCGCGCGACAGTGCGTGGATCCTGGCGGTCGTCGACCAAGGCGGAAACCACTGCGCCGTCAACCGTGCAGATCAACGCCCCGACGAGCTCGGGGCGCACCGAGCGTCCCGACCGTTCGATGACCTCGGCCACGGCGTCGACCCGCTGGCGCAGGCTACGGCGCTGGATTTCCCGCAATCCGGGTAGCCGGGCACAGGCGATGTGCCGCTCGTAGCGCGAAATCAGCTGTTCGGTCAGACGCGTTTCGGATTCGCTGCCGACGAGCAGGTCGACCAGCAGGTCCGCAGTGGTTTCGGCGCTGCGGCGCCGACGCGACAGCGTGGCCACCTGCGCACGCAGCCGCGCGACCTCCAGCAATCCGATATGAGCCACCGCGCTGGCAATCAGATCGTCGAGGCTGGAGAAGTAATAGGTGGTCGACGCCAGCGGAAGACCTGCGCGGCGCGCCACGGCGCGGTGCCGGACCGCCTCGAATCCGCCTTCACAGAGCAGCTCGGCGGCCGCGCTGACCAGCGCATACCGGCGACGTTCGCCCTTGGGGGTGACGGCGCCCTTGGGAGCCGCAACCGCCTTCGGCGCGACAGCAGCGGGCGCAGCGACGACGGTCGATGCGGTGGCAACCGCCGGCGCGACAACGACCTGCTTGGCAGCGACAGCTACCTCGGGAGCGAAGGCTCCCTCGGGAGCCACAGCTGCAGTCACCTAGGACATGGTGCCAGCCAGGCTGGTGCCGCATTGCCCTTTCGAACAAACACTCAGGAGTCGCGCAGCCGCGAGGGGACCGAAAGCGGCACTTTATGATGACCCGCATGCCGGAGATGAGTCGTCGCGCCGTATTGCGCCTGGGCAGCGGCGCAGCGGCCGGAGCGCTCGGCGCCTATGCGATGGACCGCTTGCTTCCCGGGCGTCCTCCGGTGGCGGCCCCGGTCGTCATGACTGGCACCGGCATTCCGCTGGCGCCGCACCCGCCGCTGGAGCCGGTGCCCGCGCCGACGATGCTGACCGGTTCGTTCGTGTCCGCGGCGCGTGGTGGGGCGGCCACCAACTGGGCCATCGCACGTCCACCCGGTCAGACCAAACCGCTTCGACCGGTGATCGCGCTGCACGGCAAGGGCAGTAGCGCGGCCACCGTGATGGAGGGCGGGGTCGAACAGGGGCTGGCCCAGGCCGTCGCCGCCGGCCTGCCCCCGTTCGCGGTAGTGGCTGTCGACGGTGGCGGAAGTTATTGGCACAGAAGGGCTTCCGGCGAAGACTGCAGCGCGATGGTGTTGAACGAGCTCATCCCGATGCTGGGCGGCCAGGGCCTCGACACCTCCCGGGTCGGGTTTCTGGGCTGGTCGATGGGCGGATATGGCGCCTTGCTGCTGGGCGGTCGGCTCGGTGCCGGCCGCACCGCGGCGATCTGCGCGGTGAGCCCGGCGCTGTGGATGTCGTCGGGAGCGGCCGCGCCGGGCGCGTTCGACGGCCCCGACGATTTCGCGGCTAACTCGGTGTTCGGAATGCCGGCGCTCGCGTCCATTCCGATCCGAGTGGATTGCGGTAACAGCGATCCGTTCTACAGCGCGACCAAGCAGTTCGTCGCCCAGTTTCCCCGCCCGCCGGCGGGCGGGTTTTCTCCGGGTGGCCACGATGCGTCGTTCTGGAGTGCGCAGCTACCGGCCGAGTTGACCTGGATGGCGCCGCTGCTGACGGTCTAGCACCGCTGCCCTTCCCGACCGCAGCCCCTACCAGAAGGCTTACGATATTCGAGACGATAGCGCGCTGAGTGCACGGAGGTTACCCAATTGGCAAGGCAAGCCGTCGCGGACAAGCGGCAGCGACGTGAACGCGGATCGATCAGCGTCGACGAAATCATCAACGGCGCGTTCGACGTCGCCGCGGAAGTCTCGGTCGACGGCTTGAGCATGCCGCTGCTGGCCAAGCATCTCGACGTCGGCGTGACAAGCATCTACTGGTACTTCCGGAAAAAGGACGATCTGCTCAACGCGATGACCGACCGCGCGCTGGGCCAGTACGACTTCGCGACACCCTTTGTCGAAGGCCAAGACTGGCAGGATTCGTTGCGGGATCACGCGCGAAAGATGCGACAGACGTTTCGGGACAACCCGATCCTGTGCGACCTGATCCTGATCCGCGGCACCTTCGGCCGCGAGGCGACGCTCGCGGCGTTCCAGAAGCTGGAGAAGGCGGTCGCCACCTTGGTCGAGGCGGGCCTGTCACCCGAGGACGCGTTCGACACCTACGCCAGCATCTCTGTGCACACCCAGGGAGCGGCGGTCCTGGAACGGCTGCAAGACAAATCCGGCGAAGTCGAACCGTATCGCCGCGGCGGGAGCCCGGTCATCGACCCCGAGACCATGCCGCTGATCGCCAAGCTGACCGAGAAAGGTCACCGCATCGGCGTCGCCGACGACATCAACTTCGAGTACGGCCTGAATTGCCTTCTCGATCACGCCAGCCGGCTGATCGACGAGGGTCGACCGAGCTAGACCTCGATCACGACGGCGCCGCCCTGGCCGCCGCCGGCGCACATCGCCGCCACACCGATTCCGCCGCCGCGACGGCCGAGTTCGTGCACCAGCGTGGTCAGCATCCGCGCGCCGCTGGCGGCGATGGGGTGGCCCAGGCTGCATCCGCTGCCGTAGATGTTGACCAGGTCCTCGTCGAGGCCGTACTCGCGGCACGCGGCGATCGGCACCGACGCGAACGCCTCGTTGATCTCCCACAGGGTGACATCGCCTGGCGCCAGGCCGGCCCGATCCAGCACCTTGCCGATCACCTTCACCGCGCCCAGACCGGTGTCCTTCGGCTCAACGGCGGCCGAAGCCCAGGCCTTGACCGAGCCCAGTACCTTCAGTCCGGCAGATCGGGCGAAATCCAGGTCGGCCAGAGTCAATGCGGCCGCCGCGTCATTGGTTCCGCTGCTGTTGCCCGCGGTGATGGAAAATCCCTCGATTTCCGGGTGCAGCACTTTCAGCGACGCGAGCTTCTCGAGACTGGTTTCGCGACGCGGATGTTCATCGACGCTGAACTCCACCAGCGCGTCGTCAAGACCTTTGATCTTCAACGGCACGATCTCATCGACAAAGGCGCCGCTGTCGATCGCTGCGATCGCACGCTGGTGTGAACGAAATGCCCACGCATCCATCTCTTCGCGGCTGATCCCGACGGCCTGCGCGGTGTTCCACCCGACNGTGATCGACATGTCGCGGCCNGGCGCATCGGGGGTCTCCACATGGGTCGGCGGAATCCACCGCTCCTCGAATTCCAGGGTCGGACCGGGAATGCGCCAGTTCATCATCGGAGTCATAGACAGCGACTGCACGCCGCCACCGACGACGACCTTCTCGGCTCCGGAGCCGATCTGTGCTGCCGCGTTGGCGACGGCGGTGAGGCTACCCGCGCAGTGCCGGTTGACCGCCTGACCCGGAACCGATGTCATGCCCGATGCCGATGCGGCATAGCGCGCCATGTCGCCCCCGCCGTAGTGAGATTCGGCGAAGATCACGTCGTCGATATCAGCGACGTCCACGCCGGACCGCCTGACGACTTCTTGCAGGATGGTGGTCGCGAGGAACTCGGGCGTGGTGTTGACCAGAGAGCCCTTGAACGACGTCCCGATGGCGGTCCGAACTGCGCTGACGATGACGGGCTTGGGCATGTGGATCAACCTTTGTTTGGGTGCTTAGAGTTACAAACTAGGCCAGAAGCGTAAATGGTATCAGCTACCGTTGCGTCGACGATATCGGGTGGTTGCCGACGTCGGAGCACGCTGTAAGACTGTGCCGGTGCAGCCGTTCGGATGGGAACTGCCTTACCCGTGGCCGCGAAAGCCGGTGCTGGCGACGAACGTGGTGTGCACCTCCCAACCCCTCGCGGCCCAGGCCGGTCTTCGGATGCTCGACGACGGCGGCAGCGCGGTCGATGCGGCCATCGCCACCGCGATCGCATTGACAGTTGTCGAGCCGGTCTCCAACGGCATCGGGTCCGACGCGTTCGCCATCGTGTGGGACGGACGAGAACTGCACGGGCTGAACGCCTCGGGCCGCTCGCCGGCGGCGTGGACGCCGGAGTATTTCGGCGACAAGGGCGTTCCCCCGCTCGGCTGGAATTCCGTCACCGTTCCAGGTGCGGTGTCCGCCTGGGTCGAGTTGCACGCCAAATTCGGGCGGCTCCCCTTCGAGCGCCTCTTTAAGCCGGCAATCTCCTACGCTCGCAACGGCTTTCTGCTGTCACCGACCATCGCGGACCAGTGGGCGGCACAAGTGCAGCTATTCGAGTCCCAGCCGGGATTCGCCGAAGCCTTCATGCCCGACGGCCGGGCACCGCATCCCGGCGAGCTGGTCAGGTTGCCTGACCACGCCGTCACGCTCGAGGCGATCGCCGCAACCCGGGGCGAGACGTTCTACCGCGGAGAATTGGCGGCCAAACTCGAAGCCCACTCATCAGCCAACGGCGGTGCCATGCGAGCCGACGATCTCGCGGCGCATCGCGCTGACTGGGTCGGCACGATCTCTGGGGACTACCGCGGGTACACGGTGCACGAGATACCGCCCAACGGCCAGGGCATCGTCGCCTTGATCGCCCTCGGAATTCTCGAACAGTTCGACATGGCTGCGCTTACAGTGGATTCCGCCGAAAGCGTGCATCTGCAGATCGAAGCGGTGAAGCTCGCCTTCGCCGACGCACAGGCCTACGTGTCCGACATCGAACACATGACGGTGAGCCCGCAGAGCCTCCTCGATACGGATTACCTGCGCGAGCGCGCGACGCTGATCGATCGGGACCGGGCCAGACCGGCCTCTGCCGGCACACCGCGTGGGGGGACGGTGTATCTCACGGCCGCAGACGCCTCGGGAACCATGGTGTCGATGATCCAGTCGAACTACATGGGTTTCGGCTCAGGCGTCGTGGTGCCCGGCACCGGGATCGCACTGCAAAACCGCGGCGCGGATTTTGCTGTGCAACAAGGGCATCCAAACCAAGTAGGACCGGGTAAGCGGCCGTACCACACCATCATCCCGGGATTTCTGACCAAGGACGGCGCTCCGGTGATGAGCTTCGGGGTGATGGGCGGCCCCATGCAACCGCAGGGTCACGTGCAGGTGGTGGGGCGCATCGTCGATCACGGCCAGAATCCGCAGGCGGCCTGTGACGGCCCGCGGTTCCGCTGGGCGCACGGCCAGCAGGTGTGTTGCGAGCCAGGCTTTCCGCCGTCGACGCTGGACGAACTTCAGCGACGGGGCCATCAGTTGGTGACCACCGACGACTACAACCAGTTTGGCAGTTGCCAGGCGATCTGGCGGCTCGACGACGGATATCTGGCGGTCAGCGACCCTCGGCGGGACGGCCAGGCGGCCGGCTTCTAGATACGGATTTTGCCCTCGGCAGCCGCCAGGCCGATGTCGGTGCGAAAGTGGCTTCCGGGCAACCGAATTGATCCGAGGATCTCGTAGGCAGCTGACCGGGCCGCAGCCAAATCGGGTCCGGTGCCCACCACCGACAGGACGCGGCCGCCCGACGACACGATCGCGCCGTCGTCACGTCGAGCGGTTCCGGCATGCAGAACGCCGTTACCCTCCGAGCCGACGATCGCGTCGCCAACCCGCGGCTTGCCCGGATAGTTCTCCGCGGCAACCACCACCGTCACGGCCGCGCCGTCGCGCCACTTCAACTCACCCGAGCTTGCCAGCGTGCCGGTCGCAGCGGCGTTGAGCAGCTGTCCAAGTGGCGACTCGAGCAGCGCGAGCACCGACTGTGTCTCCGGATCGCCGAATCGGCAGTTGAATTCGATGACGGCAGGGCCGTTGGCGGTGATGGCCAGCCCGGCATACAGCAACCCGGAGAAACTGCTGCCGCGCCGAACCATCTCGGCGGCAACGGGTTCCACGATCTTGCTGATCATGGCGCGGTAGACGTCGGCTGGCAGCCACGGCAGCGGCGCGTAGGCGCCCATGCCTCCGGTGTTAGGTCCGGTGTCGCCGACGCCGACGCGCTTGAAGTCCTGCGCCGCCAGCAGCGGCACCACAGTCTCGCCGTCGACAATGCAGAACAGCGACACCTCGGGGCCGTCGAGGAAAGACTCCAGCAGCACCGGATGTCCGGATTCGAGCAGTCCGGCGGCATGCGCGCGTGCCACGTCACGGTCCGGCGTGACCACCACGCCCTTGCCCGCGGCCAGCCGGTCGTCTTTCACCACCCAGGCGCGGTCGCCGGCCGGTGGCCCGAACCGGTCCAGCGCTGCATCCAAACATGCTGGGCTGTCGACGATCTCACTGGAAGCGGTACGCACACCGGCAGCCGCCATCACGTCTTTGGCGAAGGCCTTGGATCCTTCGATCTCGGCCGCCGCTTTACTGGGCCCGAAGCAGGCAATCCCGGCGTCGCGTACGGCGTCGGCCACCCCGAGTACCAGCGGAACCTCGGGGCCGATGACCACCAGGTCGGCCCGGATCTCACGGGCCAACGCGACGACATCGTCGCCCGAGGCGATATCGACGTCGTGCTGGTCGGCTATTGCCGCCGTGCCCGCATTGCCGGGAGCGATGGCCACCGCCTCGACCTGCGGATCGGCGCGCAACGCCAGCAAGAGGGCATGTTCGCGGGCACCGGAGCCGATCACCAGAACGCGCACGAAACGTCACTCTAGCGGGGTGAGGATGCGCGCCGTGAAACGACGGTCAGATGATTTTTTCGAGCAGGTTTTTCAGTTCTTTCTGCTGCACGGCAGTGAGACGCCCGAGACGCTTGGTGAACTCCTCAGACACCGCCGACATGCCGCCCGCGGCGGCTTTGCGCCCGGTCGCAGTGAGCAGCAGGCGATGGCGCCGGAGATCGGACGGATCGATCTCGCGGCGCACGAAGCCGGCCGCCTCCAGCCGTTTGAGGTACACGGTGACCGTCGCCTTGGGCATGTTCAACGTCGTCGCCAGTTCGGCGGGGTATGGGTGGTCATCGATCTCGGCGAGCAGGAACAACTCCTTCGACTCCAGGCCCAATGAGCAGATCTCGTCCTCCGCGCTGGAGAGGACCGACAACAGCACCCGGTAATTCAGGGACCAGATCTTGGCCGCATCAACCGCAGTCATCGACTTGCCAGATCGTTTAACTATGAACTAGTTTAGATGTGAACAAACGCATAACCGAACAATCTACCAGAAAGCCGCCATCATGCCTCTGGATCAATACGTGACACTCGGACGGTCCGGCCTGCGCGTCAGCCCCCTGTGCCTGGGCGCCATGACGTTCGGCGAAGACCTCGGCTGGGGTACCAGTGTCGAAGAGTCCCAACAGATCATCGATCGGTACACCGAACTCGGCGGAAACTTCATCGACACCGCCAACTTCTACACGCGGAGCCACTCCGAGAAGATCCTCGGCGACCACATCGGCCGCCACGCCGCCCGACGTGACCGCCTGGTGATCGCGACCAAGTTCAGCGGCAACCTCTATCCGGGCGATCCCAACGGTGGCGGCTCAGGCCGCAAATCGTTGATCAATGCCTGCGAAAACTCGCTACGGCGGTTGCAGACCGATTACATCGACCTGTACTGGCTGCACATCTGGGACGCCAATACCCCTATCGAGGAAACGATGGCCGCACTCGACGACCTCGTTGCGGCCGGCAAGGTTCGCTACATTGGTGTTTCAGACACCCCGGCGTGGAAGATCGTGGAAGCCAACTTGATTGCCCGTTTCCGCGGTTGGTCCAGTTTCATCGGCCTGCAGGTCGAGTACTCATTACTCGAACGCGCTATCGAGCAAGAACTGGTGCCGATGGCGGGTGAATTCGGCCTCGGCATCACGCCCTGGTCGCCGCTGAAGAGCGGCGTGCTCAGCGGCAAGTACACCCGTGCCAACAGCGGCGGTCACAACGCCGATCGCGGAGCGATGGTCGATGCCTTCCTCAACGAAAAGACCTACGCGCTGATCGACGAATTGGAGGTTATCGCCAAAGCGCACCAGACGAACGTCGCCAGCGTGGCGCTGGCCTGGGTTCACGCACAATCCGGCGTCTCATCCGTCATCATCGGCGCGCGCAGGCTTTCACAGCTCGACGACAACATCAAGGCCGTCGACGTGAATCTCACTGCTGACGAACTGGACCGGCTTGACGCGCTCACCACCCCGAGGTTCGGATTTCCGAACAACATGTTGGAAATGGCAGCGGGCATTCTCAACGGCGGGACGACGGTCAACGGTATGTCGGCGCCGACGTCGGAGTATGTGATGCCGAAAGGCGCTCAGCCGTACTGAAACTAGTCGAGCGTGGTACGAGTGTGCATCTTCACGGCATCGTTGACGTTGGCTTTCTTGTCATTGGCGGTCCCCTCAGCAGCGGCCTTCTTGCGTTTGGCCGCCACGCGTTTGATCACGCCGTCGAGCTTTGAACCCAGCGGGAAGCCGACGTAGTGCGTTAGGAAGATGGCCATCTCACGCAGTTCCTCTCTGGTGAGTTCCTCGTTCTGCAGCTGGTGAGTTCCTCGTTCTGCAGGACGGCATTGACCTGAACCTGCAGCAACTCTTCCTGATTCAGAGCGGTCAGCACCGCGATCAGCATCATCCGCCGGTCGCGCATCGACAGACCAGGCCTCGTCCAGATGCGGCCGAANAGATGCTCGACCGTTAACGCGAAGAATTCGCCGGGCACGTCCGGCATCTCCCACGCGTAGACCTCGTTCATCTTCTCGAGGCCCTTGCGGCGCAATTCGTCCATGCTCACTCCTTCGCAGTCGATGCGTTGTGCGGTACGCCAAGGCCCTCGGCCAGATTTTGCATGGCAAGCCGCGCCAGTGGCAGGTCGATATTCAGTTCGTCGGCCAACGCCAGGGCCAGGCCGAGGTCCTTTTCCCCCAGTGCCCGGGTGTGCAGGAAGGGTTGGTAGAGGAAGTGGTCCGGCGTCAGCGGCTCCGCGTCATCGCGGAACATCACCATGCCGGCGCCACCGGTCTGCTTATCGCTGTGGCGCACCACGTTGCCCAGATCCTGCAGGCTCACACCGGCCGCGGCGGCGAGTTGTAGTGCCTCACACGCCGCAACGAAAGACGTGAAATGCAGCATGTTTCGAGCCAGCTTCATCCGGGTGCCCGCTCCGGGTTCACCAGCATGGACGATCAGCGATGCCCAGCGCGAGAACGGTTCCTGCACAGCGGCGAACGCGGCATCGTCGGCACCGACCATCACCGCCAGCTCGCCCTTCTTCGCCGCGCGATCGCCGCCGCTGACCGGTGCGTCAACGATATGAACTCCCGCGGGCCGGAACCGCTCGGCAAGCTCGACCGCGGTGTCTGGGCTGATCGTCGAATGGATCGCGATGATCGTGCCTGGCTTCGCGTCGGTCGCAAGTTCGCCGACTACCTCTCGCACCTGGGCGTCGTTGAGCACAACGATATGAACGAGGTCGGCTTGAGCGACATCAGCGACACTGTCCGCCACACTTGCGCCGGCTTCGGCCAGCGGCGTCATCGCCTCGGTTCGGATGTCGTAAACCGTTAGCCCGCCGGGCCATTCGACGAGCCGCTTGGCAATCGGCGCGCCCTGGTTGCCCAGCCCGATGAATCCGATCTTCACATGCTCACTCATGAGCGGAAGATCTGTCCGCCGTCGACATTGAAGATCTGTCCGGTGATCCACGAGGCCTCGTCGGACAACAGGAACAGGCACATGCCAACCAGATCCTCCGGTTTTCCCATCCGAGAGAGCGGGAGCCCCTTGACGATGTCGTCGACGATCTCTTTGGGGGTGGTGGTCCGGTTGGCCTCGGTGTCGATGGGTCCCGGTGCTATCGCATTGATCCGGATGTTCTGGCCGCCCAGCTCACGGGACAGCTGCTGGGTCAAGCCGTTGAGCCCGACTTTGGCCAGGCCGTAGAAGTTCGAATACAGCCACGCCGCAGTGGATGACTGGTTGACGATGGCACCACCGCCGCGCTTGGCCATTTTCTTGTATACCGCGCGGGTACACCACAGTGCGCCATCAAGATTGACGCTCATGAACTTCTTGTAGTACTCGGGGTCGACGGTGACCAGGAAGTCGAGTTTCATGCCGCCGAAGATCGCGGCGTTGTTCACCAGGTAGTCGATGCCGCCGAACTCGGACAGCGTGCGGTCGGCCATCTCCTTGGCCGACGCGGGGTCGGACACGTCGACCGGAATGCTGATGGCGGTTCCGCCGTCGGCGACGATCTGCTTAGCCACTCCCTGCGCCGCTTCGGCATTGATATCGGCGACGACGACCGCCGCGCCCTCTCGCGCCAGTGCCTCGGCATAGGCCTGGCCGATGCCGCCGCCCGAACCGGTGACAATAGCGACCTTGTTTTCGAACCTCACGATGTTCCTCTCCGACTCGCGGACTAGACCGCTGTCGCAATGGTTTTGATTTCCAGGTATTCCTCGAAGCCGGCGAGACCCATCTCGCGCCCGTTGCCGGACTGCTTGTACCCACCGAAGGGCGCGTCCGCGGAGTACCAGACACCGCCGTTGACGTTGACGGTGCCCACCCGCATTCCCGCCGCGAACTTGGCGGCTCGCTCCGGGTCAGCACTGAACACGGTGCCCGACAAACCATATGGCGAGTCGTTGGCGATACGAAGCGCGTCGGCGTCACCGTCGTGGGCGATCACGGTGAGCACCGGCCCGAAGATCTCCTCGCGGGCGGGTCTGGCGTCGTTGTCCAGTCCGGCGATGACGGTCGGCTCGATGAAGAACCCGGTGTCCCTGTCGGCCGGTCGGCCCCCGCCACACGCGAACGTTCCGCCCTCGGCGATCGCCAGGTCGAGGTAGCTCTGCACCCGGTCGCGCTGCCGCGCCGAAATGACTGGCCCGCACACGGTTCCGGGCTTGTTGGGGTCACCCGGCTTGATCGAGCCCATGGTGCCTGCCGCGATCGCGACAGCCTCGTCGTATTTGGCCCGTGGCACGACGAGCCGGGTGGTGATCGCGCAACCCTGCCCGGCGTGCATGGACGCGGTGAAGGCCGATACCGAGCACGCGCCGTGCAAATCCGCGTCGTCGAGCACGACGAAGGCCGACTTGCCGCCCAGTTCCAGGAACACCTTCTTGAGCGTCACGGCGGCGTCGCTCATCACGCTGCGGCCGGTGGCCGTCGAGCCGGTGAACGAAACCATGTCCACCCGAGGGTCTTTGGCCAGCAGCGCCCCCACGCTGTGGTCGCTGGAGGTGATGATGTTGACGACGCCCGGCGGGAAATCGGTGTGCTCGGTGATGATTTCACCGAGCACCGCCGCACACCACGGCGTGTCCGGCGCGGGCTTCAGCACAATGGTGTTGCCGGCGGCCAGCGCGGGCCCCAGCTTGGCCAGGTTGATCTGATGCGGGAAGTTCCACGGCGTGACTGCGCCAACCACGCCGACGGCCTCACGCGCAACGGTTCGGCGGGTGGGGATTCCCATCGGCGACGCGTCACCGAGATCGGAGCTCCACTGGTAGTTCTCGGCGGTGTCGGCCGCGAAGCTCAAATCGGCGACCGGACCTTCCAATTGGGCGGCGGCGGTCAGCATCCGCGGCGCTCCGACCTCGGCGATGGTGATCTCGCGCAGTTCTTCGACGTGCTCGCGCATCGCGTCGCGCAGCTGCCGAATGCACCGCACCCGCAGCTCGGTGTTGCGCGACCAGTCCGTGTCGTCGAAGGCACGTCGGGCCGCCTCGATCGCGCGACCCATGTCCTCGGCATCGGCATCGGCTGCCACACCCAGCACTTCTTCGGTGGCCGGATTGATCGTGGGAAAAGTGCCTTGGCTGCCGCTCGTCAGCTTGCCGTCGATGAGCAGGGGGCTCACGCCGTCGGCCAGCAATGCCATCTTCGCCTCCACCGTTGGTCAGGATGGACACATGTCCGGAATAATCCAGTTGAACATAGTCTTCGCGCCGCCGAAAAGGCAAGGGCGAGCTTGCGATGGCCGCCGATCTCTGGGTGGATTCAATCCTTTATCTGCTGTTTTCCTAAACGGGCTTGCCTCGCGGCGGACGTATCGGATACTTTGGACAAGTGTCCAGCGACCCAGTGGTCACGATCACTCCCGACGCCGGCGGTCCGGCCCGGGACGTACCGCGCAACCGTCGACAAGAAGAAACCTTCCGCAAGGTCTTGGCCGCAGGTGTCGAGGTTTTGCGGGAGACGTCCTACGCCGACCTGACCGTGCGCGCAGTGGCCGCCCGCGCCAAAGTGGCCCCGGCCACCGCCTACACCTACTTCTCGTCGAAGAACCATCTGATCACCGAGGTCTACCTGGATCTGGTGCGACAGGTGCCGTACTTCACCGACGTCAACGAGCCGATGCCGACGCGAGTGGACAAGGCGCTACGCCACCTCGCGTTGGTGGTCGCCGACGAACCCGAAGTCGCCGCGGCGTGCACGACCGCTTTACTCGGCGGCGGCGGAGACCCCGCCGTGCGGTCGGTACGCGACCGGATCGGCGCCGAGATCCATCGTCGCATCACCTCGGCCATCGGACCTGACGCCGAGCCCCGCCTCGTGTCGGTCCTCGAGATGACGTTCTTCGGCGCACTTGTCAACGCCGCCAGCGGGGCCTACACCTACCACCAGATCGCCGACCACCTTGCCTACGCGGTCGGCCTCATTGTCAAAACGGAAGACTGATGACCCTTCAGATCGACAAGCCACTCCTCGACCCGTACGACTACGACTTCCACGAGGATCCGTACCCGTACTACAAGAGGCTGCGGGATGAGGCCCCGCTGTACCGCAATGAGGAGCTGGGCTTTTGGGCGCTGTCCCGGCACGCCGACGTACACCAAGGCTTTCGCAACAGCACCACGCTGTCCAACAAATACGGCGTCTCGCTGGACCCCGCGTCCAGGGGACCGCACGCCTCCAAGACCATGTCCTTTCTGGCCATGGACGATCCCGCGCACCTGCGGCTGCGGACCTTGGTGTCGAAAGGCTTCACGCCCAGGCGGATTCGTGAGCTCGAGCCGCGCGTAACCGAGATCGCAACGCGGCACCTGGACACCATGCTGGAGCAGGCCACCTCGGGGACGGTCGACTACGTCGACGAGTTCGCCGGCAAGCTGCCCATGGACGTCATCTCCGAGTTGATGGGAGTCCCCGATCCCGATCGGGCGCACGTGCGCGCCTGGGCCGACGGCGTGATGCACCGCCACGTGCGCGCCTGGGCCGACGGCGTGATGCACCGCGACGACGGCGTCACCGACGTGCCGCCGGAAGCGATCGAGGCCTCCCTCAACCTGATCGTCTACTACCAGGAGATGGTCGCCGAGCGCCGCAAGAAGCCGACCGACGACCTGACGACGGCGCTGCTTGAGGCCGAGATCGACGGTGACCGGCTCACCGACGACGAAATCCTGGGGTTCATGTTCCTGATGGTGATCGCCGGCAACGAGACCACCACCAAACTCCTTGCCAACGCTGCATTTTGGGGCCACAAGAACCCAGACCAGTTGACCTCCGTTTACGCCGACCCCTCGCGGGTGCCGCTGTGGGTCGAGGAGACCCTGCGCTACGACACCTCCAGCCAGATCCTGGCCCGCACCGTCGCCGGCGAGCTGACCTTGTATGACACCACGATCCCCGACGGTGACGTCCTGTTGCTGCTGCCCGGTTCCGGCCACCGCGACGATCGCGCATTCGACAATCCCGACGACTTCGTGATCGGACGCGACATCGGTTCCAAGCTCTTGAGTTTCGGCAGCGGCGCACACTTCTGCCTGGGCGCCCACCTGGCCAGGATGGAAGCCCGGGTGGCTCTCACCGAATTGTTCAACCGAATCAAGGGTTTTCAGGTCGACGAGGCCAATTCGGTTCGTGTCCATTCCAGTAACGTGCGCGGGTTCGCACACCTACCCATGACTCTGGAGGTCTCCTAGATGCCCCGCTTTGAACCCCTTCCCGAACGCCGGCCGGCCATCGTGGCCGGCGCCTCCTCCGGCATCGGGGAAGCCACGGCGATCGAACTCGCCGCGCACGGCTTCCCGGTCGCCCTGGGTGCCCGTCGGGTCGAGAAGCTCGACGACATCGTCGGCAAGATCAATGCCGAAGGCGGCGAGGCGGTCGGATTCCACCTTGACGTCACCGATCCGAACTCGGTGAAATCCTTTGTTAAGCAGTCGGTAGACGCACTCGGTGACATCGAGGTTCTGGTGGCCGGCGCGGGCGATACCTACTTCGGCAAGCTCGCCGAGATCAGCACCGACGAGTTCGAGTCGCAGCTGCAGATCCACCTCATCGGCGCCAATCGGCTGGCATCCGCGGTGCTGCCGGGCATGCTCGACCGGCAACGCGGCGACCTGATCTTCGTCGGCTCCGATGTCGCGCTGCGCCAACGCCCGCACA
>JGI12712J15308_10000204_pt1 | contig 17429 bp, 20 predicted proteins | sample JacPin_JW_Ref_O2_FD_15308 | JGI IMG/M metagenome (IMG submission 15308) | reverse complement strand
CTTGCCGGCGCCATGCACGCTGTAAAAGATATGTTGGCCATTGACGTCGGCAAAATTCTCTTTTGACATAGTGGTGGTCTCCTTGGCTTGAACGGGAAGGGCCGCAGTCAGCACTGCGGTCGCTGTGGCAGTCTTGAGAAAATCGCGTCTGTTCATACCGTCCTCACGTCGATCGTGTGTGTCATCGTCATCCCTTCCATACGCCGGTGGCTGCGGTGTGGTCATGATCTGCCTGCGAGCAACTCATCCAGCTGCGCGAACTGTTCGGGCAGGCCTTCCGCCGAACCGGCGAGGGCTTCGTCGAGGGCCGCTGTTGTGGGGTAGAGTTCGTGTAGGGTGACCAGCGTCTTGCCGGCATTTTCTTCGAACGTCACCGTGGTTACGGCGCCCTGGTCGCTTTCTTCGTTCGTCCAGACGAGGCGCTTGTGCGGCGTCACTTCTCTGTACGTGCCGAAGAACGCCATCGGTTGATCGAAGGCCGGATGGCGGAACACGAAGCGATACGCGCCCCCGGTGCGCACATCCATGTCGCACGAGAGCATAGACATGCCCAACGACTTCGGAACCCACCAACGCTTGAACAATTCGGGTTTGCTCCACGCTTCGAAGACGATGTGCGCCGGGGCATTGAACGTTCGCGTCACGACGAGTTCGCGGTCGGCCTTGCGTTCCACGGCGGTGCGGTTCATGGCGGCGGGANTACCTTNTTTTCCTTCGGGCATCTGCCTTCTCCTTNNATTTCAAGTGCTCGACAATCTTGTCCAGCGCGTCGAAGCGTGCGCTCCAGAGTTGGCGGTGCCGCTCGATCCAGGCGGCCTCTTCTTCCAGCGCGCGCATGCCAAGCCTGCAGGTTCTGACGCGCCCGGCCTTTTCAGTAGTGACGAGCGCNGCCCGCTCCAACACGCCAACATGCTTCTTCATGCCCGTGAGGGTCATATGGAACTTTCCGGCGAGGTCCGTGATCGAAGCGTCGGCGCGGCTGAGCTGCTCCAGCACGCCGCGCCGGGTCGCGTCCGACAGCGCGGCGAACGAAGCGTCGAGGCGGGTTTCGTAATACTGAACCATATGGTTCAGTATATAGCAGATCGACTTGCGGCGTGCAAGAGGAAAAACCTATGAGGGGTTGAGTTAGCGCAAGAGGGAATTTATTTGGGTTATGGCCCAGAGCGTCCGAAGCACCATGACGGCCGGGTACTTCTCGGCTGTCCGCCTGTGTCATTGCACCACATGTTCCATCAGAACCTCGATGTCGAGACGCCTCGCGGTGCCTGGGATATCCATCGATCCCAGAATGAGGGGCTTGCCTGCGGTCACGATTGACGTGCCTTCCAGTTTGGCTTGCCGCACGATCGGATCCTGCGTGCCAAGGCCGGACTTCTCCTCGGCGATGCTCGACTGCTCAACCTGTGTATTCAGCTTTACCCCATCGGCTGACTCCTCTATCGACGCGTCGATATTCAGGCCTATATCGAGGTACTGCACCTGCGTCTGAGGCCCACCGGAAGTGGAAACCGACCCTGTCACAAGCGGCACGCGGTTTCCTTGTTTGAGGACGGTTTTTCGCCCTGAAACCACGATCATGGCGAAGTGTTGCGTCCCAACGCGCTTGCCTCCATCGGTTTCCGTTAGTGTGTAAGTGAGGCGATAGGTCTTCGATCCGGCTTGGACGGGGCTTGGAACGGAATTTGTCTGCCCACGCGCTCCGGGTCCTCCGAACGCCAAGGCCAAAGTGAGTCCGAGAATCATTTTCGTAGGTTTCAATTTAGTCTCCTTACCACCGCGGTCAATTTTGCTCGTTATTTTTTGCCGTTACTTGTCCGAAGAATTGCTGGAATTCTGCGTCGGCTTCCGCTTCGTGTTTCGCGCGTACTTCGGAATTGAGCATCGCTAACTCTTGTGGACCAACCGTATGTATAAGTCGCAATAGCATCTTCTCTTCCCGTGTCAGTGGTAGCGGTGGGGCCGGGCGACTCGCCGCGTGCAGCTCGCGTAGAGCCAACGAATCGCCGTGGCGAGCGACTCCGAGCGCGCGCTTTCGTTTCTTTCCTGACAACCGAAACTGTGAGGCAGTCGGAGGAACTGTGGCGCTACTCGCGACCAGACTTGGTGTCGCCAGAGGTTGTGGGCCCAACTGCCCAGAAGCCACTTTCTTGAATTGTGAAGCTGTGTCGCCAACCCGATGGGCCCGATGAAGGAAAGGGGTCGCAAGCGCAACAGACAACACTCCCGTCACAACCACACCGAAAAACAAGCGCCCTGATATGGTCGGCGCCCCTAAATTCACTAGCCAGAGCGGCCGGGACCAACGCCCCGATCGAAATTCGGCCGATGCTTGATCGTGTAGCGTTTTGAGGACGCGTTGCTCCATTTCAAGGGGAACATCGCAGCCTCGTAGACCCGCCAACACTTTTCGAATTGCTTCCTCGGAACTATTTATCATTTGCCTTCTCCTCTGTCGAGCCGCTCCCGGAGCCGTGTTCGTGCCCGGAACAACAACGCTCGCACAGCGGACTCACTTCTCCCCAGAACCTTCGCAACCTCCAGCGTTTCCAGTTCCTCCACCGTAGAGAGCAGCAAGACTTGCCGTTCTGCCCTCGGCAGTTTTTCCAACTCACGTAGCACAGCCATCATGCGTTGAGCGTTGCCCAAGGCCTCGTCTGCGGGCGCATTGGTCGCGACTAGACTCTTCGCAAAATCTTCGTCGATCTGTTCGGGACGAATGCGCCGCCGTCGATCAATGGAGAGATTCCACGTAATACGAATCAACCACACCCGCAAGTCGCGTACTGTCAGCAAGTCGGGGCTGCGCTTGAGAATTCGAACGAAGACGTCCTGCGCTACGTCTTCGGCTTCCGCGCGGCTTCGCAGCACCGAGTAGGCTACCCGGAACAGAAGGCCGGAGTAGGTCTCCGCGAGAGCAGTGAGGTCGAGCTCCGATCGCGCGCCCTCAACGGAATACAATGCCAAGCCGCATCCCTCGATCGGAGCCATAAGCCCTTTCTATTGAGACAGACGAGTGGGATCAGCATTCGCTCGAAAATTATTTGAATGATCTGGCCTGATACTGACGCCGATATTCTAAGTCCAGGCTGTTGTAACCAAGGCGTTAGCGCTCAGAATGCAAGTCAGGCTGCTCTCTTCCGAGGAATTTGGCGAGAGAGCGGATTGACTTCATCTTGCCTTCACGCAGTTCTGGGGTGAGGGGTTTGTCCGCGACTGGAGTAATGCCCCGGTATTGTGAACCCACGCCGTGATTCTGAAGGTGGGGTCGCGTGCTTACCTACTCCCAGCCCGCCAGCCACCTTTATTGATCTCTTCGAATATTTCTACCCACAAACTTACACAGGAAACTGAGTCTTGCGATTCCTTACAGCGACTGGCAGCTCCCGCTGAGAATGTAAGTCGCTGAAAATACTGAGGTGCCTAGACTGTCATGGCAGAGGCCGCGGGTTCGAGTCCCGTCGTCCCCGCCATTCTTTTCAAGCACTTGCAACCCTAGTGTCCGGCAAATCAGGGGATGTTAGGGGACGATAAGCGCTGAACGAGAATGGTTCCATTCGAGAACAATTCCAAACAGCGCTCATTGGATTGGGTTTGTCTTCGGCAAAATACCCGTCGGCAAAATAGCGTCGACCAATTTGTCCTGTGCCAAGCGTTTGGTCTTCGACGTTGCCTGCAGGTACTTGTTCGTGACGTGAAGGTTCGTGTTGCCTGTAGCACAGTTTTTGGACAACGGTTTGACTTGGTGTCCATGGTGTCCATTAACCTCGGAATTCGGTTCTATGGGGTTGAAACAGGCGACGCAGGCGAATCGATTGAACCTGAGCCGCACTCTCCTTCCACGGCTTGATGACTTTATCGAGACGCAGCATCACACTACCTCCACGCGGGGAACTTGCTGCTTCGCGGCGTCATAGCGCAGCTTGTAGCGCTCGGACTTTGCGAGGATGCGGAGGAATGCCGGATCGCTGTTTGTTACCCAATGGCCGAAGGCAAAGCCGCCAATGAAGACGGCGATACCGGCGAGGATGGAATCGAAGGGGTTGAAGGCTCCCACCGCTCCGACGCAGACGAAGTAGAAGAGTGTCCGTTCCACACCCAAGTAAGTGAGAGGCTTGTGCAGGCTCTTGAAGACTCGGTTCATGCGACGCTGCTGCTGTGGTTTGTCTGGCATAGCTTCCTCGTCTGGGCGCGCGTGCGGGTGGCTCGGAAGGGCGCTATACGCCCCAGAGCCAACTCAAGACATTCACTGCCATAACGGCAATGCCCGTTCCGGCGGCAACACCGGCGAGCGCCTTTTTTGCGCCGGGCTCGCCGTGCGCGAATCCGTAGCCGCCGATCACTATTGCGACCAGGCTCGCCACTTTCGCAATAGTTCCAGTAAAGAGGCCTTGGATGGCATTAAAGCCCGTGTCGAAGGGACTTCCTTGGGCATGGGCGGCGAGTGTGACTGAGATGAGAATACTGAGCACCATCAGCGCCGACTTTGCAAAGGTCGAAGAGATCGCCAACCTAACAGGGAAGGGAAGTTTGATACGGGCCAAATGCCGCATGAGAGCCTCCAGCAGTGACAGTTCAGAGCCGCTGCTTTTGGTTCACCGTAGCGCCGGAGAAGGGTGCTGTCCAATGACTTCTCGGTGGCACGTTATTCCGTACGCTCATAAGACCGGAATCTAGGGCGCATCGTCAGTGACTCCGTGATGGGGAACTGAGGACATTTTCTTGGTGTCGCCAGCCCTAAGCGCGAGGATCTTTGCGGAACCACCGAGGCTTTCACCCGTGCGAATAGCTAATCTCGCTATTTTCGATCATCATAGATTGTGAAAATAGCACGGACCGCAAGCGTTCTAACCAACTGAACGACGCCCAAAACCTGAAACCGAAATCTGAGAACGCGCGTATTAGCGCTCAAATCACCTTGACGCTAGAAGTGACTGGCGCATGCTGGAGCATGTATCGAGAGCAAAGCAGAGGTGCGTCTGCAATGGAGGTCCATTCGGTGGGAGCGAGCCGAACTACCTGAGGTAGGTTTTCACCATGTCGATCACCTCATCGGCTGCGTGTGTCTGTTCGGAATTCGGCCTTCTCTTCGGATCAAGCACGTGATGCCGGATGTGGCCTTCCAAGAGCTCAGTCATTAGGCTATTGACTGCGCCTCTTGCTGCGCTGATGATCTGCAACACTTCGGAGCAATCGCGTCCCTCGTCGAGGACGCGTTCCAAAGCCTCAAATTGCCCGCGGATGCGTTTGCTCCGCAAAATCATCTTCTGTTTGTTCTTGATTGTGTGGCTCATTGCAAATGAATGATACCATGACGGAGCTTGCGCTATACCTATGGGGGTATGTATGATGAGCCCATTCTTTGACGCGAGTTCATCATGTGGCAGCGAATGGCCTTCGTCATTACGGTTGTGCTTCTGGGAGTCAGTGGAGGCATCATCGCCCTTTTTGTTCGCGGCATAAACGCGGAACGGGGCGCAATAGCAGGTTTTAGTGTTGTTTCTGCGGTGGCTGTCGTGCAGAGCTGGATGGTTGCCTCTGAAATCGCCAGGGTGCGCAGGCGGTCTAGCGATATGCGAAATGCATGTTATCGCGGAGCACAAGCAAAATTTCGAGCGGTTTCCCTCGTTGGACTGTGTGCAATTGCAACGGTCCTTCCCCTGGCATTCACGGGGGCAAACCTGGGGCACCAGGTCGATTCGCCATCGTCATGTTAGGTGGTGTGGTGTTTTCCACTATCGCAGCGTTGACTGTGTTGCCGGTGGTCATTGCACGGATCTCTGAGTGACATCGGTTCATTGCCCGGTTCCGTTTAAGCGGTACGCATTCCTTGAGGCACAGTTTGTGCGCGGCCATGAAGTAATTGAAAGGGAATTGTCGCTATGAGTTCTTCACCAATCGTCGAAAAATCCACAGTCAGCCCTCCGCGTCTTAGCGAGACGCGGAAGTCCCCAAAACTAAATGAGCCTGCCCCTGGCACCGAGAGCGAAGAACACGGACACGGTGTGGAATGGGCCGAACTGGTCCGCATAGCTTTTGTGTTCTTAGCCGCGGCGGCGGTCTGGTTTCGACTCTGGGAGCCATTCCCGCACGTCAGTGTAATCGGGATCGCGGCCGCTCTCATCGGCGGATATCCGATTTTCAAAGAAGCACTCGAAAACATCGTCGAGCGCAAGATGACGATGGAACTCTCGATGACCATCGCTCTTCTCTCGGCTTTGGCCATTGGAGAGTTCTTCACTGCTCTGGTCATCACCGGCTTCGTCCTCGCCGCCGAAGTGTTGGAGGGTCTCACAGTCGGCCGAGGCCGGCGGGCTATCCAGAGTCTGCTCGATTTTCTCCCGAGAACCGTCGCAGTCCGCCGTAATGATCAGGTGATTGAGGTTCCGTCCGACCAAGTTCAGGTTGGTGACACGGTCATCGTAAAACCGGGAGGACGCATCCCGGTGGATGGCGTCGTGCTCGGCGGTCGGTCGTTTGTGGAACAAGCGGCTATCACGGGTGAAGCCATGCCGGTTGAGAAAGCACCCGGAGATGCGGTCTATGCCGGCACCATTAATCAATCAGGCGCTCTGGAAATCGGCGCCCAGAAACTCGGACGCGATACGACGTTTGGAAGAATCATTGAAGCCGTCGAACGCGCCGAGAAATCGCGGGCTCCGATTCAGAAAACCGCGGATCGGCTGGCGGGCTACCTTGTGTATTTCGCCCTGGGAGCCGCGGTTCTCACATTCATCGTTACTCACAATATCAGGTCGACCATTTCGGTTGTGATTGTTGCCGGCGCATGCGGCATTGCTGCCGGGACCCCTCTTGCAGTCCTGGGAGCAATCGGCCGAGCCGCGCATCAGGGAGCCATCATTAAAGGCGGCCTCTACTTGGAAGCGCTGGCTGCTGTGGACACAGTGCTCTTGGACAAGACGGGCACGCTGACTTTCGGGACGCCGCAGATCCGGGAAGTCATTTCCGCCAACGGTTTCGGGGAGCAGCAAATCATCGCCGCTGCCAGCATCGCGGAGCGCAAATCCGAACATCCTCTTGCCAAGGCAGTGATGGCGCGGGCAACAGAACTCGCCATTCCACTCGTGGACCCCGATGAATTCTCCTACACACCCGGACGAGGAGTCAGGGTGAGCTATGCAGGCGAAGAGATCATTGTGGGTAGCCTGGCCCTCCTCGTGGAATACGGTATGACGAGGGGGCTGCCCGGAAGCAGTAACGGTGCAGACGGAGCGTCGGAAGTCTACGTCGCTCGCGCCGGGCAAGTTCTCGGGAGCATCCGAATTGCGGATGTTTTGCGGCCAGAAGCCAAGAATGCGGTTGCGGCGATGCGACAGATGGGTTTGAGAACTGTCCTGCTGAGCGGAGACACGCAGGCCGTAACTTCATCGGTTGGCCACGATCTCGGAGTAGATGAAGCGGTAGGAGGACTCCTGCCCGAGGAAAAAGCAAAGCGGGTGGCAGAACTGCGCAGCAAAGGGCGTAATGTCGCGATGGTCGGTGACGGGATCAACGATGCTCCCGCCCTGGTAGAAGCCAATGTTGGCATCGCGATGGGATCGGGAACTGATGTCGCTCGCGAGAGTGCGGATGTGATTTTGATCGGAAGCGATCTCTCGAAATTGGTCGAAACTCTGCGGGTTGCTCGACGCTGTCGCGGGATCATCATGCAGAACTTTGTAGGCACGCTGGTTGTGGACAGCATCGGAGTCGGAATGGCAGCTCTTGGCTTCCTAAATCCACTCCTGGCCGCCTTTATTCACGTCACCTCAGAGTTGGCATTCATCCTCAATTCCACGAGATTGTTGCCCCGAAGTTCGAAAGCCGGGCAATGAGATCCAAGATTTTGTGGGAAAGCTTGAGTTCGGTATGCACTTTGCTCATGTGATCCGGAGTCGGAAAGTCAGAGCGTGCGTAGTCCTAATAACCCTCGCAATCTTGGTGACGTTAATTGCCGCAATTTTCTTACAGTCTCGCAGATCACCGAAACCGATTGAAATGGATGACCTGTATGGCCTCTTGGATTAAGTGGCTTCTAGAACTGGGAACGGATCGCACGCGGTGAACGACGATCGAGATTGTCCATTGAAAACGAAGCGCCTCGTCGTCGGACAGATCACGATCTGTCGAGGCTGCTGTTGCGGCAATGTCGAACGGGGTTTACCCGAAGTTCCGGTGGAATGGCTGAAGAGCGAATGGCGGAAACGGGGACTCCTTAAGCGAGTTCAGCTGACGATCAGCGGCTGTGTTGGACCATGCGACGTGCCGAACGTGGTCGTGATTACAAGCTCATCGGGTACGGAGTGGCTGGGGAATATCGTTAAGTTCGACCAGTACAGAACCCTGGTTGAGTGGGCAGTCCGGTGTCGGGATGCAGGCCAGATGTTAGCTCTGCCGCACGAGTTTCGTGAATGCAGGATTAGCCCTTTTTCTTCGTAGAGCCTGGCGGAACCGTTGAAGAGCTTTCAAAACAAGAGAGTGCCTCTAACACTCAAAACGCCACAGCTAGCAGTGCTACATCCACACAGGTCAAGGCTTCCGTGGATTCGAGCATTCCTGTTGGAGGCGCGACGCAGTGAACTTATGGTATCAATCTTCAAGCAGAGTCAGAATCGAAGCAAGAGAGCGAACCGCACGGAGGGGATCGTTCGCCTCCTATTGATCATTCTGTGGTCTGTGGTCGTCGTCGTGTTGGGTTTTTACTCGGGTTTAGCCTATCACCACCACTAGCACTACCCGGCCAGCGAAACAAAACATTAAGCAGGTTTTGGGTACATACCCCGCTAGGTACAACTTCGTTGCGCTTCTTTGAGGTTTTGGTATAGATTCAAACGAAGCTTCCATGGGGTAGCCGTGATGCGGTCGATAACGAAGCGGATAGCGTGTCTATGCTTGCTGCTGACTCTCTGGTCAGCGATCGCATTTGCTACGCATCAGCATTGGGGCGCTGCCGAGTCGTCGACTTGCCCTGTCTGCATCGCCGCCCATTCAGCTTCCCCTCAAGCCACCACAACCACCCTGTCAAGCGTGATGTTCGTCTCCGAGCCTGTCGTTCGGCCGGAGCCCGTAGCGACCAAACAACGCCTGATAGCCTTCGCCCTCTGTGTTCGCCCACCTCCTAGCGTCTAAATAAGATCAATTCTCTGATTTTTCAGGCCCCGGTTCATTCTCCGTGTGGCTGTGCGTTGATCTTTTCGACCAATTCCTCAGGAGGAATCATGCTGGCTTCATACGAAAAGTCGCTTCGAGCGGCTTTTACAGTCCTATTCTGCGTGGCGCTGGGTGTTCAGGCCTACGCTCAGTCGGGCTCGGGATCGCTTAACGGCACTGTCGTTGACCCTTCAGGCGCCGTGGTTCCGAATGCCAAAGTCGAGATTCACCAGCTGGTCAGTGGTTTTGACCGGACGACCACTACAGACGGTAAGGGGAATTTCAGTTTCTCGAACGTACCGTTTAATCCGTATCACATGACGGTGACGGCTGCGGGGTTCGCCCCGAGCGCTCAGGACGTGGAGGTTCGCTCGATAGTGGCAGCTAGCGTCAAGGTTAGTCTTCAAGTGACTGGCACGTCCACTTCGGTCACGGTCGAAGCTGGTTCCGATTTGGTGGAAAATGATCCAACTGGGCACACCGACGTGGATCGCGATTTGTTCAACAAAGTGCCACTCGAAAGCCAGTCCTCCTCGTTAAGTTCGCTGGTCACGCTGGCGTCGCCAGGTGTATCGGCGGATTCCAATGGTCTTTTCCACGGACTCGGCGACCACGCGTCGAACTCATTCTCGGTGGACGGCCAGCCGATTACCGATCAGCAGAGCAAGGTTTTTTCAAACCAGGTCCCTCTTGATTCCATCGAATCGCTTGAAGTGATTCCGGGAGCTCCGCCGGCGGAATATGGCGGCAAAACAAGCTTGGTGATCGTGGCGACCACTCGCTCTGGCCTAGGCTCAAAAACTCCGCATGGCAGTGTGAATGCTTCCTACGGATCGTTTGGCTCGTCGAATATCGGCTTTGACCTGGCTTATGGCGGTGATAAGTGGGGGAATTTCATCTCGGCGAACGGACTGAATACGGGGAGATTCCTGGACCCGCCGGAATTCGTAGTGACGCACGACAAAGGCAACGAGGAAAATGTTTTCGACCGGGTGGACTACCAACTCTCGGCCAAAGACTCGATCCATCTGAATCTCGGCTTTAGCCGCTCCTGGTTCCAGACGCCCAATTCGTATGACTCGCAGAACGCGACTCCGTGGAACGGCGTTACCGTGAGCAATAACGGGCTTGGTCCCAACGGCGTCCCGGTCGGTCCTGCAGACCAGCGATCGAAGATCGACACCTTTAACATCGCTCCGACCTGGACAAGGATAATCAATCCGACAACGGTGTTTACCTTCGGCGGCTTCGTCCGACGAGATGGTTACAATTACTATCCGAGCAACAACCCATTTGCGGACCTCGGCCCACCGAATCTGCAGCAGCAAACGATCTCGCAATACCGGACACTCACGAACACGGGGGTGCTCGCGAATGTCACTCATGTGGTAGGCATCAACAACATCAAGGCGGGAGTTACGTATCAGCAGACCTTTCTCAGGGAAAACTTCAACCTCGGAATTGTCGACCCAAATTTCAATGCGCCCTGCCTGGATGCCAACGGCGTACCGGTATTTGTGGGCAATACAACGGTGAACAACCCCGGCAATTGTGCCGGTGCCGCCTCAACGAACGCAGCACTTTATCCGACGCCATTCGTGGCTAATCCTGGTTTCGATTCATTGCTCGGTTGCTACGACCTGACTCGATCGACACCATCGTCGGCTGACGGTTGTGCCAGTGCCACCAGCAGCTTGTATGCATTTCACGGGCATACGGACATAAAAGAACTCGCCCTCTATATTCAGGATTCGATCACCATAAAAAATTGGTCCTTGAATCTGGGACTGCGTGGCGATCTTTACAACGGCCTTGTCGTGGCTCATCAGGCCGAGCCTCGCGTTGGTGTTGCTTACAACATCAAGCGGACCAATACGATCCTCCGAATCTCCTACGCGCGTACGCTGGAAAGTCCTTTCAACGAGAATCTGGTACTTTCGAGCACCGGTTGCGCTAATGCAGTCTTGAATCCCCTTCTTGCCTGTTCTCAGCCGGCTTCAGCGGGGGCGACGCCGTTCAATCCCGGCTATCGCAACGACTTCCATGCTGGCCTGCAGCAGGCGCTCGGCAAATATGCGGTCATAAGCGGGGACTACATTTGGAAATACACGCACAATGCCTACGATTTCAGCGTACTAGGGGCGACCCCAATTACCTTCCCGATTGACTGGCACAACTCGAAAATTCCCGGCTATGCCGTCCGCGTGAGCGTACCGGATTTCCATGGCTTCTCCGCGTTGATGGTTTTCTCTAGCGTTGCGGCGCGTTTTTTCACTCCGCAGATCGGCGGCGCGGGTGCGGTTCCGTCGGTGGCCTTTGGCTCGGGAATCACACCCTTCCGCATTGACCACGACGAAACTTTCAATCAGACCACTCACTTTCAATACCAGCCCTGGAAGCGAGGCCCGTGGCTAGGCTTCAACTGGCGATATGACAGCGGATTGGTGGCTGGAGCTGCTCCCTGCTACGGTGTAGGGCCTGCCAATAACTGTCCTCAATCGACCACGCTAGGAGGACAGCCGGCCATTAACATGACGGATGCCTTCGGCACACCATTAACTGCCGATCAGGAGTTCCAGGCTGGGTTTAGTTGCAACGGTGCGCGTGCCACGCCAACGGTTCCTTTGCCCTTTACGTGTCTCGCGTCCCAGTTCGGGTCGTCTCTCATATCAGTGCCCGCGCCAGGGACCGAAAATGATGATCACAAACCGCCGCGTATCGCGCCCCGCAGCCTGTTCGATATTGCCGTCGGTGACGACAATCTGTTCAAAGGCGATCATTACAGATGGAGTCTTACCATGACTGCCATCAATATCACTAACAAGTATGCACTCTACAATTTCCTTTCCACCTTCAGTGGCACGCACTACGTGACTCCGCGAGCGCTGACGGCTCAACTCGGGTTCCACTTTTAGCCGACTCTCCCCCGTCGATGAGGGCAGTACGATCACAACCGTACTGCCCTCCCTTAGCGGGGATGCTGGAACGCGCAACTCACTCTGGAGACATCAATGCGCCTATGCGTGTTCACGCTCACTGGAGCGTGCCTATTTCTGTTTTTGTGTCCGCCTGCTCATGGGCAGACTTCCTGTAAGGCGCCCTCTGGCGATCCTCAAAAGGCCGCTGAGGACAAAGACCCCATAGCCATTGTTGAGCTTGGCGCAGCAACCAGCTGGAACCTTAGAGGCGCAGCAACGTTCGCGCCGAATCTTGCAGCGGAGGTGACACCGATAGAGAACTGGCTGGAGATCGAGGCAGGCGTGTCGCCCTTCTACACTCGTAAGTTAACGGAATGGGACACCGACCTGCTTTTCAAGAAGCCGTGGGCCATATCACGGAAGGCGGAGTTCATGGTGGGCGTCGGTCCCCAATGGGTCCACCTCAGACAGAACGGGAAAGTGACCAACTCCATCTCTGGTGAGATAGCGGGAGACTTCATGTTCTGGCCGACCGGCAAACACCGGTTCGGCTGGTTCCTCGAACCGGCTTACGACTACAGTTTTGCCGGAGGTCACCAGCAATCCATCGGTATGAGCGTCGGTCTCCTCATAGGAATTCCATGATAGTTAGCAGACTCAACAAAACCCCTCGCGGCACTCGGCTTCACACGGCAGAGGTCGCCGCTCGGTCGCACAGACAACTGGTATCACCGTTGCGGCGGAATTTCAGAATTTCGTTCAGTCCGACCCAGGGAAAATGAGGGTGGTCTTTCGTGTTTCTGCGAGAAGCTGTTAGGATATTTCTGTGACAAAGGTTTGCGAAAGTTTTGCTGATGGTTTTGCCCAGATTGGCAGAACTCTGGATCGCCAGGAGCTCTCTGTGCTGGCTGTTTTGGAAATCGCAGAAGTGCACAGAAATGCCGAAATTTGGAGGCGGTTTGGGGGCGGTTCGGACAGGAATCGCGCCCTTTTGGGCAATCAGGTGCAACCAGTGCACGATATGCAAATCGCGCAAGGCCGCATAAACACTGGCGATTACGCATCTCGTTGATTTGGCGAGTGGGGACGTAGTTCAGTTGGTTAGAACGCTGCCCTGTCACCGACTCCCGGCACAGAACCGATCAGGGTTCCGTTGCTTCCTCGCATAGCGCATCTTTTACCCGTCAATTCTCTCCTATGTTCGCACCGGAAGGTTCATTCAAAATTAAAACGCCCGCCTGCGCAGATCGCCTCGTACTAGGCTAGCTACCTTCCATCCCTGCGAGGATGCTCGACGCCGAACTCGCAAAGCAGATGAGAAACTCACAAAGCTGTAGTGAGCCTCGAACGGGTGGGTTCTCACTTCTCCGGGGCGAATGTGGACGATAGATCTTCAGATTTGATGGACATGGCCTTTGCAATTTTCTTGAAGTCGTCCGCAGTGATCCGGAAAGCTCCTCTGCGAAACGCTAAGCCCCAACTCTCGTTCCCTTGGGTAAATGTCAGTTCTTGCAGTAGCGGCCGGACGGGCGCTTGTCTACTCTTGAAAAACTTCGTCCGGCGGCGATATGGACAAAAGCCCGCAGACTGCTCAGCTTCGTAAGGAAATTCGTCAAGGATGCGTCCGGCAGCGGTGAAAGCCTGCAGGACAGGTCCGCTTCCCATCACTTCGCGCGGTGAGTAGAAGACGATGAGGTCGCCGGCCTTCAATCGGCGCACCAAAGCCTCCTTACCGTGGCCCAGTTGGCAGAAGCCGCCTTGAACGGCACCGAGCACATGGTCGTGGCTTGCGACCCCAACCCAATGGCTTTTGTGTGTCACCTTTGCGAGTGCCAATTCGAACCTCCATCAAGGCTGAAGAACTTATTACTCGCCTTCGCCATGCATCACAGAGCGGAGATCGTAGTCGACAGGATCAAACCCGGTCGCCAACGCCGCGGCTGCCTTCATGTGCGCCTGAATGCCGGGCAGCTTGCTCATGGCCGCATAGTCTCCCTTTGATCGCCACTGCGCGTAATTGACGACCTTACGTCGGTCGCGACTGACGTGGAGGTTCGCGGAGATGAAGCCGGGTTGATCTCGAAAAATCTTCTCGGTAGCCTTTTGCAGGTTCTCCACCAAGCGGTCGGCGTTTTCAGGTTCGACAGAGAAGGTGTTGACGAATGTTAGATATCCGCTGCCTGCATCCAACGTTGCTGTTGCCTGCTTTGGCTTTTCTGTGTGGACGGTAATTGCGTATCCATCCGGGTCGCGGAAAGCGAAGAATCTCCCAAACGGCCCATCGGCAGGAGGGAGAAGGATGGGTACGCCTTTCTCCACCAGTTGCGCGTGGAGCGCGTCGGCATCCGTTGCGGCGATCCAAAGAGACACGCCCCATCCCAGCTTGCTAGTTGCATCGATGTCAGCCATCGGTGTCCGGATCGCAAACGGGACAGGTTTGGTGCTGAAGACAACCGCGCCCGGTGGATTGTGCGGGGATGCGGTGAGACCGATCTGGTCCACATAGAAGGCTTTGGAAGCCTCAAGATCGCGTACCTGGAGCGCAATAAAGCTTGGCCCGATCAATTTTGGCCTAGTTTTGTGCTTGCTCGATGTTGTCATGGTCCTTATAATATGTATAAGGACCCTTATATGTCAAGTTTGGAAGGCACGTCGACGAACACGGCACCAGAACATCCGATGGCGGATCGGCTAGGATACGTGCTCAAGCGAGCACAACACGCACTCCGGACGAGCATGGATGACCAGCTCAGCCATCTAGGTGTGACCACCGCACAGTTCAACGTTTTATCCGCAGTTCAGCAGGAACCGGGCATTTCAAATGCTTCCCTTGCACGTGGGGCGTTTGTCACAGCACAGAGCATGCTGGGGATCGTGGCCAACCTGGAAAAGATGAGGCTCTTGCATCGAACTCCTCACCAGACACACGGACGAATCATGCAGAGTCAGTTGACGCGAAAAGGAACTGAGGTGCTGGCGAGCGCACGCAAGGCAATCGATGATGTGGAGAAGCGCATGACAGTCGGTTTTACTGCTGAGGAGATCGGTACACTACGGTCCATGCTTCAACGGTGTGCCCAGAATATGCAGTCCGCAGAGAGCCGACTGCCCAAATGACCTGATCAATATGGTGCCGGCACGGCGAATAGTCCTCATATGTCGGCTTCTCCTCACTTGATCGACCGCTGGCGAGAAGTGCGTTTTGTCGGTACTAATGACTGCTCTCCGAAAGGGTGAGAATTAAAGGGCATCGCTTTCGCGGCAGAATCCCGGACGCCTCGCCGGAGCGTCCGGGACGATCACTATTGCTCAGTTCTTCTCCTGCGACCCCTCAAGGTATTTCTTGAGCCGTTCCAGCGCGGCCTGGCTCCCCACCGGGTCCAAGGCGCCATTCTTCGAGCGCGACACGGTCACGCTCCCTTCCGACCCGACAAGGGAGAAGAACCTGCTGAACATACTCTTGCCACCGGGAAGAGACTGTACGGTCCAGACCGCAAGTGAAAGGACTTGCGGCAAGGGCTTGCCGTCGCTGCCGATGGGCTGCCCCGTGACCACCCACTCGAAGCCAGGAACACAGACGACTGTCGTTTGCACCAAGCTCAGCTTTCTCCCATCCGGAAAGTCGATGTTTTCGAATACTTGATCGCCGACGCGGTTGGGGTGGTCGAGCGCGCCGGTGATAAACGGTTTTGCGTCGCTCGACTTAGTAAACCATCTATAGACGTTCCCTGGGGTTGAGACGAAATCAAATATCTCATTCGCAGGCCTGTCGATAACTATATGGTTTTCGACAAAGACGACGTTGGTGTTGTCGCCGATAGCAGAAACAAAGGCTGGCGGGGCGGTTTGCGCTGACGCGGCGGTCGCCGCCGCTATCACGCCAAAACCCAACAAGTGCAAAAATAGGTGCTTCATCAATCTTCCGCTTGGCATGTTGCTCTCCTTNTTCAGTNGTCTTGNGATTTGACACCGCGAGGTCCNGGACCTGAGCGCGTCCAGCAGCCTCGCACNCATTTCTATTGGCTGAATCCTGGACGTCANATTGCGACTCCGCCTGCGACCTCGATCCGCTGCGCATTGACCCAATGATTCTCTTCCGAGAGAAGCGANGCGATCATAGGGCCGAGATCTTCTGGCAGACCTGCCCGGCCTAGTGCNGTATTNTCGGCAATCATCTTGTTGACAGCNGGATTGTCGCGAACGATGCCGCCGCTGAAATCGGTTTCGACCGGGCCCGGCGCAACCACATTGACGGCGATCCTGCGCGGACCCAACTCCTTTGCCAGATGCCTCGACAGCACTTCGACCGCTCCCTTCATCGAGGCGTAGACCGCCCCTCCGGGCGAGGCAGTGCGAGTCCGCACTGTCGATATGTTGACGATGCGGCCGCCATCCTCGATCAGCGGGAGAAGCTTCTGCGTCAGGAAAAAAACGCCTTTGAAGTGGACGTTGTAAATGCTGTCGAGCTCTTCCTCGGTGGCCGTTGCAAACGGCATGTTGCGGTGACTGTTACCCGCGTTGTTCACCAGGAAGTGAAAGTGCGTGGCTGAGAGTTTGGCGAGCGCGTCGTTAACGCTCTCGACGAAAGCATCGAACGACGCGGCATTGCCGGCGTCCATTTGCAGAGCAATGGCCTTCGCTCCCGCGTCTTTCACCGTGGCAACAACCGCCTCCGCGTCCGTGCCGTGCGTGTGATAGGTAAAGATCGTGTTGACGCCGCGCTTCGCGAGGCTCTCAACCGTACTGCGGCCAATACCACGACTGCCACCGGTGACAATCGCAATCTTCTGTGGGGTAATTGCATTCGTTTCCATCAACATTGTGCGCTCCATTCTGGTTTATAGTGGCTGTCTAGTCAGTCAATATAAAGATCAAAAAAATCAAGCTACCACGCGCCACAGAGCCTCGAAGCCCTCTTTGCAGTGCTTCTTTGCATGGGCTGAATCCTGAGTCATGAAATCGATCGTCGCCTCCGCGACCGAGTTCATAATCGCGACGACGAAACCCATTGGGGCCTTACGCATCGCGCCGCTGGCGCGAATGTGTTCCAGCAATCCTGCGACGCCTGCCATCGTCTTGTGGCCCGCCGCGCGCGTCTCCGCCGTGATCTCATCAGAGACGCTGAGCTGTGCCAGCGCTCGTCTCTTCTCGGGGTAGGACACTGCCCAGCCCATCCAGTGTTGCCACAGGTTCCAAAGCTGCTCGCGAGGTTCTGCGCCTGGGGGAAGGTTCTTCGTCGCGGCGGACGCCATCTCAATTTTCAGTTCGAGATAGAGCTGATTGAAGAGGTCCGTTTTGGTTTCGAAGTAAGTGAAAAGCGATCCATTCGCAACGCCAGCCTCTTTCGCTATGCCAGCTGTC
>JGI12712J15308_10000198_pt1 | contig 17708 bp, 17 predicted proteins | sample JacPin_JW_Ref_O2_FD_15308 | JGI IMG/M metagenome (IMG submission 15308) | reverse complement strand
CGGCACGTCTTCGACGCTCTGTGTTATCGATCTTCGCGTACAGCGTGGGTAGTTCCGTGTTCTCAAGGGCCGTCGTGCGCGCCAGTAGATTGAACCCTTGGAAAACAAACCCAATGTTCTCGTTTCGAATCAGTGCTAGGGCTTTCTTGTCGTGCTTCGAGACATCAGTGCCTTCAAGTAAGTACCGTCCCGAGGTAAGCCGGTCCAGACAGCCAAGGATGTTCATGAAGGTGGATTTACCACTGCCGCTCGCGCCCATGATCGCCACAAATTCGCCACGCTGGATCTCAATGCTTACACCGCGCAACGCATGCACGCGGGTCTCGCCCAGTTCGTAATACTTGTGCGCGTCTTCTACACGGATGACCGAGCTAGCTGCGGAAGCGGCTGATGTGGCTCCGAGTTGGTTGGTGGCGGGTATTGTTCCCATAAGGGGACGGCTCCGAACTGCGCATTAGGGCCGTATGCCGCCGAGAACTTGGCCCTTGGGCACGACGGATCGAATAATCACGTCGTCCGATTCCTTCAGTTCCCCTTTAAGAACTGAGCTGAGTTCCGTGTAGGCATGGTCTGTGATTCCAAGAGAAACCTTCACCGGTTCCATCGTTTTGTCTGGATGCAGCTTCCACACCACGGCAGTCTCAGTTTTTGGTGCACGCGGCAGATTCTGGGCTCCAGCAGGCTTCTCACCCCCTGTCGCCGCGGATTCAGAACCAGCCTGCGCCCCATCAACTCCTTCGATCCCATAGCGCTGATACACGGTCAGGATCTCTTCGGGAGCCATCGGGGGCTTGTATCGCAATGCAGTGTTGGGCAGTTTCAATGCGTTCTGTACCGTGGCGACCGGAATGGTCACGTATGCTGTCATGCCGGGGAACAGTTTCAGCTCAGGGTTCGCGAATTCTATGATGGTGTCGTAGGTGACCACACTTTGCACCATCGTCGGATTCATCCGGACCTGGCTGACAACCCCCTGAAAAGTCTGCTTCGGGAGAGCGTCAACCTTGAACGTGACTGCTTTGCCGACCTTAATGTTGTCCACATCCGACTCGTCGGTCTTGGCATACACCCACATCTTCGTAAGGTCCTGCGCAATCGTAAAAATGGTTGGCGCTTGCAGGGACGCCGCCACGGTCTGCCCCACATCTACATTTCGCGCGACCACCGTGCCGTCGATCGGAGAGCGAATCACTGTGTAGTCGAGATTGGTCTGGGCGACCGTCACCGCAGCCTCTTTGAGGCTGATTTGCGCCTCGGCCTGGGTGATGTTCGCCTCCGCGGCATCCACCGATGCCTTCGCCGCTTCGTAGTTCGACAGTGCAAGGTCCAGTTGCTGCTTGCTCATGACGCCATCTTTGGTCAAGCCGACGGCGCGATCGTAGTCGGCCTTTGTCTGCACCAAAGCGGATTTCGCCTTTTCAAGATTGGCTCGGGCCGCAGCCAGGTTGGCCTCTGAGTTTTTCAAATCCGCCGTGGCCTGCAGCAGAGCCCCCTTGAATAACGCCGGATCAATGAGAGCGACAATGTCGCCCTTATGCACGCGAGAGTTGAAGTCCGCATTCAGTTTCGCGATGGACCCGGACACCTGCGATCCCACTTGAACGGTGATCACGGAGTTGATGGTTCCAGTGGCCTCCACAACGTCGTGGATATCCCCCCGTTCCACCTTCGAGGTGAAATGCTGCACTTGCGTGTCCCGGTTCAGTCCTAACGCGACGAACAATCCGGCCACGGCCACAACGGCCGCTAAGATGATCCACTTGCGTTTTGTCATTTATGTGTGGTCCCGAAAATCACAAACCCTTCACTCGTATCGCAGCGCTTCGATCGGATCAAGTCGAGACGCCTTGCGGGCGGGGTAATATCCGAAAAATACCCCGACAGCGATCGAGAAGAGTGCGGCCACCACGACCGCCTCGGCCGACATTTCGATGGGCCAACCCAGAGTCTGTCCAACCAAATAAGAACCAAAGATTCCGAAGATCACACCGGCAGCGCCCCCGACGAGGCTCAGCATGATCGATTCTCCCAGGAACTGAAGCTGGATGGCCGCTTCGGTTGCTCCTACCGCCACTCGGACTCCGATCTCACGGGTACGTTCGGTTACGGAAACCAGCATGACGTTCATGATCCCAATTCCTCCCACGATCAAAGAAACCGATGCGATCGCGATCAGCAGAATGGTGAGAGTCTTGCTCGCGTCGAGCTGCGCTTGAATGATGTCCTCCGGATTTCGGATATTGAAGTCGTCCTCTTCCTCAGGACGCAGGTGGTGTCGATCCCGGAGTACAGCAGTTGCTTCCTGTCCGGCCATCTTGACCACGTCGGCTGACACTGCTGAGCAAAGAATGTCGTCGAGCCACGTAATGCCCTTGATCTTCTTCATCGCTGTTGTGTAGGGCAGGATGATCGTATCGTCCTGATCCTGCCCGGAAAGCGAAAGCCCCTTTGGATGAAGGGTCGCCACCACCTTGCAGGGCAGGTTACTCACTCGCATCACTTTTCCAATCGGACTCTCAACGCCGAACAACTGATCCCGAACCGTTCGGCCAATCACGCAAACGTCGGCCGCGCGATCCGTATCTTCCTGGGAAAAGATCGCCCCCTGATCCACGTACCAACGTTTGATGTCGAAGTACTCTGGCGAAACGCCACGGTAGGAGGTATGCCAATTCTGATTGCCGTAGACCACCTGCACTGGATCGTCCACATTCGGAGAAACGCTCTTGATCAGAGAAATCTGGTTCTTGATCGCAATAGCATCGGCCATCACCAGCGTGCTCGTATCATGCGTGCCCGTGCGCACTCCGTTCACCGCTCGGCCTCCAGCTTCGATCCAAACGAAGTTGTCTCCGAGGTTGTTCAGTTGTTGCTGGACTCGCGCCTGTCCCGCGTTGCCGATTGCCACGACACAGATGACCGCCGCAATCCCGATGGTGATTCCCAGCACCGTCAGGATGCTTCGCATCTTGTTTCTAAGCAACGCAACCAATGCGGATCGAAAGAGCGCTCCGTAGTTCACAGCTCCGGTGCCTCCTCGCGCGCCGTTCCGGCGGAAAGGATAAGTGTACTTGACAATAAACCGGTTCTCGTAGAACTCAGTCTGCGAAGAGCGATCGGGTGTCGTGGCACACAAGCAATATACTGGTGCCTACCTGAAGGCCACGTGAAGGCGAATTGACTGGGAGGCCTCCGATGCAAAAATGCAGCGGTTTGCGTCATTTTGCGGCATTAGCGACGTTGGTATCGATACTCGGCTGCGCCGTAGGAAGATCCGGCCAAACAGGACGTCTTGCGCTCGGTGGTTCACTTCGTGACCGGCAAAATCCGCTACACGCCGGATTTCCCGCAGGAAGCCGGCACCATCATCTACATCAAACCGTCTCTCGTGAACGGTGATCCTGACGATGTCCTCGCCTATGCAGGAGTCCACAAGACCTTCCCAAATGACACGACGGCCAACCAGTGGTTCGACGAAACGCACTTCGAAAATTACCGCGCCCTGGGTCAAGCCACCGGAGCATCGGCTAAGGACGCGATCGAAGCTGCCATCAAGCACGTCCTGACCCGTGCGCCGAAGCCAGTGTCATAATCTAGAGACTGAGAGGGTGCGGCTCAGGCAAGCCGCTCACGCCTGAACTCAGAGGCTACACTTTTTGCCTTGAGTTCTTTGCTGAATGCCCGCATCGAAGCCACATTCGCCAGCAGATATTCCTTCGACCACTTGGCGTATCCATCGAAATCGGACTTCGTGCCGTTCATCATTTAAAATGTATTTCATTTTCTTCTCCCGTTGAGTTCGGCGCCGCTTCTCGCGCGACCGTCACCACGTGTGTTTATCGAGGTACGGCTTCATAGATGGCAAACTGCCGCACCTCAATCGGCATGTTCGAGGATGCGGCAGAAATCCGTCCCGCGATGGCATAAGCGCGCTCCGGGCTCGGAACATCGACGATCCAATAACCCAGGAGGAACTCCTTCGATTCGGGAAAAATTCCGTCGGTGACTGGGACGCCGTTCTTCTCCCCGCGCACGACCTTAGCTTCCTTCGGTCCCGCCAAGCCCTGCGTGGCCACAAATTCTCCGGACTCGGCAAGATCCTTGTTGATGCGATGGAGAACCGCCATATGGGCCTCGATCTCCTGTTTTGGCCTGGTGTGGTACCCCTCAACGCCCGGCGCCGTGCCCGACATAAGTAAAATGTATTTCATCTTCGTTGTTCCTTTCTGTTTTCATCTTCCTTCTACTGGCTGTTGGTGTGAAACATCCACCGGACGCCAAACTGGTCGTTGAGCGCCCCATACGCCCCAAAGAATTGCTGTTTCAGAGGATCAGTGGTCTCGCCTCCCTCAGAGAGTTTTTCGAATAGGGACTTCAATTCCTTGAATGTCCCGCCGCTGAGATATAGGCAAGCGGTGTTGCCGCGAATCGGCGTCTGGGCCGGCCGCAGCCAGTCCGATGCCGAAATATCGACGTTGCTGCCTCGTAAGCGGGCATTTAAAACTTTCTCGTGTTGGGATTCGGGCATCCCCTGCTTCGCGGGAGTGTCTTTCACTAGGGTCAGAATCAGCTCTCCTCCGAGGCAGGATTTGTAAAACTCCATGGCCCGCCGGCAATTTCCGTCGAATAGCAAGTATGAGCTAAGGGTCGTCATTTCTCTTTCCTTTCTGGTTACGGCGCCTACAACCTGCGCTTTCATCGTGTAGTCGGAGCCGTCCGGTCACTCTCTACATCGACTCCAAAAATATTTTCATGGAACAAAAGTTCCCCCCCGATGTCGATTCAGACGCGTCAGAACCGACATACAAGTGGAGACGAGAAATGACAACCGACGAGATGGTAGTGGACGTCAGCCAGGACTGGATGCTGGCCTGCGATGTGCAACAGGGCTTTATGCAGGTACCGCGCATGGCTAACGATTCCTTGGAATATAGCGCCCGCTGCCGTCAAGTTCGGGCGCTCGGCGGCGATTGCTACAATTTCATACCCCTGAAGAACAACCGCTTGGCGCTGGTCGTTGGAGACGCTTCAGGCAAAGGTCTGGCCGCAGCGCTTATGATCGCCAATGTGCAGTCCTCCCTTCGGACAGCGGCATGTTTCACGGGAGATGACTTAGCTGCGCTCTTCCAGGTCGTGAATCATCAGGCCTACGCTTCGTCGTCCGAAGGCCGATATGCAACCTTATTTTACGGAGTGTTCGACGGCTCGTCCCGCACTCTGCTCTATATAAATGCCGGACATAATCCACCGGTCATTATCCGGCGAGATGGCACGATGAATTGGCTGGAAACGGGTGGCTCGCCGGTTGGCCTGTTCGCTGATTCGGAATATGTGGAGGGCATCGTAAAGCTCGAAACCGGGGATTTGCTGATCGCCTTCACTGACGGACTCACCGAAGCGACGAATCAGAACGGGCAGGAATGGGGAGTTCAGGGCTTATTGAAAGCTGCGGCCTTCCGAACGCAGTGCTCCCAGGACACCGGCGATCTCGTGAACTTAATCTTTCATTCTATGGATGAGTTTGCCAAAGGACGCCAAACCGACGATGCCACGTTGGCAGTTGTGCGTGTGCTCTGAAGAACCGTCACTTGCACCGCAACTCTGACGTAACGCGATTAGGTAGGGTTTGGCGATAGATCGGGAAATACCCCATTGAATGGATACGAGCGCTTTGTGGGGACTGATCCCCTCCAGTCGGACTCGTGCCCATTACCTGCGGTTTGTCTTCTTGTATGGCAATTCGCCTGCCCTCGTTGTGGCGTGGCAAGAGCCGCGTCCCTCCTGCTGCGCCTATCCCCTTCCTAGTGCCATCGACTGGACACCCCGTGCAACGCACCTGATGAAACGGCACTCCCGTGCGATCTGGAATAAAACATCAACAGTTTGGTTATCTCCAGTGAGGGTTCAAGCAAGAAGTTAAAACATACGGAGACCGACAAATGACGAAGAAAGATGTGCGGATTGCAAGCGTGGTAATGCCGGTGATAATTGCGATGCTGCTGCTGGTCGCGGGATCATCGCGCGTCAGAGCAAGTGACCAGCCCTCCGCAGCCAACGTGGCGGTGAAAATCGATAATTTCGTTTTTGGGCCGCAGGCGATCACGGTTCCGGTCGGAACAACAGTTACCTGGACAAACAGTGATGACATTCCTCATACGGCTGTGAGCACAGACGGCGTGTTCAAGTCTAAGGTGTTGGACACGGACGAGAAGTTCTCTTACACGTTTACCAAGGCAGGAACGTATTCCTACTACTGCTCGGTCCATCCGAAAATGACCGGCCAGGTCGTGGTGAAGTGAGTCAGGACTCCCTCCATTTTGCGTCGCGACCCTTATCCGAGCTTTTTTATTCGCCGCCATTCCAGACTCCACGCGCGTAGTCCGGAACGGAACAGCAAAAGAAACGTTTCGCGTGCTTACTTTGATCAGACTACTTCGCTGCGCCTTTGTGGGGACGGCTGCACTTTTATTTGTCGCGCGGATTGGTGCGCAGGCATCTGCCGTGGAAACACCCGAAGCGAACCCCGGTCGTCCCACGGTTTCAACTCCCGCGACATTGACTCCGGTGGGCTACCTGCAATTTGAGAACGGCGGATTCTATGCCGACATCTCACCTGAGTTCGCTACGCTATTGGGCATTAATCAGGTCACCAAGCTCGCTGTTGCATCCCGCCTTCAGTTGCTGGCCCTATCGGGGCCCCTCGCTCAAGCAAGTGGAGCCACCGGCGATGCTCTCTCGGGCAGTCGCCCGGGCGAGGTCTTTGCCGGATTTCAGGCAGTCGTATTGTCTGGAGAGGGGCATAAACCTACCGTAAGCGTTGGCTACATTCGCCGTCTCTACGCAAGTCCCGCGCCGGAAATCGACATCGGCACTTTCAGAAATAGCGCGTCGATCCTGCTGAGTGACGATCTCGCAGGTTTTCACTTCGACATCAACGGCATTTTTTCCGAACAGACTAAGGGAATCATACGCCGAGGACAATTTGGCCAGACCCTCTCGATTTCACACCCATTGGGACGGCTGTCAGTCGCGGGCGAACTCTGGCACTTCACGCAGCCGCTCACCGGCAGAAATGCCGTCGGGAATTTGTGGGCCGTCTCGTATCCGGTCAGGAAAAATCTTGTACTGGATGCCGGATTCGATCGTGGCCTCACCTCTTCCTCGACGCACTGGGAAGGGTTTGCGGGCTTCACGTACCTTTTGCCTCACCGGTTGTGGGGATCTCACGATCCAAAATAAATGTGACGCGCGACCAAGTGTCCCATCCGCACTTGCAAATGGTTGAAGAGTCGACACTCGGTGTTAATCAGGATCAGATTCTGCAAGAAAGTCTTGGGGAGAGCAGACCGTTCCCTGAGTCTGGTCCACTAGAAGCTCGCGGTCGAGACCGCCGTGTTTCTTTGCTCAGATTCGGTTTGTCAGATTTCCCGCGGGAGCACGCTGCTGGGTGTGGAAGAGCGAAACGGCGTGCAGATTCCGTTTGGCGGCTACCAAGGCCAATGTGCTACGTGTGCAACTCGGCTTCTAAGCGGCGCGGTTCAAATGGACACCGAAGCCGGGCGAATGGCTAAGCAAAAAATGCTGGATATGCACTGCCTTGTGCGAGCCGAGCTGAAAGAACGGTTGTCCCGTCGGCTTAGCCCGGCTCTCCGCTGGAAGATCCCCACGTCCTACAGAACCTTCAGTGCCCAGGGCGACGGTTGGACCTGAACCTGCACTCGTTCTGAGGCTTCGTTCGAAAAGATAACGCTGAGCAGGGAATAAGCGGGACTGGCGTTTAGTTATCCACTGGTGAAGGTCAACACCGACACATCCTTAAGTCAGCACCATTGAGGTGAAATCGTGAGACTTACGTTTAGCGCGATAACGTTTTTCGGCTTGAGTGTTGGCTTGTTTCAAGACGTGCCGGCCCAGGCACAAACGCAGGCTAGCTCGACTTTTGAGGTGGTCCGAACCCCGAACGAGAACCCCAACAGCGAACTCTTTGCGGCTTCGGCGTCTTCTCCAAACGACATTTGGGCGGTAGGGCAGTCGACGATCCACTTTGATGGCACCACGTGGACGGCGTTTCCCGCTCCGATGATCAAAGGTGACAACAACAGCTTTCTGCGGGGGGTGGTCGCTCTTTCTCCGACTTTGGCCTGGGCGGCGGGAAATGTGACGGACGGAGCGCATCCGGGGCAGGTGATCGAGCAGTGGAACGGAACCAAGTGGAGCCTGTTTCCGGGCCCCAAGCTCGGTAAAAAAGACCAAGCGGATGTTTTCGCCATGACCGCTAGCTCGGCAAATGACGTTTGGGGGATCGGCAGCCTGATGAACCGCGGCACCGGGCTGGTCTCGACGCTTTTCGAGCACTGGGATGGCACGTCATGGACGGCGAGCACCGTGGAATCGAACAACGAGTTTTTGTTTGGCGCCTCCGCCGACGCTGCGAATGATGCATGGGCAGTGGGATTCAACGGTTCAGACAACATCGAGACCTCAGCGATGCACTGGGATGGCGCGAACTGGAAGAGTGTGGCAACTCCCAACGTAGGCGAGGGCACAAACAAGTTGAACGCCGTGCTGGCGCTGGCGCCGAACGATGTCTGGGCGGTGGGCTTTTCCACGCCGGTGGCGCCTCCCAAACAGGCTGCCACGCTGACGTTGATCGAGCACTTTGACGGCACAAGTTGGACGGTGGTACCGAGTCCGAATGTTGGACCGAATAGCGCGAATCAGTCGAACCGGCTGCTTGGATTGACGGCGAATTCGGCGAATGACATCTGGGCGTTTGGCTCCTACTTCCCGACCGACGGATCGGGGCACCAGATGACGCTGGTTTTGCACTGGGATGGGATCACTTGGACGATTGCGCCAAGTCCCAGCCCAGCAAAGGGCGGCTTTCCCTGTGATCTGCTGTGGGCTGGAGTTGCCCCATCAGTCGGCAACGTGTGGATTCTCGGATCCGTGCACGATGGGACGTTGGCCATGCATGTGACGACGGGGCCAGATTCTAGTTTAGTTTCCAGTTTCTAGTTTCTGCCTAACGAGTGCTATCGGTCCCCGGACCTGGGTTATGCCCGATGAGGGCCACGCAATCGAAATCGAGAAGAAGCAGGAGGAGATGTGAGTAGCAACGTCCACACCGCGTTGTCCAGAAACGACTGGCACCCTGATCTTGTCCACGATTCTCCATCCCAGTGTCTACAGGACGATCCAAACATCGACGACCCGGTGAACGATACAGGACTCGGCCCTCGGTGCGGCGATTTGCAAGTTTCGGCTGAGTTTGCTCGTTAGCAATTCGGATTTGAAATACGAAGACCTTCATGACCAAAGAGGAAATTCGACTGACCGAATCTGGTACGCGCGAGAAGCACTGGAAGCGGTGGGGGCCTTACCTCAGCGAACGTGCATGGGGCACCGTGCGTGAAGACTACAGCCCGCACGGGAACGCCTGGGACTATTTGCCGCACGACCATGCGCGTTCACGCGCCTATCGCTGGAACGAAGACGGCTTGGCCGGGATCAGCGATCGCCGACAGATGATTTGCTTTGCCCTCGCACTGTGGAACGAACGTGATCCGATTCTAAAAGAGCGGATTTTCGGTCTAACCGGAAACGAAGGCAATCACGGCGAGGACGTGAAGGAATACTATTTCTATCTCGACAGCACGCCTTCGCACTCCTACATGAAGTATCTCTACAAATACCCGCAAGCCGAGTTTCCTTACGCGAAGCTGGTGGAGGAAAACCGACGGCGCGACAAGAGCCAACCGGAGTTCGAGTTACTCGATACTGGCGTATTCGACGAAGATCGCTACTTCGACGTGTTCGTGGAATATGCCAAGGCCGATGTCGAGGACATGCTAATCAAGATCACTGTTTCTAACCGCGGCCCAGAAGCCGCGAACCTTCGGGTTCTGCCCACAATTTGGTTCCGCAATACATGGTCGTGGGGAAATCGTGCCCGACGCCCGAAGTTGCACGAAGCGCGCCCCGCTCCCAATCCCGTCATCGAACTGAACCCTTCTCCAGTGAACCAAACTCAGTCCGATACCCGCTGGCTCCATTGTGAAGGCTCTCCGGGACTTCTCTTTACCGAGAACGAGACGAATGCTCGAAGGCTATTTGGAATTGAGAATCTCACTCGCTTCGTCAAAGACGGGATCAACGACCATATCGTGCAGGGTGCCAAGGAAGCGGTCAATCCCGAACATGTTGGCTCCAAAGCAGCCGCCCATTACAAACTGTCACTCGGTTCGGGTGAGACGGTCGTGATAAGGATGCGACTTGCCGACTCGGACTTCAGAGGAACGAACGCGTTTGACAACTTCGACACAACATTCGCGCTCCGGCGAAGCGAGGCCGATGAATTTTACGCAACGGTCATTCCTCGGAATCTCTCTGCAGACGCGAAGAACGTAATGCGTCAGGGTTTTGCGGGAATGCTCTGGTCGAAGCAGTTCTATCATTACGTCGTCAAGGATTGGCTGCGCGGCGACCCGGACCACCCGCGCCCTCCCCAGGAGCGCAGGAAGGGGCGCAATCATCAATGGACTCACTTGTACAACGCTGACGTAGTTTCCATGCCGGACAAGTGGGAGTATCCGTGGTACGCGGCTTGGGACCTGGCATTCCACTGCATACCGCTTGCCCTGGTCGACCCTGACTTCGCCAAAGAGCAGCTTACGCTGATGCTACGCGAATGGTACATGCACCCCAACGGGCAAATACCCGCTTATGAATGGGCTTTGGGGGACGTGAATCCGCCCGTGCATGCATGGGCGGCATGGCGTGTGTACAAGATCGACAAGAAGCGCACGGGCAGAGGCGACCGCGAATTTCTGAAACGCATCTTCCACAAGTTGATGTTGAACTTCACCTGGTGGGTAAACCGCAAGGATGCCGAGGGCATGAATATCTTCCAGGGCGGCTTTCTCGGGCTGGACAACATCGGGGTGTTCGATCGCAGCGCCCCTCTCCCTACCGGCGGCTATCTCGAACAGTCCGACGGAACCAGTTGGATGGCCATGTACACCCTGAATTTGCTGGCGATCGCCATGGAACTGGCCAAAGAAGAGTCGTGCTACGAAGACATGGCCAGCAAATTCTGGGAGCATTTTGTCTACATTGCGCACGCCATGAGCCATTGCGGCCACCACTGCATCGGACTCTGGAACGAAGAAGATGGCTTCTTCTACGATGTGTTGAAGCTACCTGATGGCTCACAGTTTCCAATGAAGATCCGCTCCCTGGTGGGATTGATCCCGCTGTTTGCGGTCGAGACTCTGGAGCCCGAAGTGCTCGATCGGTTGCCCAACTTCAAGCGGCGTCTGGAATGGTTTATCGATAACCGTCCCGATCTCACGGAAAACTTCGCCTGCATGCGCAGCCAGGGGATGGGCGAACGCCGGTTGTTGTCCATCGCGAATGAGGATCAGCTTCGCCGCATTCTCAGCTACATGCTGGACGAGCGCGAGTTCTTATCGCCGTACGGGATCCGCAGCCTGTCCCAGTTCCACCGGGAACATCCTTACGTACTCCAGGTCAACGGAACCGAGCACCGAGTGGATTATGCACCGGGCGAATCGACGACCGGAGTATTCGGAGGAAATTCTAACTGGCGGGGTCCGATCTGGTTCCCGGTGAACTTTCTCCTGGTCGAGTCCTTGCAGAAATTCCACCACTACCTGGGGAACGATTTCAAAGTCGAGTTCCCAACTGGATCGGGAAACATGAAGACGTTGTGGGACGTGGCGGGTGAACTGTCGCGCCGGATGACAGACATTTTTCTTCGTGACGAAAAGGGCCACCGGCCGGTATTCGGCAACCTGGAGAAGTTCCAGACGAATCCTCATTGGCGCGACTTGCTTCTCTTTCACGAGTACTTCCACGGCGACTCCGGCTCAGGCGTAGGCGGCAGCCATCAAACCGGATGGACCGGAGTGGTCACCAAGTTACTGCAACAGAGCGGCGAATTCCGCGAACATAAAAAAACTGAGCCAGCGGCTGCAACTGTACCGGCGAGCGGAATTGAATTGTGGGACGGAGCTTCCGTACACACATAAATGCGTAAATGCGTACCCCACGCTAACCCATTTCCACAGTTACCACCTTGGAAGCACGGACCAACTATGATTCAATTCGAACGGGAGACTTGGAGTGATCTGGAAGCTGCTCTTCGCCGGGAGTGGCTGGAAACCAATGGACTCGGCGGTTTTGCTTCATCCACAATCGTTGGTTTGAACACCCGCCGCTACCACGGCCTTCTGGTCGCTGCCACCAGGCCCCCCGTCGGCCGATTGGTCCTCCTCTCCAAGCTCGAAGAGACGCTGTTGATGGATGGAAGGCGTTTCGATCTATCGGCCAACCGCTATCCGGGAGTTGTTCACCCGCAAGGATTCCGCTATCTCAAGAATTTTCGCCTCGATCCATTTCCGGTCTTTACCTATGAAGTAGAAGGCATCGAGATCGAGAAGTGCGTGTTCATGATTCACGCCGAAAACAGCACGGTGATTCACTATCAACTGAGAAAGAACAATCATCCGGACGTACCGAAGAACTTCCGGCTGGAAATCCGTCCGTTGATTGCATTCCGCGACTATCACGGCGCGACTCACGAAAACGGCGCCATCAACTCGGCGGTGCAAGAACGCAATGGATTGGCGACTGTCACTCCGTATCCAGGGCTGCCTGCCCTGCACTTGGCCCACAACGCCCTCGAGCTATGCAAAACGGGTGACTGGTACCGCAACTTTGAATATGATGCCGAGCGCGAACGTGGACTCGATGGTTCGGAAGATCTCTTCAATCCTTTTGTGATGAGTTTCGATCTGCGGTCGCGCCGCCAGGCATCGATCATCGCCTCCACCGAGGAACGCGATGCTGCTCAAGCAGTCGAATATCGGCAGGCGGAGATCACACGTCGCCGAAAGGCGATCGTGGCATCTCCCATGGAGGATGGCTTTGCCCAAAGCCTCGCCGCTGCTTCCGACCAATACCTGGTTTCCAGTGGCGAGGAGAAATCGGTCATCGCCGGCTATCACTGGTTCGGCGATTGGGGTCGCGACACCCTGATCGCCCTGCCAGGCCTCACGCTACCGACCGGCAAGTATGATGTCGCGCGTAGTGTCCTGCGCACCCTTGCAAAGCACGTGGATCGGGGCATGTTGCCGAATCGTTTTCCGGACGCGGGCGAAACCCCTGAATACAACACGGTCGACGCCGGGCTCTGGTTTTTCGAGGCGGCTCGCGCCTACCTCGCCTACACACGCGATCTGGAGTTCGTCCGCGATGAACTCTATCCCGTGTTTGCCGACATTATCTCCTGGCACACTCGCGGCACGCGCTACGGAATCAAAGTGGATTCCAGCGGCTTGCTGGCTTCCGGCGAACCAGGAGTCCAACTCACGTGGATGGACGCTAAAGTTGGCGACTGGGTGGTAACACCGCGCCGGGGCAAGCCGGTTGAAATCCAGGCTCTCTGGTACAACGCGTTGTGCATTATGGAAGACCTAGCCGATAGGTTCCGGGACGAGGCTGCACAAAAGCGCTATCGCCATATGGCCGCGGTCGCGCAGTGGAGTTTCAACCGGCTCTTTTGGAACGAAAAGCTCGGTTGCTTGTACGACGTGGTGAACGGCGGTCCGCCCGATCCATCCATTCGTCCCAACCAGATCTTCGCAGTGAGCTTGCCTCACAACATGTTGCGCCAGGACCGGGCCAGAAGGGTGGTGGAGAAAGTTGAAGAGCACCTCCTGACCCCTTTTGGGCTTCGCAGCCTCGCACCGAGCGACCCGCTATATCGCGGACGCTACACGGGCGGTCCCAAGGAGCGCGATGGAGCCTACCACCAGGGGTCGGTTTGGCCGTGGCTGCTGGGACCGTTCATTACCGCTTACATAAAGGTGACGGGAGGAAGCGAAGAGGCGAGGCACCAAGCGCAAGCTTGGTTGTCTCCACTAGAGTCTCACCTCACGGAAGCCGGGTTGGGTCATATCTCGGAGATCTTCGAGGGTGACGCGCCCCATCGTCCTTGCGGATGTATCGCTCAGGCTTGGAGCGTGGCCGAGATTCTGCGCGTCTACTCCGAAGATGTAAGGGGGCTGCTGCCGAACACGCCGCCAAGCGGTCGCCCGGCCCGAAGCAAGAACCCGGCAGTCGTGCGTGAGCCCGTGACTCTATCCGCTGGTGGAACTGCTCTCTAAAATACCGCCACTAGATTCGCCACGTAATTAAAGGATGATCGCCTATCTCCTTTTTAAACAGGGTGTTGCGGGCGATCAGTAGGAGATTCAGGGCGAGCGGGATGGGATTGGGAGGCGGCGCGGCAACAGCGCAGGAATCGCCGTCACTGGGCTGGGTTACGGATGGAACGGATTACTTCCGGCTAGCGACCATCCGGCATCTGCCCGTTCGTTAAGCGAACCCGGCAGTACGTCTTCACAGCCACGTGCACATGAAAAGATTGAACGCGGTAAACTACCGGCCGAGTCCTGTATGCATCAGATTCTGGTTTACTCCGACTCTTTGACGTGGGGCATCATTCCCAATACCCGCAATCGGTTGCCTTTTGAGACGCGCTGGCCAGGCGTGCTCGAGAACAAACTGAATGCCACTGGGCCGAGGGTGCGAGTGATTGAAGACTGCTTGAATGGTCGACGTACGGTCTGGGATGACCCCTTCAAACCGGGGCGAAGGGGACTGGAGGGCCTCGCACAGCGGATCGAGATCAACTCTCCATTGTCGCTGGTCATCCTCATGCTGGGGACGAATGATTTTCAGTTTTGCCACCCATACAACGATGCCTGGTCAGCCGCTCAAGGGATCGCAGTGCTGGTCAATGAAATTCGGAAGGCGCCCATCGAGCCTGGGATGCCTGTGCCGCCGGTATTAATAGTTTCCCCACCACCAATTCGCTCTCCGCGAGGAAGTATTGCAGCAAAGTTTCGTGGTGCCGAGTTGAAATGCGTTGGTCTGGCGGAGGCCTACGCGCAGGTAGCCTCCAGTCTCTTATGTCACTTCTTTGACGCAGAGACGGTCACGAGTGCCAGTAGCGTTGATGGCGTGCATCTCGATCGAGATCAGCACCTAAAACTGGGCGATGCACTAGCCGAAACCGTGCAATCGATCCTCACCTGTCCGAGCACCCGCGGCTAGCTATGGCGATGACCGTGAGTCTCCGTATCGGGCTTCCGCGCCCGAGAAGCTCAACCGCCGGGCCAGCGAAATGACTTCGACGAATGAGGATGAAATGTGCACGGTCGCGGTGCAGTGAGCGGATTTGGCACGGTTTTGGCACGGTCGAGGCCAGAAATCATGATCCGGATGGTCACGAAGTTGGAAAGTGCTTTAGAATCAATCCTGCTAATCATGTCGGGCGTAGCGCAGCCTGGTAGCGCACCTGCCTTGGGCGCAGATTGATTTACTCCAACCGTTCCATTCCTTTTTTTGATTTCTATTGTTTCCAACAATTTGGGGAATCTGCTCTGCGTTCAAAGTTGACCCAAATGGTTTGAATCCCGTTCCAATTGGCACGGTCGCTTTTTTCCAGCCCGCGGCCACATGTAGCAGGGTCGATGAAAAAGCAGACGCCGCCGAAGCCGTTCAGGCTGAAGGTTTCGAGGGATCTCTAGGGCGGTTTGGCTCGAAATGGCATTGCGATGGAGCGGCCCGCTGGGAGCCGAGCAAGAGTCGAGCCGGTTAGTCTTTGGATCCAAAGATGCCAGAATGCGTTAGGCGGGAAACCGCCTACCTTGCAAATAGGCGGGAAACCGCCTAAAATGCTTTAAGGCGGAAAAGCGCCTAGGACGTCTTTAGGCCGCAAGGCGTATCAGAAGCCAATTGACGCGACAGAAAAGAGAACAACATGCAGGCCATTGCACGAACTGCTCTGCAGCTCGGGAATTCCATCCGAGAGCGGCGACGCGAGCTCGGCCTAACACAGGAGCAATTAGCCGCTAGAGCCGGCGTGCGGCAGCGTACGATTTCGGACATTGAGAGGTCAGCAGCAGCCCGCTTCGACACAGTACTGCGTGCGCTCGCCGCACTTGACCTGGAATTGGTGGTTCGGCCGCGCACCAAGGGCTCATCCGAAGACATTGAGAAACTCTTCTAATGGCCCGCCGAACCTCGCACGACCGTCTAAGAGTCTTTCTCAACAGTCGTCTTGTCGGGCTCCTTCGACGCGAGACTTCGGGGGCAATCTCTTTTCAATACGACCGGTCATGGCTGGAGTGGGACTCGGCGCTGCCCGCATCACTCTCCTTGCCTCTACGCCAACAGGCATACCTGGGCGCTCCAGTGCTGGCCGTTTTCGAGAATTTATTGCCGGACAACGATACTGTGCGGCGTCAGATCGCGGCGCGCGCGCACGCCGCAGGAACAGACGCTTATAGCCTGTTGAGGGCGATCGGTCATGACTGTGTGGGTGCGCTACAGTTCCTTCCTGAGGATTCCGAACCCACTCCTGCAGGCGTGATCGATGCCGTACCCGTCAGTGAACGCGAAATCGCTGCCCTTCTTCACAATCTAGCAACTGCGCCCCTCGGAATTACGGAAGATGAGAGCTTCCGAATATCTATCGCCGGCGCTCAAGAAAAGACCGCTCTTCTACGCTGGAACGGCAGATGGTGCAAACCCCGCGGCACAACTGCGACGACGCACATCTTCAAGCCTACAATCGGAAAGCTCCCCAATGGAGTGGACCTCACCTCAAGTGTTGAGAACGAATATCTCTGCCTCAAGATCCTCAATGCTTTGGGTCTACCGGCTGCCAGCGCAGAAATGGAAACCTTCGGAGACAGACGTGTCCTGATTGTTGAGCGTTTTGACCGACTGTGGACTGGCGATCAAAGACTGTTGCGTCTTCCGCAAGAGGATTCCTGCCAAGCACTCTCGGTGCCGCCGACCCTGAAATACGAGAGCGATGGCGGTCCAGGCATAACCGACATCCTCAAGATGCTGCGGGGCAGTGATGAACCACTCTCGGATCAGCGCTCATTTCTGAAAGCGAACATCGCCTTCTGGCTCATGGGAGCTACCGACGGACATGCGAAAAACTTCAGCATCTTCCTCTCTCCAGGTGGACGTTTTCGCATGACTCCACTCTACGATGCCGTCTCAGCTCAGCCGAGCATCGATTCAAAGCAGATTTTGTGGAAGCAGTTTCGGCTGGCCATGGCATTCGGTACAAAGCCGCACTACCAGATCCGGCAGATTGCGCCCCGTCACTTTTTTCAGACGGCAGATCAGGCCGGGGTGGGGCAAGAGGTGATTGAATCGGTGGTCCACGAGTTGGTAGAGGGAGGAATTGCTGCGGTTGACTCTGTTGTGTCAAAGCTGCCAAAGAACTTTCCTGATCAGATTGCCTCATCTATCGAAGCGGGAATCAAAGGACGACTTCGCCTCTTGGCGGCGCCGGAAACTCCCAGCTCTCAGAAGTAGTAGCATCGCGATCCGAGATTCTTACCTGTGACTGGGTCCGAATAAGGCTTTCAACGTGTCATATCAGTTGCAAAACATCTATATTTTGGGTAAGATATTACCCATTATGCCGCGGACTGGACCACCTTTGTTGCCCCGAGTTTCCCGCCTCTTGCGAGGCTATGGGGAGAACCTGAAGCTAGCCCGCCTCCGCCGCAGATACTCGGCGGAATCGGTGGCTCAGCGCGCAGGCATTTCTAGAAAGACTTTGTCGAGAGTTGAAAAAGGCGATGCGGCAG
>JGI12712J15308_10000196_pt1 | contig 17794 bp, 19 predicted proteins | sample JacPin_JW_Ref_O2_FD_15308 | JGI IMG/M metagenome (IMG submission 15308) | reverse complement strand
GCGGCACGACATTCAGGAAGGCTGGTGGGTCATCAAGAAATATAACTGCATGGGCTGCCACCAGTTCATCCCCGGCCAGCAGACGATCCTGATGGGATTGACGCAGTATCAGGATATTCAGGAGCAGTTGCCGCCGAAACTTCTCACCGAAGGCGCGCGCGTCGATCCGGAATGGCTGCGCAAATTCCTTTCGAATCCGGCGTTGAGCTCGACAGATACGAATCGCAACGGCGTGCGACCCTATTTGAAAGTGCGCATGCCGACCTTCTCGTTCTCCGATAACGAACTGCGCAAGCTGGTGCGCTTCTTCCAGGCGCTGTCACAGCAGCCGATCCCATATATTCCGGAAGAGGTTCCGACGCTGACCGCGAAGGAAAACGACATGGCGCGCAGTCTGTTTTCGAGCACGGCGGCGCCTTGCCTTAAGTGCCATGCTACCGGCGATCCCGCCCACGACAAGATTGCAACCGCTCCCAACTTCCTGCTCGCGAAGGAGCGACTGAAGCCGGACTGGGTCGAGCGCTGGATTACCGATCCTCAGGCCGTGAGTCCCGGGACATCGATGCCATCGGGATTGTTCAAGCAACAGGAGAACCAGTGGGTGTTTGCCGGGCCGACTCCGCCGTCCTTCCAGGGTTACGCGGGAGATCACCGCAAACTGCTGACGGATTATATTTTCCAACTAACGCCCGAAGAGCAGCGGCGCGTGGCATCGGCGATGCCGCACGCAGCGGTCGTCAAACCTCCGACTGGGCGCAAACATGCCGCGGTGGTGGATTCACGTCCAACAGCAAGCGGTGGTTCGCGGTAGAATGGCGGGTTCGGCAAGTGTTGGATAAGTCCGCATCTTTTCTGAAAAGCGATGTAAGCATCAACTTCTAAGGAGAAAGCGACATTATGAATAAGAAAACAGGTTGGAGGATGACGACCGTCAGCGTGCTAGCGTTGTGTTTGTTGCTGGTCGCATCCGCGTGCAACAAGAAAGAGGAGCAGCCCTCGGGTCCCGCTGCGGAACAGCCCGCGGCAGCGCCGGCGGCAACTCCCATCGATCCGGCAACGGTTGCCACGGTGAGCGGCACCGTTAAGTTCGACGGCGCGGCTCCCAAGGCGACGAAGATCGATATGAGCCAGGACCCGGCCTGCAAGGGCGTAAATGAGGTGGAGAACGTTGCGGTCGACGGCGGCAATCTCGCCAACGTGTTCGTGTACGTGAAAGATGGCCTGGGCAGCCGCACATTTGACGTTCCCGCTACTCCGGCCGTCCTCGACCAGAGCGGCTGCAAATATCATCCCCACGTGCTAGGTGTGATGGCCGGCCAGACCGTACAGATCAAAAACGACGACCAGACCACGCACAATATTCATCCCACACCCAAAGATAATCGCGAGTGGAACGAATCGCAGCCGCCATCTTCTCCGGCGATTGAAAAGAACTTCGCCCGCGAAGAAATCATGTTGCCGGTGAAGTGCAACCAGCATCCCTGGATGAAGATGTATATCAACGTGGTGAAGAGCCCGTTCTTTGCGGTCACCGATAAGAGCGGGAAATATGAAATTAAAGGCCTGCCCCCGGGGGACTACACCATTGCCTTCGTGCAGGAGAAGCTGGGCGAGCAGGACCAGAAGGTTACGGTCGCGGCCAAAGACAGCAAAACCGTAGACCAGAGCTTCAAGGCCGCTGAGTAAAACGCTTAGGCAGGCTGATTCGCAACCTTGATTTTGATGTTGATTCGATAAGACGTACGGTTCACAGGGCAGGCTGCCCGAGCGTTGCAGCTTGCTCTGTTTTAAATTGGATACGTCCGCTGCTGTCTTCCTACCTGACCCAGGGAGTCACTCTGAGAGCCGTTGAAATAACGTACAACCGGGCGCATCACGCCTTCGCCGTGTTTACTGCGTGCGCCACGCTCGTCGTGATTACGGCTGGCGCGCTGGTCACCAGCAATGACGCTGGCCTCTCGGTTCCCGACTGGCCAACCTCGTTTGGCTACCTGGTGAAGGTGCCGCATTTTGTGGGCGGCATACGTTATGAATGGAGCCATCGTATGGTGGCCGGCACCCTGGTATCGCTGACCTTGGCGATCGCCATCTGGACTCTGTTGGTGGAGCGCCGCCGCTGGATGCGATGGCTGGCGGTGGGGGCATTCTGCACGGTCATCGCGCAGGCCATTCTGGGGGGACTTACGGTTTTGTTTTTTCAGCCGCCGGCAGTTTCCACCGCGCACGCCACGGTGGCGCAAACATTTTTCTGCATCGCCGTCGCCATCGCGCTCTTCACCGGACGCAAGTGGGTGGAAGAACAGCCGCGCGTGGAGTTCGACTCGCGCCGTCCCAGCCTGTTCACCCTAACGTTGCTCTCTGTTTTCGTACTCTACGTGCAACTCATCCTCGGCGGAATGTTTCGCCATCACGGCATGAGTTGGTGGCCGCACGTGGCGAATGCCGCGATCGTAACATTCGTGCTGGCATGGACCGCGATCCGCGCGATCTCGGTGCATTCCAAGATGGACGCGGTGCGGCGTCCTGCGATTTTGATGCTCTCGCTTTTGATCACGCAGCTTTGCCTGGGCTTCGCTGCCTTCGTCACTCGCGTGGCGTGGGGCAGGAACGCGGCACAGCCCGAGCTTCCCATGGTAGCTTCCACCGTGGCCCACGTTGCGGTGGGAGCGTTGCTGCTGGCGACCACTGTGATTCTGTCGATTCAGGTGTGGCGGCATGTTCCGGTCGCGATTGCAGAAGGTGTGAGGCACGCGGAACGGGATCCTTCCGCCGCGTGAGCCAACGGCACACGCGGGCTCAGGCCAGCATGATTAAAGCAGAATGATCAAGCCAGCCGGCTGCCGTTTCCTCACTAAGATGTGCGGCCGAATGTCGTAAACTGGTTGTGTGTTTATCCGTTCTACGCCCAAGGATCGTCGTGGCTTCTAAGATTGCTGCCTTCGCGGATGCTGGCCCGGAAGTTGAGCAGACTTCCTCAGCGCCAGTCATTTCTGTGCAAGACCTGATACACCGCTATGAGAACCGGACTGCGCTGAACGGAATCTCGTTCGATGTGCGTCCGGCTGAATTGTTTGGACTGTTGGGTCCGAACGGCAGCGGCAAGACCACGCTCTTCCGGATTCTTTCTACATTGATGATTCCAACCGCCGGTCGCACGCTGGTGATGGGCCAGGACCCAGCACAAGATCCCTCCAGCGTGCGGCGGCTCATTGGCGTGGTGTTTCAGGCGCAGAGCGTCGATCCCAAACTTACGGCCTACGAAAATCTGTGGCATCAGGGACATTTGTATGGCCTGCGCGGTGCGATGCTGAAAAAGCGAGTGACAGAAATCCTAGATCGCGTTGGCTTGGCTGACCGCGCCAAAGAACGCGTCGAAACTTTTTCCGGTGGGATGCAGCGTCGAATCGAACTGGCAAAGGGCTTGCTGCATCATCCTGGAGTGTTGCTTCTCGATGAGCCGACGACCGGCCTCGACCCCGGCGCGCGCCGCGACCTGTGGCAATATTTGCAGAGGCTGCGCGATGAAGAACATGTTTCCGTGCTGGTGACCACGCACCTGATGGAAGAGGCCGAGCGTTGCGACCGACTCGCCATCTTGAACGAAGGCAACCTCGTTGCTCTGGGCACGCCCGCGGAATTGAAAAGCGAAATCGGCGGCGACGTGATTATTCTGGAAGCCACACGGGACGCGGCTTTGCTGGCGGAGCGAATGCGCGGGCGCTTCCTGGTCGAAACCACGGTTCTGGAAAATCAGGTGCGGATCGAACGCGAGAATGGACATCGATTTGTGACCGATGTGGTCGAAGCTTTCCCGGGAGAAATCGAAGGCATCTCGGTGAGCAAACCGGCGCTCGAGGATGTGTTCATTCGTCGGACAGGACACAAGTTCTGGAGCGAGACCGCCGAAGCGACGTCCGGTTCCAAAAATCAAGCAGGAAAAAATCAGTCCACAAATAACAGGAGGTAGCTTGCGCGCCATGATGCTTGTGCTTTCTCTGCTGCTCGGGATTATTCCTCTCCTGGGCGTCGTATGGATATTGACTAGCGGCATGATTACGCTGTGGCCGTTTTCGGCTACGGTCGATGGGCTCTTCATGAGCCTGATTCTGCTGGCGCTCGCGGGCTGCTTCTTCCTCAACGCATACTGGGAGATGAACGACGCAGGCATGCTGACCTTCCTTCATAAGAAGAAAGTAGCCGCCGCGCCTGCTAAGGCGCCGACGCCAGCCCCGAAAGCGAGTTGAGTTGATGGCAACGCAGACCACAGCTTTGACGCGGCCGATTGCGGCTCCCTCGGCGGGATTGTTGCTGCCCGCGTTCACCTTGTGGTGGCGAGAGATTGTGCGCTTCTACCGGCAGAAAACGCGCGTGGTCGGGGTGCTCGCCTCGCCACTCGTATTCTGGCTGGTAATCGGTTCGGGATTCGGCACGTCTTTCCGCTCCGGCGGCGGACCAAGCCAGCAGCACTATCTCGACTATTTCTATCCCGGCGCGCTGATCATGACGGTGCTGTTCACATCGATCTTCACCATGATGTCGGTGATCGACGACCGCAAGGAAGGCTTTTTGCTTTCGGTGCTGGTCGCACCCGTGCCGCGCTCGGCCATCGTGCTCGGCAAAGTTCTTGGAGGCACCACACTTTCCGCAATCCAAGGCATGATTTTTCTCATCTTCGCGCCGTTTACCGGCGTGCATCTGAACGTTGTCCAGGTTTTGCTGGTTGCGGTCGTTGTGTTCCTGGTTTCGTTTGCGTTGACGGCTTTGGGTTTCGCCATCGCCTGGCCCATGGACTCTTCGCAGGCCTTCCACGGGATTGTCAATCTGTTCCTGATTCCGTTGTGGCTGTTGTCCGGCTCTCTGTTTCCGCTGGGCGGCGCTTCGCTCTGGATTCGCGTGCTCATGCATCTGAATCCACTCACCTACGGAGTGGAGGCTCTACGCGACCTGCTCTATCCGGACGCTGTATCCGTATTTCCGCTGTCGTCGGCCATCGCAACCCTGACTCTGTTTTCTCTGGTCATGTTCGGCCTTGCCCTGCTCATGGCCAATCGCCGCACCCGATCTTCCACAAAATGAGGCCCGTCTGATCCCTGTTAAGCGCGCCTTCTTTTGCAGCTACGTCCACTGCCTGGTTTGTAATGACTCGACTTTCTTATGTCGATAGTGAAACTTAAAATCGACGTCTCCGGCACGGTCGGCGACGAGGCCTGGCGCGAGATTCACCAATTCGATCAGATTCAAAGCGCCGACTTCGGTCCGCAGTTCGGCAGCGGTGGACGCTGCAATCACGCTCCCGACGCACCACACGCCAAGGGAGAATGGATCGGCGCCGAAATTCGGCTCCTGACGCCGCTTCTGGCGCAATACGCCGTGTCGCACTATCTGGAGCAAGAACGCGTTCTCGACGCAGATGTGGAGGAATGATCAATCTCCCGGACCTCCCCAGTCTTCTGCTATATTTTTCACCTGTGTCGCAGCCTATCTTGATGCCAGCATCTGCTGGGACAAACTCTTCGATGTGGCAATCTGGCTCCGTAAGGCGCCACCTTCTCGCTGCAGCACTGTCGACCGTCCTACCGGGCGCCGGCCAACTTTTCCTCGGAAGGCGCCGGAAAGCAACGAGTCTCTTTGTCGTTTTCTTGGGAATCTCGATTGCCTTCTTGGCGTTTCGGCTGCCTCATTCCTTTCCAGGCTTGATCCTGTTAACTTGGGCATGCCTCCTTCTGTCGATTTTTGGGATCTGCGACGCACTTTCCGGCCAGGATGAGCTCTCATCGGGGCGACTGTCACGGTGGTGGCTCCTCGCAAGCGTTCCTTTAACGTATCTCGGGGTAAATCTGATCTTTACTTCATTGCTCCTTGGGTCCGGCTTTCGTGCTTTGAGGTTCGCCTCTTCGTCGATGGAGCCGAGCCTGTTTGCCGGCGACAGGTTCATCTTCGATGCGAACTATTATCGCCATGAACCGAAGCGTCGAGGCGACCTCGTGGTCATGCGCAGGCAGGGCTCCCTTACGGTAAAACGGATCGTCGCTGTCGGGGACGACACGATCCAAGGCAAGGAGCAGCAGATTCTCTTGAATGGTCAGGCTCAGCCGGAACCGTTTATCCAACACAAATTTCCAATGGGCGCCAGCCCTGAACTCGATACGTTTGGCCCGTTTACAGTCCCCGCGGGCAACTACTTTGTCATGGGCGACAATCGGGATATCAGCCTCGATAGCCGTACGCCTGGTTTCGGCCGAGTGGATGCACAGTCCATCGTGGGCAAGCCGCTTTACAGTTATCACTTCCGCGGTCGCCCGCTTTCAAGGGAACTGAATTGATGGTGCTTGCGAAAAGCCCAATGCCCCAAGAAGACGTTGTCTCCACGGACGAGCGCGAGCCCCAACCTAAACGAGGCATGTCTCGCAACCAGAAGATTCTTTTCTTCGTCACCGGCTGGCTGATCGTGCTGATGCCATTTCTGTTCTGGTGGAACACGTGGTTCGGGCGGCAACTTACAAACCAGCAACTGACTGCTTACCTGCACGACGACAAGAAGCCGCGGCACATTCAGCAGGCGCTGGTGCAGATCAGCGAACGCATCTCTCACCACGATGCTGCCGTCGCGCAGTGGTATCCCGAACTGGTTGCACTCGCCGCCGATCCCGTGGAGGAAGTTCGCAACACCGACGCCTGGGTCATGGGCCAGGACACGTCTGGCACGGGTTTTCACGAGACATTGCGGAAGATGCTCAACGACTCTTCGCCCATGGTGCGCGGAAATGCCGCACTGTCTCTGGTGCGTTTTGGTGATGCGACTGGGCGTCCGCAAATCGTAGCCCTGCTGCAGCCAGCGCAGATCACCGCTCCACAAGCCGGACGCATCGCCGACTCCGATCGGCCGGGCACAGCGATCCACCAAGGCGGACTCATTGCGAAGCTTGCGTCGTCCGACCCCGGCGCATCACAAACTGTGATCGAGATTCGTTCCCCGATCCCCGGACGGATTCGTTCCGTGGCGGGGACAGGAATGAATGTTACGGCCGGAGCTGAGATCGCAGTGGTCGAACCGGGGACGGAACAAGTCTGGGAGGCGCTGCGCGCTCTGTATCTGATCGGACAATTGGATGACATTCCCGCGATTCGCCCCTACGAACGCGACTTGCCGGATATTTCGAATGATGTGCGGCAGCAGGCGCAGGAAACGGAGAAGGCGATCCAGCAGCGGGCGGGAGCGCCTACGGCGACTCGATGAAACTAACCGTGTCAGAAGTCAGACCGGCGGCCAGGTCTTCTTTTTCTTCGCAAACGGAGGACGGAACTCTGTCGCCAGGGGATGCAGATAGAACCCGGATCGGAAGATTTGACAAGGGGTAATCGCAACTGCACATTTTTGTTCGTTCAACAAGGGCATGCCAATAAAGAATCCAATTTCCATGAAACCAAAACTCGTTCTATTGATTTTATCCCTGTCCGTATCTTCTTCAATTCAAACCCGCGCCGCCACCCTGCCAGATGCTTGCGGTAGCGACAAGGTCAAGTTTGACATCACGTTACAGAAAAATCCTCGCGCGCCCTCTGCCCCTGACCCCGGAAAAGGTCAGATCATCTTTATCGAGGCCAGCAAGAAGCCGCCAGCGATGGGTTGCATGGGCAATTGCAATAACTTCACCAGGTATGGCGTAGACAGGCGGCGGGCTGGGTGGGTGCTACCAAAGACAACTCTTACTTCACGTTGTCGGTAGAGCCAGGCGAGCATCACCTGTGCGCTGTTCTGGGCAAGGATGTGGACGCCGAAGCTCTGACCGTTGAGGCTGGAAAGGTCTATTACTTTCAAGTCAGCTACAACGCAGAAGGCACGCAATACGGAACCGCAGGAAAACCAAATTATCAGATCAAGAAGAATGTCGATTTTTCTCTATTGAAAGAGGACGAGGGGAAATACCGAGTCAAAGTCTCGGACCTCAGCACTGCCATCGCGCGCAAATAGGGCCGGTGTTAAGAAGCGAAGACGCAGGATCGTTGAGAAACGCGAAAGGTCGGCCCGGATCCGAGAAGTCGATGGGGAGGAACTCGCGGTTACGCGTGAGGCATTACAGACGGGTAGGTGTGCTTTCGACTGCGGCGCGAAATTCGCTTCGCGATTTCCACGCCTCTGCTGGATGACAAGTGTTTTGCTGGGCAGCGGAAAGTAGAGGGTTCAGGCGTCCTTCAAATCGCCATCGGCCCGACTTCTTTTTCCACTTCAACCGTATCCACCATCGCGATGGCGTCCCAGGGGCATCCGTCAAGGAAGCAGCCGTCCGGTCCTTTGCTCAGGCACTTCTTACAGCCAATGCAGAGGATAGGATCGATTGCGATGCGGCCGAACGGCGTGCTGTCTTCGTCCGCGACCCAGAACATGCAGTCTTCCACCGGACAATATTCCACGCACGCCGGCGAGCCGGCGCATCCGGTGCAGCACTCGGTGATCACCGCCAATTCCTTCGGCTTCTTCTTGCGCGGGGTGGCGATCCCTTTGGACCTGGGTTCGGACTTCATCTCGTCGGGAACCATCCCAACGGCTCTGGTGGCGCCGGGTGCGGCAGGCATGCAGGGATTATACCTTAAGAAGCTTTTGGCTCTTAGCCTTTAACGATTCGCTCAACGCCCATCCAAAATGATACTCCGCCCCCTTTGTGACGCTCCGCACCATTTTCCGCACCGCCGATTCTGCTATAGTGAACCCCGGCAAAGGAGCACCTATGGCAGGAAAAAGTCTGAACCGGGTTCAGTTGATCGGCAATCTTGGAAAAGATCCAGAAGTGAAATACACACCCAGCGGAACGCCCGTGGCGAAGCTTACCATCGCCACCAACGAGCGCTTCAAAGACAAGAGCGGCGAGTGGCAGGACCGCACCGAGTGGCACAACGTAGTGCTCTGGCAGCGCCTCGCCGAGATCGCGGGCGAATATCTGAAGAAGGGCGGCAAGGTCTACATCGAGGGCCGCCTGCAAACCCGCTCCTGGGACGACAAAACCTCCGGCCAAAAAAAGTACATGACCGAAGTGGTCGGCAGTGACCTGATCCTGCTGGGCGGTCGCGGCGATGGCGGCGGAGATTCCGGCGGAAGTTCGCGCGGCGCTTCCTCGTCAGGCGCCGCGAGTCACTTCGACCAACGTGTTCCCGAGACCGAGCAAGCCGCTGCCTCCGGCCCGATCACCGACGAAGATATTCCGTTCTAGAAATGGTTCTAGGAGTCTGCCAATGACGGAACAGTTAGCCGACAAGAAATGCGTGCCCTGCCGCGGCGGCACGCCGCCGCTCCAGGGCAAAGAACTCGAGGCGCTACACAAGTCCATCCCCAAGTGGACGGTGACCAAGGAACATCACCTTACCCGTGAGTACAAGTTTCCCGACTTTGCCAAAGCGCTGGAGTTCGTCAACAAAGTGGGCGCGGTCGCGGAAGAGCAAGGTCACCATCCCGACATTTTGCTGGCCTGGGGCAAAGCCGAAATCACGCTGTGGACGCACAAGATCGACGGTCTCACCGAAAGCGACTTCATCATGGCTGCCAAAATTGACCGCGTCTCCGGCACTTAGCCTTTAAAGCTTGCCATTCACCGTGCTTCCGTCCGCTTGACTCCGCGACGGGCCAGGCCCTGGCTGCGACGCGGTTACCCGACCGGGTTCGAGTCCAAAATCTTACTTTTTTTCGCCGCACTCCTCATGGCGAGCGCCCAAAGCAAAGCCGGCAGCAGCATGATCATTCCCGTACTACTGGCCACCGTGCGCGCGGAGACTCCCCGATCCATCAAGCGTCCAGCGAAATACGCGCCGGCGGCGATGGTCAGCATCGAGAGGCCAAGGTCGGCGGCGAAGACGCGCCCACGGAACCGGTCTTCCGTATGCAGTTGCAGCAGCGTCGTCGAGAAAACCCACACCGTCGAGCCTCCCGCGTGCGCGAGCATGGCACAAGCCGCGGCCGTCCAAACGGTGGGCGCGCTGCCGAGAACTCCATAGCCGACCGCAACCGTGAGATATCCAAAGAGGATGCCGAGTTGGAGCCGGCGGTCATTGCGGGCCGCCCAACGCGCCCCCACCAGCGGTCCTATCATCGCGCCGAGCCCGCGTCCACCGAGAAGGATGCTCATCCCGAGCATGGCCCCGCTCGCAGCGTCCATGCCGGGCCAGTGCAGCGCGAACTCGCGCTCGCCCATCACCGTGAAGATCACCCAGCTGGGGCCAATCATCAGTTCGCCGGCCTTTGCAAAAATCGTGGGAAACAGTATGCGCTGGCTGCGCACGTAGCGAATGCCCTCCAGCACCGGCGAAAAATCCACCAGATCGCGGGGCCGCAGCGGGAGTGCCAATTCCGCGTGGGGCTCGGCGAAATGCATACCGCGAATGAGAATCGCCGAAGCCAGGAACGACAATGCATTCAGGATGAACACGGCGTCGCGGCCAAAGAAAGCCGCAACCAATCCGCCCACCGAAGCGCCAATCAGCAGATTCACCGACCAGGTCGCCGACGAGAGCGTATTGGCGAGGAGCACATCTCCACGCTCCGCAATGTTCGGCAGCACCGAGCTGCGGGCCGGCTCGAAGAACGCGGCCATCATCGTCTCGCCCAACAACAGCGGATACACCAGCCACACCGTCGATCGCGACCGAACCAGCAGCATGGCCAGAACAATCACGAAGCGCACCAGGTCGGCGGCGATCATCACGTGCTTGCGCCGCACCCGGTCGTTGATCACGCCCGCAGTCGGACCCACCAGAGTTTGCGGCAGCACTTGCAGAACCAGCGCCAGCGCAACCGAACTAGGACGCCCAGTCAACTGCAGCAACAACGTGTAGATCGAAAGCGTATAGAACCAGTCGCCGATCTCGCTGACAATCTGCGCCAGCCAAAGGCGCCGGAAATTACGGTTACTTCTCAGCAGCCGCCCGTAAGACGCCAGTGAGATGGAAGGTATCGCGATCTCCGGTTGCGGTTCCATATGCCGTTCGAGATGAGGACGGGTACCCCATTTCTCGCGTCCTTTGCGAGTAGTGGGGATTTTGATCTTCTGTTAGAGACAACCTTCAGGAATTGGGCGACCCCAGAGCGAACTACAATCCCGGCCGCAGCTTATGTTTGAGGTCTTCGGCAATCTGTTTGCCGTGGAAACGTCCGTTTTCGATGAAGATTTCGTTCGTGCGCGATCCCGCCACGATCACGCCGGCCACATAAATTCCCGGCACATTGCTCTCAAGCGAAACTGGATCGCACACTGGTCGGCATTGCTCCGCTGACAGCTCAATCCCCATGCTGCGCAAAAAATCGTAGTCAGGATGGTAGCCGATCAGCGCGAGCACAAAATCATTCTTCAGGTGTAGCGGACCGCGTTGTGTGACCAGCACCACGTGGTCGGGGCCAATCTCCTGCACGCTGCTGTTGAAGTAAGCCACGATCTCGTTGTTCTTGATACGATTTTCGATGTCGGGCTTGATCCAATACTTCACGTGGTGGTGCAACTGCGCATCGCGGTGCACCAGGGTCACGCGGGCGCCGTGCCTCCACAAGTCGAGCGCGGCAATGGCAGCAGAATTCTTGCCTCCAATCACCAGCACCTCACTGTCGTAATAAGGGTGAGGCTCGCCATAATAGTGCGAAACCTTGGGCAGGTCCTCGCCCGGAATTCCGAGCTGATTGGCCAGATCGTAGTAGCCGGTCGACGCTATCACTTTGCGTACGCGGTAATCGTGCGGCCGGCCGGCGCGATCGGTGGCCGTGACGCTGAACTTGCCGTCTTCTCCGAGCACGGTCTTGACCCACTCATATTGCCGGACATCGAGTTTGTAATGCTCGGCAACTTTCCGGTAATACTCCAGAGCTTCTTCGCGCGTAGGTTTCTGCAGGGCGGTGGTGAAAGGGATATCGCCAATTTCGAGCAGTTCCGGCGTAGTGAAAAAAGTCATGCCTGCGGGATAGTGAAACAGCGAATTCACCAGACATCCCTTGTCGATCACCACCACCTTGAGCCCGAGTTTCTGAGCCTCGATGCCGCAGGCCAGTCCCGTAGGCCCCGCCCCAATGACGAGAACGTCGGCGCGTATCTCCCCACTCGGCAACTCCTTGGTCTTGGGCAGGGTCTGTAAATCAACGGCAGCAAGAGATTCGGGCATGGACCTCCGAGGAATCCGCAACCTTTCGAACGCACCAGCATACGGTCAGAGACCGATGATTCTAGCACGCGGGAATTGTGGAATCTGGACGTCGGGAGGTCCACCGCTCCGCGCACCACCAAGAAGAGGGTGCCCCCATCCTTCGCGCGCCTTTCGCGAAGGGTGGGGAAGCAGACTGCTCGCTCCCGTGGGCTTTCTCCTTCGCAGCCGCCGTATAATACTCGGTTCGTCATGAGCGCCGAAGGAGCTAGCTACTCCCGCTCCGGTTCGACGCACAGGAGACCATCATTCCCACGACCCGCGTTGAATCCGACAGCATGGGACAAATCGAAGTCCCGGCTAACGTCTACTGGGGCGCGCAGACGCAGCGCTCGCTGCTGCATTTCAATATTGGCCGCGACACCATGCCACCCGAGCTGATCCGAGCTTTCGGCACGCTGAAGAAGGCCTGCGCACTGGTGAATCAGGATCTGGAAAAACTTCCCGCGGACAAATGCAAACTCATCGTGCAGGCCGCCAACGAAGTCATTTCGGGCAAGCTGAACGACCAGTTTCCGCTGCGCATCTGGCAGACCGGCAGCGGCACCCAGACCAACATGAACGTCAACGAAGTCATCTCCAACCGCGCCATAGAAATCGCGGGGGGAGTAATGGGGTCGAAGAAACCGATTCATCCCAACGATGATGTCAACATGTCGCAGTCGTCGAACGACACCTTTCCCGCGGCCATGCACATCGCCGCGGCGGAACGCGTGAAGACGGCGCTGATTCCCGCAATCGGGACTGTGCACGATGCGATCGCAGCCAAGGCAAAAGAATTCCACGACGTGGTAAAGATCGGCCGTACTCACCTGCAAGACGCCGTCCCGCTGACCTTCGGCCAGGAATTCGGCGGATGGGCCAGCCTGCTGAAACGCGACATCCACCGCTTGGAGCAAGTGCTCGACGGCCTCTACGACCTCGCCATCGGCGGAACAGCTGTGGGGACGGGCCTGAACGCACATCCCGAATTCGCAGAACGCGCCGCAAAAACAATCGCCCAACTCACCGGACTTCCCTTCCGCTCGCACGGCAACAAGTTCGCTGCGCTTTCGGCGCACGACGAAATCGTCTTCGCCCAGGGCGCAATGGAAACGCTGGCCGCATCTCTTATGAAAATCTCCAACGACATTCGGTGGTTGGCTTCAGGTCCGCGCTGCGGCCTGGGCGAAATTTCGATTCCAGAAAATGAACCTGGATCTTCCATCATGCCCGGCAAGGTCAATCCCACGCAGTGTGAGGCGATGACCATGGTGTGTGTGCAGGTGCACGGCGCCACGGCCGCCGTGGGATTCGCTGGCTCCCAAGGTAATTTCGAGCTCAACGTGTTCAAGCCGGTGATCATCTACAACTTCCTGCACTCGGTCACACTCATCACCGACGCCTGCCACGGCTATGTCGAGTACATGGTGAAAGGCATTGAAGTCGATCGGGCGAAAGTCGACTGGTATGTGAAGAACTCGCTGATGCTGGTAACCGCGCTCGCCCCCAAAGTCGGCTACGACAAAGCCGCCCAGATCGCCCACACGGCGCACGTGGACCACAGCAGCCTGCGCGTGGCCGCGTTGAAGCTCGGGCATCTGACGGGTGAAGAATTCGATCTGCTGATGAAGCCAGAGAGGATGACGCGCCCGTAAGGAATGCGATCAGCGTGGCGGATACCGTCCCTAATCACCGTTCCGCCAACTCCACTTCCTTACCCAGTGGCCCCCGTTCCGNCTGCNTGTTCGGCGTGGTCGTAATCACCACCACGCTCACCAGCACCAACAGCGCCCCCAGCAGCGTGCGCGGCCCCACCGCTTCGCCGCCGAAGAAATATCCCAGAGCAACCGCCACCACTGGATTCACATACGCATACGTACCCACTTTCGTCGGCGATTCGTGATGGATCAGCCAGACATAAGCCGTAAACGCGAGGATTGACCCAGCGACAATCAAATAGACCAGCGCGACCCACGCGTTGAGTGAGACGGCCTGCGGATGAAATCCCTTGAACTCTCCCATTGCAGCCGCAACCAGCGTGAGCAAAATTCCCCCACTGAGCATCTGCGCGGCCGAACTCATACTCTTCGAAGCGGGCAGCATCAATCTGCGAGTAAGAGCCGACGCCACAGACCAACTGATGGCGCCGACCACCAGGGCGGCCGCGCCGGCAGTATCAATCACCCCTTCGCCCAAGGTTGCCGAATGGCTCACTAGCACGGCCACGCCGCCAATTCCCACCACCAGCGCAACCGCCAGTCGAACCGAAATCCGCTGCGTGCCCAGGAAAACGATTTCCGAGAGCGTCATGAAAACCGGAATCGTCGCCATCATCACGGCGGCCACTCCCGACGGCACGCGGCGTTCCGCCCAGAACAACAGCCCATAGTCGAAAACGAATATGAGCACGGCCAACAACGTCGCCGATCTCCACTCGCCTAGCGTGGGCGAGGCGTCGCCCTTCAGCCGCATCCACGCGTAGAGGATTACTCCCGCCGCCAGAAAGCGCATGCCCGCCAGCAGAAACGGCGGCACTTCGCGCACGCCTACACGGATCGCCAGAAAAGTCGATCCCCAAACAAAATAAATAATGGCGAATGCCAGCAGAGTCTTCCACGCCGGAGGACGAGTCGTAGTTCCCATTTGGATAAGAACCTTGCGCGGAGCTTCGGCTCGTTCCTGCGCCGCATCCACCCCGTGCCTCAGTAGATCACCAATGAGGCAAAGCGGATGCCCATTCCAGCTATTAAAAGTTTTTATGGGATGCGCTTATGCGCTTCGCACGGTCGGTGTAAGGCGCCGCTTACTTTTTCAGCAGGCTGGAATGGCTGGCCACACATACCCATTTGTCGCTCTGGAACACCCATGTATCCGTGAAGCGACCCACGTGGTCGTAGGTCTTACCTTGATAACTACCCTTGGTGCGGTACTCGCCAATCACCACCGCAGTGGTCCGGTAGAAAGTGACTTTCATCCCCTGCACGTTCATCGAGGCTGGCTTGAATTGCGGGTCTTTGATGTCGGCCAGGAACTTGGCCTTGTCACTGACCTCGCCGTCGTACTCAGTATTGGTGAAAGTTTCGGCAACCAGCGCATCGAGCACCGGCGCATCGCGGTTTACCTGCGCCTCGTTCCAGACGTGTTCGAGCACCATCAGTTTGTTTTCTGCGTCCGAAGTTTGGGCAAGAGCCTGGCCAGCCGAGCCCAGTGCCAGCAGAAGAAAACAGCAGAAAGTTCGAATCATGAGCCGTACGTATCCGTCTCCTCCCCACGTGAAGCGGACACCGCCGAAACATAACAGCCCATCCCCGGCTCGTGCCATGCAAAAGCACGAATGGGTGGTTACGGAGGTCACGGAAAGCGGGCTTCCGCTTTCGGGCTTCGGCTTTCCGACTGGGGAGGAGTCAGCACCTTTTGCTTCGAATTCAGAAACGCCCGCGTGCTGCGCCCATCAAAGACGTTTGGCCGAAGGCCGCCCCTAAAACGCCCAGCGCAGCAACGTGGCCCCAACCGTAAATCCCGCGCCCACGGACGCCAGCATCACCAGGCTTCCCTTTTTCAACTTGCCCTGCTCAATCGCCGTATTCATGGCCAGCGGAATCGTGCCGGCGGTGGTGTTGCCGTATCGTTCGATATTGACGATCACACTCTCTGGCCGTAGCTCGAGGCGCTCGGCGGTGGCGTTGATGATACGCACGTTGGCCTGGTGGGGAATGAAAGCGTCAATATCCGAGCCCTTGAGTCCGTTGCGCGCCAGCAGCTTTTCGCACACTTCAGTCTGTTTACGCACGGCAAACTTGAACACCTGCTGTCCGTCCTGGTGAACGTAGTGCATCCGCTTGTCGACGGTTTCATGGGACGACGGATGCAGGCTGCCTCCACCCGGCATATAGAGATAGCACCCACCGGAGCCGTCCACTTCATGGATGAAGTCGATCAGTCCCACGGAATCGTCTTCTGCGGGCTCGAGAATCGCGGCACCCGCACCGTCGCCAAAAATCACGCAGGTAGCGCGGTCGGTGTAGTCGATCACCGACGACATCACGTCCGCCCCTATCACCAGCACTCGTTTGTGAACCCCGGAAGCAATGAACTGCGCTCCCGTCTGCAGGGAATAAAGAAAAGCGGAACAGGCTGCGGAAATGTCGAACCCCCAGGCTCCCTTGGCGCCCAGCTTGTGCTGCACCAGGCAAGCCGTCGAAGGAAACAGCATATCCGGCGTAACCGTTCCCACGATGAGCGCTTCAATGTCAGTCGGCGCAAAACCACGGTTCGCCAGCGCCTTTTTTGCAGCCTCCACTGCGAGATCGCTGGTGGCCACTCCCTTTTCCACAATGTGCCGCTCCCGGATGCCCACTCGACTCATGATCCAGTCGTTCGTAGTGTCGACCATCTTTTCCAGGTCGGCGTTGGTGAGAAGGCGGGGCGGCACATAAGTGCCCAGGGCGCTGATCTTGGCGCGAATCGGTTTGCTCAAACGAGAAGCTCCTGAACAAAGGCTTATGAGAGGAAACTGAGTATTGTGAAGGATTGGAAGCAGAATGTCTAACGAAGCATGCCTAACAAAGAACCCGTGCCGATCGGGCTTCAGTTTCAAACTGAAAACTTAGGTTTAGTCTGGTGCCCCATTTCTCGACTCCTTTGCGAGAAGTGGGAATCTTTACACCAAACGCCATCGCAGATTTTGTAGCGCCTAGGTTTCAAACTGACGCACTACCGCTAGGGGCGGGTAGTAAATCATTTGGACACAGCTTTCAGCCGGACACATCTTGTTGTCCTGCGGGAAGCGAAGAGCCTGCCTTGGGCGAACTACCCGATCCAGGTCCCCAAAGGGCACACGGCGTCGGGTGTGAGGCGGCGAGTGATAGCCCAGGGCCGCCTGATGTGGCTTTTGGGTGGCGCAGCGCTTATAGCGCTGCGATTCGGGCATCGAAGATGAGCGCTTTAAGCCACCGAGGTATCTCGTTGCAGCAAACTGAACTACGAGCGCCTCATGCCGCCCGACAGTCAGATTCGTACGACATCCACTCCCGGACGAAATTTGGACACGCGACCACACCGAACCCGTGCCCTTCCCCACGCATGAGATAGAGCACAGCCGCGCGGTCCAGTTCCTCCAGTTGTGTCAGATCGAGCAGGGCCCACAAGTCGCAGGCCAGCGCCGTCTGCACCAGTTGATCCAGGTATGAGAGATGGCCCTGAAATAATTTGCCAGAGACGCGAATGGTGATGTTAGGAACGGTTGCACTGGACGGAACGCGGATCATTTTTTCCCTCGCCGGCGGCGGCAGCTAACTTCCTGCCAAGCCTCCACCTATTGGACGCACTCCGAGCCCAGTCTTGCGCAAAGAATCGGTAAATAAACTGTAAAGATTTGCAAAACGCACAGTTCACCAGCCGAAGTGTTGTGTGTGCCCGTGTTGGGCGGACACTCTTGTCCGTCGCCTTTGACTTTGCCTTGCTTTTGAGATGTGTGGTTGTCGAGCGGTTGGTCGATAAGAGGAACTGCAAAGCCGGGATCTAGGGCTCAGGCTGCAGGAAAATCAGCCAGCAAAAATTAAGCCAGGCACCGGCGCCTCACTGCACACGCAAGAGCCCGTTACCGTTGCTTCCTTCCGGACCTGGCGGGGTTGGCGAGAGT
>JGI12712J15308_10000195_pt1 | contig 17798 bp, 17 predicted proteins | sample JacPin_JW_Ref_O2_FD_15308 | JGI IMG/M metagenome (IMG submission 15308) | reverse complement strand
CTGCCTGGTGAGTCACGACTTCAGCCGTGACCAAGTCAATTATCGTGGACGAGGGCTTTGGCCCTTAAAGCTGTCGAAGCTCCGCCGACACGTCTGACCTTTACTCCTGCCTCTACTCTGCCCTTAATGCTTCCACCGGATTCACCGTCGAGGCCCTTCGCGACGGCAAATAACTCGCCAGCAGCGCGGTCAGCACCAATCCTATCGACACCGCGGCATAGGTCACCGGGTCCATCGGTTTCACGTTGAACAGCAGCGACGACATCAAACTCATCAGCGGAATCGCCGCCACAATTCCGCAGACCACGCCAATCCCCGCCAAAATCAATCCATGCCGCACGAACATTTTCGTCAGACTCGCCTGCTGCGCGCCGAGCGCCATGCGAATTCCAATTTCGCGCGTGCGCTGCGACACCGAATAGGCAATCACTCCGTAAATTCCCACCACTCCGAGCAACAGCGCCATGCCACCCGCCACCGCCAGCATCACCAGGGTGAACGACGTACGCGCCATGGATTGCGTGTAGAAGTAATCCTCGGTGTGCTCCGCCGCCAGCGGCAAATTCCCATCTACCGACCACACCGCCTGCCGCACTTCCTTCAGAAACGCTTCCGAGCCCGCCCGCCGGCTGCGTATCGCGTACCTCATCCCGCGCCGCACCATCGGCGAGTCGCCCTCGAACTTATCCATCAAAATCGGAAAGTACATCGAGCTCGACGGTTCCTGGTCCACGCCGTTGTCCCGCACCATCCCGACCACGCCCACGATTTCCAGGTACGGCTCCTTGCTATTCGAACGCACCCGGTGACCCAGCGCCGCGTTGGCGTTGCCCCAGTATTCACGCGCGAAATTCTCCGACACCAGCGCCACATTGTGCTTCTGATACAAATCGTCCCAGGTTAGATCGCGTCCCGCGACCAGCGGCGTCCCCATGGTCTGCAGGAATCCCGGCGCCATATATTTGAACCGCCGCACCGGAGGAATTTCTCCCGGCGCGTAGTCGTGACCTTCGATATAAATCAGGTCGGAGCTATTGTTGCCATCCATCGGAATCGAGGTGGACATGGCCACCTGATGCACGCCAGGAATCGCCGCGATCTTATCCGCGATCTCTTGTTCCATCCGAGTCACGCGTTCCGGCTCCTTCACCTCCGTCTCTGGAATGGAAATGCTAAAGGTTTGCAGTTCAGCGGGAGCCACAAACCCCGGATTCACGTGGGTCAACGCCCGGAAGGTCCGAATCATCAGCCCGGAGCAAATCAGCAGCACCAGCGCCAGCGCCACCTGCACCACCACCAGCACGCTGCGCGCGCGATGCTGTTCCCGGCTGGCGCTCAGCGCCCGGCCGCCTTCGCGCAAACTTCGATTCAAACGCTCGCCGGCGTATTTGAAAATCGGGACGGATGCGACCAACAAACTCGCCAGCAGCGAAATGCCCAGAGTGAAAAGCAGCACGCGCAGGTCAATTCCAATTTCGGCGAGCCGTGGCAGGCCGGTTGGCGCCAGGGCCACTAATCCGCGCAACGCGCCATACGCCAGCGCCAGACCCAGCACGCTGCCTGATAATCCGAGGATCACGCTTTCCAGCAGCAGGTCCTTGACGATCTGCCATCTCCCCGCCCCGAGCGCGACTCGCACGGAAAGTTCATGGCGTCGTCCTTCGACGCGCACCAGCAGCAGATTCGCCACGTTGGCGCAGGCGATCAGCAACACCAGCCCGATCGAGCCCATCAGCACCCACAACACTTTGCCGATGTCGCCGACTACGTCTTGCTTCAGCGGCCGCAGGTTCGGCGTCATTTGGGCGTCGTCAAAAAGCTGGGCGGTAAATCCCGGAGGCGGCGGAAAACTGCGGTTCACGATCGGCATCATGCGCGCGATGTCCGCGCCGGCTTGCGCCATGGTCACGCCGGGCCGCAACCGCGCCACGCCCTGAAAGCTGAAGTTTCCCAGGAACCGTTTGTCGCGATCGAACTGGAACGGAATGATCATCTGCACGTCGTCGTAATTCATCAGCTGGAAATTTTTGGGCAGCACCCCGATAATCTGGGTCGGTTTTCCATCCAGGGTGATGCTTTTTCCAATCGCGGTGGGCGACCCGCCAAATTTATGCTTCCAGTATCCGTAGGTCAGCAAAACCGTCGGCGGCTTCCCCGCCAAATCGTCCTCGTGGCTGATGGTGCGCCCGAGCATCGGCGTAATTCCCAGCAGCGGCAAAGTTCCGTCAGTCACATCCACCGCGTGGACCTGCTCCGGTTCGGCAATTCCGGTGACGCTCAGCGAATCGCCCGAAAACAGCCCGATATCCACGAACGACTGGTTCTGCTCCCGGAAAATGAAATAGCAGGAGGGCGACATGTTCAGTTCCTTGATGCCCACCTTCGGCGCGGTCAGCCACACGCCAATCAGCCGCTCTGGATCGGGATAAGGCAGCGGCTTCAGCAAAATTCCATTCAAGACGCTGAATACCACCGTGTTCGCGCCAATCCCGGCGGCCAGCGTAATCAGCGTGATCGCCGTGAACATGGGCGCGCGTCCCAGCCGCCGCATTACCTGCCGAAATTCGTTGCCGAAATTCGCCATGACTCAAACCTCCCAGGAACCACCCGCGGCCGCCACGAGGCGTGACACCCCTCGCACTGACGGTGGTACGAGCGGTACCACCATAAAGTTCCGGGGAACATTTGCGAGGGCAAGGGCGAAAGTGGGAGCGCGAGCAAGTCTTATATCGAACTGAACTCCGCAAGCTTGCTCCGCGTCCTTGCGCCGTTACCTTGCCTCGTACCATTACGCACGACCACCCTGTACCAAAACTGTCCCTCATTTCTCTTGTCACCTTCTCTCGCTCGGCGTAGCTTGCCTGTACCTTTTCCAGCCCAGACCGCAGGTCCGATTGCGACTAACCAATGATTGAGGAGACCCCATGGAAACGCCCAAGGTGAATCCGCGTCCGGAAGAAATCGCGGCCGAAGCACGACAAGCAGGCTCGAGTCGCAGAAAATTTATAGGGCGGGTGGGCCGCGCTGCCGCGGCCTCCATCGCGGTCAGCGCCGCGGGACTCACTTCGGTCACCAAAGCCGCCGCCGGACAACAATCGAGTTCCGCCAACGCCAGCTCCAATTTTGGCAACACTGGAGGAAGCACGCGCGCCCAGCAAAGCTTCAACATTCGCCGCAACGCCGCGCAAAACGAATTAAACGTCCAGACCCCGCGCGAAATCACCAATGGCGACGAAGAGCGCTATTCGAATCGCATTGGAAATTACTCCAAGGGTCTCGCGCACAACAATGTCGGCGAAGTCGCACCGGCGTCGTATCACAGTTTTCTGCAGGCAATTCAAAGCGGCCAGCCGCAACAGTTTGAGCAAATCCAGCTCGGCGGCACTGCTCCGCTAATTGATCCGCAGGCGGGCCTGGCCTTTGACCTCGAAGGCACCGACTCGCACCAACTCGCCATCGGCACGCCGCCTCCGGTGGCCAGCCGGGCCATGGCCGATACCGCCATCGAAAATTACTGGATGGCTCTGTGCCGCGACGTGAATTTCACCCAGTACGGCAACGAGCCGCTCACTCAGGCCGCCATCGCCGAGTTGAATTCACTTCCCGCGTTCGCCGGCCCGCGTCCGGTCACGCCGCAAAATCTTTTCCGCGGATTCACTCCCGGCGATGTGCTCGGCCCTTACCCTTCGCAGTTCATACTGCAGCCCACATCATTCGGAGCGATCCCCATCACCCAGCAATTCACTACCTACACTCCCGGACTCGATTACATGACCGACCAAGCTTCCTGGCTCGCGGTGCAGAATGGCGCGGGACCCTTTGCCGCCAGCCAGCCCGACCCGAACCTGCAGCATCTGCGCAATGGGCGCGGCATCGGCGCGTACGTTCACGTGGACGTCTTGTTCGAAGCGTATTTCATCGCCTGCCTGAAATTAATTGATAACGGCGCGCCGCTCGATCCCAACAATCCGTACGTCGGCTCGAAGACGCAAAGCGGTTTCGGCACCTGGGGCAGCCCGCACCTGAAAACAATTGTGGCGGAAGTTTCACAGCGGGCGCTCAAAGCCGTCTGGTATCAAAAATGGTTCGTGCATCGCCATCTGCGTCCTGAAGCGTACGGCGGCTTAGTGCACATGGAAAAAACCCAGCAGGCCAATTATCCAATTCATCCGGACGTGCTGAATTCGCACGCGCTCGCTGAAGTCTTCGCGAAGTACGGCACCTATTTCCTGCCGCACGCATTTCCCGAAGGCTGCCCGCAACATCCTTCTTACGGCCAAGGTCACGGCACCGTCGCCGGCGCCTGCGCTACGGTGGTCAAAGCGTGGTTCAACGATCTCGCGCCGCTTAATACGGTTCCGGGAGTTTCGATTATGCAGCCCAGCGAAGATGGCTTTTCGCTGGTGCCCTATGAAGGCTCCGACGCCGATCAAATGACTATCGGCGGTGAAATGAACAAGCTCGCCGCCAACATCGCCATCGGCCGCAATCACGCCGGCGTTCACTGGCGCCATGACTACGCCGATTCCCTGCCGCTGGGCGAAGCCGTAGCCATCGCGGTCCTCAACGACATGGGCCGCACCTGGAACGAAAATTTCGAAGGTTTCAGCTTCACGAAATTCAACGGGCAAAGAATCACCGGCGTAGGTCGAAACACGAATTAGCTACGCCGTTAGAAAAAAGCACGCCAAAAACAAAAAATTCCGGCCGCCCCTGAAACGGAGCGGCCGGGCAATCAATTCGTGGGGCGAGCCTGTTACGCTCGCCCGCTTCCGCTCAGCGATTTAGTGCAATCCGCCAAGCAGGTAAACCACCAACAGAATCAGCAACACGGTGCCGACGACGCCCAATCCGCCGCCAGTGCCCCACCGCGAATATCCGTAATATCCGCCGCCACCGCCCAGCAACAGCAGCAAAATAATGATCAGCAGTAACATCGAATGCCTCCCGTTACTTCGTCTCCAAAACAGTCGCTCCAGCGAATTCCGAAACACGCTGCATTCGTACTCTCACTGCGCGCATCCTAGCGCCGACGCTGATTGTGGAACATCGGGACATAACCTTACGAACGGCTCTATTCAACCCTACGGAAGTTCCTTTACTTGCCGCCCCGTCGCAACGAACTTTTCGCTGCGCTGGCGCGTTTCAATCGAGGTAAAGTCTAACCGCGCCTTTACCGGAGGCTCCGCAGATGACCACGCCCGCGAAATTCTCAAGTTCGAAATTCGTCCGACTGTTTCTCTTCCTCGCTTGCGTGGCCACCCTCTATTCCCTGCCTCTGCACGCGCAAGAACCTCGTGGTCGGATTGGCGACCCCGGTGCAGGAGGCATTGAGGCAGAAAACGCTTCGCGCATCGCAAGAATCGAATCCGACGTCGCCGCCTATCCAGTTGGCCCCGGCCAGGCCCCGCTGCATTTCACTCTGCAACAATTGATGGCGCAATTTCACGATCCCGGCCTCAGCGTCGCGGTCGTTGATCATTTTCAAATCGTCTGGACCAAAGCCTACGGCGTGGTCGCCACTGGTTCCGACGTTCCGGTCACCACCAAAACTCTTTTCCAGGCCGGCTCGATCAGCAAACCGGTGGCCGCCACCGGCGCGCTCTACCTGGTCGAACATGGCAAGCTGGCGCTCGACGAAGACGTAAACAAAAAACTCATCACCTGGAAAGTTCCGGACAATGATTTCACCAAAACGGAAAAGGTTACCCTGCGCCGCATCCTCAGCCACAGCGCGGGACTCACCGTGCACGGATTTCCCGGCTACGCCACCGATGCAACGCTGCCCACTGTGCCGCAAGTCCTGAATGGCGAAAAACCCGCGAACACCGCGGCGGTTCGTGTGGATTTTCTTCCCGGAAGCAAAGTGGTGTACTCCGGTGGCGGCGTCACCATCGAACAGCAACTGGTCATGGACGTCACCCAAAAACCATTTCCGCAATTCATGAAAGAAGTGGTGCTGGATAAAATCGGAATGACCGACAGCACCTACGAACAGCCGCTGCCCGCCGCGCTCGCTTCCCGCGCCGCCACCGGAACCTATCCCGACGGAAAATCCGTGGTCGGCAAATGGCACGTGTATCCGGAAATGGCCGCCGCCGGCCTGTGGACCACGCCCACCGACCTGGCGAAATTCGGAATTGAAATCGCCAAATCGAAGCACGGCAATTCCAACCTGGTGCTTTCCGAATCCATGACCCGCCAGATGCTCACCGCGCAAATCGAAAATGCCGCGCTGGGATTTTTTCTCGCTCCGGACAATGCGGACCGCTTCGCGCATGGCGGCGCCGATGAAGGATTTCAGGCCATGTTCGTCATGCTCGGCGATGAAGGCCAAGGCGCGGTGGTGATGACCAATTCCGACAACGGCATCAACGTGGCCAATCATCTGATCGAAAGCATTGCTTCGGAATATCACTGGAAATTCGAACACGAAAAGCCGCCCGCCGGAGAAGTTCTGCGAGTCCTCGCGGACAAAAAAGGAACTCAGGCCGCGCTACAGGAATACGCGGAGCTAAAAAAGAATTCCGCGAGCGGCTACGAATTCAACGAAGGCGACCTGAATTTGATGGGCTATGCGCTGCTGAACCAGAAGAAATTCGACGAAGCCATCGCCGCACTGAAATTGAATGTCGAAATGTATCCGAACAGCGGCAACGTCTACGACAGCCTGGGCGAAGCCTACATGGACGCGGGCCAAAAAGATCTCGCCATCCAGAATTACGAAAAATCCCTGCAACTCGATCCCAAGAACGAAAACGCAGTGACCATGCTGAAAAAACTAAAAGACCAAAAATAAACGCGTCCGACACGCCGGAAAATAGTGTCGTGCCACAATTTCTCGCCGCTACAAATCACAAAAACAAAACCGGGTGCCCCGTCCTGCGCACCTCACCAGGGTGGGAGCACCCACCTCGGTATTTGAAATTTGTTTCCAACCCGAACTTTGTCAGTGGCTATACCCGGAACAGATTCCCAAACCAATCTGGCTCTTGACCCAAATCAACTTCCGCGTACAGATACTACATGGCCTCCGACTCCCATCGCCCCACCTGGAAGACGCTGCTGGCGTTCGCGATTATTTACTTTGTGTGGGGCTCCACGTTTCTGGCCATCCGCGTAGGCGTCCGCGAAGTTCCGCCGCTGATTCTGGCGGCGATGCGTTTCTTCACCGCCGGCGCGGTCCTTTATATATGGATGCGCGCACGCGGCGAGCGTTCGCCCTCCGCCCGCGAATGGCGCTCGGCGTCGCTACTCGGCCTGGTGATTTTTCTCTTCGATTACGGTCTGCTGTTCTGGGCTGAGCAGCGCGTGCCCTCCGGCATCGCGGCGGTGATGCTGGCCACCATCCCGGCATTCATGGCGCTTTCCGAAATTCTTTTTCTGAGAACGCAGCGCCTCACCGTGCGCCTGGTCCTCGCGCTGCTGATTGGAATCGGCGGCATCGTGGTGTTGATGGCGCACTCGTTGAATCTGGGCAGCGCGCCCATTGATAAGGTGGGCGCGCTCGCTCTGATTTTCGCGTCCATCAGCTGGTCGGTGGCCTCAGTGATCAGCCGCAAGCTGGCGCTCCCGGATTCCAAAGTGATGAGCGCGGGCGCGCAGATGCTCGCCGGCGGAATTTTTCTCGCGCTCACCGCCGGAGCGCTGGGAGAATTTCACAATTTTCATCCGACCACGGTTTCGCGCCAAGTCTGGCTGTCGCTGCTGTACTTGATCTTGGCCGGTTCGATCATCGGTTATACGGCGTACGTCTGGCTGATCCATCACGAATCGCCGACCAAGGTCGCGACCTACGCGTACGTGAATCCGATTGTCGCGGTGCTGGTGGGATATTTTATGGGCGGCGAAGCGCTCAGCGCGCGCACCGTGGTTGGAACCTTGTTCGTGCTGGTCAGCGTGGTGGTGATCACCACCACGCCGACGAAAAAACGTGAAACCGCGCTTATCGCCGAGACCACGCCGGAAGGCGCAGGCTCGTAATCGGTCCCTGCTGGCTAGCCGACACGCTGTATCGCAGGGCCGTCCTTGCGCCCCGGAGTGCGCGCGCCGTGCTCGTGCAAAATCGCCGCGGCGCGATTCGCGGCCGGCTCGGCTTTGGTTCGCACAATAATCACCGCGCCACCTTCCTTGATGTGCGTCGAGTAGAATTCCTGGTCGCCGATGTAGTTCGGCTGCTCGCCGGAAGTATCGCGCACTTCGCGCTTCTCAAATGGGCCGCCGGGGCCGAACAAGCGCTCGAACCAATTGTGGGGCGGCTGCTCCGACCGGGTCAGCGGCTCACCGGGCGTATCCGCGGTGCGCGCGTCGTCGTCAATGTCGCTGATCACTTCCACTTGTCCGCCGACGATCCCAGCGTTCTCCAAATCCTCCACCGCAGCTTCGGCCTCGCCGTAGCTCTTCAGAATGCCGACGATCACATACTCCATGGCTCGCTCCTCCATAAATCCGCGCCCCTAGTCTAATTTAAGTCTAATTTATTTCCAGCCCTGGCGTTCAAGACCATTTGCGCACCGCGAATTGCAGTGGACCCCGGTCGCACCGAACGTACGAGCTTGCCAGGGGCAAGCGAACGGTGGGCACTTCGCGCGACCTTTTCCGGCCCTGACGGGGCAGCTAACTTGCGCCGCACCTATGTCGTTGTTGATGTAAGGTACGTAAGTTGTGGCACGTATCGCTGGACTTGATATCCTGTATCCCATAGGATACACTTGATGGGAGTCGAAGTTCGCAAGACCGCTGTGTTTTCGCGCTGGATGGCCGGCCTTCGCGACCATCGGGCGCGAGCCAAGATTGCGGCCCGGATTGATCGGTTGGCACTTGGTAATCCCGGCGACGTGGAGCCGGTCGGTGAAGGTGTGAGCGAGCTTCGGATTCACTACGGGCCCGGGTATCGGGTCTATTTCGTGCGCCGAGGCGGCACGTTAATCATTTTGCTGTGCGGCGGCGATAAAAACACGCAAGCAAAAGACATTCGTGCCGCGAAGGATCTTGCGGTCGAGTTAGAGGAGTGATCGATGACCATGCGGACCAGGGTGGAACGAGCGTCGCGGCCGGCGCGAGGAGCGGGCAGGAAAACAAAAACCTATCCATATGATTCCGCCGAATATCTGAACACCAGCGAAGCCGTCAGCGCGTATATGGAAGAAGCCATGGCAACGGCTGATCCAGCGTTGATTGCGAAAGCGCTGGGCACAATTGCGCGGGCGCGTGGCATGTCACAAGTTGCCAAGAAGGCGGGGCTATCGCGCGAGAGCCTCTACAAAGCTCTGGGTACCGAAGGCAATCCAGAATTTGGCACCGTGATCCGCGTGATGCAGGCGCTTGGATTGAAATTGTCGGTTACAGCCGGACGCCGGCGCTAAGAGGGGCGTCCGGCGCGAAAAAATTTCGCAAGTAGGTCATTCCTGCCGGCACATTCGCGCGAGAACTTCCCAGGTACTGTCGCGCCACTGGTACATCGCGCGGGAACTTTCAAAACTTTTGATGGGATTCACGCAGCCTTTTCCTTTGGTCGTACACACCAGCTGGGCTTCCCCAGCCGCGGCGGTTTCTTCGCTCAACGCGCCATCGCAATTCGGGCAATGCAGCTCGCCGGGCTTGAATATCCGGTTAAAACATTCGCCCACAAACATGACGCCATCCTGCAATTTTTTCCTGAGCACCGCTTCCCTTCCTCCCGCTTTTCTCCAGCGATCGCCGCCGGAAACCTGTTCTTGAATGCCGGACTAGTATACCGTCGGCGAGGCGGCATGAAAAATCGCGTCCATTTCAGCGCAGCGCGCGAAATGGTTCGCGCGTGGCCGAACAGCCGCCTGACGTGATACTTTTCCGGCATGATTTTTCGTAGTCCCTGGCCGGACATTCCCGCGCCGCGCGAATCCATGTGCGACCTGGTGCTGGCCACCGCAAAACTTCACGGCGGCAAGGTCGCCCTCATCGAGGGCGAAACCGGGCGCACCTTGACCTACGCGCAATTGGTTGCGCGCGGCGAACGCGTGGCCGCGGGGCTGGCGCAGGCCGGGCTGGGGCACGGACAACCCGTTGCCGTCGTGTTGCCCAATTCCATCGAATTTGTGCTGGCTTGGTTTGGCGTGTTGCTGGCGGGCGGCTGGGTGGTGCCGATCAATCCGGCGTACACGCCCGCCGAAATGGAAATGCAGGTTCGCGATGCCGGCGCGCGCATCTGCATCACTTGCGCCGAATGTGCGCAGGCCCTGGAAGGCGTGGTCGAAAAACTTTTCGTCATCGGAGCGAATTGGAACGAGCTCCTGGAAAATCGCGCGCCGCGGCCCGACGTGCGCATCCGGCCCGATGATCTCGCGACGATGCCCTACTCCAGCGGCACCACCGGAAAACCCAAAGGCGTGCGGCTGACGCACGCGAATCTGGTCACCAACATCCGCCAACTTGAAGTCGTCGGCTGGGCCCGGCATGACGATGTGATGGTTGTTATTTTTCCGCTGTATCACGTCGGCGGGCTGAATTGCATGTTGACCGTATTTTTCGCCGCCGGCGCCACGCTGGTGTTGACCCGGCGTTTCGAGCTGCACAAATTTCTGGAGCTAAGCGCAAAATACGCCGCCACATTTTTTGGCGGGCCGCCGCCCGTCGTGCTGCGCCTCACTCAATCTGAAAGCTGCGCCAATGCCGCGTTCCAACATATGCAGTGGGGCATTTGCGGCGCCGCGCCGCTGGGCGCCGAAGCGCACCATGCATTCGAGCAGCGGACCGGCGCGCTGCTGGGCCAGGTGTGGGGCATGAGCGAAGCGACTGCGGTGATTTCCGCGACGCCGCGCGATCGCGCGCGCCGAAAATTGGGTTCCTGCGGTCATCTGCTGCCTTCGGTGGAAGCGCAGGTCGTACATATTGATTCGCTCGAACCGCTGGGCGTGGGCGAAACAGGTGAGCTGTGGCTGCGCGGGCCGAACATCACTCAGGGTTACTGGAACCAGCCGCAGGCCAACGCCGCCACTTTCACCAGCGACGGATGGATGCGCACCGGCGACATCGGTTACGTGGACGCCGACCAGCACATTTTCCTGATTGACCGGCTGAAGGAGCTGATCAAATACAACGCGCTGCAGGTGGCGCCGGCCGAGCTCGAAGACATTATTTTGTCGCATCCGGAGGTGCTGGACGTGGCCGTGGTCGGCGCGCCAGACGCCGCCGCCGGAGAAATTCCCATGGCCTACGTGGTGCGCAAAGATGGCGCGCGGGTGTGCGCCGAAGACATCATGCAGTTCGTCAGCAGCCGCGTGGCCCCCTACAAAAAAGTGCGCGCCGTGGAATTCATCGCCGAAATTCCCAAATCGCCCAGCGGCAAAATTCTAAGAAGAATTTTGAAGGAAAGAGCGCGCAGCGCCTCGCGCTGACGGCAAAAAGCGAACACGTGTTAGAAAATTTAAAAAGCTCAATTCGGTGCGGAGCCTGACACGAAAATTCGATTCGCGCTAAAGGGCGATTTAGACCGCGGAGTGGAGTTCAAACCGAGGGTATTCGTGGTCAATTCGTCGAGATTCCCTGCCTTGATGCCGCGCACGAACCAGATCACACTCAAGGCGAGCCACGTCACGCCAAACCAATAGCTACGCTGAAATAGATATCCGCAGGCGAGTGCGAAGCTGAAAGACCAGTTCAACAACATATCGAAGCGCGAAACCATGGCCCAATTGTATTCCCGCCCTGACGTGGTTAGCAATAGGATTGTTAACGAGAAAGGTATCAATGCTGTTGGTCAGGCAGCCGACACACGGTTCCGGCACCTTTGACTCGCGCATCTGAATTTCTTTCCGCGGAGAGCTTGCCTTGATTCTGAATCACGACGCTGTGAGTGTTGCGCACCCTTTGCAAAACTCGCAAAGAGTGCGGCACCCGAAAATGAAAAATCGAAAAGCACATCAACTGCGGGAGCCGCATCATTCGTTTGCTGAACGTGCGGATCTTGACTCAACGTGGGTGATGTTGATTGATCTCGTAAGAGCTTTGCGATACCGTCTGCTCGTCGCGTCACTCGCAACATTCGCGTAACCCAGGAGCGCGTTTGCCTATCTCCGCTTCGGCGGCCATCGATCCCGCGTTTGCCCACACCAAGCAGCAACTGCTGCGCCCATTCCGCCTGGGCCAGTGGCTGCGCCTTGCGGTGGTGGGGATTTTGGCGGGCGAAGCGGGTTCCTCCGGCGGATGCAATTTCAATTATCCGCTGAACACCACGCCGCACGGCTCGCAAAAGTTTTTCGGCGCCGGTTGGCCCGCGCCCATGGGCGATCATCCCCTGTTACTGTTTGCATTGGTGGCCGCGCTGATCGTGATTGGAATCGGCCTGGTCGTACTTTTCGCTTACATCGCCAGCGTGATGCGTTTCATTTTGTTCGACTCGATCATCGCGCGCGAGTGTCACATCCGGCGCGGCTGGACTCAGCGAAAAGAAATTGGCGCGCGGCTGTTCGTGTTTCAGCTTTGGCTGATGCTCGCAACTTTGGCGGCTTTCCTGGCGCTCATCGGTATTCCGGCGGGTTGCGCCGCGGCGCTGGGATGGTTCCGGCATCCCGGCGATCACGTTCTGGGGCTGGTGCTGGCCGGAATTGTCTGGCTTTTTATCTTCCTGGCGCTGGTGATCGTGGTGGCCGTGATTGACGTGATGACCAAGGATTTTGTGGTGCCGCAGATGGCCCTGGAGGGCGTCAGCGCGATGGACGGCTGGCGCCGGCTGTGGTTGTGGGTGAAATTCGATAAGGGCGGCTATGCCGGTTACATCGGAATGAAAATCGTGTTGGCCATCGCGGCGGCGATTCTGGTGACCATCGCCATATTCGTTGCGGTCCTGGTGCTACTGCTCCCCATCGGCGGAGTGGGCGTCGCGATCGCGATGGCCGCGAAAACCGCCGGATGGACCTGGAATCTTTACAGCATCACGCTGGCGGTGATTGCAGGCTGCGTCGTGTTCGCCATTTTAATGTTTGTGATTCTGTTGCTCTCCGCGCCAGCCATCGTATTCTTCCCCGCCTACTCCATCTATTTCTTCGCCCCACGCTACGCCCAACTGGCAGCGCTACTCTGGCCCCAACCGGCTACGCCGCCCGCCCCGGCGTAGCGGCTCGCTTCACCTGGATCGTGGCGGAAGAACTTCGCGAATGGTGAGCGGCATGGGCACGTCCCATACAAAAAGGTGCTATTATCCAACCAGTATGAAGTCTGAAATCCACATCGCGTCGCCGTGTTCCGCTGACTGGAACAAAATGGCGGGAGATGCGCGCGGTCGGCACTGCGCAGAATGTAACCTCGACGTCTACAACTTCTCGGAAATGTCCGATGCTGACATCTTAAGGATAATCGCGGAACGCGAAGGGCGCTTGTGCGCCCGTTTCTATCAGCGCTCGGACGGCAACATGCTGACACAGGACTGCCCTGCGGGTTTTCGCGCCGTGGCCCGGCGCCTATCGAGGTTCGCGAGCGCGGCATTGGCCGCAGCGATGAGCATGGCGCCTGCCTTCGCAGGGCCGGCCCCGAGAAAATCTCCAACTCCCTTATTTCAGATTCAGCCGATCCGCACAGGCCTGTCGGTGCAGGTCGTGGATGCAAGCGGCGGAGCGCTAGCTCATGCTCGAGTCACAGCCGTGAACGAAAAAACCAAAGCGAAATTCGATGGTGAAACGGATGAGAACGGGCGATTGCGTCTAGCGGACATGCCTGCTGGCAGTTACGAAATTACTGTGGTTTTTCCTAACTTCAACACCCTCAAACGAAATCATGTCTCCATGCCGAGTCAGACCGAGCTGAAGCTTCAGCTTGACCTGGCAGCGCTGATGGGAGTTGTTACCATTGTTTCGGAACCTCAACCCGAAACCGCGGTCCCTCCCGTTTCAAAAAAACTGTCCGACCCTCCCCCGGCGAAGCCCAAATAATCGAGTTGCCTGTCAATCTGTGTGCATAGGCGGAAACCAATTTAATTGATCTGACTTCTGGCTCGTCCCCTCACGCGATTTGCAGGGTTTTGTTTACGTCGGCCATGATGGCGAAGGCGGTGGGTTCGGTTAGGCCGCCGGCCAGGGTGGTGGGGACGCCGCGGGCTTCGGCGTCCACGCGATAGGAGATGGGGCCGAGTTTCTGCACCGCCCAATTCATGCCCGCGACGGTATTTTGCTGGCCGCTATTGGGGTGCGGGTCGGCGACGATGATCACATCGCCGGCTGCTTTCAGCACGTGGTTGCGCACGATGATGCGGTGGATCGCGTCCTTGGGAATGTTGGTGCCGGCGACGTCAATTCCGGTCTTCGAGACCCGGAATCTCGCGGGCGCGCGGTACTGCGTGGCTTGCTTCGAATGCATCAGCAGGTACATCGCGCCGTAGCAGAATCCGGCGGCGATCACGCCGTAGAAAAAGCTCATCGAAAGCGCGATAAGTACCAGCAGGCCGCCGGGAATGGCGATCAGCAGCCACGGCGTGGGCACCTTTTCCGGCGTGGTGGAAATTTCAGTGGCGTCGCCAACTTGTTGCGCGTCATATCCTGGCATTTCGTTTCCTCCCCTTCGTTATGGCCGCAACCCAAGCAGCACCTGGTGGCTGCCGCGGCCCTTCGTCACGGAGCAGATGGCCCGAGCGCACATACGCCTCCGCGCGAAGTGGACCGCCGTTTGGGTTGCGGGCATTTACCATGCAATGCGTAAAACCAGAGAAAAAACCGTCATCGAAAATTAAATAGCGGCAGATTGGCCGTGCCGCGAATGAAGCTTGGTGCCCGGCGTGATGGCGTATGAGGAGTAGGCTGCATTGACTCGCCCCGCGACTGGACCTAAGATTTGGTGCGTCAAGTTTCGGGCGCGCGCGATTTGCGCGTCAGCGCCTCGCGTGGTCGGCGCGTGATTCATGTCCGTGGAGGAATTATCAATGGCAAAAAGTCGCGAAGTTGGATTCGGATCTGCGCGAAAATTGATTCGAGGCACGATTAGCTGCGGCTCTCTCGCGGCCATGTTGTTGGCGGCGGGGTGCGGAACTTCCGCGCCCAAGGATACCCGCGCCGCGGATGAGGCCACGCTTCGCAATTTGGACGCGCAGTGGGCGAAGTCCGCTGCCGCGAAAGACGTGGACGCGGCGGTGGGATATTACAGCGACGATGCGTCGCTGCTCGCGCCCAACGAGCCGATCGCGAGCGACAAGACCTCCATTCGCGCGGCCTGGAGCGCCATGCTCTCGCCGGACACCACCCTCAACTGGTCCGCCAGTAAAGTGGAAGTCGCGCAGTCCAGCGACCTGGCCTACATCATGGGCACCTACCAACTGACCACCACGGATCCGAAAGCCAAGCCCATGGCCGATCGCGGGAAATTTGTGGAAGTCTGGAAGAAGCAGGCCGACGGCAGCTGGAAGGCGGTCGCGGACATTTTTAATTCCGACCTCGCCGCTCAGGCACCAAAGCCCGCGCCCACTGCGGCGAAAAAAGCCGGCCGCCACCACGCAAAGCGCAAAGGCCGCGGCTCGCGCTCAACCTAGAAGTTAGGACGCACACAGGAAAAAAAGTTAGACGCGGAATCTAAACCCGCTTCTCCGCTATATTTTCCAGGCGTCTCGACTCAGCATCTTCATTCGTTCATCTTCACTTGATCATTTCACTTGTTCACGTGGAACGTGCTGTAAGCCGCCGCGGCCATCAATACCTGAGCTTCGGCCGGATCAACCGGCACGATTTTCGTTACTCCGCCGGACGGCCCGGCGACCGGCGTCACGGTCCGGAAATAATACGATTGCCCGGCTTCGGCCGTGAAGCTTCTGGCCACTGTGGAGGATTGCACTTGGCGCTGCAATTTCGATTGCATGTTGCTGCACAGGCGATGATCGCCGGGATCCACGGGAAAGAAAAAATAGGAGCGGTAGCCGTTCGCGCCGACCCAGGTGCCATCCACGCCGAATCTTTCAGGCGGCGTTCCGATGTGTATGGCCACATGATCATTCCACGCGTCGCCAATCACGTAGACCAGCGCCTTGCCGGCTTCCGGCTGCACCGTGGGATGCTGCTTCTTATCCGTTTTCACATCGAAGTGAACTCCATTCGGCCCGCACCCTGCGGCTTCCAGCGCGTTCTGCGCTGAATCCTGGGCTAAAAGTGGAGAAGCAAAGAGCAGCGTCAGCAGTGCGATCCGGAGCATGTGATGACCTCTCTCGCGTCGTGAATGGTTCTGTTCCGTACCTGTATTTGGGACGCGCCTGGCAGATCTAGGTTACGCCGCGCTGCGTGCTGATGCTGAAAGGCGCAACTCTGGAGATTCCATCGCAACGCAGATACAATTTCCATTGTGATTGTTATCGTAGTGCTGGTTGGCGCGCTGCTGATTTTTCGGGCGGCCGGCGCGTTGGGCGTCGCCGCATTTTCCACCTGGGTCGCTTCGGCGCGCTGGGCGCTGGCAGCGATGTTTTTATTCACTGGCGTCGCGCATTTTACCAAAGCCAAATACAGCATGGCGCGCATGGTGCCGAAACAATTTGGAAATGCCATGGCGCTGGTCTATTTCACCGGCGTGTGCGAAATTGCCGGAGCCATCGGGCTGTTGCTGCCGCAAATTCGAAACGCTGCCGGAATTTGCCTGATCGCATTGCTGGTCGCGATGTTCCCGGCCAACGCGAAGGCGGCGCGGGAAAAATTGCTGGTTGCGGGGCGCCCGGCCACGCCGCTCTGGCTGCGTCTGCCGCTGCAACTGGCTTTCATCGCGCTGGCCTGGTGGGTCAGCCGGCCATAACCCATCATCTAATAAGCGGTCGTCGGAATAATCGTGGAAACGCTGATTCCACGCACGAATCGAGCCTCTGGTGAGTTAGACTATTTCCACGGCCCAACCCGGCAAGCCATTTTCAAATCGCTAAAATGTTTTAGAAGTGAAAATCATAGAAGCCGGAAACGGCAGGAGAGACGAATGTACTCAGTGAAACTGGAATATCAAGACCGCAGCAAGGGACCCGAAGGACGCACGCTGCAAATTGACACCGGATCCATGGGCGCCGCCATCGGCAAAGCCACGCGCGAATTTCTCAAGTCGCTCGACCGCAAGCAGCGCTTCGATGCCAACAAGAACGGCCTGACCATTGTGTGCAGCAAAATCAGCGGTGAAGAAAAGGCGGAAGAAGCAGCAGCGGGAGCGTGAGCCATTTCGGCTCACGCTTCACCCCTCACGCCCTATTTCGTTCGGCCCTGACGCCAACTGAAAATTCCCTAGCTCAATGAACCTTCGCTTTTTGAATGTTCATTTTTGAATGTTTATGGTCAGCGGTACGGTGGCTGTCTGATTGTTCGGCCCCGTTCCGATCACGGTGATTACCGCGCCGGTGGTTCTCGTGTGCGGTGAGTTGCTGCAACCGCCAGCAAAGGTGGCGATCGTCACCAGCAGCAACATGGCGAACGCACCCTGCCACGCGCCGCGATGATTCGCTGATGGCCTGCATCGCCATAGACCCGCCAGCAGCAGCAATTCGCATCCGAATAGCGGAACGAACAGCGTTTTCATCGCCAGCGCTGCTGAATGCGCACCGCCGCCTGCGGTCCACTTCCCGATTCCCGCCGCTGATTTTCTTGCGCGACTGTTGCCCTCGGCTTCTTCGGTTATCGCCAGCATCGTGGTAGTCGGCGCGCCATTCGGCGTCACCGAAGCCGGTTGGAATCCGCAATCAATTCCCTCCGGCACATTCGAGCAGGAGAATTGCACTTGCTGGTTGAATCCATTCGTCGGAGTGACCGTGACCACCGCCATGCCGGCCTGCGACGGCGTTACCGTCACGCTCGAAGGCGATACCGACAGCGTGAAGTTCCCCG
>JGI12712J15308_10000181_pt1 | contig 18141 bp, 24 predicted proteins | sample JacPin_JW_Ref_O2_FD_15308 | JGI IMG/M metagenome (IMG submission 15308) | reverse complement strand
AATTCAACACCTGTTTATGAACCCATTCTCATCGCTTCCGGAAGGGCGTCATAATTCTCGCGGAAGATTCCCCGCCAAGCGGCCAGCACTACCGCCATTTATGAGTAGCCCTCGCCCTAACTCCCGATAAGTCGCGTTACCGGACATCTGAAACCCCACACTATTTCCACAGGTTTCATTATTGACTCGCTTCAAGGATCGCGCCTAAATAACACCCACATGACCGAACTAGCGAAGGAATTTTGTGGGAAATGCGACGCTGAGATAGACCGCGATCGAGTGGTCGATTTCACTTTGAAGAGTGGCACGCGTGTGAGCGAGTCGTGTTTTGTAAGGGAGACGCCCCGGCCGGAACCGATCCGAACTAATTTTGATCCTAGAAGCCTGAAACGGCGCACAGGTTAGTTGGCGAGCCGCTTGCTTTTGTACGTGAGCCTGGATCGCTTCCCGCGCAGAGTGTTGGTCGTAGGAGGTCATGAAATGGCGATCAGCACCATTGGCAAGTCACAACGCACGGCTGCAAGGATCGCGGGACTCGCTTTCCCGATCTCATTCGCTATTGTGGTTGCCGTCAATTTCGGCATCTTCGCCCGCCTTATCGTCGACGGCAATTCGGCTGAAAGCGCTCGGAATATCCTGGCGCACGAAAGACTATTCCGAATCGGCGTCGCGGGCGACATGGCTTACTGCGTTGGCACTGTCATACTGCTGACATCACTTTACATGATCCTCAAGCCTGTCAGCCAGAATCTTGCCTTGTTCGCGGCATTCGGCAGACTAGTACACGCCTTCACGTGGCTCCTAGCGACGCTCAATCTCTTTACCGCCCTGCGACTCTTGAGTGACGCCGATTACTCGCATGCGTTTGAACCAAATCAAGTGGCGATGTTGTCGCGTTTGTACCTCAGCGGTTACGACGCGTACTATGTCGGGTTGCTGTTTTGGGGATTGGGAACCACAGCGGGCAGCTACCTGTGGTTCAAGTCGAACTACATCCCCCGGGCACTGGCTGCCTTTGGTGTGATCTCCAGCGCGTGGTGCGTCGGCTGCACTTTCGTTTTTTACATCTTCCCAGACTTCGCCAAAGTAGTGAACCTGTGGTGGTTCGACTCGCCGATGGTAATCTTCGAACTGGCGTTGAGTTTTTGGCTTCTGTTTAAGGGATTAAGTCCGTCCGGCTTAGAGTCCGATAAAGTGAGCAGTTAACCAAAGGATTTCTCTAGCCAAAAACGACGAGTAGGCTAGTCAGCGAGCCGCCGCCCTTGTTCGTGAGCCCTGTTCGCTTCCCGTACAGAGTTACTTTACCGGCCGCAACTACCGCTATGTATTTTCGATCGTGAATAAACTGCATCACTTTTATCCCTTCTCGCGCCATCTTCGCCCAATTTGATTTCGTATCAGGATTTTGCTCAAGACCCGTAATCGACATCCCATCGAAGACAAAGTAGACCTGTCGAAACCTCTTCTTCTTGCTCCTGATGACCGGAAAGGTTTCCGACCCGAGTTTGACGACTTTCGAATCGTGAACGAGGACTTGCCTCCAAACATCAATCAGAACGTCTCAAAGCTCCGGCATATTTTCTCAATTGCCTTGTTGAGTTAGGCAGGGGCGCTAGCGCGGCAGGCTGGCTGTTAATTTCGTTCCTCGGACCGACGAATTGAGTTCGAGCTTGCCACGGAATGGCCGGAGTCGTTCTTGCATACTCTTTATTCCAACTCCATATTTTACTTTCCCCTCTGAGTCCATTGCCAAGCCCCGGCCCTGATCTGTGACTTCGAGGATAACGTCTTGATCGGCATAATAAAGTTTTACGCTGGCAGTGGCGCTGCCTGAATGGCGGTGCACATTCGCCAAGCCCTCCTGAATAATCCGGAAGATCACAATTTCACGGTTTCCCTCAAGGCGTCCGAGCCCTTTCGCGACATCGACTGTGATATGGATTCCGGCTCGCTTTCCGAATTCCGAAACAAATTCCTGCACCGCGGCACCTAGTCCGATTACATCCATCAGAGGTGGATGCAGTAGATAAGAAAGGCTGCGAAGTTCCGCCGAAGCAGACGAGACTAGCCCGACACATTCCTCGAAATGGGCAGCGTTCGCAGTCGATGCATTGGTCTTCATTTGCGCTAGGGTCATGCTGAGGGCGGCGAGAGTTTGGCCGGTGGTATCGTGAAGCTCACGAGCGATGCGGCGGCGCTCATCATCTTGGGCGGTCAGCAATTTGCCCGAGAGTTCTTGTAGCGCTTTTTCTCCCTGCGCACGCTCCCAAGTTTCGCCGAGAAGCGATTCGTTGAACAGCTGATAGTTGCGCGGTGCGGGTAGTCACCACATCGTCTGTACGGGATTGAAGGTCCATTTGGCTCTTCAAAAGAAGACGCAGCTCCAGTTGAGTCACCACGGTACGAGCCAGCGTCGCTAGCGCAGTCGACTGTTCCGCGGTCAAAGCGCGAGGCCGCGTGTCAGCGACGCAAAGTGTTCCAATACGGAAGCCTCTTGGGGTGACAAGCGGGACTCCAGCGTAGAACCTAATTTTTGGTTCCGATGTGACCAACGGATGGGACGAAAGCTCTTCGTCGGCTTGCGCGTCGGCAATCATACGTAAGTCTTCGCCGAGGATTGCGCTAGAGCAGAATCCATCGATTCTCGGAATTTCATCAACCGAGAGGCCGACTTTTGCCTTGAACCACATTCTGTCGGTGTCTACCAGTGAAACTAATGCAATCGGCGTGGCACAAATGAATGCAGCCAGTTTGGCCAGATCATCGAACGCCGATTCCGAAGGCGTGTCCAAAATGGAATAGCGATAGAGTTCGGAGAGCCGCTGCTGTTCATGGACGGACTGAAGAGAGCCCATTTTGGGGAATCCAGGAGGGGACGACTCAGTGTCTCTCTTGGCATCGTTCGTGACAAGCTAATAGTTTTGAAACTGGCATATACCCGTTGAAGGGTATCGCTGCCATCGGCCGAATCTGCTGTCCTCACCACAACGGGCCAGGGTCTTTACGCCCTCGCCCGGGGGAAGGGTGCCATGCCGAAGCGGATACTGGTGGCCGATGATGACGGGCTGATCCGAAGGATGCTATACAACTTGTTCGAAGATGAACCTGACTATGATTTGTGTGCGGAAGCGAGAAACGGCGAAGAGGCGGTCGCCCTGGCAAAACTGCATCAACCGGATCTAATCATTTTGGATTTCTCGATGCCTGTTATGAACGGAATAGAAGCCGCGCGCGAATTGAAGAAAATTATGCCGAATGTTCCGATCATTCTGTTTACGCTATTCCCGCCTTCAGCAACTGAGCTTGCGCTGGGCGAATTCTCAGTCGATAGGATTGTCCCTAAGAGCGAAGTTTCACATTTAATGACGCACATTCGACAGCTGACACCCCCATTTCCTTCTTTGGATACGATCTCGCAAGTTCCCGTGGTGGTGTAATTATGGCGAAGGGCGAGCCGCTCGTAAGAAGTGACAACCATTCGTTAGCTGTTGGACGCGAGGTTCTCGGTGGGTTCGCCGTTGTACTGTTTGACGACTGCGTAGCACTCGCACGCGAACTGCTCAAGTTTTTTGCGATTCACAATTTTTACGGCGCCGCGCGTATACCGGATTATTTTCTTTCTCTGCAAAACGCCGGAAGCAACCGTCACGCTTGACCGATCCGTGCCCAGCATCATCGCAAGGAAATCATGCGTAATCGGTACGATTTCTGAGTTAACTCTATCCTGAGCCATGAGCAACCAGCGGGCCAGGCGCTCCTCGATCTTGTGAATCCGATTGCATGCGGCAGTCTGGGATATCTGTATCGCCAATCCCGCAGCGTAACGGCTCAAAATTATTCGAAACAGCGGTGTCGATGGCAACAGCCTCCGCAACATGTCAACTCTCACACGAAAACCGTTGCCCGCAACTTGCACAACCTCGCGAAGCGGGCTCCTGCTTAGACCAAGGACCGCAGACATTCCGGAAGCTCCGTCGTTCCCAAGGAGTCCAGCTTCGACACTTTTTCCGTCTTTCATCTCGATTACGAGCGAAATCACCCCAGCATTCGGGAAATGTGCAAATTTCATCACGCGATGAGGCTCGTGAAGAGTTAAATGACGGTCGAGGTCTACAAATTGAAGATGCGGGCGAATCACCTGGAATTCTTCGTCAGGGAGCGCCAGAAGCGTTTTGTTACCGACAGGCTTTCCCTCGGAGTTGGTTCTTTCAACTGGCCGTAGCGGCTGGGATTTGGTTGGGGACATCATGATTTCATCGAAGTGTCTATAAGGTATGGGCGGTTTATACAAGCTTTATCTATCCGCACGATTGATCGGTTTGAAGCTTCCGTGAAGGCTTACTCACCGGACCCTCGCGGCTCAGCCTCGGATACGTTCAAACGCGCCACGATTGCGTTCGTGGGAGTGTGACGTGCGAAATGTTCGTTGGGTGAGAGGCCCGCTTCCTGCTTGAGCTTCGCGATCGCAGCTTCGAGTCCTGCGACGCAGCCCTTCCATAAAACAGAGCCATCGGGAAACTTTTCGAAAAGGTCGTATTCTCGGTTCACTCCACCCCCGGCCCGCGAGGGTAGTGTTTAGCAGAATTCAAGCCGCCCGTCCGTGGGGCGTCCCACACTCGTATGGAATCGAGCTACAGCGCGTCACAGCGGAAAGTACTCCGTTCAGGGGATTTGGATGTTCCAGCGCGCGAGTTACAACTGGTCTAATCGGTTGCGTAGGGTTGAGCAGGGAGCACATCCAAATGCCGGGGAAGAAAAACAAGACCTCCGGTTTGGCGAATCCTTTGGATCTCTCTTCGCTGGACGCTAAAGACGATGAGTTGATTCAAGTGGTCATCGAAACGCCTAAAGGGAGTCGCAACAAGTATGCGTTCGATCCAGAACAGAAGACCTTCCAACTGACCAAGGTCTTGCCTGCCGGTATGGCTTTTCCTTATGACTTTGGCTTTGTACCATCGACGAAGGCCGAAGACGGCGACCCAACTGACGTTCTTGTGCTGATGGATGAGCCTGCCTTTCCAGGCTGTCTTCTAACCTGTCGTGTTATCGGAATTATCGAGGGCGAGTAGGGCGAAAAGAAAAGCGATATTGAACAAAACGACCGAGTGATCGCGGTCGAGCAAGAAAATCACAGTTACGCTGACATTGAGAATGTAGATGATCTCGGCAAAGAGTTTGTAAAAGAACTTGAAGAATTCTTTGTGAACTATCACAAGCTCAACGGCAAGAAATACCGCATCCTCGACGTGCGAGGTCCGCGCGAAGCGCATCGGCGAATTAAAGATGGTATGAAAGCTGCCAAATGAAAATAAAGCACTGCTCATATTGAGTTCCCGCGCCTCGGATGTCTTCTCCGCCACTCCTCTTTACAAATCGCGTACTTCGTGGCGTTCTCCGCAATCGTCTTAGGATCTTCCCAGTGAGACGCTTCGGGCGAAACCGTCTTGCCCGTGGTGATTAACTCATCGTCCGTAAGACCTTGAAGCCGGCACTTGTCCGGTTTGGGCGTAAACCGGGCATGTGAATTGCCTCCCGTTAGCCCGCAATCCGTCTACTGAGTCGCCGTCAAGAAATCAGTTTTGTCAATCCGGGGCCAGCAGAAGGATCTTCCCAATGCCGCCCTTCTCCCCTAGCACATGTGCTTGTGCCGCATCACGCAAGGGCATCCGCCGACCAATCGGCAGAACGAACTTGCCATCGCGGACGTCGTCTGCAAACTCGCGCACTTTGGATGGATCGGGCCGCGCAGACACACGCGTGATCTTTATGGTCGGATTTTGAGCTGCCGCACTTTCCGGCAACACAGAGGTATAGCCAAAGCACCCGCCCAGCTTTACCTTCGCGATCAACTTCGCTGCAACCTCGCCGCCAACGGTGTCCGCAATCGCATCCACTAGGCTAAATCTCTCAATCGCCTTATCGTCATCAATCGCGAGCACGTCAGACACGCCGAGCGATCGGGCGTCATCTAGCTCTTTCGCGCGGACACCTGCAATCACCTGCGCGCCTATCTTCTTCGCCGAACGCACTGCTGCCCGCCCCACACTGCCGAGGGCTCCCATTATCAGAACAACCTGTCCCTTTTTCACGTTTGTCGCAAGGCGCACGAGCTGATCTCCCGTCAGGGAGATTAGTGGGATCGCGGCCGCGTCCGCCAGGTCCACGCCATCTGGCAGATGAGTAACGTCCGAATCGTCTACTGCCACAAACTCGGCATAGGTCGCGTGGGATAGTGCAAGAACGCGGTCGCCGGCCTTGAAGTGCCTGACATTTGGACCCACCGCCCGGACTACCCCGCTCACATCGCGGCCCAGAATTGCGGGAAACGACAACGGAACATCTTTCTGCCGCGCCCCTGACCGCACTTTCCAGTCGATTGGATTAACGCTCGCAGCGGCTGCTGCGATCAGTACGGTACCTCCGCTGACTTGCGGTTCTGGAACGTTGTCTTCAATTTTCAATTTCTCGGGACCGCCATACTCATGCAGCACTACTGCCCTCATCGGCTACCCCCACTCGGAGAGCTTCAGGCATATATCTGACGCGATCATACGCCGCCCCAGGCCCTCATCCAGAATCTATCGGCAACCGCCGCGATGGCATGCTCTGAAATTCAGCTTGCGCGCGTCCGGGTTGGACGCAGAACAACCCGGAACGGGGGACCATTCCGGGCTGCTCTGTAGCTACCTGGGCCTTGCTTTGACTCGCAATGTAACGGCACCGCCTCGAAGGCAATTGCACTCCAGACCTCTTCAGTTCGAAGCGTCGCCGGTTTTACTTCCCTGCGCCTGCGGAGTGAACTTTGGCTCGGTCGTTCGAAGCGGCAGTTGAGGAGGTCAAATCCTCGCCGGGGTCACTCAGATGTTTCAGGAAAGCATCCACCTCTTTCGTTGCTGCTTCTTTTGCCATGCCGTAGCGTTCCTGGACGCGTCCGATAAGCTGATCCCGCCTCCCGCCCACGACCAGAATGTCATCGTCCGTGAGCTTGCCCCACTTTTCGCGAACTTCGCCTTTTACCTGTTTCCATTTACCTTCTAATTGATCGGAATTCATAAACCTTGCCTCCGCTCGATTTCGTTCTAGCTACACGCCTACCCAGGGGCAAGGCTAAGTCCATAAACCCAGGGATTTGCGAAGTCCTATGAGCAGAGCGTCTTGGGTCAGTGCCCGTGAGAATCGTGCCTGCACGCCTGAGGGTTAGGAAGGTAATTTATCGTTAGTTGTGGCCGTTTCTTCCATGAAGGAGAGGGTCGACAAGATGCGCTGCTACGCTCTTTTAGCGAAGGTTGGCTCTAGCGATGACCTCATTGGAGACCGTGTCCAGGACAACAATTCTGTTCGACGTCCGGGCGGCGAAGTTTCTGAGCGTGCTACGCATGGTCTTGAGGCCACTGACAACGGTTAGCCAGTTTGCGCCATCACCAACTAGAATGGTCCCAGCGTTGGCCGCGTCTTGTACTTTTGGCCGCTTTCCCGATTCGCTTTGAAATTTCTCCTTTTCCAACATACATAGGCATCGATCCGTCGAAAAGGATGTACACGCCGAATCTGTGTTTGCTGCTTTTCAAAGCCTTCGCGATGTTCGTCTCGTTTCGAGCCCACATCGTTCCGTACCGCGTGACGATTTGCATTGCCTCTTTCTTTTTTCGATTCGGCATCGGCTAGTTGTACATTGCTCTTTCTTCAAGGGCAAACACTTTGGCACGCTATCACCCCGCGCCGCTACGTGTGGTCGCCTTGTCACGCTCGGCAACCGCCGCTCAATTAGAACTTCGGTACTATCGATTTCCACCAACCGGACGTGTACTGTATGGCGTAGTCGAACAAATCAGAAAGTCACCACGGCCAGACTTCTGGAAACGGGTGCTCCAAGGAGCATCCGTGCATTCACCACGCAAGACAACCGTCGCAGCAAGCCCTGATTTCAACTTCGAGAATTACGGCTCCCTCGGACTGTTGCGTCCGCTGACGGAATCGGCCAAGGTTTGGATCGATGAAAACGTGAGTCGGCAGGGCTTTCAGCCTTACTGGCCAACCGTGATTATCGAGTCGCGGTACATCAACACCGTTTTGGATGGAATCATCGGCAATGGGTTGGTGATCCGATGATTACCGAACCCAGTCGCACCAACGAAGCCCGAATTCGAGATAACGTGCACTTCGCGCGCTTCCTCCGTCAGAGATTGGAAAGTCGTCACGGGAAGGTGCCCCGCGCGAAACTCTCACTCTTTTAAGCGATGAAGAATTGATTGATGCGTGGCTCCGAAATGAACAGCAAGGAAAGGACCACGCCGTAAAACTTCTCGCCGACAAGGAGGCGAGCGAATGACCGCGAAGTTTATGACCAAAGAAATGCAAATGGCGTTAGCCCACCGGATCGCAGCGCACGACCCACCGGGTCAGGTGCGCCCAGTGGATAAAGAACTGCTCGCAAAGACCGCAACTAGGCTTCAGCGCAGTGAAGAAGTTTTCTTGGCACTACCCTGTGACCCGAGGCCAAACTAAAAATGGGAACGCTGTCAGAACTGGCGAACGCGATGGTCAAGTCATTTCACAAATTGGAACTAGCCGCGCGTCATGATTTTCGTAAAGAGGTTTACGAGAAGTTGACGGGCCTTCCGTACCGCGAGACAAATCCCGGCAGGAAAGAGTCTCAGATTCGAATGTGAAGCTGTCTCCCCATCCAGCGGGCAGATGGAATCTCTCGCTGCTTTCCCTCGCACGTACCGCGACTGGTGCGAGAGTCTCGGGGTTTTTCGACCAATACGCGGGTGGCTACTTACAAGTCGTTAAAAATCAAACTCGCGCGTGTAGCCAAGCCAAGCTGCCGGGCAAGTATCTTTGGGGCGTTTCAACTTCGACCTGAATCGCCAAGGGACCCCCTTTTTTTTCCTGACCGCGCAAAAACAATGAAGAATGATCGCTGCCGCCAATCGAATGGTTTTTGTTACCCGGTGATCGCTTTCCACTTGTGGGCGTTTGACGAAATCGAAATTCAGTACCGAAGTACTATTGACTCGATGCAACATTACTTTCTATAGTTGCATCAACGGAGAATCCCATGAGCCCCTCAGTCGAACGCAACGTGATCAGAATGCCGAAACAACGAGCGAAGCAAGTCCGCTCGCGCATCTCCTATCTGTCCAACGAGCAATTGCAGCGCGTTCTGGAGGCTGCGAGGGAATACGGTCCACGGGAGCACGCCATGTTCCTGTTTGCGGTGGCGCACGGTGCCAGAGCGCAGGAGATTGCCAATTTGCGGCTCTCCGACATCAACTTCAAAACGGAACAGATTCACATCGCGCGGCTCAAAGGCTCACTCGACTCGACGCAGAATCTGCTGAAGGTCAAGGGCAACAGCCTGTTCAACGAAGCGGCGGCACTCAAGGCATGGCTGGACGTTCGCCAGCCGGACGCCGACAGTTTCGTATTCAACTCTCAGAAGTCCACTCAACTTAACCGGGTGACGGTCTACAAACTGTTCAAGGCCATTGCCCGCAAGGCAGGCCTCGGCGAGACGCTACAGCACCCGCACGTCCTAAAGCACACGGCTGCGATGTTGATGGTCCACCAGGGTTGCAACGCGTTCATGATCCGGCAGCACCTCGGGCACCGTTCGTTCGACTCGACGCTGGCTTATGTCAATCCCAGCGACTCCGAAGCCTCAGCGGCATCGGCGAAGGCCTTCTCCCAAATCTTCTAACCCGGCTACAAAGTAACTGTATTGTTGCATTCTGGCGTTTTTGCCCAGTCTAAACGGGTGAGAACGCCAGACTTATTTTCAGCCTCGGATATGCATCAATACTTTTCGGGGTAATTTCGCCAACCCGGAACCGTCTGTCGTGTCCGGCATCGCCCTTCATACGCCGCCCGTCCCCTGCACCGCACGGTCAAGAGAAGCGGCCACGAATTGGCGTGTCCCGCGAGTCCACTCCAAACCGCAAATGGCGTAGTCAAGAGTCACCCACGATGTAACTGAAGATTAGGCCCGAATTAAGCGACCTCGAAATTGGATCGCAAGCACGTCGGGAATATTGAATCCACTCGCTTTGAGGTGCGAATGACGCAATTTTGTGATCGAAAAGAATTTTTTCCCGGGAAGCAAAATCAAAATTGAAAAACAGTAAAAAGTGCCTGATTGCCAGACCACATCTGAGTTTCCGGCTGACTTTCGTAACGCGGTTCGCCGTGCCTCGCACGCCCAGTCCCGAAAACGTCGGGCAGTGGGAGTTCGCTCGCCTTGCACAATCCGCTTCCCTAGCTCATTACGGCAGCCGTAGAGAGCAACTCGATCATCCGCGACTTTCGTAACCAATGCCGCCGCGAATCTGAAGTCCTCGATCCGACTCTATCCTGTGTGACTCGATCAGTCTCTCTTCCTATGGGACGGACATGATCCTCAACGAGCGTAGGGGTCGGCTTCGCTTTGAAACGAATGCTACCGGGTCACCGCGCCTGTCCCCTCCCCCTGTGCCCGGGAGGAGTTCGATACGCGCGAAGTGTCCGGGATTGAGTCCCTTCCTACTGGAGAAACCGCCCCATAGAGCGATTCCTATCTCGGGAGAGCCACCTTGCCGCCCGTCGGCTCTTACAATCTCACGCAGCCGCCCGCCTGCAGTCTGGGCGAGCCCTTTGCGCGGCATCTCTGGCCAGCACGTATACACGATTGGCTTCCCGCCACAGTAACGTCGTGGACACCGTCCGGAAATTGTCGGCACACGCGAGCACGTAGGCTCGGTGCCTGTCGTCCATCAATTGCTCAATTGTCTTTTGCATTTCCATCTCCCTGCATCGATGCCATCGCTTCTCGAATGCCAGCCTCGGCTGCCGCTCTGCACGCTCGTTTAAAATCATCGAGCCATGGCTCCCCGGCCAGTCTTCGCTTTGCATCTGCGCACTGGGCCCGCCACGCTGGCGAGTCGCGTTCTGGGTTGGGTATCGCTAGCAGAATCCGCACCTGTTTCTTCCGCAGACGGTACTCGCGCTGTCTCGCGGCGTTCGATTCATGTTTGCGTGGTCTGCCGATCATCTTGTATTACCTCGAATCGCTGCCAACCGCCTCCCGAATCACCCGGGAAAACTAAGCAAAAATAGAAGCGTGGGTCGTAGGGTCGTTCCCGTCCCCAAGCAAAACCAAGAGTGAATCGAGTCCAGGTGGTAATTTATGTCCGTTTCTATATTTCCAATCTTTTCTTCTTCTTCTTTATCTATTACTTAGCTTTTTTTTGGTTGTAAGGTACGACCCAACGACCCGGCTCTCATTTTCTGATCTGTTTTTCCTCGACGAACCCTCGAAAACGGACAATTTATACGACCCTACTTTCTGACGCTCTACACTGAGCACCTTGGGCGGCGACGTATGGCCCAAGCAGCCCCACGAAGCTAGACCAACTCGACGATTAATGGCGCAATCGGAGACTGAGCTATCCGCTCAGAAGAATCGTTCGTCGCGCTCTCGATTCGCAACGACGGTGACGCGCGGCCTCGGTTCTCCCATAGCAGGCGTCTCGCACCGACCACACGACCGCTTGCCGCCGTTCGTCAATGCGTAGCCCGCGACGACAACCTCGCGCCCATAGCGACAAACACAGTTCCACCGAGACTGCCGCCTTGTGCCGGATTTGGCCCGCCACAGTGACCAACAAGAACCCGAAACGCATTCCCGTCAAATCGACCAGCGTGCCCATTAGATTTTTACCGCCGGCGCTCTTTGTTCAAACGCGTTTTCGATTTTGATTCCGAAAACTTTTTCATACGCATCGAGAACGCGTTGCCATTTATCTTCGGCCTCACTCCGATCACAGCGGTAACAGATTTGATTTACCGAGAATCTCCGAGGGAAACATGTCTCGTTCAAGCGGGCAGAGCGAATAAGAGTTGCGGCACCGTGAAAGAAAAAATACTGCATTGTGGTCTTCACTACTTTATCGTCGGGAGAGAATTTACTGAGCATCGCGCAAAGAATCTCATTAGGAGGAAATTCTCGCAGCAACGCAGCGGCTGCCTTCGGATCGGTCACGAAGTCATACAGAAGGTTTGTGAAGGCCGAGAACAAATGCGCCGCGTCACTCAAATGTTTGCACTGATCAGGACTCAGCGCGTTTTTCTTGCCCGCCGGTTTGGGTGTTGGTGTTGATTCTGAAAGCCCCGTGGCATCTGAACGCTCCCTCGGGACGAGGGAGGGGGCAGGCGAAACCCCCTCAGGGGGAAGGGGGCTCTCTTTCTCTGGGTTTTGATTCTCCTGATTAGTAATCGACAAATGGTCGGCCTTCATTCCGACAAGCAGTCCGACATTGTCGGTCTCATCGGCCTTGTATTCCTTTGGTTCGCTTGGTGTTTCGTCTGCTTGCAGTCCGACATTGTCGCCGACAAGCAGCCCGACATTGGCTCCCCAGAGAGAGGCCTCATTCTCTTGCGGTGTCGCCACTAGTTGGAATCGATTAGGTGAGGGCACCCAAACGCTGTATGTGCGCCCCTTCTTGGACGACCGCTTTGGGTCAATCCTGTAGTAATCACGTCGAATGATATGACGGGCCAGTAAATCTGCGGCGGCACGTTCATATTTTTTGACGTTCGCCTTCGTGGCATCCAACCAACGGAATCGGCAAACTTGGGCCGCGCTGTAACTGCGAACCACATTCGCAGGTCTTTCTGCCCTGTGATAGCAGTAAGTGAAAATATCGAACTGTTCGGCGGTGATGTCGCCGTTATCCAGTGCCTTGTAGACAGCATCTGGGATCACAGTGAAGCATGCTCGGTCGGTCATGGCTTCACCGCGTGCGCGGCGCTGCGCTGAAGGACAACCGTTCGGGCGATTATCTTGATGTCCTGTGCTTGTGGTCGGCCCTCAACGTCGAACGGAGTGAATTCAACGCGATAACCGGGCACGAGAAAGCGGCGATGGTTCTTTTCGGAAGTGATAAATGCGGGGCAACAAAAAAAATCAGGCAGCGACGGATCGTCCGGCGCGATAAATCCATACGATTCGAGACGGTTGTATTTTACGCATGTTCCAAACATGGCATTCTCCGTGCATTTTCACGCATCGTCATTTCCCGCGACATCAACGTACGGCTTGCGGGTAGCCTTTGCTTCTAATCTCGTCCGTCCGGCGTGATCCGCCGGATCAACAGTTATCGAGAACTCGGCGATGGGTCGGACGCCCTGGCGGATTATTCTTGAAGACAATCGGTTCAAGTGGAGCCGACTGAATGCCAAGAAACGAATCCAGCACTTGGCGAATTAAATGCGCTGAAGAGACTTGTCGTTTTCTGGCGAGCGTTTTGAACGCTTCTCGCTCGGCCACCGTTAGAAATACATTGGTCCTAATCAACCGCGATCCTCGATTCGACATTGCAACTCCTCTTAAAAAGGCGATATGCATCTCTATTATAGAAAGATTAGTCATCTTTCTTTTTAGGAGCGCCCCAACAGCGAAGAGTTTTTGGAGGTCAACAGAGAAATATTTGGCGATCACTATCAGGAGCATGCGCAAGAAAGTGACTAACCTTTCTATAGTAGAGGCGCATGTGTGTGAGTATTTCAACCACATTCGGGCTGGAAGCGTTGCCCGTAAACCGTCCGGGTGATAGTGTCCCGGAAGCGACACTAGGCAAGCGAAGAGGAACTTGCATGTCTCGACGCGGCCAAGTGGGAAACATCGTAATAAGCGGTAGGTGGTACGTCGTTCGTTTTTGGAGGTATCCAGCAGGACAGTCGAGGGTTCACGCGAGTGAGAAAATCTGCCCCGTCAATCCTGCTGCCCCCGGCTACTTACCCAAAGGCGAGCGAAGACGCCGAGCAACCGAAATTGTAGAAGCGAGTGGGGTAAACGATGCGCAGGTTTTCGTTGAATCCACTAACCTCGTTACGTTCGGCGAGCAGGCGCGTTGGTTCATGAATCACTCAAAGACTCGAAAGCGCAATCCAGTGAAAGCCGCGACGATTCAGGCTTGGCAGAACACCCTGAACAAGTGGCTCATTCCTAGCCTCGGCGAGATGCCACTCGCCAGCGTGTCCAACGGCACGGTAAAACCTTTCGTGCAAAAAATGAGCGACGCGAAGCTATCGGCCAAAAGCATTTTGAATTATTTCGGATTGGTGAAGTTGATTGTCGCCTCTGCTGTAGACAAGGAAGGCGAGGAGATGTTTCCCCGAAAGTGGAATCACGATTTCCTCGACCTGCCTATGGTGAGTCGCCAGCATCAACCGTCTTTCGATCCTGAAACGATGAACTGGATCGTGAAACAGGCTGGCGGGCAAGATAGGGTTCTTTACGCTTTGCTTGCTGGAACTGGTTTGCGCGTCGGCGAAGCACTCGGGCTAGAAATAAAACACCTGTCCAAAGATCGTCGCGCGGTCACGGTTGAACAATCCTGTTGGGAGGGTCAGCTGCAAACTCCCAAAACCCGAAACGCATATCGACAAGTTGATCTCACTCCCAAATTGGCGGGCCTTCTAGAATCCTTCGTCAATGGCCGCCAAGCGGGATTGCTATTTGCCAATCGAGCAGGAAAACCGTTGTCTCAAACGAATGTGGCCCGACGATCCTTACATCCAATTCTCGCAGAACTCGGAAAGCCGAAAGCGGGATTTCACGCGATGCGGAGGTTCCGTGCTACCTGGTTGAGAAAACAACGGGCTCCTGAAGACCTAATTAAGTTTTGGCTCGGTCACGCAAAACAGTCGGTCACCGACGAATACTCTCAGTTGCACCGAGACGTGGAGTTTCGTCGAGAGGTAGCGGTAAAAGTCGGACTCGGTTTCGAGATTCCGACGGACGGAGTTGGCTCGATGATACCTACGGTACCTAGAATTTTAGGCGAACAGACCGCAAGTATCGCGGCTTAACTTGTAGACATTGCGGGATAAAGAGTGGTGCGCCCGGCAAGAGTCGAACTTGCGACCTTTTGGTTCGTAGCCAAACGCTCTATCCAGCTGAGCTACGGGCGCCCCGAAATGCAAATGCGGTCCGAATAGATTACGACACACACGGGTAGAGTTCAACTCTCTACGCGAGCACCAGTTCAGTCGCGCACTTCACTTCGGCGCGTTGCCCTACTAGCACCAAGCATCCTCTTCGGGCGCCGAATTGGGCCGCCACCGGACTCAAGACTCTTTTATCGTGTTTGTCCTGCATCCCTCGACGCCCGCTCAGGTGAAAACCCAGTCTTCATCTGCCCGTCACGCCACGTTAACAATCACCCGTTAGCTTCACGGCTTACATTTCCAAAACACAGCCCAACTATCGTTTCACCACTCCACCAAGGGAAGAGGTGCCGGATGGCGACGCAGCTCGACGCTATAGACAGACACGAAGAAGTCGAACTGAAACGCGAGCACGTTCTCGACAAGCACGGTAAGGCGACGGGACCGGCCAAGATTGGCATAGGTATCTTTGGCATCGCGCTGGTCGTTGGCCTGATTTATGCCGCCACTCACCTGCTCGCGGATCTCTCCACGGTGCGCAACACCGGGGCTTTGACCTTCTGGCTGCTGGGCATCGCGCTGGCAACCGCTCTCGCCTTTGAATTCGTCAACGGCTTCCACGACACCGCCAACGCGGTCGCGACGGTCATCTATACTCACACTCTTGAGCCGCACGTCGCGGTGGTCTGGTCCGGCATGTGGAACTTCCTCGGCGTGCTGGCTTCCAGCGGGGCGGTAGCCTTCGGCATCGTTTCGCTGCTTCCCGTGGAATTGATCCTGCAAGTCGGCGGCAAAGCCGGTTTCGCCATGGTGTTCGCCTTGCTTGTCGCGGCCATCATCTGGAACCTCGGCACCTGGTGGTTTGGACTTCCCGCTTCCAGCTCCCACACTTTGATCGGCTCCATCATCGGAGTTGGAATTGCCAATCAGCTCATGTCGGTCAAGACTGGAACCAGCGGCGTCGATTGGGGCCAGGCCACGAACATCGGAAAATCCTTGCTGCTGTCTCCGCTCGTTGGCTTCGTCTGCGCCGGGGCTCTGCTTCTCATTTGCAAGAAGCTCATCCCGAATAAAGAACTCTACAAGGCGCCAGTCGGTGACACGCCTCCCCCGTTCTGGATTCGCTGCCTGCTGCTGCTCACCTGCACCGGCGTCAGCTTCTTTCACGGCTCGAACGATGGTCAAAAAGGCATGGGCTTGATCATGCTTATCCTGATCGGAACCGTGCCCACCGCCTACGCCGTCAACCACGCGGTAAATGCGACGCAGACCGAAGACTTCGTCGCCGTTTCGACCCAGACGGCAGGCGTTCTCGACCATTATGTTTCACCTTCGGCAGTTATCTCCGACCCGCGCGAAGAAGTTACGGATTACATTCGGACCAAGCAATTCACGCCGAACACCATGCTGGCACTGCGCGAACTCATCAACGGAATCGGCACTGAAATGGCGCAATATCACGAACTCAAGGCTGTCCCACAGGATAAGGTTCGTAACTTCCGCAACGACATGTACGTGGTCAGCGAAGCACTGCGGCTGATGAAGAAGAACAACACGCCGCAGTTCTCGGCGGCCGACAGCAGCATTATCGCCAACTACAAAAAACATATAGACAACGCCACCAAGTTCATCCCCACTTGGGTAAAAGTCGCCGTCGCCCTGGCCCTGGGCATGGGCACTATGATCGGCTGGAAGCGCATCGTCGTTACCGTCGGTGAAAAAATCGGAAAAGATCACCTGACCTACGCGCAAGGCGCCGCCGCCGAAATTACGGCCATGGCCACCATCGGCGCGGCCGATTGGTTCGGCTTACCGGTCAGTACTACACACGTTTTGTCGTCAGGCGTCGCCGGCACTATGGCGGCGAATCACTCCGGGCTCCAAATGTCCACCGTTCGCAATCTCGCGCTCGCCTGGGTGCTGACGCTCCCGGCCTCAATCACGCTGGCGGCCTGCTTGTTCTGGGCCTTCAGTCACATTGGTTAGCGCGACATGCGAACCTGAATTCTCGGCCGGCCTTCGCGTCCTTCACGGAGCCGGCCAGCGACTATCGAGCCTTAATTCAAATGCAAAAGTTTGTCCTGGCAATCTGTCTCCTTTTTTTCGGCGCTCCGGCCTATCGCAATCTGCAAGCCCAAGAATCGCCTCGAGAAGTGTGTCCGCGCCCAGCCATCGGTAGCGTTGTTCCGGAACCCGAAGACTTGCGAAGCAAGGATGGCGTGCTCGCCGTGGACCTGACCGAATACAACGAAAAACAAAAAGATGGCTCAGTTCGCTACTGCTACATTTACGGAAACGGTGTCGAGTCTCCCAACTTGCGGGTGAAACGGGGCGATCTGGTCATTTTGAAATTGAGAAATAATCTGAGCGATGCTGACGCGTCCGCTGGGGCAGCATCGCCGAGCCATAACCATTCAAAGAGCGATGTTGCGTCACAATCCGATCCGTGCGCCGGCGGCGTGATGACGGCTACTTCGGCGAATCTCCATTTCCATGGCCTAACGATTCCGCCCCTTTGCCACCAAGACGATGTGCTCAATACGACCGTGCAACCGGCCGACTCCCCGTTCGAATATCGTTTTCGAATCCCGGAAAACGAACCTCCGGGATTGTATTGGTATCACCCTCATATACATGGTTTCAGCAAGACGCAAGTTCTGGGCGGAGCTTCCGGAGCCTTGATTGTTGAAGGAGTCGAACGAGCAAATAGTGACCTGGCAGGATTGCCTGAACGGGTGTTAGTCATCCGCGATCAGGATTTGCTGAATCCGAATTCACCACCGTCGAAATCGGAGCCCGTTGTTCCCAAAATGATGATCGACCGCGACGGAGATTCCGCGAACAACGGCACGGGTTTCGGAAAGCCGGCCAAAGATCTTTCCATCAACTATGTTCCGGTACCGTATCCCGATTACCCGCCCGCGGTAATTAAAATGAAACCGGGCGAGCACGAATTGTGGCGGGTGTTGAATGCGTCCGCGATCACTTACCTGAATTTGGCCGTGCTTTTCAACCGCGCACCGCAAAAATTGAAGATTGTGGGTCTGGACGGGGTTCCGGTGAACACCAGTGGAGTTTCAAAGGACATACTCGCTAGTCAGACGCATATCGGCCTTCCTCCCGGCGGACGCGTGGAATTCGTGGTGGATGGCCCGCCCGCCGGCGTCACGGGGCTGTTCGTTACGCGCACGGTAGATACTGGCTCGGGCGGCG
>JGI12712J15308_10000180_pt1 | contig 18141 bp, 17 predicted proteins | sample JacPin_JW_Ref_O2_FD_15308 | JGI IMG/M metagenome (IMG submission 15308) | reverse complement strand
AAGGCCATCGACGAGCTGAACTGGGTGGTCGAGCGCGGTGCGCGCGCCATCCTCATCCGGCCCGCGCCGGTACCCGGGCTGCACGGCCCGCGGTCATTCGCCCTCCCCGAATTCGACCCGTTCTGGAAACGGGTCGTCGAAACCGGCGTGCTGGTCATCATGCACGCCTCCGACAGCGGGTATTCCCGGTACGCCAACGACTGGGAGGGTGGCGGCGAGTTCCGGCCATTCCAGTCGACGCCGTTCCGCTCCTACTACACCCTGGCCCGCAACCCGGCCGAGGACGCGGTCGCGGCGCTGGCCTGCCACGGACTGCTGACGCGGTTTCCCGAGCTTCGGATCGGCATGGTGGAGAACGGGACTACCTGGCTACCCCGACTGCTGGAGAACCTCCGGGACACCTGCAAGAAGATGCCGCAGCTCTACAGCGAGGACCCCGTGGAGGCCATCCATCGCTGCGTCTACTTCAATCCCTTCTGGGAGGAGAACGTGGCCGAACTCGCGAAGCTGGTGCCGATCGATCACCTGTTCTTCGGCTCGGACTACCCGCATCCCGAGGGCCTGGCCGATCCGCTCAGCTACCCCGAACGACACCCGGAGTTGAGCGACGCCGAGATCGCCATGGTGATGGGCGGCACCCTGTCGAACATGATGCGGGTAGACGCCTGACATGTCGACTGACCACGGTGCGGGATCGGTCACCAAACAGCGCGAGGATGGCTCCCCCATGGAGTTCGACCCGTACTCCGACAGCTTCTTCGACGACCCCTATGAGACCTACCGTTGGATGCGCGACGAGGCGCCGGTGTACTACAGCGAGCGGTGGGATTTCTATGCCCTGACCCGGAATGAGGATGTCGTTGCCGCCCACCGCGACTGGGAGACGTTCAGCAGCGCCTACGGCGTCACCCTGGACGCACTGTCGATGCGCCACAGGTTCGACGAACTCAAGATGTTGATCCTCATGGATCCCCCCGAACACGAACTGCTCCGCAAGCTGGTCCGCCAGGTCTTCACCAAGGCGGCGATCGCCAACCTGGAGCCGCTGGTGACCGACGTCGTCACCTCCTACGTCGACGCCCTCAGTGGCAGAGACGATTTCGACATCGTGGCCGACTTCGCGGCGCTGTTCCCGGTCGAAATCATCTCGTCAATGCTCGGCGTCCCCCCGGGAGAGCGCCAGCAGATCCGGCATTGGACCGACGGGTTCCTGCACCGCGAGCCGAACAACCCCTTCGCCACCGAAAGTGGCGTCGCCGACTCGATGGCGATGAACGCTTACTTCCTGGCCCTGTCCAAGGAGAAGCGCCGCCAGCCCGACGACCTGATCATCAGCAGGCTGGTGGACGCGACCTACGAGGACGAGACCGGGGTGACGCACCGGCTCACCGACGAGGACATCGCCACGTTCGCGGTGCTGATCGCGGCGGCGGGCAGCGAAACGGTCACCAAGCTAATTGGCAACGGCACCATGGCTTTTCACCACAATCCCGATCAGTGGGAGTTGGTGCTCGCCGACCCCGGTCTAGTCCCCGGCGCGATCGAGGAGATGCTGCGACTCAACCCGCCCTCGCAGTATCAGGGCCGGTTCGCCACCCGAGACGTCGTGCTTGATGGGGGCACCATCCCGGCGGGATCTCCGACGCTGCTGGTTACCGGGGCTGCGACCCGCGACCCCCGGGCCTACGACCACCCCGACGCGTTCGACATCAGACGGGGCGGCTCTACCACGCTGGCTTTTGGGTACGGCGCGCACAGCTGCCTGGGCTCTTGGTTGGCGCGACTCGAGTCTCGAGTTGCGTTGCACGCGATACGCGAGCATTGGCCGCGGTTCGCGGTAAACACCGACGGTTTGCGGCGGGTGACGATGTCCAACGTGGCCGGCTACTCGCACATCCCGGTGCACGTCGGCTGATGGCCGCGGCGCAGACCGCGTCGGACGATTCGGCACCCCCCGGGCTGCCGGGCAGTGTCCCCGAGCTGCTGTCACGGCGGCGCGCCGAGCCTGACGGCGAGTTCCTGATCACCGACGAGGAGCGGCTGAGTTTCGCTGAGGCCGACGCGCAGTCCAGGACACTCGCCGATGCGCTGTTGGCATCGGGCGTGGGCAAGGGAACCCGGGTCGGCATCCTTTTTCCCAACTGCGCCCAGTGGTTAGTCGCGTGGTTGGCCGCGGCACGCATCGGCGCGCTCACTGTCCCGCTGTCGACCTTCGCGCCGGGTGCCGAACTCGCTCGGCTGCTGCGTCACACCGACACCCAGGTGCTCCTGATGGGCCGCTCGATCGCAGGCCGCGATCTCGTGGCGCGGGTCGCCGACGCGTTGCCTGGCCTGGCCGACGGCAACGCGGCGATTGCCCTCGCGGCTGTCCCGTACCTACGCCGGGTGCATGTCTGGCCCGACAGTGACCGGGCGTGGACGACGACGTGGCCCGGGACTGCGGGTCCGGTCGCGGCGCTGACAGATTCCGCCGAACAGGAGGTCGGGCCTGCCGACGATCTCGTGCTGGTAACGACGTCCGGAACCACGGCGCTACCGAAATCCGTCGCACACACCCATGGCAGCCTGGTGCGTCACGCGGCCATCCTGGCCCGCCATCGTGGCGTCACCTCGACTGACCGCATCTATTCGCCGATGCCGTTCTTCTGGGTGGGCGGCCTGACGATGGTTGTGCTGCAAGCACTCTCGACCGGCGCGGCCATCCTCGCGCAAGACGTATTCGAGCCGGGCAGCACGCTGGCGCTGTTGGAGCGGGAACGTGCGACGTTCATCTCGTGCTGGGCGCAGGCGAGCCAGGCCATGGCCGACCATCCCGACTTCGCCAAACGTGACCTGTCCAGCGTCCGGGGCGGCACCATGCTGCAGGCGCTGCCTCCCGAACGTCGACCCAGCGAACCCGAGCTGACCCCCAACTTGCTCGGCATGACCGAGACCGGCGGGCCGCACACCATGGTCGAGGTTCCCGACACCCCACTGCCACCACAACGGCGCGGCTCCTGGGGGATTCCGCTGCCCGGGCTCGTGCAGCACCGGATCGTGGATACCGCGGGGCTGGAGGCACCGCCGGGGCAGGAGGGCCAGATCCAGGTGCGCGGCCAGATCCTGATGAGCGGGATCTACAAGCGAGAACGCCACGAGATCTTCATCGACGACGGTTGGTACGACACCGGGGACCGGGGATGGTTCGACGAGGCCGGGCATCTGCACTTCACCGGTCGCGCCAGCACCCTGATCAAAACCGCGGGGTCCAATGTGTCACCGGCCGAGGTCGAATCGGTTCTGGACGCCATGCCCGGNGTGCTGCACAGCTTCGTCGTCGCCCTGCCCCACCCCGTTCGCGGCGAGGTCGTCGGAGCCGCCGTCGTGCCCGCGCACGGCGCCCAGTTGTCCACCGACGCCGTCGCCGCGCACGCCCGCGCCAACCTCTCGGGGTTCAAGGTGCCGACAGTCATCACGATCCTCGCCGAGAGCGAGGTACCGATGCTGCCCACCGGCAAACTCGACCGCCAGGGGCTGGTCCGGCTGTTGACGACGGACTGACTACTGGCAGGTGGTGGCAACTGTGCGCAGAGTAATCCAATTCTCCACCGGCAACGTGGGGCGTCATTCGCTGCGAGCAATTATCGGTAGACCAGATCTGGAACTGGTCGGGGTACATGCCGCTAGTTCGGAGAAGATCGGGCGGGATGCAGCTGAGCTCTGCGGGCTGGATCAACCGACGGGCATCATCGCCACCGACCATGTCGACGCCCTGGTAGACCTCGGCGCCGACTGCGTGGTCTATACATCTCAAGGCGAGACTCGGCCGATGGAGGCGATCGACCAGATGGCCAAGTTTCTGGCGGCGGGCACCAACGTCGTTGGAACCTCGATGGTCTGGCTGGTCGCTCCTCACCATGCCGAAGACTGGCTGCGGGTGCCGTTGGAGCGCGCCTGTGAGGCCGGCAACACCTCCCTCTACGTCAACGGAATCGACCCGGGCTTCTCTGGCGACACATTGGTGCATTCTGCAGTCAGCCTGAGCACCCGCGTCTCGTCGATCACCGTGCAGGAGATTTTCGACTACGGAAACTATGACGACGCCGAGTTCACCGGGGCCGGAATGGGTTTCGGGATGACCCCGGATGACGACACACCGATGCTATTGCTGCCCGGGGTTGTTGTGTCGATGTGGGGCGGTCAGGTGCGCCGTGTGGCGGACCATCTCGACATCAAACTCGACGAAGTGCGCGAGCGCGCCGAGCGCTGGTTCACGCCGGAGCGTATTGACTGCACGATGATGACGGCGGAGCCGGGACAGATGGCCGCGGTTCGGTTTGCCGCCGAGGGCGTCCGTGACGCCAAACCGGTTATCACCATCGAGCACGTTTCTAGGCTGACCTCCGCCGCAGCGCCCGACTGGGAATTCCCACCTGACGGTCACACCGGCGTCCACCGTGTCGTCGTGGAGGGCGAACCACGAGTGGAGATAAACACGCACGTCTCCCATCCGGTTTTGGATTCCAGTGACGCTGGATGCATCTCGACGGCGGGCCGGGTGATCAATGCGATCGACTGGGTGTGCCGCGCACCCAAAGGATTGATCGCTGCCGAGGATATCCCGCTGTCCGTGACCATGCGCGGCCTGATGTGGAACCAGCGTTAGACGGACTGGCTTCGGCGTGACTAGGAGAACCATGGATTTCGCAGCCTTTCGTCTCAGTGATGACGAGCGAAGGCAACTTCTTGCAGTACAGACCGAATGCACCGTCGGGTGGCTCAACAGCGACGGTTGGCCGGTGTCGGCATTCCTAACGTACTTGTTTGAGCGCGATGCGTTCTGGGTGACGTCCTTCCGCGACCGTCCCCGGGTCGACTGTCTAATCGCTGACCCCCGAAGCACGGTCGCGGTTTCCAGCGCAGGTAAAGAACTCGCCCCCGGCCGGATGATCAGCGCCCGCACATTGGCAGTCGTGCACGATGACACGTCCACAGCTGAATGGTTCTACCCGCAGTTCTGCACAATGGCCGGCCTGGACGCCGCGGTGTTGGCCCGGCAGGACCGCGTCGTCATCGAGCTTCGTCCGCAAGCGTGGAACAGCTTTGACGGCAAGCGAATGCTCCGCCGATAGTCAGCTCCAAGGAGCACTCGTAGACCATGAGCGACGAATCGATCGACAGCCAGCGTGGGATGGCTGAAACCAATCCTCAAGCCAAATCGGCGCCCTGCGGGCAGATCTCGTCCATCTTCCGTTCTCAGCTCAGTACATCTTATACCGATGTAATAAACACTAGATTTAAGCCTGACTCCGCTCCAAGTCGTGAGCCAAAATTCGGTGACAGTGCGGCTTTGACGCACGCCGAAATGCCGCGCCGAACACCGATCCGAATCATGAGGCGTGTTGCAATAACTGTTGCAGTACAACAGTAAATGTCGACCTGCCGAGACCGCGGCGGAGCTCGCGGGCACCGCCGACGCGTCAAAGCGACCGACCACATTTGCGCCGCCAGCTGGGCGCCCGGGCGTGACGCAAGGACCCTTGTTAGAAGGCGTCCGTCGTCCCATCTATATCGGTACCCGATGGAAATGTGGTACACATGGGTATGGAACAGTCAACCCGGGTTGCCAGCCGAGAGGACATCGCCGAGGGGCTAGAGCAGGCGGCGATCCTCGTGGTGCGGCACCTGCCCGATCGCGCAGCACTGAACCTGACCGCCTCCATGGTGCTGGACACGCTCAATCGGGAAGGACCGGTCCGGGTAACGACGCTGGCCGCGGCGGCGGGCATCGGCCAGCCGTCGATGACCGAACTGGTTCAGCGGTTGGAACGACAGCGCCTGGTCACCCGGGTCGATGACCCCGAAGACGGGCGGGCCGCTCTGGTAACCATCACCGACGCCGGGCGGGCGCCGCTGGACGATCAGCGGCGCGGCCGCCGCGACCAGCTGGCCGAACTGCTGACCGCCCTGCCGGCAGAAGACGAGGCGACGCTGGCCCTGGCCATGCACGTGGCTCTGCCAATCATCCGCCAACTCATCCACAACGCTCACGGGTCCCGCACCCAAGGAGTGGCCGATCGCCGCACCGCGTCACTATCCATGAAGTCGCGCGTCGGCTCCGCGGTACCGCCGAACGCACGGGAGCCAGCATGACTGGGACCAAGCCGATCACCACGCCCTTCAAATGGGAAACCACCGCCGCCGAGGTTGTCGCCGGGATCGATCTGGCCGGCAGCCGGGTCATCGTGACCGGTGGGGCATCCGGTATCGGCGCCGAGACCGCGCGTGCGCTCGCCACCACCGGCGCGGAGGTGACCCTCGCGGTCCGCGACACCGACGCAGGAAAGCGCGTTGCCTCGGAGATCGAGGCCACCACCGGAAATACCCACATCCTGGTCGCGCCCGTTGACCTCGCCGACCCGGCATCGGTCGCGTCGTTCGTCGCTACGTGGGACGGACCGCTGAACGTCCTGGTCAACAACGCCGGAGTCATGGCATGCCCGCAGACCCGCACACCGCGGGGCTGGGAGCTTCAGTTCGCCACCAATCATCTCGGCCACTTCGCGCTGGCCGTCGGGCTGCACCGCGCGCTCGCAGCCGCCATGGGGGCCCGCATCGTCTCGGTCAGCTCCCGAGCCCACCTGCGCTCGCCGGTGGCCTTCGACGACATCCATTTCCTGAACCGCGCCTACGAGCCGTGGGACGCCTACGCACAATCGAAGACCGCCAACGTCCTTTTCGCGGTGGAGGCGACCAAACGCTGGAGAGGAGACGGCATCACCGTCAACGCCCTGCAGCCCGGGACCGTCCGGTCCAACCTGCAGCGCTACATCACCGACGAGGACCTGGAGCGCACCCGCGGACACATCGAAGACGACAATGGGAGCTTCCACTGGAAGACCCCGGAGCAGGGAGCCGCAACCTCGGTGCTGCTCGCGACCTCACCGCTGCTGCAGGGAATCGGCGGCCGCTACTTCGAAGACTGCAACCAAGCAGGACCAAGCCAACCCGGCACCGGTCGTGGCGTCGCCCCCTACGCGCTCGACCCTGACGCGGCGACGCGGCTCTGGGAGATCTCCCTCCAGACGCTGGCATCCTGACGACAACCCGCAGTACTGCGTCTTATACCCGGACGTGACCGCCGCGCGGACCATGGACGACGCAGGGTTGAGGGGCACGTGCGCACAAATGTGACGCATCTGCAATTGCGTTGCCTAGTGAGGCCCAGCGACGCGCGAGAGAAGAACGCGCCTCGCCCACAGAAACACGATCCAAGGCACAACAAGCCAAAGAATATTCCCATAGATGAATTTCACCACCAAGTTGGCCGCGCCATTTACGTGCGGCATGCCCTCATAAACCTCCGAGAGGATATAGATGACCGTTACATAGAATTCGCACGCCATCAATGCGATGACAGCCACCAGGTGACTATCGGTGAACCGTCCTGCCTTCTTGTGTAAATAGGCGAGAACAGCTGCAATCACACCCATGAACGATGCCCCGGTCTCAAACGCAAGCAGATTGCCATCGGGGTGGATGTAGCGGGTGTCCCCACCATCGGCATAAATCCACCAAAGATAGCTCCACAGCTGCCCTTCACCTTGGTTACCCATCAAGTAGCTGTGAAACAGAACCCAGGGCAATTCCCAGGTCAGATGCGCCACGCCGAGGACCACCAACCACGAAACAGCCATTCTTTCCATGCGCTGCCCATGATCAAGATTCTCTTGTCCTTTGAGATTGAACCACGGCAATAGAAGGAAAATTACGATGGAGGTTGTCGAGATGGTTACGAACACGTTGGACGAGATGAGTTTATCAACCCCATAAAACGCCGTGGCGGACCAGCATCCTACCAGCGATAATACGACCAACACGATAAGGCCAGAAACAACGCTTCGGTACCTGACCGAGGACGGACTCCGGACGGTCTCATTGTCAATTCTTGTCACTATTTTCTCCGTTCCCTTGGTTATCGGCGTGGCGCGCGGTTGGCGCATGTTCTACGGCATTCGGCTGGTATCCCTACGCACCGGAGTGTCCGGCTGCCTTCATCTGTTCCAAGTTGGCCATCACGACCGTCTGCCCGTCGGTCGCGGCCAGCGCCCTGGTGTGTCCGAGATGATGCATGTCGAAACAGGAGGCGATCGCGGTCGAGAAGCCCATGGTGTCCAGGGTGTGGTTGACGGCCCGCTTGGCCAGGCGCAGCGCCCAGGGGTCGGTCTGGGCCACGCGGTGAGCGAGAGTCATGGTGGCCGACTGCAAGTCCTGCAAGGGCACCACGTGATTGACCATCCCGGTGCGCAGCGCCTCCTCGGCGGTCACCGATCCGGCGGTGAACAGCATCTCCTTGGCTTTGCGGGGCCCGAGTTCCCAAGTGTGGGCGTGGTATTCGATGCCCATGATGCCCATCAGACCCACCGGGTCGGAGAACTGCGCGTTGTCCGCGGCGACGATGAGATCGCACGGCCAGCACAGCATCAGCCCGGCCGCGATGCACTTGCCCTGCACCGCGGCGATGGACGGCTTGGGGATGTCGCGCCAGCGCTTCGCATACTCCAGGTAGCCGCGGGTCTCCCAGTCGTAGTAGGTGTCCGCGAGTAGCTTGCCGTCGGTGCGCTGCGGGCGCAGGTTGCGCCCGTCGGCCGACGGATCGATGCCCGACATGTCGTGTCCGGCGGAGAAGTGCTTACCGGTGGTCTGAAAAACGATGACCCGGACATCGGGAGCTTCGTCGGCGCGCCGCCAAGCGTCATCGAGATCCTTGAGGACGCCTGGTGTTTGGGCGTTGGCGGCCTCGGGGCGGTCCAACGTGATGACCGCGACCCGGTCGTCGACGTCGTAGCGGACGAAGTGTTGGGCTGTCATGGTTGCATTCCTTTCGGGGGGGTCCTCACGACGCTTTCCTGCGCGAAGGACGCGACATGTATTCCGGACTGGGTGTAAACGTCGCCGGTGCCGAAGCCGCGGCCACCGACCAATCGCACGCCGTGGATCTGCACCCGCAGCCACTGCGCGACGTCGAACGGCTGGTGAAACCACACCGAATGGGTCACGACACCGGTTTGGACGGTGACATGGGCATCGCGCTGGCTTACCCCAGGCACCGCTTTGAGCAGGGTGCCGATCAGCGGCCAGTCCGAGATGTAGGCAATGACCGGTTGGGCAAGCGCGGTATCGGTGAAGTCCGGGCAGCGCATCCAAAACGCCAGGTCCGCGGCCGCGGCATCCTCGACATCCAGACCCTCGCCGATCAAACGGGCTTCGCCCGGAATCACAGCGAAGTCAATGGGTTTGGCCGCCATCGGATCACCGGCCGCGGCGGCGCTGTACTGATAGTCGTATCCGTCGTCGGCACGGTCGACGAGGATCGACGCGGTCGCGACCACCCGGCGGGCGGACTCCTGGCCCTGCCACGCCACCGCACGCCGATGCCCCAGCGAGCGACCGTCGTGGGTTTGCTCCAGGTCCAAGTACAACGGCTCAGCGGCGCGTCCGGCGCGGGGAAACGCAATCTGCAGTGATTTCACGGCTTTGGCCGAGCCCGGCGGTGCGGCGGCAACGATGAGCTGAGCCATGATTTGTCCGCCGAAGATCCGTTCTACGCTCGGGTCCGGGACGGGCAGCACGGTGCGGCCCTCGGTGTCGTCGCCCAGGGTGAGCATGGCGCGAAATTGATCGAGTTTCATCCCAGCCTTTCCACTGTGTTCGCTGTTGCGACCAGCTCGAACTTCTTGACCTTGCCCGATGGTGTCATCGGCAAAGCGTCCACGAAATGCCATGCGACGGGCGTCTTTTGGCGGGCCAGTCCGGTGGCGAGCAGGTGACGGGACAGGTCTTCGGCTGACACCTGGCCCGGCTGCTCGAACACGACGAACGCCACGGGCACCTCGCCGAACCGTGCGTCGGGTCCGGGCACTACGGCTGCGTGGCGCACCGCGGGATGTTTGACGAGCAGGTCTTCGATGTCGCGGGCGGAGAACTTCTCGCCGCCACGGTTGATCACGTCCTTGACGCGCCCGGTGATGGTGACGAAGCCGGCGGCATCGACCACACCGACGTCCCCGGTGGAGAACCAGCCCGCGTCGTCGAGGGCCGCCCGGTTGGCGTCAGGATCGAGGTAGCCGAGCATCTGCTCGGGCCCGCGCACCAGCAGTTCGCCTGCGCAGCCCGCGGCCAGTGGCTCGCCATCCGTCCCGACGACCCGGACCTGCACCCCCGGGGCGATCGCGCCGTCGGTCTCCGCGCGCAGGTCGAACGGATAAGCGCGGTTCATCACCGTCACGGTCGGAAGCTCGGTCATCCCGTACACCCGCGCAGCCGGAATTCCCTGCTCTTCACTGCGTTCCATCACCACGCGCGGCACCGCCGCCCCACCGCAGGCGAACATCCGCAGCGGTAGATGCACGCGAGCGGAGCGGGCAGCGTCGGTCAATTCCTGCAGGAACACCGTCGCCCCGGCCGAATAGGTCACCCGGTGACGCATGATGTCGGCCACCGCGACGTCGGCTTCCCACCGGTCGGCCAGCACCGCAGAGGCGCCGACCAACAACGGGATCGTCATCGCGTTGAGGACGCCGGTGATGTGCTGCAGCGGGGCGGCCATGTAGGCGACGTCCTCCCAAGACAGGCCCCACGCGTCGGCGAGCTGGCGGGTTTCAGCCAGCAGGGTGCGCGACGAATGCACCGCGGCCTTGGCACCCGACGTGGTCCCGGAAGTGAAGAGGACCAGGCAGGGTTCATCGGGCCCGACGGCGGCGGACTCTTGGCGTCGGCCGTGCGAGACGACCACGTCGAACGGCGACCAGCCCGGCCGGGTTCCGCGCAGCACGACGCGGGCGACGTCGCCGAGGCCGGCCCCGCCGAGCAGGTCGTCGAACGCTTCGGCGTGGGCGAAGCCGCGAAACGTCTCGGCGGTCACCACCGCGGCCGGCCGTACCTGCTCGATGACCTGACGCAGTTCGTGTTCCCGGTAGAACGGGGCGATGGGGCAGCTCACCGCGCCGGCATGCCAGATCGCCAGGCCCAGCACGTGGGCTTCCCACCAGTTCGGCGTCTGCCAGCACACCACGTTGCCGGGCCCGACGCCCGCTCCGGCTAGCCACGCGGCAGCGCGTTCGACCACCTCGAGCAGCTCTTGGTAGGTCAGCTGGTGGCCACCTTCGATGATCGCTGGCCGCGAACCCCACTGCCGTGCGGCACGGACGACCGACGCAGACATCGTCAGGTCACTGACGTAACCAAAGCGCCGATATTCCGCGAGGCGATCCGGGGCCACCGGAGGCGCCACGACATCGGTCGCGGTGAGTCGAGATCGGTCCATCCTCATCCGCCCATGCTCATTCCGCCGTCGACAGTCAGGACCGCTCCAGTGACGTAGGAGGCGAGGTCGTCGAGCAGGAACATGACGGCGTGCGCCAGCTCCTCGGGACGGCCCCAGCGCCCGACCGGGATCATCGACGTCACCGCTTCCCGGTCGGTGTACACCAGCTCGGCTGACAGATCGGTGTCGAAGCTGCCCGGGATCACGCAGTTCACCGTGATGCCCTTGCGCGCGACGGCACGAGCGCAGGATCTGGTCAGGCCGACGATGCCGCCCTTGGCGGCGCCGTAGGCGACCTGCACGGGACTGCCCAGCAGCGCCGTGACTGAGCCGATGTTGACCACTCGCCCGAAACGCTGCTGAGTCATGTGCGCCAGGGCGGCCTGGCTGAGGAAGAACGCCGACGACAGGTTCACCGCGACCTGGCGGTGCCAGTCCTCGGGGCTGACGTCGCTGAGGCGCTGCTCGTTGACCATGCCGGCGTTGTTGACCAGATAATCCAGCCGCCCATGCTGCTCGAGAACCTCGGCAACCAGCCGCTGGCAGGAAGTCGGCTCCCCGACATCGGCCTGATGCAGGGTCACGGTGGCCCCGCAGCGCGAAGCCTGGTCGTGCACCGCATGCGCAGCGACGTCGTCGCGGGCGTACGCCGCGGCCACCGCGACGCCGGCGTGCGTCAACCGCTCGGTAATGGCACGACCTATCCCCCGGGTTCCGCCCGTGACTAGTGCGACACGGCCCATTACGGGGTCCTCACGTTCTTGGCCGCCACTCGCGCGCTCAGCCGCTCCAGCAGCACGCGATGCTCGTCGCTGTCAAAGCACTCGCTTTCCGCGTGGGCACACTGCGGCAGTAACGCGGCGACCCGGTCGATGTGGAAATTCAGCAGCTGGCGCGTCTGCCGGACGGCCTGCGGCGGGAGCGCGCTGAGGCGTTTGGCGAGCTGCAGCGCCTCCTCCACCACGTCGGGGGCGGGAACCGCGCGGTTCACCAGCCCTAGGCGATGGGCTTCGACGCCGCTGACCCGGTCGCCCAGGAGTAGATGTTCCTTGGCGGCAGACAGGCTGGTCAGCAACGGCCAAAGCAGCAGCCCGCCGGCGCCGTCGAGTAGCCCCAGCGAGACCCGCGGGTCACTGAGGAAGGTGTCTTCGGCCATCACGACCAGGTCGCACAACAGCGCCACCGTGACGCCGGCACCGACCGCCGCGCCATTGACGGCGGCGACGGTCGGAAACGGCAGGCGCGTCATCACCCAGAACAGCTCTTGGTGGGCGGCCAGCACGGTGTCGCGCAGAGAGCGGTCATCGCGCATCGCGCGGATGGTCTCGAAGTCCCCGCCGGCGCTGAACGCGCCGCCCTGACCGGTGAGCACCATTGCGTGCACGTCAGAGTCGTTGCGCAGCAACAGGACCGCCCCGAGCAGTGCATCGGTGATCTCGGCGTCCATGGCGTTGGCCTTCTCGGGCCGAGCCAACGTCACGCGCGCCACCGACCCGAGACGGTCGACTACGACGGCCGGATGCGGATCCGTGCAGGACGGATCGCCGCCGCTCACAGATCTACCAGCCGGGGGATCGTCCCGGCCGAGATCAAGCGGGCACCGATCACCGTGGGCAGTTCGCTGGCCGAACCCAGCACCGAATCCAGCACCAGCGCGCGGGCCAAGAAGCGGTGGAAGGGATGTTCGGCGGTGAAGCCGATGCCGGCCAGCACTTGTTGGCATTGCGTGGCGGCGATTCGGGCCGCGCGCCCCGCCAATGATTTCGCCAGCAGACCCGCCAAAACGGCATCGTCCGCATCCCAGGCCGACGCGAGGGCCGCGGCGGCGCCCTCGCGAGCGACGTGCGCGTCAGCCAGGCGGGTGCGAACCGCTTGAAAGGAGCCGATGGGCCGCCCGAACTGCACTCGGCTGCGGGCATGGTCGACGGCAAGGTCGATCATCTGCCCGACTGCTCCGATGATCTGGTATCCCAGTGCCAGCCGGCCTGCCGTCGCCACCGCATCCCAGGCCGCAACGGCCTGCTTGCCCGCCACGATCACGTCGGCCCTCACGTTGACGCCGGTGACTTCGGTCATCGCCAATCCCGGATCAAGACCTTCGATCCGCCGCGTCGAGACGCCCGAGATCTCTTGCAGGCCAACCCAGGCCAGCTCTCCGCGGATCGTGACCGGCGCCAAATATGTCGGGGCCGCCTGTGCCCCGATGACCAGGCCGCGCACCGTCAGCAGCTCGCCGTAAGTCGCGCCGACCAGCTCGGCGCCGATGCCGGGCAGGACGACGTTGCATGCTGTCGTCGCCGGCGGCAGGTATTCGGCCAGCGGTCGCAGCAGGACATCCTGCAGCGACGTCGACATCGATCCGGTGCGACCGAGCGCGGTGAATAGCGCCGACACCGCATCCTGGGGCGCCTCGGCGAGCAGGTCGGCGAACCCGAACGTATCGAGTGCCTGCGCGAGCTCGGTCCCGTCGAGTTCCTCCGCCAGTCCGCGGATGGTCGTCGCCATCAGCGTCCGCTCGGCCGCGTCGATGGTGTGAGCCTCGNTCACGCGCTTCTCGGCAATCCGAGCAGCCGCGTNGCCACGATGTCTTTCTGAATTTCACTGGTGCCCCCGTAGATGGTGGCNGCGCGCGAGTACGCCCACTCGCGGCGCCACGCCCGGCTGCGCGCGGTGTCATCGGTTTCCATGTCGCCGCGCAGTAGCTCGCGCGCCGNGTCGAACACGGCCTGATCGGCGGCAGCGATCATGATCTTGTCCACCGANGCTTCGGGGCCGGGCAGATCACCCGCAGCGATGCGGTCCTGCGTGCTCTTCGAGGTGGCACGAAAGGCCCACAACAACTGATAGGCCTCGCCGAGCGTCGACGCGGACGCCCCGTCGCGGTTGGCGTCAAGGAGCAGACCGAGATGGTGAGCGAGCCAGGCGCCGCGCTGCCAGAAGATCGGGCCGCGTTCACAGGACAAGATGAACTGTGCGACTCGCCAGCCGGCGTTGAGCTCACCAAGCAGACGCTGTGCGGGGACCTCAACGTCGACGAACGACGTCGAGCAGAATTCGTCGACACCGGCCATCGTCTCCAGTGGGCTTGCCGTCACGCCCGGTGTGTCCATATCCACGAGAAAAGCGCTGATTCCCCGCGATCCGGCACTCCCGGTCCTGGCTAACACGATGCACCGGTTGGCGTGGTGAGCCCAGCTGGTCCACAATTTCTCGCCGTTGATCACCCAGCCGTCGCTGCCCGGGCGCGCGGTCGTCCGCATCGATCCCAGGTCGCTACCCGCATCGGGCTCAGAAAACCCCTGACACCAGAATTCCTCGCCGCGCAATAGCNGCGGGAAGATCTCCTCGACCAGTTCGGNTCGGCCGAACTCGGCCACCGCCGGCCCGAGCACTTCGTGCATCGACCANGACGTGGTGTGCACCAGTGCTCGGCTGGTGAGCTCCTCGCCGAGGACNGCGCGCAGGATCGGCGAGCCGCCCAGGCCACCGATCCGGGTCGGCCATCCCCAGCGCATCCAGCCGGCGTCGAACAGCAGCCGCTGCACTCGACGTTGGTGGTTCAGCTGGGCGTCAACACTTTGGTCCTCGATCGCGGGGACCAGCGGCTCTCCTACCTCGTCGATCCAGGCCCGCACCCCGGCGCGAAATTCGCGCACCTCCACTACAGCTCTCCGTTCTCAGGACTCGATGAACCCAGAGTCGACATAGGCCTGACGGATCGGCTGCTTCAGGTCGTCGGGGAACGCAGTTTGCGGCGGCCGGGCCGGGTGGTCGCCGATGGGGAGCCCGAGCAACGAGGCGCCGAATTTGAATCCGGCTCCCCAGTGCGTGAACATTCCGGGGCGGGCGGGATGGGACTGATAGCGGCGGCTCGCCTCGCGCATGGCGGTCAAACCGGTGTCGGCCGCGAAGGCGTCGGCGCGCTCGAAATCGCCTTGCACCAGCAGTGCTCGCCATTGGCTGAACAGCTGCGCGCCTGGCTTCTCGTAGAGGTAGAGCGCCGAACCCAGCGCTCCTGGGTGGGGTATCCCCAACCGGATCCCGGCCTCATCGGCCGCTTCCCACAGCACCATGTCCGGGGCCAGCTTGTGAATCGCGAGGCTGTGCTCCGCGTCGAGCAGCCCGTTCTTCAGCCCGCACAACGCGGGGACCTCGCGGTAGAGCTCGACGCATTCCTCGGGGGTTAGTACCAGCCCTGTCGAGTGGGAGTTGAAGAATCCCAGCGGCATGTCGGTGCGATCGGCAACGTAGCGCAGGTATTCCAGCACACCGGGCTTGCCGGAGCACTCGAAGTAGGGCGTCAGGATGTAGCAGATGTCGGCGCCCAGCTCTTGGGCGTTCAGCGTGAGCTCGACGGCCTGCTTCGCGGTGTCGGTGCTCGACATCACCTGCACCAGCGCGCCGGGTTTAATTCGTCGGGCCTCCTCGATCGCGACCCGGACTACTTCTTTGAGTTCGTCGGTGGTCAGTGACCAGAATTCGGCGATGCCGCCGGTCAGCCAAATACCGTCCTGATCCAGCTCGACCAGGCAGTGCCGCACCAACGCGCGCAGTGCCTCGTAGTCGATTTCGTCGCCGTCGAGACCGCAGAACGGGGTGTAGAGCGAACTGCAGTTGCCCCACAGGTGTTCTGACGCCCAGTCCTTCGCTTCTTTGCCGGTGACAGCTGTGACCACAACCGACTCCTTCTGCACTGTTGGCCGGACGCGAGTTTCTCGGGCCAGGTGATGACTATCACGTACGCGTCATGGTAGAACGATATGTGCGTTAAGTGCAAGGAACAAGTGCACTGGAAACGCACCATGATCCGCGTATTTTGATAGGGCCGAACCTGGCAAACATGAGGAGCGTGATGGCGCAGAGCATGGAGGGCCGAGTCGCCGTGGTAGCCGGCGCATCGAGGGGCGTCGGCCGGGCCACCGCGATTCGCCTCGGGCAGGACGGCGCGACGGTAGTGCTGCTGGCCCGGCGCAAACTGCTGCTCGACGAGGTCGTGGAGATCATCGGGCCCAGCGCCGTCCCGATCGTCACCGATGTCACCAGCAGCCACGATGTGCACGCCGCCTTCGATCAGATCGCGGCGCAGTTCGGCCGCATCGACGTCCTGATCAACTCCGCAGGTGCCAGCCGGATTCGGCTGATCGAAGAAGCCAGCGACGAAGACATCGCCATCACGGTCAACACCAACCTGATAGCTCCCATCTACACCACGCGCGCAGCCATTCCGCTGCTGCGCGCGGCCGGCGGCGGCGACATCATGAACATCTCCTCGGAGATCACCCTCGACGACATGCCGATGATGACCCTCTACGCCGCCACCAAGCGTGGCCTCAACGGTTTCACCGGAGCAATGAGCAAGGAGCTGCGACGCGACGGCATCCGGGTAACCCTGGTCATTCTCGGCGCGGTCGGAGATACCGGAATCGACGAGAACTTCGGCCCGGGCGACCTCGAAAAGGCCTGGCCGCTGTGGGAAGCCGACGGCTACCTCACTCGAATGAGTGGCACCCACCTCCTCACCTCGGCGACCGTCGCCGAGGTGCTGCACGACGTCATCACCCGGCCACGCGAAGTGATGATGGACGTGGTCCACGTCCGGCCAGCGAGCAGCTGACCCGTCGCCGGCGCCAACTGGCTCGCTCCGAGCCGAAAATGAAACCGTAAGGGAGACGTAGTGATTCGACCGATGGACGGCGTCCGGGTGCTGGAGGTCGCGCAGTTCACCTTCGTTCCGGCCGCGGGTGCGGTCTTGGCCGACTGGGGCGCCGACGTCATCAAGGTCGAACATGCCGAAAAGGGTGACGCCCAGCGCGGCCTGAGTGACCTGATGGGCATGCCGGTCGGCAGCGGGTCTTTCGCACCCTTGATGGAACACCCCAACCGGGGCAAACGCAGCATCGGCCTGGCGCTGGAGCAGCCCGGGGCGTTGCAGGTTCTGCACGAACTGATTCGCACCAGCGACGTGTTCCTGACCAACTTCTTGCCCGCCGCACGCCGTCGGCTGGGCATCGAACTCGACGACGTCCGCAAGATCAATCCGGACATCATCTACGTTCGCGGATCCGGCTTCGGCGCCACCGGCCCCGACACCGAGAAAGGCGGCTATGACAGCACCGCCTTCTGGGCTCGGGCCGGCAGTGCGTTGGGGACCACCCCGGTGGACTACGACGGCCTATGTGTGATGCCCGCCGGCGCCTACGGCGATTCGCTGGGCGGGATGACCATCGCGGGCGGTATCGCCGGCGCTCTGTTCGCCCGGGAGCGCACCGGTGAGACTTCGGTCATCGATGTGTCCTTGCTCGGGGTGGGTGCTTGGGCCAATGCGCTCTCGGTGGGTTTCGCACTTCTGCAGGGCGGCCCACCGGAGCGCCGCGCACCCGGCAACTCTGCGCGGACGAATCCGCTGGTGGGCAACTACCGAACCGCCGACGATCGTTGGCTCGTCCTGGCGATGCTTCAACCGGGACGCTATTGGCCCGAGTTCTGTCGGCACATCGACCGCGAGGACCTCATCAGCGACGAACGATTCGCCACTGCCGAGGCGCTGATGGGCAATGCGGCGGCGGCGGCCGAGATCGTGCAGGAGGTACTCGCCGCGCGGCCCCTCGCCGAATGGGTCACCCGGTTCGCCGGCATGGAAGGCCAGTGGGCAATCGCGCAAGATCCGTGGGAAGTGGGCCAGGACCCAGCGTTGCGGGCCAACGGCCTGATCGCCGAGGTGCTCGACTGCGAGGGCAATGCCCGGGAGCTGGTCGCCAACCCGGTCCAGTTCGACGAGAAGCCGGTACAGCTCACGCGGGCCCCACAATTCGCCGAACACACCGACGACATCCTGC
>JGI12712J15308_10000173_pt1 | contig 18443 bp, 15 predicted proteins | sample JacPin_JW_Ref_O2_FD_15308 | JGI IMG/M metagenome (IMG submission 15308) | reverse complement strand
GTCGCGGCGGCCGGTAACGAGGGCGAAGACGAATGCGCCCAGAATCCCGGCTTCGATCCGCTGGACGCCGGCGACCCGCGCGACTGGCATCAGGTCAAGACCGTGTCGTCGCCGTCGTGGTTCTCCGACTACGTGCTGTCCGTCGGCGCCGTCGACAACACCGGCGCCCCGGTCAACAAGAGCCTGTCCGGGCCGTGGGTTGCCGCCGCAGCGCCTGGCGTGGGCATCATGGGCCTGTCCCCGCAGACCGGGGGACCGGTGAACGCCTACCCGCCGATCCGGGCGGGTGAAAAGAACATGCCGTTCTGGGGCACCAGCTTTTCGGCGGCCTATGTCAGCGGCGTGGCGGCGCTGGTGCGGGCCAAGTATCCGGCGCTGACCGCGCACCAGATCATCAACCGCATCCTGCAGACGGCGCACAACCCGCCGCGCGGCGTGGACAACCAAGTCGGCTACGGAGTGGTGGATCCGGTCGCGGCGTTGACCTTCAACGTGCCGCCCGGGGACCGCCTCGCGGTCGGCGCCCAGAGCCGGGTGATCGTGCCCGCCGCACCACCGCCGCCACCGGATCACCGCGCCCGCAACGCGGCACTGGTGTTCGCCGGTCTGGTGATGGCTGCGGTACTGATCGCGTCACTGGTGGCGCGGGGTCGGCGAGAGCGATGACGGCCTTGACCCGGCTGGCGATCATCGTCGGCGTTCTCACCACCGGCCTCATCGGCTGGGCAGTCGGCGGATACCCCGGCGCCGCAGTGGGTTTGGTGATCGGGGTGGCGGCCGGCGTGATCCGGTGGTGGCGTCAGCCGGCGTGGTCGTGGTGGACGCTGTGGCGGCAGCGAGGCCGGGCGATCACGTTGAGCGAACCGATCACGGTCGCCAACGACCGTGCCGGTGGTGGTGTCCGCTATCAGGACGGCGTTGCGGTGGTGGCCGTGCAGCTGCTCGGCAAGGCGCATCGGCCGACGCTGTTCACCGGTTCGACGGCGACCTACACCGACAACACCGTCGACATCGCCGAACTGCTGCCACTGCTGCATCAGAGCCTCGGGTTGTCGATCGATTCGCTCAGCGTGGTCAGTGTCGGCGCCCGGCGGCGCAGCACCGGCGACTACCCGCGGGTCTACGACACGCTGATCGGCACCCCGCCGTATGCCGGGCAGCGAGAGACCTGGCTGATCGTGCGGATCGTGTCGATCCCCAATGCCGGTGCGCTGCAATGGCGTACCTCGGTCGGCACCGCGACGTTGGCCGCGGCCCAGCGGATCACCGCCGCACTGCGCCAGCACGGTATTCGCGCGAAGGTCGCGACGGCCATCGACATCGTCGAGTTGGAGCGCCGACTGGGGTCCACGGCGTTGAACGCGCATCACCAGCGCTGGCGTACCGCGCGCGGTGAAGGCGGCTGGCTGACGTCGTACTGGTACCGGCCCAACGACATCACCGCGGAGAATCTGGAGCACGCCTGGGCGCTGCGGGCCGACGGAGTCGTCCAGAACATCACGGTATTCGGCGACGGCAGTATGACGGCGACGGTGACCGTGCGCACCGCGCAGCCGCCGACGGCGCCGCCGAGCGTCATGCTCAAGACGTTGCCGGGCGAGCAGGCCCGCGCCATCGCGGCCAACCTCTGCGGGCCGATGCCGGCATTGCACGGACTGCGTCGCGGTGTGCTGGCGGCACCACTGGTCATCCCGATCGGGCCGTCGGGTGTGCTGCTGGGCAAGGTCGACGCCGGTAACCGGTTGATGCTGCCGCTCGACGACCCGGGTGAATTCAGCCGCGTGCACATCGCGGCGCAGGACGTGTTGGCCAAGCGAATCGTGGTGCGGCTGGCCGGCGCCGGCGAGCGGATCACCGTGCATACCCGTGACCATCAGCGCTGGGACAGCGTGCGGATGCCCGACATCGCGGTGGGCAGCCAAGTCAGGCCGATGGCCGGCACGACCGTCAGCGTGGTCGACGGGACGATCACTCCGGCGCCGCGGCCGAACACCCTGATCTCCATCGGCGAGCCGGGAACGCCCTATCGGGGATCGGCCGATGTGCTCATCACCCAGATCGGCCCGGCGACCGTCGATGTGACGGCGGCCGGACAACTGCATACGGTGGAGATCGAGTTGTTCCGCGCCGAGAATCGTTACATCTCGTCGGAGCCGACGAACCTGAGGACGTCCGAGCTCGAATCAGTGGAATAGGAAATGACCAGCAGCAATACCACGGCCGCCGCCCGCAAGCGGTTCGATCAGGCCATGGCGTCGTTCGACACCGACCAGCCCGGCGCCTTCGGGCGGTTTCGTGAGGCCACCGAGATCGACCCGTCGATGGCCGACGCCTGGCTGGGCCGGATCGCCGCCGGTGACGAGGAGCTCTCGTCGCTGCAGCAGCTGTACGCCTACGGCGCGCGGCTGCACCGCGAGACCAACCGGCTCGGTGTCCGGCTGTCGGCGTCGATCAAAGCCGGGCCGTATCTGGCCATCTCGGTGACCGAGTCATCGCATGCGGGGCTGGCACTGGCGAGCGCCCTCATCGACGACGGTCAGTTCGAGAAAGCCGAAGCGCTGCTCAAGGATTCGGCGCTGCTGGACACCTGGGAGAACCACCAGTGGCAGCAGTATGTGCGGGCCTACCTGATGTTCGCCACGCAGCGCTGGCCGGACGCGATCTCGGTGGCGGCAACAGTTCTGCCGCCGCAGGCCATCATCATGTCGGCGGTCACCGCGGCCACCAACGCGCTGGCCGCGCACGCCGCGGCCCATCTCGGGCAGGCGCGTGTCGCGCTGGACTGGGCGGATCGGGTTGATCTGCGCGCCGGAGGTTCGGTGGAGGCCCGGCGCCATCAGCTGACCGACACTGCGGTGACGGCGATCGACCCGAACGAATTCCCCTTGATTGCCGCAGATCTCGCCTATGTACGCGGGATGGCACATCGCCAGCTCGACGAAGAGGACAAGGCACAGATCTGGCTGTCGAAGGCAACCATCAACGGTGCGCTGATCGAATCGGCCAAGGAGGCGCTGGCCGATCAGCAACTGCATCTGGTGGTCACCGACGAGGAAACCATCAACACCCGCAGCAACAGGTGGGACGTCACCACCGAGCGGTCCGCGTCGGACCGTCGTGAAGAAGAGAACGAGGGGCGACGCGAAGAGCTGCTGACCGAAGGCCGGGCCCTGCTCAACCACCAGGTCGGGCTCAGTGAGGTCAAACGCGCGGTCGCCGAGATAGAGGATCAGATCGAAGTCCGGGCGCTGCGGATGGCCGCCGGATTACCGGTGACGAACCAGACAAACCATATGTTGCTGGTGGGCCCGCCCGGTACCGGTAAGACCACCACGGCCGAGGCGCTGGGCAAGATCTACGCCGGACTGGGCATCGTGCGCCATCCGGAGATCATCGAAGTCAAACGAGCTGACTTCTGCGGCGAGCACATCGGTGCCTCGGGCCCGAAAACGAATGAGCTGATTGCCCGTTCGCTGGGCCGCATCCTGTTTATGGACGAGTTCTACTCGTTGGTGGAGCGTCATCACGACGGGCGGCCGGACATGATCGGCATGGAGGCGGTCAACCAGCTGCTGGTGGCACTGGAGGTGCACCGGTTCGACTTCTGTTTCATCGGGGCCGGATACGAGAAGGAAGTCGACGAGTTCCTCACCGTCAACCCGGGTTTGGCGGGCCGGTTCAACCGCAAGTTACGGTTCGCCTCCTACGCTCCCGATGAGCTGGTCGAGATTGCGATCCGCTACGGCGAACCGCGGGCGACCGTGATCGAACCGGCCGCGCGCGAAGCGCTCAACATGGCCTGCAAGACGTTGCGGGCCTACCTGGCGCCGGACGGCACGCACGGGATCGACGTCATGCAGAACGGACGTTTCGCCCGCAACATCGTCGAGCGCGCCGAACGGTTACGGGACTCCCGGGTGGCCGCCCAGAACCGCACCGAGAGGGGCTCAGTGACGGTCGAAGACCTGGAAACCCTGCGCACCCAAGACATCGTCGCCGCGGTCACCGACGCATGTGCGGAAAAGCATGTCCCGATTCAGCCCTGAGCGGCTTCGCTAGCCGTTCGGCCTCAGCTTCGTGGCCATCACCTGAGCCTGTCCCTGCCAGTACTGGGGATAAAGGCGGCATTCCCAGTTAGTCCGTTGTGCCCCGAGAGTGGATGACAGACAAACATTTGTAAGAGAGGAATGCTCATGTCCGTTATTCACTTTCACGCGGTAACCACATCGACCCCCGAGCAATTCATCGCCGGGCTCACCGACTTCGGCCCGGGCCGGTCGAAGATCTTCAAGAACAGCGCCGATTCGTATCTGTTTGTGCACAGCAAGGGTCCCCATCAGGCCGACGTCACGGAGGGTTCGGGCGGCGTCTGGGAAAGACTGGTCTACAACTGGTCCGATGCCAGCCGCCCCAGGCTCAAGACGATCGACTCCAACATGTTTGGCGGCGCGTCGGGCTACACCTACACCCTGACACGCAGGCCCGGCGGAACGACCTTCGTAGACGTCGTCATCGTTCGCGAGGGTAAGAACCTCAAGGGGTGGGTGCTTTCGGGCGTGCTGGGAACCATCGGTAAGCGCTCCCTGCGCAAGGCGTTCGCGCACAGCGTCAAGGCTATCGAGAGCCGGAACGCGACGAACGCTGCCGAAGGCACTGCGGCAGCGTCGTGATCGGCAGCGAGTGAGCACACGAGGAAGGAACGAACAATGCTGAATGCAGCTTACGGGGTGCTGGCGATGGTTCCGGTGGTGTTCTGGATCGCCGGATACGCGATGGTGTCGCGGTGACCGCAAACCGGCCCAGTCTGGTAGCCGAATCATCCAGCAGGACAAATTGTTTCGGCGTGCAAGCACTACGCCCGGTCGACCGCGAACATGCGCCGAGAATCGCAAGACTATTTGCCAGATGGACGCAAAGACGGTGCGAGGACAGAGAATTTAGGGCGTGGCTAGAGGTAACCGCGAAGCCATTGTTTGAATGAAATTGACTATTTTTCTGGCCAGAAGACAAGCAGCGGTTTGCCACCGTGTTCGGGGGCCTCGGCCAAATGGACGGCTTCGCTGAACTTTTCGGCGGGAATAGGCTGGCCCTCGGGCACGCGCAACGCCCCGCTGTCGGCCAGCTGAACCGTTCGGTCGATCGTTGCGGCAATCCGATCCTTCGGGGTTCCGGTGAGCCAGCGGAACAGCCAAAACCCCCGAACGGTCTTGGTTTCGTAGATCAGTGAGCGCGCGAAAACGGGAATGGTCAGTTTGGCGGGATCGGTTTGTCGGTGCGTGGACAACGCGCCATAGACGACCAGCTCACCGCCCGGTGCCAGCGCCCGCGACACGTCAGCACCCACCTGACCGCTGACACAATCGATCGCCTTGAATACCCCGTCGTGGCCTGCAATCTCGGCTACCCGTTCGCGCAGGTCCTCGTCCTCCGTGCAGATCACCGCGGTGCCCCCAAGCGAGAGGATGTCCTCGACAGCGGATCGGCGCCGGACCACGTTGAGGGTCTTGAAGCCGACGTGTGCTCCGAGTTGGATAACCAACTGGCCCACCGTCGAGCCGGCCGCTGTCTGCAGGAGCCATTCACCCGGTCGAACAGCGAGTACATCAGTGGTCAAGATGACGGCCGTGAGCGGATTGCTGAGAAGTTGGGCTGCCGTGGAATTGCTCATGCTGTTTGGAATGGGCAACACCCGATCGGCATCGGCAACGACATATTCCTGCCACGTGCCGGTGACTCCGATCGTACTTACGCGCTGGCCGATGGTGAAACCGTCTGTGCTGCCCCCGAGTTCGTCGATGACACCGACGGATTCGATTCCGGGCACCGTCGGGAACTCCGGGGTGAATCCGTATCGGCCACGGATGGTATGCAGATCGCTGGCCTCAACAGGCACCGCTGCCACCCGGATCCGGACCTGGCCGGGGCCGGGTTCCGGGATCGGGCGGTTCTGCAGGTGCAAAACCTCAGACGGCTCGCCGACCCTCTCGGCGACGACAGATCGCATGGTTCGCACGTCCTGACGCTCCTCCGGTCCGATCCAGATCTTGAAGTGTTCGGTGGGCACCGCATCTGATGCTGCCACCACGGTGGGCTCGTCAGGGTGTAAACGCACCCTGCAGGTCACCTAGAGTGCGACTCGGAGGCCCCGGCAGGTCCGCTGGAAGAGCCTGGCCACAGACCGCGGGACAGATCGCGATTAAGCAAATGAGCGCTGACATCGCCGCCGTAGAAGAGGCTTGGATCGAATGCATCACCGAAGTGCTTCGCCAGCAACGACGAGAACAGCAGGGCGGCCGACTGGGGCCGGTGGTTCATGACGAGTTGGCTGGTCTCGCCTGCGTCGTTGAAGTACACGACGACGAAGTTGTAAATCTCAACTCCGGACGGGTGGTAGGCCTCGGTGCCACGGATGCGGGAGCGGTAGTCCTCCAAGAAGAGATCGCCGCGCATGCCGTAGAAGCGGAAGTCCTGAAACGCGTAGAGGCTCCGCGCGAAACTCAGCATCCTCCCGACCTGTTGCGCACCACGCAATTCGCCGTTGAACACGGCGCCCTGAAGGATGACGTCGTCGGCGAGGTTGTCCAGCCAGTGTGGGTAGTAATTCAAATGTTGCGCTTGGTTTTCGAGCTTGCGGGTGGTCTGTTGGGGATTGGTCATGACAGTTGTCTCCTCGTTGCTGGGTCCATTCGGTTAGTAGAGCCCGGAGCCGCACCCCGCCGCCGAATTGTCCACCGCCAGTGACTGATTCCGGGAGCTCTGGCCACGTGGTCTAGGCGGCATGTACTGGCTTATCACGAAGCCCGGACAGCGACTTCGCCAAAGCTCTCGGTGCGGAATCGGCGCTCGTCTGAGACGGAAGACTCCGCCGCTTCATCTCCCAGGGCCAGGTCATCAGCGCCCAAACCGCGCCGACGATGACGACCTCTGCGAGTACGTAAGACGGCCACGGCCCCAGCAGGTCCAAGAACGAACCATTGACGGGTTTCCGGTTGAGAAAGCCGTAGTCACTTCCCGTGATTGTGTTGAAGACGAGGGTGAAAGCCCCCCACGCCAGGGTGGTGGTGACCGCGAAGCGGTAGCTGCGCCAACTCGGCCGCATGCCGTAGCCCCAGGTCAGGTAGATGGCAGCCCATACGACCAGTAAGTGCAGTGCAAAGAAGGTAATGAAGTCATGGCTCGGGAAGTCGGGCGCATTGAGATCGGGGGTGATCAACGCCTGTGAGCTGAGGGGGAGACCCCAGAAATAAACGAGCGCGAACGCCCACTTCCGATGGGACCACAAGGCGCAGGCCGCGGTGAGCTCGGCGAGATCGCACAGTTGTAACGGCACCGAATGGTCGATGGAGGGATGGATCAGCTTGTATATCAGAGCCACCGCGAACAGCACCAGCGTCAAAGCGGCCAAGGCGCGGCTGAAAAGTCGAGCCTGCGACTCGGTTTGCCGGCGTCCGATCCCGACCAGCGCAGCAGAACCCATTACGAAGATGACGAGTACCGTCAAATGCGATGGGCCGTAAGCGGAGAACCACCCCGCGGTAGTGTGCGGCGCCGAATCCGCCGCAGCTATCAGTGATTTGTGGATCATTTCAGTGTCCTTTCCTGGTGGTGGGTTTATTTCAAGCGGGCCTAATCCATGGCCGGTGCGCGCCCCTCGACTGCACCGGGTGCAACATCGCCGCCGAGTAATTGCCGGAAAGCCGGGACGTTGTAGCCGATTACCGCGGCGTCGGTACGGGCGCGCACCGTTGCCGAGCGCGGCAGGCCGAACAGTGGACCGATCTCGCCGAAGTGGTCACCGGCTTTGGCGACCCGGAGCAGTGCCTGCCCGCCGCCCGGTCGTTGACGAAGCACCTCCAGTTCGCCTTCGGAGACGACGTAGATCAGGTCGGCTAGCGCACCCTGGTTGAACAAAACCGTTCCTGCCCCGAGGCGAATCGTTTCGTGCGCTCGGTTGACCAAAGTTGTTGTCGGCACCATCTCGATGACTCGATCGGCCAGCGGTAGCAATCGGGAGTCGTGGGTTGCGACCACGACGATCCGCTCACCGGCCGCCAGCTCTCGGATCAACTTCAGAATCTCCTCGACCTGGAGGTAGTCGAGATGTGCGGTCGGTTCGTCGGCCAGGATCAGTGGCGGGTCGAGGGCGATCGCGCGCGCCACGGCCACCCGTTGCTGCTGGCCGCCGCTGAGATCGCCGGGATGATGGGTCATCCTGTCCTGCAAGCCAACACGGGTCAGCAGCTCCTCGGCGCGTTCACGCGCGGCGCGGCGCGAAAGACCGGCAGCGCGCAGCGGCACCAGGACGTTCTCGAGCGCCGTCAGGCTTGGCACCAGGTTGAACGCCTGGAACACGATGCCGACCTGGTGACGTCGGTATTGCGACATCTCGCGGTTATTGAGCGCGGTCACGTCTACGTCAGCGACGGTGATCCGGCCAGACGTGGGTGTGAGGAGTCCGCCGAGGCACGACAGCAATGTCGTTTTCCCACACCCGCTCGGGCCGAGCAAGATGTTCAACGAGCCGGCCTTGAGTTCAAGGTCCAGGCCGTCGATTGGCCGAATGGCGCCACTGCCGCTTGAGTATTCGACGACGAGATCGTCAATGCGTAGACCGTTCATGATTAAGGACCTCCAAATGCGATTGCGGGATCAACGGCGGCAGCCCGTTGGACTGCCGTGGCACTGGCCAGCAGACCAACCCCGACCGCAATTACCGCCAGGAGCGGATAGGCCGAAGCTGGTTCGATGACGTTCATTGGGAACAAGGGTGCGAGCAGGCGTGCGAGGCCTGCGCCGAAGGCTGCGGCAAGGATTGCGACGACGATGGCCTGCAGCACCAGACCGGCCAGGACCGATCGCGTCGAGACGCCAATCGCCTTGAATACTGCGAAGTCGCGCATGCGCTCCAACGCGGAGAGGTAGACGACGCCTCCCACGATCAACGCCGCAACGATCCACAGGAGAATGGCCACGATCGTGATTGCCTCAACCGCAATTTTGGTGGGCCGCATGAGGTCTTCGACCGCAACGGAGCGGTCGACAACCCGGTAGCCGTCGGGCGCCTGCGCGAGTGTGCCGCGGATTCCGATCGATCCGATCATTCGCTGTCCGCTGTAGGCCAGTTGTTGGATGCCTTGGGTTGTCACGAAGAGGTTGGGTGTTTTCGCCAGCGCGGTGGAGTTGTCGGCGATGCCGACAATCCGCAACTTGCGCGAGCCAATCTCGAGGTCATCGCCAATCCGGCGACCGATCGTGCTCGATACGGCAATCTCGTCGGGGGTGGACGGTGCCCTGCCGTGAGACATGGCCGGCATGCCGGGACCGCCTGCGGGTGCACCGAACACAGCCGCGTCGCGCGTCGAGTTGCCGTTTTTGAACGTCGCCCCCTTATACAAGAGGGGAGCAGCGGCCAATACGCCCGGGGCCGTCGCAATCTTTTGCACTTCTGCTTCCGGAAAGGGCGCCGAACCCAGAAATGGGCCGGTAGCACCGGATTTGATCACGAACATGTCGACGCCGAAGGACTCAACCGTGCGTTCATCCTCCACCCGGAACCCGTTCGCCAGCCCGGTGAGGACGAGCGTCATCGCGAATACCAGGCCGGTGACCACGACCGCGATCACAAAGCGCCACCTGCGCCACTGCATGTCTCGCAGAGCAGTAAATACCATGATGAGAACCAACCTTTCGTTATCGATCGCGAACGCTGTAAAGCGTTGTGGCATAGAAGGAATCTGCTGTCCCGGCGCTCGGGGTCGTCCATCTGGAGCTGGGCCGAGCCGCAATTAGTTCGGCGATGTTAGCGACAGCAGCGACGGCCAGCGCGACGAGCACACTCGCCTTGACGACGGCCGGGACGAACGGAGTCCAGAGCGATGCCTGACTCACTGAGTGCGAAGCACATTGCACTGCAATGCGTGTCACAAACACCAGAGCGTCAGTGATGTTCACTTGAGAAAACTTGAGCGCCTTGGTCGCAGTAAGCCCCGTTAAACCGGAACCGATTGCCAGGATGGCGTGTCGGCGCCCGGCAACGCCGCGCGACGTCGACAACGTAGCGATAACTGTCATGGCACCCTCCCTCTTCTGCGGTTCGCCGAAAGGCTTCTCGGCCGGGCCATCTACCCACCATCAGGGCGCCGCGGGCCGGCTGGATATGCCGCACTTATCCCCGGTATTGGCAGGGACAGGATCAGGCCGATTGATGACGGCGTGAGCAGGCCGCAGATTTTGTCGTTTCCGTTCAGGCACTGCAGGAGGCGATGTACGCTGCTGCCAGCAAACGCCAAGAAATGTTGCGGAGTTAAGCCTCGAACCCGGCGAGCTAGCTTCCACCAGATCAAAGGTGGAGTTTTGTGAGCGCGAAGCTGAAGCGGCGACACCCCGTCCGACTATTCAGCAAGCTATGGCTGCCCGCAGTGGTTCTGGTTGCGATCGGGGTCGTCAGTTATGGCGTAAGCACGGCTCGACACCTGAATGAGGCCATCACCAATCCACCCTCAGTGAGCGCTATTCCCGCCACCGTTGTAGAGATCAATCCAAAGAATGTGACCTACGAGGTGTTCGGAAATATGGGCGCCGCTGGGAAAGTCACCTACGCGGACCTCAACAGCCAACCGATCGAAGTCACGCTGGCGTCGCTGCCCTGGTCACATTCGGAAACGACGATGGCATCGTCGGCCTCGTTGAGTCTCGTCGCACAGGTCGACGGCGACTCGGTAGGGTGTCGGATCCTGGTGAACGGTCAGGTCCGTGATGAGCATTCCGTCTCTCATGAGAGCGCCGCGGTTGCGTGCACGGTGACCGCAGCATGACCACCGCAGTGGCTGACCCGCAACCCCCGAAACATGTCGAGCCGGTCAAGCGCCCCCGCCTAGCGAAACTGCTTCGGGTACTGGCGATTCCGATCATCATCTTCTGGGTTCTGGCCGCGGCTCTCACCAACGTCTTCGTGCCCAACCTGGACGACGTCACCGCCGACAACGCCGGGCCTCTTGTTGCCCGTGACGCACCGTCGGCACAGGCGGCGATCCACCAGGGCAACGACTTCGACGAATCGAACTACACCAGTGTTGCCGTCCTGATGCTGGAAACCAAGAACCGCAAGCTCGGTGAACAGGACCACCAGTACTACAACGAGGTGGTCAAGCGCCTGCTGGATGACACCAAGCACGTGGCGTCGGTTCAGGACCTGTGGGGCAAGCCGGTCACCATGTCGGGGTCACAAAGTGCTGACGCCGAGGCCACCACGCTGACGATCCGCCCAACCGGCGATCTGGGATCCTCGGAGGCGAACAAGTCGATCGAGGCGATCCGCGACGTGGTGGCCAAGGTACCCAAACCCGACGGCCTCTCGGCCTATATCACCGGGCCCGCACCGCTGGCGGCCGATACGCTGCACGCCACCGATAAGAGCCTGGTCAAGCTGACGATCGTGACGGTCATCCTGATCGTGATATTGCTGCTCATTGCATATCGGTCGATCACGATCGCGCTGATCCCGCTGTTCGGAGTGCTGACTACCCTGGCGGTGGCCAGAGGCTTCATCTCGTTCCTTGTGGGGCAGGGTGTCATCGAGATTTCCTCGTTCGCGTCCAACTTGCTGGTGTCCCTGGTCTTGGGTGCCTCGACGGACTATGCGATTTTTTACCTCGGTCGATATCAGGAAGCCCGTCAAAATGGCGAAGACAAGGAATCGTCCTATTACGAGTCCGTCGCCAACGTGCCGCACGTCATCTTGGGGTCGGGTATTGCGATCTCGGGTGCCACGCTGTGCCTGAGCCTGACACATCTGGACTACTTTCGTACCCTAGGTCCGCCGTGTGCGGTATCGATGGTCGTCGCCGTCCTGTCGGCACTGACCCTGGGCCCAGCCCTGCTCACCATCGGGAGCAAGATCGGCTGGATCCAGCCGAGGAAGAAACGGGCAAACCCGGTGTGGCGCAAGGTCGGCACCGTGATCGCCCGATGGCCGGTGCCGATGATCGCGCTTGCCGCGCTCATCATTCCGCTGTGCATGTTGGGCTGGACGACCTACAAGGTGAGTTACAACGACCGGGATTTCGCACCGGCAACCGTCGAGGCGAGCACCGGCTACGCCGCCGCCGACAAGCACTTCCCGAAGAGCTGGCTCAACAACGACATCGTGTACGTGAAGTCGGATCACGATATGCGCAATACCACCGACATGATCTCGTTGGACCGCATCGCCAAGGCCATCATCCGCACGCCAGGGGTCGCATTGGAGCAAAGTGTCACCAGGCCCAACGGTCGACCGATTGAACACGCTTCGCTGCCCTACGCGCTCGGCTCCACGGGCACGAAAATCGGCGAGAACATCGGCTTCCTGCGCGACCGCGTAGCCGACATCGATACGCTGGCCGCCAAGACCGGAACCATCCTCGAAGCAACCCAGCGGCTCGAAGACATCACCAAACAATTGGTGGCCGGCACCCACATATCGCGACAATCAGCCGAGCAGTTGCAGGCCATCTCCAATGAAACCCGCGACCACCTGGCCGACTTCGACGACTTCTTCCGGCCCATGCGGGGCTACTTCTATTGGGAGAAACACTGCTACGACATCCCAATATGCTTCGCCATTCGATCGCTCTACGATTCACTGGATGGCGTCGACAGGCTCACCGAAGAACTGGCCAATACGGTGCACGGCATCACAATTATCGACGACGTCACCCCACAGGTCATTCCGCAGATAGAGACGGTGGTGTCGAACCTGCGGGCGACGCAAACCTTGACTCTTACCTTGCAGAGCACGCTGCATTCACTTGTCTCGCAGTTGGACCCGTTCATCAACCCGTTGATCGACCTGGCGCAGGCATTCGACAACGCCAAGAACGATGACTTCTTCTTCCTGCCACCAGACGCCCTCAAGACCGACGACTTCAAGGTCGGCATGAACTTCTTTATGACCCCCAACGGCAAGGGCGCCCGCCTCGTCTTCTACCACACGGGTGAGGCCCAGAGCCCGGAAGGCATCAAACAGGTAGAGGACGTCACCGCCGCCGCGAAGGAGGCCATCAAGGGCACATCGCTGTCGAACGCCAAGATATCCCTAGCCGGTGCCGCGTCGAATTACCGTGATGTCAGAGACTATTCGGCCAACGACATCATCATCATGATGCTGGCGACGTTCGCCTTGATATTCATCATCCTCCTGGCCATCACCCGGGCCCTCGTCGGCGCGGTCATCGTGCTCATCACCGTGATGCTGTCGTTTGCCGCAGCCTTCGGGCTGTCAGTCTTTATCTGGGAAACCCTGCTGCACACCCAGTTACATTGGCTGACCCTGCCGATCGCATTCATCGTCCTGGTAGCGGTGGGCTGCGATTACAACCTGTTGCTACTGTCGCGTTACCGAGACGAAATCGGAGCAGGCGTCAAAACCGGCCTGATCCGCACCATGGGAAGTTCCGGCGGCGTGGTTTTCACAGCGGCCTTTGTCTTCGCCTTCACGATGCTGGCGCTTCTCTCCAGCGACGTCATCAATATCGGCCAAGCAGGCTTGACGATCTGCATGGGATTGATGTTGGACATGCTCGTGGTGCGATTGCTCTTGGTTATGCCGTTGGCACGTGTACTCGGTCCGTGGTTCTGGTGGCCCCAGAGGATTCAAAGCCACCCGAGCCTTAACCGTTGACGTCGCGACGGTTCGGCGGCACGCCTCCCTAGCAAGCGGGAGCGGACAGCGACCGCAGTTCCTCTAGCGCCCTGGCGGAGTCGCTGCCCGGCTGGGCGCGATACATCACCACGTGCTCGCCACCTGGATACGGTGCGTCAAGCCGACTCCGCTGCAGATAAAGCTCGCCGACGAGCGGATGACAGTAGTGGTGAATCCCTACGCGGTAGCCCACATCCGCGCGCTGCCAGAGTTCACGGAAACGTTCACTGGCGGAGGATAATTCAGTTATCAGGGCCTGCATGCGAGGATCCTCCGACCAGCGGCCCCCGAGGTCGCGCAAACCAGCGACGGCGCTAGCGGTTGCGTCGTGCCAATCGACGTAGAGCTTCTGGGCGGCGGGGTCTAACAGGCGCCAGCGCAGGAAGTTTTGTCCGGGTGCGAACTCTGGTGACAGGGCACGTGCTATCGGATTTGCCGCCAAGATATCCAGGTACCTGTTGACCAGGGCGGCCGGTATCAAAAACTGTTCGATTACTTCGGCGAGTGCGTAGGCCGGTGCTGCTTCCACATGCTGGAGGTCGGATCCGGTTGGAGCCGCCAGGTACTGCAGATGCTGCGTGGCCAGGGTGTCCAGCCGCAGCGCCTGCGCGAGTGCCGCGATAACCTGAGGCGACGGATGCTTATCGCGGCCCACCTCCAGTCGCAGGTAATACTCGGCGCTGATGCCCGCCAGCATTGCCAGCTCCTCGCGGCGCAAACCCGCAACGCGTCGGCGCGCGCCGGGAACCAACCCGCAATCCTCGGGCCGTACCTGCTGGCGCCGGGCCCGCAGGTAATCACCCAGCGCGTTGGCTTTCATCGCCACCGCTCGAAACCAAGCACGTCATTCACCTGGAAAAGCGCCGGTGGGCGCCGACAGAGAGCGCAGTTCCGCGAGCGCTCTGGCGGAGTCGCTGTCGGGCTGGGCGCGATATATCACCACGTGGTCCCCGCCGGGATACGGTGCGTTGAGCCGGTGCCGGCAAAGAAAAAGCTCGCCGACTACGGGATGGCGCATGTGGTGGATTCCCAAACTGTAACCCACCTCCGCACGGGACCACAGTTCGCGGAAACGTGCGCTCGCCGAGGACAATTCAGCAATCAACGCCCGCATGCGAGCATCGTTGGGACAGGCACCGCTGAATTCCCGTAAGCCATTCACAACGAGCTCGGTCGCGTCCTCCCAGTTGACATAGAGCTTGCGGGCGGCGGGGTCCAATAACCGCCAGCGCAGGACGTTTTGTCCCGGTTCGAATCCCGGTGACAGCGCCCGAGCGATCGGATTTGCGGCCAGGACGTCTTGATACCGGTTCACCAGGACGGCTGGTGCCGAAATCTGCTGGATTACTTCGGCTAATGCGTAGGCCTCTGCTTCCAGATCAGGGGTATCCCCTGCAGGCGGGGCTACCAACTGACGCAGATGCTGCGTGGCCTTGACGTCGAGCAGCAGGGCCCGCGCGAGCGCGTCAACAACCTGAGGCGACGGATGCTTGTCGCGACCCACCTCCAGTCGCAAGTAGTACTCGGCGCTGATACCCGCCACCATTGCCAGCTCCTCGCGGCGCAAACCCGCGACCCGGCGGCGCGCACCGGGAACCAACCCGACATCCTCGGGCCGCACCTGCTGACGCCGTGCCCGCAGGAAATCGCCCAGCGCGTTGGCCTCGACAGCCATCGTTCGAGCCTATGCCTGTCCCTCGCAGTACCGGGGATAAACGCGGCATCCCCACTTGGTCTCTGACGCCCTGATGGTTGAAGCAAGGCCCCGGCCGAATGGCGAGATCGTCAGCCAGCCCCGCGGAAGCAAGAGCCTTCGCCGAATGACCGAACAGAGAGGATGCCATGAGCACCACAGTGACGTTGCCGCCGACGCACCAGCCATACCTGGAAATGGGGCAGCTGCCGGCCGATTTCTACAACTACGAGGAGTTGCTGTCGGATTCGGAGCGCGAGAAGGTCGCCCGTATTCGCGAATTCTTCCGAACCGAGGCTGCGCCGATCGTCGAGGACCACTGGGCTCGTGCCGAATTCCCGTTCGAGCTCGTCAAGGGGTTCGCCAAGCTGGGTCTGCTCGACTGGGCCGATCCCGATTCGACGGAGCCCGCGCCGAGCAACCTCATGACGGGCATCACCGCGATGGAGATGGCCCACGCCGACCCGTCGCTGTCGGTGTTCTTCGGGGTGCACTCAGGGCTGGCGATGGGCTCCATCCTCACCTGCGGGTCAGAGGATCAGAAGCGCCGCTGGCTACCGGCGATGAGCCGATTCGAGAAGATCGGCGCGTTCGCGCTGACCGAACCGCACGGCGGCTCCGATGTGGCGGGTGGCATGGAGACCACCGCGCGTCGCGACGGTGACGAGTGGGTCATCAACGGCGCGAAGCGTTGGATCGGCAACGCCACCTTCGCCGACGTGGTCGTGGTGTGGGCTCGCGATATCGAGACGAACCGCGTGCTGGGCTTCGTGGTCGAGAAGGGCACCCCTGGCTTCACCGCGACCAAGATCGAGAACAAGTTCGCGCTGCGCATCGTGCAGAACGCCGACATTGTGCTCGAGGAGTGCCGCGTTCCCGAGGCCAACCGGCTACAGAACGCGAACTCTTTCCGAGACACCGCGGAGATTCTGCGCCGGACGCGCAGCGGTGTGGCATGGCAGGCGGTGGGCGTCCAGTTCGCCGCCTATGAGCTCGCGCTGCAGTACGCCAAGGAGCGCACGCAGTTCGGCAGGCCGATCGGAAAGTTCCAGCTGGTTCAGGACCTGCTCGTGAAGATGCTCGGCAACGCCACGGCGTGTGCGGGGATGATGGTGCGCCTTGCCGAGCTGCAACACGAGGGCGTGTATCGCGACGAGCAGTCGGCGCTCGCGAAGGCCTACTGCTGCTCGCGGATGCGAGAGACCGTGCACTGGGCGCGGGAGTTGTTCGGCGGCAACGGCATTGTGCTCGATTACACCATCGGCCGGTTCGTGGCTGACTCCGAGGCTCTCTACTCCTACGAGGGCACCCGCGAGATGCAGACGCTGATCGTCGCAAAGTCCGTCACCGGCCTGAGCGCGTTCGTGTGAGGTGTTGAAAATGANCATGCAAACAACGCAATCCGTATTCTCCGGACTGAAAGTCGTTGAGATTGCCAGCTTTATCGCCGCACCTGCGGCGGCAACGATGCTCTCAGACTTCGGGGCCGACGTCATCAAGGTCGAAGCACCGGGGATGGGTGACCCGCAGCGGCTGCTCAGCTCGGTCCCGCCGAGCCCGCCGGCACTCGGCAACTACAACTGGCACTTGGCGAACCGCAACAAGCGCGGAGTGTCGATCAACCTGAAATCTGAAGGCGGGACGCAAATCCTCAAGCGTCTCGTCGAATGGGCCGACGTGCTGATCACCAACTTTCCGCACGGCACCCGCGAGGGTCTGCACCTGGGCTACGAGGAAGTCTCATCCTGGAACCCGCGGATCATCTATGCCGACATCACCGGTTTCGGCGATGCCGGCGAGGATGCCAAGCTGCCCGGGTTTGACCTGACCGCTTTCTGGTCCCGCAGCGGTTTGCTTGCCTCGACCCGCGACGCCGGTGCATCGCCAACGTCTCCGCCTTGGGGCAGCGGCGATTACACCACCGCGGTGGCGATTTACGCGGCGATCACGACCGCGTTGTATCACCGGGAACGCACGGGGCGCGGTGCCAATGTCGGCACATCGCTACTGGCCACCGGGGTGTGGGCGACCGGAACCTTGGTGTCGGCCGCGTTGGCCGGCGCCAAGCCGTACGAACTGAATGACCGCACTGCACCGGTGAACGCGCTGACCAACCCCTACCAGTCTGGGGACGACCGTTGGATCATGCTGGCCGCCAGGCGATCTGCTTGGCCGGTATTGGCCAAGGCAATCGGGCGGCCGGACCTGTTGTCCGATCCACGCTTTGGCGACGCTGAGGCTGTCAGCCAGCACGCCGCCGAGTTGGCCGGGCTGCTAGACGCCGAATTCCGCACCCAACCCCTGGCGCATTGGGAAGAGGCCCTCGAAAAGGCCCGCATTCCCTACGGCGTTATCCAAACGCCCGAAGAGGCCGCGGAAGATCCGCAGCTGCGCGCCGCCGGCATCGTCGTGCCGATCGAAGGCGCGCGGGACCTGGAGTACACCGTCAACAACCCGATCACTCTTCGCGGGCTGGCCAGGGTGCCGTCCCGGCGTGCGCCAGAGCATGGAGAGCACAACGCCGAAATCCTCGAGCAGTTGGGATTCAGCGCAGATGACATCAACCAGCTACAAGCCACGGGAGCGATTCCCGTTGCGTCAGAACAGGAGAAGGTGCAATGACGGCAATTGAAACAGCAACGGAGCTGGTGCTCACCGAACGCCATGACGGCGTCCTGACGATCACCATCAACCGGCCGGCACAACGCAACGCTGTCAACCGTGAGGTCGCTCTCCAGGTGGCCTCCGCCCTGGATCTGCTGGATTCCGATCCGTCGCTGTCGGTGGGCGTGCTCACCGGCGCCGGCGGGACGTTCAGCGCGGGCATGGACCTGAAGGCGTTCGCGAACGGACAGACCCCGATCCTTCCGGGTCGCGGATTCGGCGGGGTCACCCAAGCGGTGGTGCGCAAGCCGCTCGTCGCGGCCGTCGAAGGCTGGGCGCTCGGTGGTGGTTTCGAGATGGCGCTGGGCTGCGACCTGATCGTTGCCGCCGAAGACGCCAAATTCGGTCTGCCTGAGGTGAAACGGGGACTCATCGCCGGGGAAGGCGGCGTCATCCGCCTGCCGC
>JGI12712J15308_10000172_pt1 | contig 18526 bp, 11 predicted proteins | sample JacPin_JW_Ref_O2_FD_15308 | JGI IMG/M metagenome (IMG submission 15308) | reverse complement strand
ACTCAATCGCAGCGCACTGCGGCGTTAACCGGTTTCCAACAAGGGCGCTATCGCGTTCTGGTTGCCACCGATCTGGCTTCTCGTGGAATTCACGTGCAGGATATCGCGCACGTAATCAACTACGACTTGCCGGATATCGCCGAGAATTTCATTCACCGCGTTGGCCGCACTGGCCGCGCCGGTGGGCAGGGAGTGGCCTCCACCCTTTTCGGCCGTGAACAACGGTCGGAGATGCTGGCCCTCGAACGCACCCTCGGGCTGCGCATGGAACGCATGCGCGCCGAAGGCGACCCGGGCGAAAAGCAACCGCCCCCGATGAAAAGCGCGATGGAGCGTTTTCAGTCCAACACAAAATCACGCATCGACCGCTTGCCAGGAGAAATCCTGCAAGCGCAGGTGTAATAACCGGCCCCAAGCTGGTGAGCAGCGCGGCGTTTCAATACGCGGCTGCGTCCGGAGACAAAGCAAGGTTTAGATTTTAGAAGTTGAAAATTGGAAATGCAGGAAAAACGGCGGCCTACTGGCCGCCGTTTGATTTTTCCGGCGTCACGCGCCCCGACGCCATCGCGGCTTCAACTTCGTCCGCGGTGCGCGGCAAATGTTCGGTGAGAATCTTGCAGCCATCGGCGGTCACAAGGACGTCGTCCTCGATGCGCACTCCGAGTTTTTCGTCTGGAATGTAGATCCCAGGCTCAATGGTGATGACCATTCCCGGTTCGAGCGGCCGGTCACGTTCGCCAGGGTCGTGTACGTCGAGGCCCAAGTGGTGACTGACGCCGTGAAAGTAATATTTCCCTAGAGGTTCTCCATTCTTATCTTTGCCGTGCGTATTGATGTAGTCCTGGCTGATCTTCAGCAAGCTGCCTTCACCGACCCAGGGATGCACGCCAGGCTTCACCGCGGCAATCGTGGCATTTTGCGCGGCGAGAACAATGTCATAAATCTCCCGCTGGCGCGGCGTGAATTTTCCGTTGGCGGGCAAGGTCCGCGTGATGTCTGCGGCGTAGCCCCCATATTCGCAAGCCACGTCGATCACCACCACATCGCCATCCATGATCTGCGCGGTCAACGCGTCATAATGCAGAACCGTAGAATTCAGGCCGGTGCCCACGATCGGCGAGTATGCCTCGCGTTCGCACCCTCCCATCTCGTGCGCTTCTTTCATCCTGGCTGCGATTTGATATTCGAAAAGGCCGGGACGCATCGCGTGCATCGCGGCGAATTGTCCGTCGATTGATAGATCGACGGCTTTTTGCATGAGCGCCAGCTCGCCGTCGGACTTCACTTGGCGCAGGGCATAGATAGCCGGCGCCGCATCCTTTACAGTCGCAGTAGGCATCGCGGCGCGAACGAACGCGACGGCATTCGTAAAATGCGGATAGCCGTCCTCCTGCTTGGGCGGAAGAATGGTGTAGACCGTCTTGTAGGTTTTCGCCAGCGCTTCCAGATCCGTTTTCAGCCGGGCGTACGGACGAACAGTTTCAAATCCCGTCTTCTGCGCGATGCCCGGATCATCCGGGCCGGCTTTCGGGCCAGTCCATTTTTCCTGGCGGGGATCTCGCGCTGGCATATATAGAATTTCGCGCGGTCCCTTAGCCTCGCCGGGCTGCGCGGATTCCGGAAGCAGGACGACGGCGGCGTCCGGCTCGGAGTCTCCGGTCAAATAGTAGAAATTCGGTTCCTGAAAAAAGATCGCGAATTCGGAGGAGTCTTCGCGGCTGGTGTAGGCGAAAAGCACCAGGGGCCCGTCCAGTTGCGCGCGAAGCTTGGCGCGGCGCGCTTGATATTCCGCATTGGGCTGCGGAAATCGCGCCTGGGCGAAGAAAGATATCAGCGAAAACGCGATTACGAGTGCGGCGCAACGTGTGGTCACGGTCCGAAATTTCACGGTGATTTCCTTTGTTCAGGGATAGCAGTAACTTTGTCAGGTAAGACGTACTTAAATCGAACGCGTTAGCCGCAGCGGCCAAAAATGAGACTAAAAACTAGAATCCCGGAGCGCCAGTCGACGCGGGACGAACTTCCCCGGATTCCACCACGCCAAATCGCAAGCGTTCGAGGTAAGTTTGCGCCAGCGACATCAGCCCGGTGTAAAGATAGCCCCAGACGAAGAGCAGCAAAAACGGAACAGTGGCGTAGTTTTCGTTTTGCAACGCGTAGAAAACCGCGCCCGCGAAGTAGAGTCCAAGNCCGACTTCGGCGAACGGCATCCAACCCGCACTCTTGTGGTATTTCTTTTTGGCCCAGGTCCCGGCGCCTTGCGCTCCAGCTTCGACCCGATACTTTGGCGTGCGCACAAACTCCGATTTCACACCCGCGATCGCTTCAATCACCGCCATCGCATTGCGCACCGACAGCCCGATACCCACGGCCATAACAAAGGGCAGGTACAAGAAAGTCCGCTTCCAGGTTTTNGGATACAGCGCNCGTTCCGCCGCCAGGTAGAACGACGAAATNGAGCAAGTGGAAGCGAGGAACAGCGGCAGGTCGATGATCAACACCTGCACCCAACCCTGATAGAAGCGCACAATCATGGCCGGCAGCAAAATGATGGACATGAACACCATCAACGGATAGCTGATGTTGGCAGTGAGATGAAAAACTGCCTCCGCCTTCACCGCCGCCGGCACGTCCGAACGCAGTACGCGCGGCAGAATTTTTTTCGCCGTCTGCATCAAGCCTTTGGCCCAGCGCGCCTGCTGCGATTTGAACGCGTTCATTTCTACTGGCAATTCCGAAGGGCAATCGATCTCCGGCAGATAGGTGAAATGCCAGCCCCGCAGTTGCGCCCGGTAGGAAAGGTCGGTGTCTTCGGTCAGTGTGTCGTGCTGCCAGCCACCCGCATCCTCAATGGCGATGCGCCGCCAGATGCCCGCGGTTCCGTTGAAATTGAAAAACAGGCCAGTGCGGAATCGCGAGGAGTGTTCGATCACAAAATGCCCGTCGAGCAGAATCGCTTCCACTTCGGTCAGCGCCGAATAGTGCCGGTTGATGTAGCTCCAGCGGGTCTGCACCATGGCCAGCTTTTGGTCCAGGAAATACGGCACCGTGCGTCGCAGAAAATCGGCTGGGGGAATAAAATCCGCATCGAAGATCGCGACGAATTCGCCGCGCGCCGTCTTCAAACCTTCTTGCAGCGCGCCGGCCTTGAATCCTTCACGATTGTCGCGATGAATATAACTAATCGGCACACCCAATTGCCGGTAACGTTCCACACAGTTCGCGGCTACTTCCTGGGTCTCGTCGGTGGAATCGTCGAGCACTTGAATGTCCAGCAGATCTCGCGGGTAGTCGAACGCGACGATCGCTTCTACCAGGCGCTCGATGACGTATTTCTCGTTGTAAATTGGAAGTTGCACGGTAACGCGCGGCCATTCCGAAATTTCCGGAGGAGGTCCCGCGATGCGTTTGCGATTTTTGTAGTAATTGTAAACGAGTGCGTAGCGGTGAATGCCATACACCGCCAGGATGGTCATGACCAAAAAATACGGAATCATGATGGCGACGTCAAAACCGTTGGTAGCGTAGAGCCCGCGAAAGGGATTCAGGCTCGCATCCGTATTTCGGCGCCAATAATTCGAAAACGGGTTGNCNGCCGCCGGGGCCAGGTTGGCGAGCCTAATTCCGGCATCGGTTAACGAATTGTAAATCCAGGTCACTGCCTTAAATGTCCTCTGAACCCACTAGAATTGGCCCGGTCTTGCTCTCGGCGTCGTCCCGCTAAACAACTGATTATACGGCCCTAAGTGGCCCTGTCAACGGAGTTGACGGCTGGCTCAGGCTCGGCGCATAAGTTGACTTGTCGTCCGCTGGCTTCTACCATGCCTGCAACGCGCCGGTTCGCACCGGTTTTATTCCGCGCGATCCACGGAGAATCTACCAATGATTTCTCGCCATGTCCGTCTGCCGCTCTCGCTCCTCGCCGTCCTCTTGGCTTCCTCCGCAGTGGGTTTTGTTGCCGCGCGCCTTCTGACGCTGAGTGACGGCCAGACCGCGCGTGCCGCCAATGCGACCGTGGAAGCGCAAAAGGGCTCCGACGACCCGCGTTTGGCGAAGAGCTATCGTTTCAACCGCGGCGGCTGGATTTATGTGCACCTCGAAGGCTCGCCGCACGATATCGGCTATCAGCACGGCTATCTGCTCGCCGACGAAATCGCTGATGCCTTTTCAGCCGTCAGTTTGGAAATGACGCACACCACCAACCGCGACTGGGAATTTTTCCGCCGCGCCTCGCGGCAGATGCTGTGGCCCAAAATCGATTCCGAGTATCAAGCCGAGCTGCAGGGCATCGTCGACGGGCTGCAAGCGCGCAAAGTGAAACTCGATCTGGACGACATCGTCGCGATGAATGCGTTCATGGAATTGCCCGATTACTACGTACCCTGGCTAAATGAGCAGACCAAAGCGGCGCGACCGCCCAAGGCCGGCGGCGATCATTGCAGCGCATTCGTGGCCACCGGCAGTTATACCAAAGACGGTCACATCGTCATGGCCCACAACAATTGGACCAGCTACCTGCAGGGCGCGCGCTGGAAAATTATCTTCGACATCGTTCCGCAAAAAGGTTTCAGCATGTTGATGGACGGTTTCCCCGGAGTGATCGCCAGTGATGACGATTTTGGCGTCAATTCAGCCGGAATGATGATCACCGAAACGACGATCACCGATTTCCGCGGATGGGATGTCAACGGGAAACCGGAATTTGTGCGGGCGCGCAAAGCCATGCAATACGGAGACTCCATCGACAACTACGTCAAGATCATGCTCGATGGAAACAACGGCGGCTATGCGAACGACTGGCTGCTGGCCGACCGCAAAACCGGAGAGATCGCGCGCTTCGAATTGGGCCTGCGGCATACCAAAGTGTGGAAAACAACGGACGGTTATTTTGTGGGATCAAACTTTGCCAGCGATCCGGAAGTGCTGAAGGATGAGACCACATTCGATTCCTCCAACCTCGCCGCCTCGGCAAACGCGCGTCACGTTCGGTGGGATGAGTTAATGGCGGCCAACAAAGGAAAAATCGACACCGCGCTGGCCGAGTCCTTTCTTGCCGACCATTACGATTCCTACACCAAGAAAACCGGAGCGAACCGCCGTACGCTGTGCGGCCACGGCGATAACGCCACCGAAGCGGATCCCGGTTTTGTGCGTCAGCCTTTCAATCCCTCTGGTGCGGTTCAAGGCAAGGTGATGGATAGCGACATGGCCGGCAGGATGACTTTCATTGCGCGCATCGGCCATCCTTGCGGCAGTGATTTCAAAGCGCAGGCTTTTCTCGACGCGCATTCCGCCTATGACTGGCAATCTCCAGCGCTCATCGATATGGACGCTGGTCCCTGGAGCCAATATAGCGCGGGCGAAAAACCCGCCGCTGAGGCCGCATCCGCTGCGTCAACCGTGGGCTCGACCACCGGCCACTAACTCACCGGAGCGTTCAAAGCTGCAACCAACTCGACGAAAGTTTGCGCATTCAGCGCCTGTTCGATCGCTTCCTTGCGGCTAAACAATTCTCCGGCGTTGCGCAACAAGTCGTGCTGCGATTGATTGTCTCCGGTCAGAACCATCACAATGAGGCGTGCCGGTCGGCCGTCGCGCGCGTCAAAATCGATTCCGCTGTTCACTCGTGCTACGACCACAATCGGGTGCGGCAAGCCATTCACGCGGGCGTGCGGTACCGCCAGGCCATTTTCCCACCCGCTAGGCACGATCGTTTCGCGCTCCAAAATCAGCCGCAGAAATCTTTCCGGCGCGTTATTCACGGTGTTGGCCGCCGCGGCGCACATTTGCTCCAGCGCCTCCAACTTGGTTTGCGCTTTTAGTTCCGGAAGAAATAATTTGGCCGTGATGGTTTCCTTTAGAGTGATTTCGCGCCTGCTGCGAATCAGGAAATGCATGGCCGGGGCGGAAATCAATGAAGTGAAGAGCGCCATCACCACCAGCGCCACGAACATCTTTTCCTGGATCAATCCGGCCTGCAGCGCGATCAAGCCCAGAATCATTTCCATCGCTCCGCGCGCATTCATGGCCAGGCCTACACCCCATGACGTCCGGCGATCCATTCCGCCCAGCCTTGCTCCCAGCCCCGCTCCCAGAAGCTTGCCGATGCACGCGACCACGATCACCGTCGCGGTAATCGGCAAGCTGAAGTTCGCCACGAAGTTGGTGCGGAGCCCGATACTGGCGAAGAAAAAAGGCGCGAACACGTTGGTCACAATTCCGTGGATCAGTTCCGAAGTGCGTTTGCGCAGGTGGGTCGATTCGCCAACCGCAATCCCCACGATGAACGCGCCAAAGACCGCGTGAATCCCCGCAAACTCAGCAAACGCCGCCGATGCAAGCGTCAACGTGAAAATAAAGCCCAGAACGCCACCCGGCCAGCTGGTGTGCGCCTGGATTCTTGGCAGGACCTTATCGATCAGCCAGCGCACGACCGTCAACGACAGCACTACGAAACCAATCACCAGCACGATCGTCCGTTTGACTCCGGTGAACGACGAATCCCCGCCATGCATCATTCCCAGGATCATCGAGAACAGAATCCAGCCGACCAGATCGTCGAACATCGCGGACGACATCACCACCGTGCCCATCTCGCTGCGAAGCAAATTCAAATCCATCAGGATCTTTGCAATCACCGGCAGAGCGGAGATGGAAAGCGCGGTGCCTACGAAGAGCGCGAATATGCGGGTATTCGCGCCCGCTTCCGCGCCCAGGAATTGCGGATACCACTCGGCGGCTCCGAAACCGAGGGCAAAAGGAATAATCACCCCGAGAAAACTGACGAGCAGCGCGCTCCGGCCCTGCCGGTAGATGCTTCGCAAGTCGATTTCTAGTCCGGCGGTCAGCAGGAAAAACACTACGCCCAGCGTGGTTACCGTCTCCAGCACAATGGGCAGGTTTCCGGTGGCGGGAAAAATGAAAGCGTACAGGCCTGGCTTGAAATGACCCAGAACCGTGGGACCCAGCAGAATTCCAGCCATGATCTCGCCCAGCACCGACGGCTGGTCGAGCTTTTGCATGATTTCGCCGGCGAGCTTGGCGGCGCCAAGCAGAACCGCCAACGCGATAAACATCGTCATTACATCGTGCGCAACTAGATGGGGCACAGGGCTCGCGAGAAACTTGATTTGGCGAAGTGCTGGGAGAAGATTTTTAGCATGTGCGCGAAAATGCCGCAAGTTGCTGCGGGCGAATATCTTGCACCGAATGCCTGGCCCCTGGAGACCGCACCATAGCCGGCTGGCCCAGGGCGAGTTCCACTATGTTCATCTGCTACCAGTTTGCTGCTATCTAATTGAGCGCAACACCCTTACCACTACTGGTAATGTCCGCAAGGAGATGCTACAAAACGAAAGAGTCGCTACAGGTGTGTGTCGTGTCTGAAAATTGCACTGCCAAAGGCTGCAAAATCAACGTCCCGGCGGGCCTCGCCGCCGAACATCTTTGCATTATGCATTTCACGCTTTTTGTCGAAAGCGAATGCGCCGAAATTCGCCGCGAGACGGCGCTGGCCAAAACGAGTCACGAACGTCAGGTGGAATTCATCACAAAGATCGCCAGCCGCGGCGAAGCTCTGGTGCACGTCGCCACCAGCGGCTTCCCGATGTCTGACGAATTGAAAGCGCGCGTCCTCAGTACTTTGCTGACCTTGATGAATACCCGTGAAAATATTGATCGCGCCGCGATGCGTCAATCCGCNTTGCGCCGGTTTGTCGGCTAGCACGGAAAATCTGATTTACGATCCGATATACCGCGAATACAGCGATCTCGCCACCGCTGGATCCTTCGTTCCTTTTATGACCGCCCGACCGTCTGCAAAAATTGTCATTTCGTAGGGGTCAACCTGGAAGCGCAGCAGGAATTCGCTATTACGGACTTTGCCATTCGCGTGGGATGAAAGCCGCCGGCCCAAGGCTTCCAGATCGAGCTTGCGTCCCCGTTCATGGATTTGCACTGAATCTCGGCCACACATCGTAATTTCCGGCTGTGCGCTTCCGTGCAAATAGATAAATTCCCTTCGGCCGCAGGCGCGGCATGCGGGATTGCGTCGAATCCGAACCGATTGAAATTTTCCTTTCCACACATCGCAGGAAATCAGATTCTTGTTTAGCGCTTCCGGTTTTCCGGCGAGCAATTTCATTGCTTCCGCAGCTTCGATGGACGCAATTGCACCTACCGCGGCGCCCACGACTCCGATCGTATCGCACGTGTCTTCCAAGCCTGTTTCGGTCCTGTTTTCGCCATCCTCGATCAAGCAGGCCAGGCAGGCCGTCTCACCCGGTATCACCGTCATGGTGACGCCGTAACTTCCGACTGCCGCAGCGTAAATCCACGTGACATTCATCGAAACGGCGGCGTCATTCAGTAAAAGCCGCGCCTCGAAATTGTCGGTGCCGTCCAGAATCACCGGGAATCCCTGCAGCAGTTCAACTGCGTTTTCCGGGGTCAGGTCGGCGACGATTCCTTCCACCGCGACATCGGAATTGATGGCTCGCAGGCGACGCTCCGCTGCGATCGCCTTGGGCAGTGCGTCCTTTGCGTCTTGTTCTTCAAAAAGCGTCTGGCGCTGCAGGTTGCTGGGCTCGACAAAATCGCGGTCGATGATGCGAACCCGTCCCACGCCTCCGCGTACTAATAGATTTGCCGCCACGGTTCCCAGAGCACCGCACCCGACAATCACCGCACTGCCCGAGAGCAACCGTTCCTGGCCGGATTCGCCGATCTCGTTAAACAATATCTGGCGGGAATATTTCTCGAGTTGCGCTGGGTTCATTTGGCGATCGCCATGCCGGCGGACGGCTCGTTCAGTTGGTGAATCGAATCAACATGATAGCGCCTTTTCACCGCAGACAGGCAACGCGCCTGTGCTAACCTTTGCTCTTATCTTCTGGGCGAATGACAATTCGACGCAAACAGATGAAATCTCGGGTGTTCCGTTCGGGAAGCGCCCAGATTCTCGAAATTGTATGGTTGATCGGAACAATAGCTTCCTGTCTCCTAGTGTCGCCGTGCGTCGGCGCGCAGCAGCACACCATCGAAGGCCAGTCCGTCGCGGCCATCTTGATTGTTGATTCAACAGGGAAACAGGTTTCGCAACAGGTATCGTTGCCACTCACGGTCGACCACGCCTTCGACTATTCCGCGGAACGAGACAGCATTCGAGTGCTATATCGGACCGGCGATTTCTCCGACGTCCAGGTCCACGCGGAGGACTTAGCCGATGGCTTGCATATCCAATTTGTGGTGACGCGCAATTTTTTCAACAACGTGGTGCGCGTCGAAGGCCTGAAGGCGCCGCCTACCGAGGCGGCAGCTTTGGCCGCCATGCGTTTGAGTCTCGGTGAACCCTTCCGCGAAAGCGCCTTGCTGGAAGCGGTTGACCGCTTGAAGGATACGTTGCGCGCGGAGGGCTTGTTCCAGGCCGACGTGAAATGGATTCTGACTCCGCATCCAGATACCCGCCAGATGGATGTGCTGGTGATTGTGACGCCCGGGCCGCGCGCCATCATCGGCAATATCGTGTTCAAGAATCAAACTCCTTTCCCCGACGCCGAACTGATTCGCCGTTCCGGAGTGAAAGCTAAAAATTCCTTTACCTCTTCGCGCGTCACTCGCGCTTCGCAAAAACTGAAGAAATATCTGGTCAATCAGGGTTATCTGGGAGCGGGCATTCTGATCACTCCCGGCACGTACGACGCGCAAACCGACCTGCTGCCGCTTACCTACAACGTGACCGCCGGACCTAAGATCAGCGTCACTTTATCCGGCGCGCGCCTCAGCACCGGCAAGCTCCGCCAATTACTGCCGATTTACGCCGAGGGCGCCGTAGACCAGGACTTGCTGCAGGAAGGCCGCCGAAACATCCGCGACTATTTTCAACGCCAGGGTTATTTCGATGCGGACGTTCAAGTGAGCTCGCACGACGACGCGGCCACCGGGCAGCGCGTCATTGCTTACGAAATCGGCCGCGGAGACAAATTTCGACTCGCCGGAATCGGCTTTAAGGGAAACAAGTACTTCGGCAAGGATTTGCTGGAAGGCCGCCTGGGACTGCAAGCCGCGTCGTTTGCTTCGAGCGGGCGTTTCAGCCAGTCACTGGTCCGCGATGACAGTGATTCGATCGTCGCGCTTTATCAATCCAACGGGTTTTTGGATGCCAAGGTTACTTCCGCGGTGGATTCGAACTACCAGGGGAAGAAAAATAACCTCTTTGTATCCTTTGCAATTGTGGAAGGCCCGCAAACCCGGGTCGAATCGCTGGTCATCGAAGGAAATCACAAACTGATTACGGATTCCCTGCTGGCGGTGGTCGGCTCCTCTCCCGGCCAACCGTATTCCGCTGCGGCCGTAGCCAGTGACCGCAACAACATCCTCGCCATGTACTACAACGAAGGATTCCCCGAGGCTCACCTGGATGAAAAGGTTTCCCCGGGTACCAAGCCGGACGAAGTTCGGGTGGAATACCAGATCACCGAAGGCCAGCAGATCCACGTCGCTCAAGTCCTACTGACCGGTTATCAATTCACGCGTCCCACCGTGATCATGCGCCAAGTAACCATCGAGCCTGAAGGCCCACTGCGCGAAGGTGATGTGGTCGAAACTCAGCGGCGGCTCTACAATTTGGGAGTTTTTACGCGCGTTCAAATCGCCCCGCAAAATCCCGCGGGCACCGATCCGGACAAGACCATGGTAGTGGATGTTCAAGAAGGAGGTCGCTATACCTTTGGCTATGGTTTCGGATTTGAAGTGCTGAGCATCGGCACGAACTGCCCGGCCAATCCGCCGCCTCCGCCTCCAGGCAAAAAGGCATGTAATCCCAATGGCACTCAGCTTGCCGCCAGCCCGCGCGGCATCATCGAGCTTTCGCGCGCGAACATGTTCGGACGGGCCCAGACACTGAGTTTTAAGGCCCGGGCCAGCACCCTGCAATACCGCTCATTGGTGTCCTATTCTGCGGACGATTTCTTGGGGCATCGGTCCCTGAGCGCCGCCCTCACCGGACTCGCCGACAAGTCCCAGGACGTGCAGACCTTCACCTCAACTCGTTACGAAGGGCAATTCCAAATCTCAGAGAAGCTCAGTCCTTCTAGTTCGATTTTATACCGGTATTTTTTTCGCCGGGTCGTGGCCTCGGAGCTGCGTGTGGACAAGGACGAAATTCCGCTGTACAACCAGCCAACCTTGGTTGCGGGTGTTGGGATCACCTACGTTCGCGATCGCCGCGATAATCCCAGCGACCCGCGGCGCGGAACTTTCAACACNGTGGACATTAGCTTGGCCGCGAAAAGGCTCGGCTCGGACAGCAGCTTCGTACGCAGCTTCTTTCAGAATTCTTCCTATCATCCATTCGGCCGGGACTTCGTTTTTGCCCGTTCTACCAGATTCGGCATGGAGAATACGCTGGGAGATACCGTAAACGGCTCGCCGACCGTTTGCAATCCAGCTCAAACCTTTCCCACCGACATCATTCAACTCCCCGAGCGGTTCTTTGCTGGCGGCGGCCAATCGCTTCGTGGATTCAGCCTCAATCAAGCCGGACCCCGTGATCCATGCAGCGGATTTCCGATTGGCGGCCTGGCCGTTTTGATTTTCAATCAAGAGTTGCGTTTTCCTATGAAATTGCCATTCGTCGGCAACCGGTTGGGCGGCACGGTTTTCTACGACGGCGGCAATGTGTATCGCGATGTGAGTCACATCAACTTCGACTGGAAGTCTTCGTCGATCACCAACCTGAATTATTTTTCGCATACCATCGGCTTTGGTCTGCGTTATCCCACGCCGATCGGCCCGGTCCGCGTGGACATTGGGTACCAATTGAATCCGGCGCAGTATCAAGTGGTTCCCAGCGGAACTACGACCCCCGAATTTTTCCGTGTTCCGCATTTTGGATTTTCATTCAACATCGGTCCGGTATTCTGATGAGCCGGATATTTCACATCTTGTGTTTTTCCTTGATGCTCACCGGACCGGGTTCGCGCTGCTTGTTCGCGCAGATCCAGCCCAGCCCTCAACCCTCCGCTCCCGTGCCTGCATCGGGTCCCCAGCAAATCGACGGGGTTGCGGCCCGCATCGAAGACGACATCATTACCGAAAGCGAAGTTCGTGAACTCGCCGCTTTCCAGGAACTGGTCGATGGCACGCCCAAGCCGCGCGCGGAGATTTTACGCGATCTCGCCGATCAGTGGTTGATTCGAAACGAGGCGACCACCGCGCGGTACGAGCAACCCTCTTCCGCCGATCTGGATCGCGCCTACAACGAATTCGTGAAGCAATTTCCCTCGCCGGAAGTTTTCAAGCAGCGCTGTGCCGACGCCGGCCTTTCGGCGGCGGCCGTCCGGCGCATGATCCAGCAGCAACTTTACCTTTCGCGATTCATCGACTATCGTTTTCGCCCGGCGGCGCAGGTTACCGACCAGCAAGTAGCGGATTACTATCGCGACGAGTTCGTCCCGCAGCTCAAGGCGCGTAACGCCGAAATTCCCGCGCTAGACGACGTGGAAGACACCATCCGCGAAGTTCTGATTCAGCGCGCCATCAGCGACCGGGAAGAAAAGTGGTTGAACGAAAGCCGTCCGCGATTGCGATTCGATATCGTTTCGAAAGCAGGCGGCTCGTGAAGAGCAAATGGCTGCGTTTTTTCGCGATCCTGATCGGCGTCCCGGCCGCGATCCTTTTGATTGTGTTTTTGATATTTGAAATGGGTTTCGCGGAAAAGTGGGTCCGCAACGAACTGGTTCGGCAGTTGGAGCTGCGCACCGGAGCGCGCGTGGAACTCGGCGGCTTCCACCTGCACGCGCTGCGCTTGCAAGCGGAACTTGACGATCTCACCTTGCATGGCCTCGAATCCGCCACCTCGAAACCCTTATTCCACGCAGACCGGGTCCACGTCGGTATCACGGTACTCTCGTTCTTCGGCAAGGAATTCAAAGTTGACCAGTTGATCGCCGAGCATCCGGAACTCTGCGTGCGTATCGACAAAACCGGAGCCAGCAATGTACCCAAGCCCAAAATCTCCGCGAGCAACCGGCCGTGGCAGGAGACTCTTTTCAACCTGAAGATTGGACGCCTCGAATTGCGCAATGGCGGCGCCGACATTAACGACCAAAAGATCCCGCTCGACGTGCAGGGCGACAACCTCGCGTTTCTCCTGCAGTATGTCGCCCAGGGCCTGACGGACCACGCCTACGTTGGCAACTTTCGCTGGGAGCAGGTCAACGTCGCGCTCGCCAAAGATCTGCCCTTTCGTTTCGCGCTTTCCGCGAAATTCACACTGCATCCCAACGCGTTCGAACTGAATGAATTGGTCTGGACGCTGCCTCATTCCGAATTGAATCTGCGCGCCGAGCTGGCCAATTTCTCCAAAACCGACTGGACCGTGCACTATCGGGGACGACTGGCGCTCCAGGATATCCGCACCATTTTTCGCGAGCCGCTGACCCCCGACCTAATCGCTGACTTTTCCGGTGACGCCCGCGACAATGCCGGGGATTGGACCGGTACCGGCCACTTCAGCGGACACGACGTCAAAATGCCGTACCAATGGTTTCACGATAATGCCATCGACACTTGGGGAGACTTCAAAATCTCACGCCGGCAGCTGGTCGTCGAAAATCTTGCGATCCGAGCCCTGGAAGGCGCGCTCGATGGCCGCCTCGAAATGGATTTGAAAACCTTGGTCTTCCGCACGCAGACCCATTTCCATCACGCCAGTCTGGCTGACGCCTTGACCGCGGTTGCCAACCCAAGTTTTCCGGTGACCACCCTGCACTGGGATGGGGGGATCGACATCGATTCCACCAACTCCTGGGTCGCCAATTTCAAACACTTCCGCACGGCTGGCGAATCACGCTGGTCGCCGCCGGCTACGCAGGTTCCCGGAATCGTTCCGGTCACCGCGCACATTGTCTTTGACTATTCCGAAGACACTCAGGTTTTCGCCATCAAGAACAGCGAAATCACCACGCCTGACACTCAAATCGATGTTGACGGTTCCCTGGCGGCGGTCGACGGCGCGCTCGAAATGTCGCTGCAAGCCAACGACCTCACCAAATGGGACGATCTGATCAATGCCATCCGCGGCAAAAATGCGGTCCCCACCGTCACCGCCGGTGCGCTGGTTTTTCGCGGCCGAATTTTGGGCCCGCTCGGCGGACCTACCTTCAGCGGCCAGGCCCATGTCACTGGCGCTCGCTACGATATTTATTCGTGGGACGAGATTGATGGCCTGTTGGATTACTCGCCTGACGATTTTCGGTTTTCCAAAGCGACGGCCACCCAAGGCGGTGCCAAAGTTGCGCTCGAAGTGGCCCTGAACCTCGATCATGATTGGGGCTTCGGCCCCGGCAGCACCTGGACCGTGGAAGCCCAGACCCGCCACGCGCCCTCCCGAGACGTTCAAGCCATGTTCGGCGTGAACTACCCGATCTCCGCAGATATCAGTGGCGTTTTTCACGGCAGTGGTACCAGCGACGCGCCAGTGCTGGATGCTAACTTTACGTTGACCGATATTCTGGCTAAGGGATTTCGATTCGACCGCTTCACCGGCCGACTGCACCTAGCGAACGACGAGATGCAACTGACCGAGGCCCAACTCACGCGTGACGCCGGGACGGTGACCGGAGATGTGCTGTACCATCCCCAGGAAAAAACTACGGAATTTCATCTGGCAGGCGCGGGAATCCCCTTGGAGAAAATCAAAGAGCTGCAGAATTCTTCCCTGGCGCTCGCCGGACAACTGGATTTTGACGTACGCGGCAGCGGTCCGCTCCGCTCTCCATCTGGCCAGGGAGATTTTCGGGTCGTCAACTTGAAAGTCGGCACTGACGATCAGGGAGATTTCCGTGGGCGGCTGACCTCCGATGGCGAGAACGTCCATCTGGCGTTGAATTCGGAGCGGTCCAATGGCCAGTTGCGTGGCCAATTGAACCTCGCGCTTTCCGGCGATGAAGCGATCACTGGCAAACTTTCGGTCATGAAGTTCGATCTTGACCCGCTCCTCACCAACGGATTGCATCTTAAAAACCTGACTACGCATAGCCTGGTTGACGGCGAATTCACCCTTAGCGGTGCGCTGCGCAAGCCCGACACGATTGAAATGAGCGCGGATATTTCGCACATCACCTTCGGTTATCTTTTTATCTCTCTGGAAAATTCTGGGCCCGTGCAATTTGCCTACCGGCACAATGAAGTACGGATCACTCAGGCGCGCTTTCAAGGCCCGAACACTAACTTTGAGGTATCCGGATCCGCGCGGTTCGACCGCGACCGCCCCATCCATCTGAATCTTGTAGGCGAAGTAAATCTTGGCTTGGTGAAGGGAATTCTTCCGGACTTAAACGCCCAGGGAAAAGCGGATGTGAACGTGGATGCGCAGGGCACTATGTCGCGCCCGCGCATTGTCGGCCGGGCCACGGTTCGCGAAGCGTCGGGCAACTACTCCGATTTCCCCGTGGGCCTGAGCCATTTGAATGGCGATCTGGTTTTTGACCGCAACCGACTGCTGCTGGAAAGCGTCACCGCCGAATCAGGCGGCGGACAGCTGAATTTAGGCGGCAGTGTTACTTATGGCGAGGAGGGCCCGATACGTTACGAAATCACGGTGAGTACGCCTCAGGTTCGCGTCCGCTATCCGCAGGGGATGAGCTGGCTTATAGGCGGCACCTTGCAGCTCGCCGGAACCAGCGACCGCGCTGTCCTGAGTGGCAATTTAGAATTAAAACGTCTCCTCTTCGCCGAGGGTTCCGACATCACCTCTTTTTTCACTGGCGGCAACTCGGCCGGCGCCAGTTCATCCTCCGCTTTCATGAGGAATCTCACGTTTGACGTGGAGGCCCACAGCAGTCCGGGTGCGCGCATCCAGTGGACTTCGGCGCAAGTGGAAATCGATAGTGATTTGCATCTGCGCGGAACCTGGGACCGTCCCATTATTCTTGGGCACATCCACTTACTCGGCGGCCAAATGTCTTTCCGCGGAAATAATTTCACGTTGACCCGCGGCGACGTCAATTTCGCTAATCCGTTCCAGATCGATCCCGATCTGAATATTGAAGCGACCTCCACCATCAGCCAGTACGCCGTTACCATCAATTTTTCCGGCCGCGCCAGCAAGCTCTCCCTCAGCTACCGTTCCGATCCCCCGTTGCCGGATACCGACATCATTGCGCTTCTGGCCCTCGGCACCACGGGCCAGGAAAGTGCCTTGCGCTCGGCGGGTGGAAGCAATGGGCCAAGCCAGGGTGCGTCGGCTCTGCTTTCCGAAGCGGTCTCTACCGGTTTGGGCGGAAGGATCGAGCGGCTTTTCGGCATCAGCCATTTTCGCGTGGATCCGTTTCTGGCCGGAACCGCTACGGAATCGAGTGCTTCGGCCCGCGTAACCATCGAGCAGCAAGTCACCCGCGATTTGACTGTCACCTATTCCTCCAACGCGGCGTCCGATCAGCAGCAGCTGATTCAGGTCGAGTACCACGTGAAGCGCGACATCTCCATCATTTTCCTGCGCGACATCAACGGAACTTACGGCCTCGACATTAAATTCGTAAAGCACTTTCACTAGAGTCTCGCGCCAATCACTCCGGCATCAGGAATAGGAATTCAGGTGCGAGGCGAACGTGCCAGGGGAACGGCGCGTGCTGGAAACGCCGCCATTTTTCCTTGAACACTTCGGCTTGCAGCGGCTCTTCGTTGGAGGAGTCTTTGCGGGAATCCAGTGTCAGAAATAACGTGACTCGGAATGGTGTTTCGGCCGACTGGGTGAGCCGGCAAGGAAATATATTTTCGGCGTTGGGCGCGGCATCCGCCCCTTCGGTGAACTCGATGTGGTGTGCGCGAATTCCCACATACCTCGGTGGCTTCGCTATCGCCTGCGTCACGTTCACCCGGCAGCCCCAATCCAGCGCATCAATGCTGCCCCCGGGATTCATTCGGGCTCGCGAAATATTTTTGCATCCGGTCAGCCGAGCCACCTCCGACGTGGGCGGCCGTCGAAATATTTCTTCCTTGGCTCCGAATGCCGCAACCTTTCCGCGAGCGAGGACCAGTAGCTGCTCGCCCAGCCGGTACGCCTCTTCCATATTGTGCGTGACCAGCAGCGTCGGCCGTCGAAACTCGGCGAAAGTATTTTGCAGTTCCAACTCCACGCGAGCGCGCAAGTGAGTGTCCAGCGCGGCCAACGGTTCATCCAGCAGCAAGGCCTCAGGCTCAGGCGCCAACGCTCGAGCCAGCGCCACCCGTTGTTGTTCGCCTCCGGACAATTTCCTCGGATAGCGTGATTCGAGTCCGTCTAAATGCAGCCGCTCGACCAGCGTGGCTACTCGCTGATCGCGAGCCGCGGGTGTCTCGCGGACGATTCCAAAAGCCAGGTTCTCGCGTACGGTGCGGTGCGGAAATAGCGCGTAGTTCTGAAACAACATACCGACACGCCGCTCCCGCGCCGGTAAGGCGATGCGCTTTTCAGAATCGAATAGGATTCGATCGTTGAGCACGATCCGTCCGCGGTTTGGTTTTTCCAATCCGGCAATACAGCGCAACAGCACCGTCTTGCCCGCGCCGGACGCGCCCAAAATAGCGAGCGGGGCCTGCGACGCGGGTAGCGTCACATCCAATAGGAAGTCGGCGAGAGTTTTCTCAACGTGAACCTCGAGGGCCATCAGCGATATCCCCCGCTCCTGCCCAACGGTCCGCGCCCTCGGGTCCAGAAATATAGCCCAGCCAGCAAGGCGAGCGAAATCCCCACGTCCACGCCGCACCACATCAGCGCCCGGCTAATTTCGCCACCTTCCACCGCGAAATAGATAGCGATCGGAATCGTTTCGGTTTTCCCCGGAATATTTCCGGCGACCATCAGCGTGGCTCCGAACTCCCCTAGAGCCCGCGCGAACGAAAGAATTGTTCCGGCCAAAATTCCCGGCCAGGCGAGTGGCAGCGCAATTTCGCGAAAAACGCGCCATTCCGGTGCGCCCAGGGTGCGCGCCGCTTGTAAAAAACTCGAATCAACTTGTTCCAACGGCGCGCGCGGTCAGGTACATCAACGGAAAGGCCACCACGGTAGCCGCCACCGCCGTGGCCGGCCAGGAAAAAACCAACGTCATGCCGGCTCGCCGTAACAATTCACCAAGCGGTCCGTTACGCCCGAAAAGTAGCAGCAGGATGAATCCAACCACGGTTGGGGGTAGGACCAGCGGCAGCAGGAAAATTCCGTCAACCAGCGCCGTGACCGGACCTGAACGCCGCTCGCGCCAAACCGCCGCGCTCAGTCCCAGCACGAAGGTACAAATCGTCGCCGTGACGCTTGTCGCCAGCGAGATCCACAGAGGAGACCAATCCATCGCGGGGGAATTGTACTTGGATCAGTTTTTTCCGGCTTGATTTTCAGCGGGCAGAAAGCCGTACTTCGCGAATACTTCGCGCGCCGCGCTGCTTGAAAGAAACGCCAGAAACGACGCGGCGGCGGATGGATTTTTTGCGCCTTTCATGATCGCGGCAGGGTAAATGATCGGGTCGTGCGAATTTGCAGGCGCCACGGTAA
>JGI12712J15308_10000169_pt1 | contig 18689 bp, 16 predicted proteins | sample JacPin_JW_Ref_O2_FD_15308 | JGI IMG/M metagenome (IMG submission 15308) | reverse complement strand
CGCCGATGTTCGAGCCGGTGCATGGATCGGCTCCGCCGATTGCGGGGAAGAACGTGGCAAATCCGTTTGGCGCGATTCTTACGTCGGCGATGATGCTGGCTCATCTGGGGCTGACCCGCGAAGCCGAGAAGATTGAAGCTGCGGTGCTCGAAGCCGTGCGGCAGAGGAAGACCACGCAGGATGTCGGCGGGGCACTCGGGACACGGGAAGCGGCGGACTGGGTGGCGGATTTCGTCAGCCGCTGATCTCTTAGACACCTTGTCATCCTGAGCGCGCGCTCCACCGCCATCACCATTTCTCGAGTTCCCGCAACGGACAGTCGCTCCGGAGTGCCTCGATGATGTGGTCGTCGTATGGGCGCATGTAGCCGTTTTCGGGGATATAGACGCCGAGGCAGTTAGCATCTACGAACTCCGACGCCAGGTGGGCCATGCGGTGGTAGCAGTCGTTTTTTATCGCCTTCGTGGGATTCTTGGGGCCCAGGAGATCTATGGTGAGAAAGGCCTTATGTTCGCGGGCGACTCTTTTCTGACGCTCGTCAGGAAACTGAGCCACCGCCTCCTCGAGGTATTCGTCAGGACAATAGGGTTTAGTCCCATTCGTGAGCATGAGCATGATCCCTTCGAACTTCACGAAGGAAATCGGGGGACGGTTGACGATGCTCTCCTTAAGGTCTTCGCGGGTATCGCGTCCCCAGGCATGGGCGACTGCTGCATGGAGAGCATCACTGGGCAGAGGCATCGGTTGACGAAACTGCAGAACTATGGAAATAAGAAGTGGCTCCGCAGGCGCAAAGCCGAGAAGCGACTTGAGTCCAGAGAAGAGAGTCACAGAGAGTTCGTGGCCGACCGCATTTTACGCCGATTCGAGGCGATGAGCGGGCTGGTCGATTCACGAATGCGAATTCCCTCACGTTGTGGAACGCCCTGACCAGCCTGTGATGGCTTCCGACGGGCGCGAGGATCCTTCGACTCCGTGCGAAGCGCGCTTCGCGCACTTCCGCTCCGCGCTCAGGGTGACAGAGCGGAATAGATCACGGCTTCCTGCCTGCCAGCAGCGCTAACTCTCGCCACTTCCAGTGACAGTCGACATCCGCGAAACCGAGTTCGCGCAGCCATTGCAATTGCGTTTCGACGTCTAACAACTTGTTGGAGGGGTCCTCGGTTTCTACCGTGTAGCCGATGCGGTGCAGGAAATCTTCGTGCAGGCGCGGCGTGGGCGAGGATACATGTTCCAGGTTGCAGAAGACGCCGCAGGGGTTGAGCAGGTCGTAGATTTCGGCGTAGAGGGCGCGTTTGCGTTCGTGCACGAGATGATGAATGGCGAAGCAGGAGACTACGGCGTCGAACTTGCCGAGACTGTTCGCCCCCAGACTGGTCAGCGGTTCGTCTAAGTTGTGGGAAATGACGGCGACTGAGGTGTCTGCGGCGAAGCGCTGGCGGGCGGCTTCGAGCATGGACGGGGAGAAATCGATGGCCACGGCTTCGGTTTCTGGGCGCGGATGTTCCATGAACTCCGGCTTCGCCGATCTTCGGCGCAGATCTCTCTCGATCAAATCCTTCCTCGTCAGATCATTCTCGACCAAGTTCTTCCTGGCCAAATGATCTTTCACCAAGGCGAGCAGGCGTCCATCGCCGGTGCCGAGGTCGAGGATGCAGTGCGCGTCTTCGGGAATGAATTCCAGCATGGCGGCTTCGCCTTCGGTACGGTGCGAAATGGAATCGGCGCGTTCGAGGTAGTCGCGGACGTGGTCGGCGGAAGACCAGAGATTGATGGGCGGGTTGGCGGTCATGTCCTTTTGCCTTTTTGTGAACTTGAAAGGAGTATAGGGAAACAGGGTAGACTCGATCCTAATGAATAACGTTAAGAGGCTTGGACAGGGAGTTTTGTGGCGGTTTTGCGCGGTTGTGCTGCTTGCGGTGGCGAGTGGCGGATCGGTGGCGGCGCAGGACTCGGGTGGGCAGAGTTCGGGGCAGGATCAAAAGCAAGATCAAAGTCAAAAGCCCGCGGGCGAATCGCCCGCGTCCACACAACCTAAAGAAGAGACCAAGATCACGCCGCGGCAGGCGGAGGAACTTTTTCATTCTGTCGACGAGATTCTGGCTTTTGACAGCAAGCAGACCGGGCTAGCGGTAAAGAAGGAGGTGAAACGCAAGCTTACCAGCCGGGAGGAAGTGGTCAGCTATCTCACCAAGAACAAGGATGACAAGGATACGCAGCGGCTGCGGCGATCGGAGCTGGTGCTGAAGAAATTTGGGCTGTTGCCGCGCGACTTCGATCTGGAGAAACTTCTGGTCGCGTTGCTGCGCGAGCAGGTTGCGGGTTATTACGATCCGAAGACGAAGACGGTGCACTTGCTGGATTGGGTTCCGATGGAAGAGCAGGAGCCGGTCATGGCGCACGAGTTGACGCACGCGCTGCAGGATCAGGCGGTGGGCCTCGACAAGTGGATGAGCCGAGGCGAAAAAGATCTGGCCGAGTCGCGAAAAAATCCTACGGCGACCGACATTGAAAACGATGAAGTGGATAACGCACGGCAGGCCGTGGTTGAAGGACAGGCCGAGGCGGTGATGCTGCAATATGCGCTGGCTCCGGTGGGGCGGTCGATTGTGGATTCGCCCGATCTGGTGGACGAGATGGAGTCGAGCATGACGAATGGCACTCCGGATTCGACGGTGTTCAAGGACGCGCCAATTTTTCTGAAGGAGTCGCTGACATTTCCTTATCGCTATGGGCTGGAGTTTGAAATCAAGCTGATGCAGAAAGGCGGGCGGGAGAAGGCGTTTGCCGGGGTGCTGGCGAATCCTCCGCATACGACCCGGCAGATTATGGAACCGGAAACTTACCTTTCAGGAGAAAGGATTGAGCCCATGCACGTGCCGAATTTTAAAGTGGACTTCAGGAGCTACAAGAAATTCGATGTTGGCGCGATGGGCGAGTTCGATGTTGCGGTGCTGATTGAGCAATATGCGAATCAGGAACTGGCCAAGTGGCTGTATCCGGAGTGGCGCGGCGGATACTACTATGCGGCGCGGGTCAAGGAGGATCGGGCCGCGCCGCTGGGGCTGCTCTATGTGTCGCGGTGGTCGAGCGCGGAGAAAGCTGAGGAGTTTGCGGGAATTTATGCGCGGTCCCTGGCGAAGCGGTATAAGAAGGCGGATGAGGTGGGGGATGCTGCGGGGGGGGCGACTGCGGGACCGTCGGCGTCTGGGAAATCCAGTTCGGGAGAATCTGCTGGGGTAAAATCTGGGGCTGATGCGGCGGGGGCTAAGGATGCGCCAGCGAAACATAACGTGTTCAAGGTGGTTCCCCTGAAGGGGCGGCACGCGTGGTCTACCGAGGAAGGCCCGGTGGTGATCGAGGAGCAGGGCGATACCGTGCTGGTGAGCGAGAGTCTGGATGCGGGGACGACAGCGACGCTGGAGCGGGAAGTGTTTGCGGCGACGGCTGCGAAATAATGCGGAGGCTGCGTAGGTCCGCGGAGCGATCGGCGAGGCTGGGCCGACATCGTGGCGAAAATTCCCTTGGAATACGGCTGGCAGGAGTGCGAGGGATCCCTCGACTGCGTGCATGGTTCGCTTCGCGAACTGTGCACTTCGCTCAGATAACAGACTAGAGAGCGCCGGAACCAGTCAAAGAATCTTCTCACGGTCAGGCAGTTCAGTTTTTCCTTGACGATTTCTTCTTGCTGTTGTTCTCGTCTGGTGGTTCTCCTAGAAAATGTTGGACGTGGGCGACGACGTCAAACTTGTTGCCGTTGCGTTCGAGGGTGAGTTTGCGTTCCTGACCGGGAGTGCCTTCGAGCAGCGACCAGACTTGTCCCATGGTTGAGTCGGGGACGGGGATGCCGTCGACGGCGACGAGGTGGTCGCCAACTTGAATTCCGTCGGGTGTTCCGGGGAGGGACGGCTTGTCGTCGAAGTCAGCGATGCCGAGGATGGTGAAGCGGCCGTCGTCTTCCGGGCGGAGGGTGAGTCCGATGACGTCGAAGTCGGGCGCTCGGAACGTGCTGCCGATATCGAAGTAGACGGTGGAGCGGGCGTAGTCGAGTCCGATGCGATAGTTGAGCAGGGCGTTCGATCCAAGCAATCCGATGGTGACGACGCCGGCGCGTTTTTCAAACCAATCCATTACATCTTTTGGAAATCCGGCGGTGGAGACGCTGGTGAGGTAGAGCGGGCCGAATTGCAAGCGATCCACGCGGAGCAGCTTCGAGGCAGGCTCTTCCGGCCGTCCCCACATATTGGCGGGGCCAATGGCTCCGGTCATGTGCGGCCAGTCGGGGTGAGCGCCTTGCAGCTTATCGGAAAGATCCTGCGACAAAAAGCTGATCGAAGAGCCTACGTCGAGGGCGAGATTGTATTTTTTGTTTTCGATCTGGCTGGGGACCTGGATGAGGCCGTTCTCTATGTTGACGAGGACTTTGCTGCTGCTGCCTTTGAACTTGAGGGTTCCGGGTTGAGCGATGGTGAATTCGCGGTCGGGGAAATCGATGAGCACGTCGTAATGGCGCAGGACGGAGGCGGGAATGTTGATTTCGGCGGACATGCCAGGATCCATCACGGTGGCGGCGCTGACGGGCTTGAGCGGGATTTTTACTTCTTTGATATTGGCGAGAGAGATTTGCATGTCGCCAGACTTGGTGTCGTGGAGGGTGATCGAGGCAGGCGGTGGAGCGGTGCAGGCTTTGTCGTCGCAGGTGACGTTGAGTCCCATGAGCGTGGCGGCGCGGCGCGACATTTCGAGATCGGGATTGCCGTTGTCGACCCATCCGCGGATGCGTTTTGTGGTTCCGTCGGGAAGCGGGAGATAGATGTCGATGACTACGCGGTTGTGGTCGAGCGTGATGGGGAGGGTGATGGATTTGGGTACGACTTGCGCGAATGCGGCGGTGACCAAGACGAGCGCGATGAGGATGCGGAATCGCATGGAAAGATTGTAGCGGGTCACGGGCGCGATCGACGAAGACCAGGGACCGAAAATCTAAAATCTGAAATTCTAACCACGAAGGGTACTCAAGCTTACGAAGGAAAGGCTTGAACCACGGGGGCCACAGGGGTGCGCGGAGGGTCTTGTATAATCGCAGGTTTGGCTTTGGGTGGCGAACTCTCCTGGGGGATCGGTGGTACAGGCGGAAATTGGAATCATCGGCGGTAGCGGGCTGTACTCCATGCCGGGTTTAAGCCGGGTAAGAGAAGTGCGGGTGAAGACGCCATTTGGCGCGCCTTCGGACGCCTATGTGTGCGGGACGCTGGAAGGGCGCAAGGTGGCGTTTCTGGCGCGGCATGCGCGCGGACATCGCATTCTGCCGAGCGAGTTGAATTTTCGCGCGAATATTCACGGGTTCAAGCAGCTGGGAGTCGGGAGGATCGTTTCGATTTCCGCCGTGGGATCGCTGAAGGAAGAACACAAGCCGCTGGAGTTTGTGATCCCCGATCAATTTTTCGATCGCACGCGGCATCGCGTGGATACTTTTTTCGGCGGCGGAGTGGTGGCGCACATTGCGTTTGCCGATCCGGTGTGTGGAGAGCTGGCGGCGGTAGTAGAAGCGGCATGCAAGCAGGCCGGAGTGGTGGGCAAGCGCGGGGGAATATATCTGTGCATGGAAGGTCCGCAGTTTTCTACACGGGCGGAATCGAATGTGTATCGCGGGCTGGGCATGGATGTGATCGGCATGACCAACCTGCAGGAGGCAAAGCTGGCGCGTGAAGCCGAGCTTTGCTACGTGACCGTCGCGATGGTGACCGATTATGACTGCTGGCATCCGCACCATGATTCGGTGACGGTGGATCAGATTGTCGCTGTGCTGCTGAAAAATGCGGAGAACGCGACGAAAGTGGTGCGTGCGACTGTTGCGGCAATGCCGCACGAGCGCTCGTGCAAATGCGGGTCGGCGCTGGCACATGCGATTCTGACGGATCCAAAAAAGATTCCGGCGGCGACTAAGAAGAAGTTGAAGTTGATTCTAAAAAGCAGTGGCCAGTGATTAGTGGCTAGTGGCCAGTAAAACCAAATGGTCTGAAAGATTTTACTAGTCACTAGCCACGATTCACTGGCAACGGATTCAGAGAGGTTTCGGCATTCATAATGAGCATTCTTGTCGTGGGCTCGGTTGCGTTTGACGATGTTGCGTCGCCTTCGGGCAGCGTGAAAAACATTTTGGGCGGGGCGGCGACTTATTTTTCGCTGGCGGCCAGTTATTTCACGCAGGTGCGCGTCGTTGCGGTGGTAGGGGAAGATTTTGGCGCGGAGCAGGAACAAGTTTTCAAAAAGCGTGGGATCGATACGCGGGGCATTGAGCGTGCCGCGGGCAAAACGTTTCGCTGGGGCGGAAATTACAGCGAGAACTTGAACGAGGCGAAAACGACGTTTACCGATCTGAACGTGTTCGAAAAATTCCAGCCGCGCATTCCTAGGGAATATGAGGATACGGAGTTTTTGTTCCTGGCGAACATCCAGCCGACGCTGCAGGCGGAGGTACGGCGCAAAATGCACGCGGTGCGGATGACCGGGTGCGACACCATGAATTACTGGATTCAGGGCACGCCAAAGGAGCTCCGTGAGACTCTGAAGCTGGTGGACGTGCTACTGATCAACGATACGGAGACGAAAATGCTCGCGGGCGAGAGCAACCTGCCGCGGGCTGCGCACAAGGTGCTGGCGATGGGTCCGCAGGCGCTGGTGATCAAGCATGGGGAATATGGCGCGACCATTTTTTTCCGCGAAGGTGCGTTTGGGATTGGGCGGCATCCGTTTCGCGCGCCCACGCTGCCCATTGAAGAGGTGAAGGATCCGACCGGGGCCGGCGATTCGTTCGCCGGAGGATTCATGGGCTACATCGCTTCGCAGGAGCAATTGAATCGCGAAGTGTTGAAGCGGGCGCTATTTTACGGCGGCGTGATGGGATCGTTTGCCGTGGAGCGGTTCGGCACGGAGCGGTTGCAGGCGCTGACGCGCGAAGAGATTGAAGAACGCTTTCAGGTGTTCCGCGAATTGACGCACTTGGAATGAGCTTCTGATCGGCTGAAATGAACTGCGGCATAACTCCTGTACAGGACCAACGTGCCCTCCTTCCAACGATCGACGGTCAAGCGATCAGCCATAAAGGCGCCGGCGAGCTCGCGCTGGGATGCTGAAGTCAGGGTGCTGGCCTGGCTGGCGGTGTGGGTTTCGGTTTTTTCCTTCCTGTTTTATTACCGGAACGGCGCTGTGCTGCTCTATGGCGACGCGGTCGCTCACATCAACATTGCGCGGCGCGTTTTCGATTCCAGAACACCGGGGCTGTTGCAGTTGGGGACGGTCTGGCTGCCACTTCCGCATCTGCTGATGATTCCGTTTCTCGTTTCCAATGAAATGTGGCAGCGCGGCGTGGGCGGGTCGATTCCTTCGATGGTGGCGTATGTTTTCGGCGTGATCGGAATGTTCCGGCTGATGCGTGGAGTTTTCTCGCGGGGAGTTGTGTCGCCGGAGGGTGAGCCCGGTGTTGCGGCAGGAGTCGCGGCGTGGACTGCGGCCGCGGTTTATGGCGCGAATCCGAACTTGATTTATATGCAGGGTACGGCGATGGGTGAGGCGCTGTATCTGGCGCTGTTTATTTGGGCGGTGGTGTTCTTCGCCGAATTTGCGGGCGGGGATTCGCGGGCGCTTACCAAGTGTGGATTCTGTTTGGCGGCGGCTTGTTTGACGCGGTATGACGGATGGTTTCTGGCGGTGGGGATGGTGGTGGGGGCGGTCGCGATCTACTGCCTCAAAGACGTCGGCAATCGGGATTCCCACCCTTCGAAAACCGCGAAGGGTGGGGCAGCCAGTCTGATCTCGCCGTCTCGAATTGCGATTGCGAAATTTATTTTGATCGCGGCGGCTGCACCTGCATTGTGGTTGGCTTACAACGGCATTGTCTATCGCAATCCGCTCGAGTTTGAGAATGGGCCTTATTCGGCGAAGGCGATTGAGAAGCGGACGCAGGGTGCGGGATCGGGAGGGCATCCGGGGACGGGGAATGTTTACGTGGCGGGGTTGTACTTTCTCAAGTCGGCGCAGGCGGACCTGGCACAGAACGACTGGCTGCAACGCTTGTGGATTGTGTTGGGGGTTGCAGCTTTCATTGTAATGATCTCCGCTCGCCGGAAACACGAGGTCGAGGCCCTGAACGTCGGGGCGCTGAACAAGGATGGGACGCCTGGCCTCGCGAGGTCGCCGTCGCGGTGGCCGCTGATTTTTCTGCTGGTTCCCATACCGTTTTATGCGCTCTCGATCGCGTACGGGGGCGTGCCGATTTTTATCCCGGCGTGGTGGCCGTTCACGCATTACAACGTGCGTTATGGATTGCAACTGCTGCCGGCATTTGCGGCCGCGGTCGGGATACTGGCGCACACGGCCGCGCGATCGAAGCAATGGCCAAAGATGTGGCGGCGCGCAGCGCTTCTGGGACTGCTCGTGATCGTGGTTGTGAGTTACGGATTTGTCTGGCGGGCCGGGCCGATCTGCTACAGCGAGGCGGCGATCAATATGCACAGCCGGGTTTCGTTGGAGAAACAAGTTGCGGGCTGGCTGCACACGCTGCCTCCGGGCGCTACGCTGCTGATGGATCTGGGCGGTCATCCAGGGGCATTGGAGCAGGCGGGGATTCCGCTGAAGCGCACGATCAACGAAGGCAATCATCGCGTCTGGATGCAGCCGTCTGATTCCGAGGGACTCTGGGAGCGCGCGCTGGCGAATCCTGCCGCGCTCGCCGATTACGCTCTGGCTTTCGACGGCGACGAAGTTTGGCGGGCGGTGCAGGGGCGCGGGTTCAAAGAGCTGGTCGTGATCCACGTGACGGGCCAGCCGCAGGCCATTCTCTACCGCGTGCGGTAATCAGCGGGGTTAACGTGGTGCTGCGGTTCGAGGCGGGAGTTGCGGTGATAAAATCCAGCCACGAGAGGGGTTTTTGGCTGGTGGCTTTTTCTGTTCGCGCCTTCTACCCAGTGTTTTCCGGGTGCTCAGACATTCGCAATGAACTGGCAGAATATTTTCGATTTGCTGCACCGGGAAATGGCGACGGGCATCGTCACCAATTCTCTGGCGCGGCTGGCGGTCGCGGCGATTCTCGGCGGAATCATTGGCCTGGAGCGCGAAATCAGACACCGGCCGGCCGGGCTGCGCACGAATATGTTCATCTGCTTCGGCGCGGCCATGTTCACGATTCTGTCGGATGTGCTGGCGGTGGAACATCTTGGCGATCACACGCGGATCGCGGCGCAGATTATTCCTGGCATCGGGTTCATCGGCGCGGGATCGATCCTGCACACGCGTGGATTGACCTCAGGGCTGACCACGGCTTCGACGTTGTTTGTGGTTGCCGGGGTGGGAATGGCCACCGGTGGCGGCCTTTACCTGACCGCGGTTTTTGCGACCGGCGTAATTCTGATCGCGCTGTTTTCCTTGGGCTATCTGGAACAGAACCTAAACCTTAAGACTTTGTTGATGACTTACGAGGTCAAAGGCACAAGCGTGGACGAGATCAGCCAGGAGGTGAACCGGATTCTGGAGTGCGAGCACCGCATGATGCAGAACGTGGTAAGCGGAAGCACTGGACAGTACATCCGTTTGCAGTTTGACGTGGTCGGATGCCACCGTGAGCAGAACGAATTGCTGCGCCGGCTGAAGGCGTCGACGGTGCTGGGCGGGGTGATTTCGTTGGGTCCGGTGGAATTGGAGTGAGCGCAGAGTCTGCGGTGATTCCGTGGCTGAAAGCGAGCGCCTGCGGAAATGATTTTTTGCTGATTGATGGATCATTGATCGGGAGTGCGTTGATCGGGAATGCAGTGGCTCCGGCTGCAATTGGTGAGTTTAGCCGCCGCATCTGTGATCGGCATGAGGGGGTGGGAGCGGACGGCGTGGAGTGGATGTTGCCGCACGCCACGGCGGACGTAGAAATTCGACTGATCAATGCCGACGGATCCGCGGCGGAAATTTCCGGCAACGGCACGCGATGCGTCGCGGCCTACTTGTGCGCCGAACGGGGAAAAGAGACTATCCACATTCAAACCGGAGCGGGATTGAAGGTTTGCGTTCTGACCGCGCGCAGCGATTCCGGATACGAGTTTGAGATGGCCATGGGCGAAGCGGAGGTCGAGAAAGAATTGACCATCATGACCGGCTCTGGCGAAGTTAGGGGCACTCCAGTTTCGATGGGCAATCCGCATTACGTGGTTTTCGTAAACCGGTTCGATGAAAACTGGCAGGTGCAAGCGGCGGACATTCAGCGCGATTCCAGATTTGAGCACGGTGTAAATGTTGAGTTGGTCATGGCTGAAGGCAAGCACGATCTGCATGTTCGCTTTTTCGAGCGGGGAGTGGGAGAGACGCAATCTTCCGGGACGGGTTCTTGCGCCGCGGCGGTGGCGGCGATGGCGACGGGCAGATTGCAATCTCCAGTGAAAGTGCATGCTCCGGGGGGAATGCAGAACGTGCGCTGGGAAAACAATCAGGTGTTTCTGCGCGGATCTGCGCGGTTGGTGTGCCGGGGAGAATTCTTCTTGCATTGAGCTTCTTATTTTGAGCGTCCGAGTGTTGATCTTAATATTGATCTTCTTACACTAATCTTCTTGAAGAGCGATCGTCTTAAAGTGATTGGATCGTCCGCCGCAACAGGTTTCTGACTTCATGCCTCGATCAAACTCTTCGCGCATCAAGCCGCCCGCTCTCCGGCCCGGGGACACGATCGGCATTATTGCTCCGGCCAGCAATCTCAAGCGGAGCGAACTCGACGCTGGCTGTGAGGCTCTGCGAGTCGTGGGCTACAAGCCGTTTTATTTCGATTCCATTCTTGAGCGCGATCTTTACTTTGCCGGGTCGCTCGAGCGGCGCATTCGCGAGTTGGCCGAAATGTTTGCGCGTCCGGATGTGCAGGCGATTTTGTGTGCGCGCGGCGGCTATGGCGCGAACTATCTGCTGCAGGCGCTCGATCTGGACGCGATCCGGAGCAGCCCAAAGATTTTTATCGGCTATAGCGACATCACCACGCTGCTGACATACTTTGTGGATGCAGGCGGGCTGGTAACTTTTCATGGACCGATGGCGGCGAAGGATTGGGCACGCGCCGACGGAGTGGATGCGGCTTCGTGGCAGGCGGCGCTCGGCGGTGCGGCTGCATGGGAACTCAAGCTGGGCGCGGACTCTGGAGCAAGTGGGCTGATCGAGGGCGCGGCCGAAGGAATTCTTTACGGCGGATGTCTTTCGATTCTGGTGGCTTCGCTGGGCACGCCTTACGAGATCAAGACGGATGGCACGATTCTGTTTCTTGAGGATCTCGCGGCCAAACCCTATCAGGTTGATCGCATGCTGATGCAGTTGAAGCTGGCGGGGAAGCTCGACGGTGTTCGCGGAATTATTTTTGGCGAGATGATCGATTGCGTGCAGAATGCGAAACAGGGTTACACGCTGCAGGAAGTCGTCCTGCGAATTGTCGGCGAACTGGGAGTGCCGGTGGCGTATGGTTTGCGCTCGGGGCATGTGACGGCGGGGAATATCACATTACCGTTTGGAGTGCGGGCGGGATTGACGGTTGGTGGCGGAGTCGTGGGGCTGAAGATTCTCGAAGCGGCGGTGACGGCTGCGTGAGCGTGTGGCTCCGAGCGAAGAAAGATTCATGAACCAAACCAGACATATTCATATGATCGGCATCTGCGGGACGGCTATGGCCTCCCTCGCCGGGATGCTGAAGCAGCGCGGGTTTCGTGTGACCGGATCGGACGCGGCGGCGTATCCGCCCATGTCGGATTTTCTCCGGGAGTTGGGTATTCCACTGGCACAGCCGTTTGACGCGCGCAATCTCGAACCGCGACCGGATCTCGTGGTGGTGGGCAATGCGATTTCACGCGGCAATGTTGAACTCGAGCAGGTGCTCGACCATCGCCTTCCGTTCTGCTCGCTGCCGCAACTTTTGCATGACGAGTTTCTGCGCGGCAAGGAAGTTTTAGTGGTTGCCGGAACTCACGGCAAAACTACGACCACGTCCATGCTGGCCTGGATTTTTCATTGCGCTGGTTTGCAGCCGTCGTTTCTGATTGGCGGCATCGCGGAAAATTTTGGTTCGAGTTTTCATTTAGGGCGGGGAAGGCACTTCATTGTGGAGGGCGATGAGTACGATACCGCCTTCTTCGATAAAGGTCCGAAGTTTCTGCATTATTTTCCGGACTCGATCATTCTTACGTCGGTGGAGTTTGATCACGCCGACATTTACAAGGATTTGGACGCGGTGGAGACGGCGTTCAGGCGGCTGGTAAATCTGATTCCGCGTCGTGGGTGCATCGTCGCGTTTGATGGGGCGGCGGGCGACGCCACGGAGAGTGCGAGTCTGGAGCGCTGTCTGGCTAAAACGTTTTGTCCGGTCGAACGCTACGGTGGCGGAGCGCGCTCGCAGTGGCGCGTGACCGATCTGCGGCTGGACCCGGGACGAACGACGTGGTCGGTGCTGCATGAGGGCAGTCCCTGGGGAGATTTTGAATTTGCGCTGGCCGGCGAATACAACGTGTGGAATGCCACGGCGGCTGCGGCTCTGGCGGCTGCGTGCGACATTTCGAAAGATGAGATCGCGGCTGCGCTGAAGACTTTCAAGAGCGTCAAGCGGCGGCTCGAAGTCAAGGCGCAGGTGAACGGTATTACCGTGATCGACGATTTTGCGCATCATCCCACAGCGATCGCCGGGACGCTGAAAGCCTTGCGTGCTCGCTATGCGGGCGCACGGCTGTGGGCGATTCTTGAGCCGCGGTCGAACACTTTGCGGCGGCGCGTGTTGCAGCGTGATTTGGCGCGCAGCCTAGCGCTGGCCGATGAAGTGGTGGTGGCGGGAGTCTTCCGCTCCGAGGCTGTGCCGGAAAATGAACGGCTGGAGTTGCCGGAACTGGCAGCGGAGATCCAGAAGAATGGCCGTCGCGCGCGGCTTTTGGCCGATGCCGACGCCATCGTCGAGACGATCGCTCCGGAGATGCGCAGCGGGGATGTGGTCGCGATTCTTTCCAACGGAGGCTTCGGAGGAATCTACGAGAAGCTTCCGGCAAGATTGAAAACACTGGCGGGCGAAGGCGCGAGTGGCGAGTCAGCCGGAGCGGTGGGCAAGAAGAACGGGTAAGGAATGAGAAAGATTTCAGTCAGTTGCAAGTCAGTTTTAAAGTCCGTGGGAACGTGCTGGATTCTGGTTGGCGCACTCTGCGTGGCGTGGACGGCGGCTGCGCAAACCTCCGCTCCGCCCGTCGCGGTCACAAACTATGTGATCTCGCCGATCGCTCCGGAGCAGCATCTCGTCGAGGTGCAGGTTTTTCTTCCCGAAGGTGCAGCGCAACGCGAATTGCAGCTTCCGGTATGGAATGCGCTTTATCAGGTGCGCGACTTTGTGCAATACGTGAACTGGGTACGCGCCAAAGACCGCGTGGGACGGCCTTTGGCACTCCACGAACTGCATAAGAGTCTCTGGCAAATCAGCGGAGCCGAGCACGGAGCGATCGTTGAGTATCAGATTTTCGTCGACTCGTTCGGCCCATTCGGCGCGCAGCTCAACACTCACCACGCCTTTTTCAATCTGGCGCAGATTCTGATGTATCCCGTAGACGCGCGCGGTGCGCCCATGTCTGTGCGTTTCAACCGCGTGCCGGAGGGATGGCACATCGCCACGCCGCTCGCGTCGCTGCCCGATGGAGCATTCGGCGCCGAAAATTATGACCGCTTGGTGGATTCTCCGGTGGAGATCGGAAAGTTTCAAGAAGCGGATTTCGACGAAGCCGGCGCACATTTTCGCGTGATCGTGGACGCGGAGCCCGCCGACTATGACATGGCCCAAATCGTCGGCCAGTTACATAAGATCGTTGCCGCCACCACCAGTTGGATGAACGACCGTCCCTTCGATTCTTATATGTTTCTCTACCACTTTCCGCGCGGGCCTGGGGGCGGCGGCATGGAACACGCTTACTCGACCGCGATTGATTTGAACGCCGACGCGCTCGCTCGCAGCTCCGAGGTTCTGTCGACGGTGACGGCGCACGAATTTTTCCATCTCTGGAACGTGAAGCGGATCCGCCCGCGCACGCTCGAACCCGTGGACTACACCAAGGAAAATTTCACGCGGGCGCTGTGGTTCAGTGAGGGCGTCACCAGCACCGCCGAAGGCGTGATTCAGCTGCGCGCGGGTTTGCTCGATGAGAAACGGTATCTCGAACTCCTCGGCGGCGAGATCACTGAACTGGAGCGGCGTCCCGCACACCTGACACAGTCGGCCGAAGAATCCAGTCTGGACGCTTGGCTCGAAGGAGATCCCTATTATCGGCGTCCGGAGCGCAGCATTTCTTATTACAACAAAGGCGAATTGCTTGGAGTGGTGCTCGATCTCGCCGTGCGCGCTGCCACACAGGACCACGCATCGCTGCGCGAGGTAATGCAGTGGATGAACCAGAACTATGCGAGGAAGGGGCGCTTCTTCGCGGATTCCGACGGTGTGCGCGAAGCTGCGGAAGCGGTCGGCCACGCGGACCTGGCGCCGTTTTTTGCCAAATACGTGGCCGGAACTGAAGAAATTCCCTGGAACGATTTCTTTCACAGCGTTGGACTCAAGGTGACACAAGAGACGAATGACGTGCCCGATGCGGGTTTTATTGCATCACGGAATTTCGATGGGCCTATGCTGGTAGGCGCAGTCACTGCGGGCAGTGACGCCGAACGCGCGGGCCTGCAGGTGGGCGATACCATTCTCGAAATTCAGGGCAAAGTGGTGGGACAGGAATCGCGCGACGAGTTGGCGCGCCTCGCTCCGGGCGATACGCTGGCGGTGAAAGCTCGACCGCGACGCGGCGCTGAACGCGAATTGAAATGGAGAGTTGGCAGCCGCCAGGAAATTTCTTATCGAGTAAAGGACCTCGAAAACATCACCGCCGCACAACACGCGCGCCGCGCCGCGTGGCTGAAAGGCGAAGCCGAAGCGGAGTCTCCCAAGTAATGATCCGCACCGTCGTGATGCTCGCCTTCTGGGGCCTGGCCGCTCTCGTGGCGGCGCTGATCGGTTTTCCCTGGACGTTTATTTCCGGCGACATTCGCCTGCTCTATCGCATGTTCATGTGGGGATGCTGGTGGGGCGTGTGGCTGACCGGCGTGCGCGTGCAGACGGTGGGGCTCGATCAACTCGACAAAGCGCGCACNTACGTTTTCATGACGAATCATGTTTCGAATCTGGATCCGCCGATCCAGACTCCNCTGATTCCGCGCCGCACCTCCGTCATGGCGAAGAAGGAACTATTCCGCATTCCGATTCTGGGGCGGGCNATGCGCATGGGATCGCTGGTGCCGGTGGATCGCGGCAATCGCGATGCCGGCATCGAGGCAGTGAAAGCGGCGAAGGCGGTGGTGCAGCAGGGCCTCAACATGACGATTTACGTCGAGGGCAAGCGCTCCTTTGATGGCAAGCTGCTGCCCTTCAAGAAAGGACCGTTTTATCTGGCGATGGAGTGTGGCGTCCCGGTGGTTCCGATCACAATCGTCGGCACGTTCCACGCCATGCCTAAGTCTCGCTTCGCCATCAAGCCCGGCCCGGTGCAGGTAATTTTCCATCCTCCGATCGAGCCCAAAGACTTCGGCACGCGCGAAGCGTTGATGGAAAAAGTGCGCGCGGTGATTGATAGCGGGCTGCCGAAGGAATTCCAGAGTGTGAATGTCGAAGCTCGATGGGAAGATTCCGGGCGATCGCACGATGCGATTGGGTAGGACGGCGGTGCCGGAAGGCCAGGGCGGGGAGTCTTGCTCGTGGAGCGCGTCGGTCCCTCCACGAACTCCCACGTCAGCCCTCACTAATCTTCTTCCGTAACGCCCGCGCCATTTCCGGCAACCTCGGCAGAATCGCGGAATACTTCAACCACAATTTGTGATCGACGGCCGGCGCCCCACTCACCAAGGCCCCTGCCGCAACGTCGTTCGCAACTCCACTTTGCGGCGTGACAATGGCGGCTTCGCCAACTTTGCAGTGTCCGACCACGCCCACTTGTCCAGTAAGAATTGCCCGCGCGCCGATTTCCGTGGAACCACCGAGTCCCACCTGCGCGCACAGCAGCGCATCTTCTCCTACGCTCGAGCCGTGGCCTACCTGCACGAGGTTATCGATCTTCGCGCCACGTCCAATGCGAGTCTCGCCGACGCTGGCACGGTCGACGCAGGAGTTCGCCTGGATTTCTACATCGTCACCGATCGCCACCGGAGCCGGTTGTGGAATCTTGTGCCAGCGGCCTTCCGCAGTCTTGGCGAAACCAAAGCCATCGGCGCCCACCACGACGCCGTTCTGCAGCAGGACACGGTCGCCGAGACGGCAGTTCTCCCGCACCACCGAGTGCGCGTGCGCGAAAAAGTGGTCGCCAATTTTCACTCCCCGATAAATGACCACGTGCGCCAGCAATACCGCGTGCTCCCCGATCACGGCGCCTTCGTCGATCACTACATAGGGACCAATGTGAGCATGCGCTCCAACCTTCGCAGTCGGATGCACGATCGCGGTCGGATGCACGCCCGCTGCATAGCGTAACGGCTGATGGAATAGTTCGAGAGCGCGCGCAAAGCTGAGATAAGGATCCTTCGCGCGCAGCATGGCGGCCGGGATGGCAGGGAAGTCCTCGGCGACAATCACGGCGGATGCTTTGGTCGAGCGCGCCGCAGCCGCGTACTTGGGATTCGAGACAAAGCTAAGTTCTCCCGGGCCAGCCTGGTCGATTGCGTTAAGTCCGGTGATTTCCGTTTCCGGCGATCCGTTGTCGAGGCGCGCACGGAGTGCAGCAGCGATGGCAGAAAGTTTCATGGGGTAATCGTTCTGTCGTAATCACGAGCGAAACGAATAAATCGTACACCAGTTGGAAAGAAGCCAAAGAATGGGACCGGTAGTGCGGTTGACCTCTCCCCGCAAGTTTCTCTGGGTCAGGAACTTAGCGCATGACAATCAGCTGAGGTCCGGTGCATTGCGCTGGCGGGCGAGGAATGAGAAACCTGCATCAGAAAAAGGAGGCAGGATCAATGTGTCGAGCTCTTTGTGCAGTCGTTCTCTTGCCCTCGCTGACCGCGGCGCAGTCGGACGCGGCCGCGATGGTGCAATCGGTCCAACCGCAACCCAGTCTTTCGGTGGCGGCCAACCCAACGAGGCCTGTCTATCGCTCTTACACGTACTACAACGAAATCCGCCAGGGGACGACAGAAGATTTGGCGGTCCAGTTGGCCGTTCCCGGATTTGTGACGCTGCCGGCGTCGCGGGTGCCCGGCATCGTCCCACTCCGACTCGAATTGCAGCCTTCAGAGGGTCTTACCGTCAGCAAGATTCGCTATCCGAAACTCCGCCAACGCAAGCTTGCCTTCCAGAGGGAACCCGCGCAGGTCACAGATGCGTGGCAATCTCCCATCCAGTTCAAGTTGCATGCGGATCCGAATACGCCCCCGGGCCCGCGCACAGTTGCAGGAAAGCTGACCTTTCAGGCGATCAGCGATGCCACGGGCGTAGGTGCAGTGGAGGAAGTGGGCGTGCAGATTCCAATCACGGTGGTGCCGCACGATGCGAAAGTTACCCGAGCCAACTGGCCCATCCACAAGATGCCCGTTGCAGTTATGGTTTTGTTGATCGTATTCCTGCCGGTCCTCGTGCCGGTGGTGCTGCCGATCTATCTGATTTGTCTAGCGGAGGGGCCGCGCCGTTGTCCCGACTGAACTGGAGTGTGGAAGCGGAGTTTGCTCTTCGAACCTCACTCTTCAAACATGGGTACTTGCCTCTGGTCGTCGGCGTCGCGGCGCCGGCGGCGGGCGGCGCCGATCACCGCCAGCACGGTCAGCGAATCCAGCGCGGAGCGGGGAACGAAGATGCGCTGCGTGTTCGAGCGCAGATCAGGAGGGTTCACCAGATATCCCTCCGGCATGTTCTGGGTGAGGTCGGCGGGCATGAGGCCTTCGAGAATCTCGTTGTCTTTGAAGCGTAGGCGCACCCACAGGCCTTCCGACCGCGGACGAGAAGTAAACGTCTTGCGGGTGAGCGACTCGGAATCGCCAAACTCGCGCACGAAGTAGACGCCCTTGATCTCGCGCAGNTCCATGCTGATGACCGTGCCCGAAGTGTTGAGCAGTTCGAGCTTGCCATCTTGCACAAACTGCGCCGATACATAGCCAGAGACTGAGTCCCGGTCCATCTTGCGGACTACGACTTTTTTGTGTGTGGTTGGCATGCTCAGCTTTCGGACGCTTGCTAGGAGGGCTTCGGCTTCGGCAATCTGGCTTCGGCAAACCTCGACGCCATATCAGCTGATCTGCAGCCCCCGGGACTCTCAGGCCAAAACCCGACAGCTGCAGCCCGAAGCCAGCCTCCCGATTCTCGCACCTTTTTGTTAAAAACTCCCGCATACACCTTGGCAGTAGCCAAATCGTTAACGTTGTGTTATTTTCTGTAATCTGTCGAAGGTCACCCCGATTTATCTAAGTAGTTGGAATTAAGCCACTTGCATACGCGAGCGAAGGCTTGGGCCCTGGGTGCTGTGGAAATCTTGTGGAAAATTTCACGTGCGACCCAGCAACTGGACCGCGCGCTGCAGCTGGAATGGCGGGTTGAGACCGGCGGGTTGAGGCTGGTTTGAGGAAGTACGAAGCGCTCTAAAACGAATGGCTGACTACATTTACACCATGGAAATCCGGTTGACTCCGGATCAACT
>JGI12712J15308_10000162_pt1 | contig 19205 bp, 22 predicted proteins | sample JacPin_JW_Ref_O2_FD_15308 | JGI IMG/M metagenome (IMG submission 15308) | reverse complement strand
GCACGGATGTTCTTGTAATTCTCGGGAATGGTAGCCATCTTCGTCATCGCGATTTCTCCATCTTAATGGTTGGCAATGTCAGATCCCTATCCCAATTCCCTGGGCGATGGATGAAGCGTGATTGATTTCCAGAGCGGATGTCTTCGAGACCTCGGCTCCCAATTGGAGCCCGAGTTTTGCCAAGTCGTCGGTGAAGAGCGTGGCCTCGTGGCTAGCACGAGAGATGGAGACGTAGCCGAAGCGGGAGTTGAGCAGGTCCGGGTGGACACTGGTATCGGCGTGGACGAGAACGCGTTCGGCGGTGAGCCCTTGGGCGCTATGACTGGTGACGGCATAGCCGTGGTCGAGATGACGATGCTCACTGCCATTGAATTCGATCTGGCGGTTGTTGTCGAGGCGGACGGACAGGCGACCATCGGGGTGGATCGCCTCGATCGCGGCCATGTCGCGATTTGCAACGCCGAGCGATTTGTCGGGGGCAGTAAACTGGATGCGTTCACCTACGGAGAATTCCCGTTGGATCTCTTGGTAGACGCTGACGCCTGTCAGGCGGCGGGGATCGTAGGTCGCAAGCTCTCCGTTCGCTCTCTTGACCGTGAGTTCGTTTGCGGATGGGTTGATCGCGACAACCGATGCGTAGGCGGCAGCTTCGATTCCGATGGCTTTGCTGCCGCGTGTATAGCGAACTACGTCGTCGATCCCATAGTGCCTGGCCCAGGATCGTTCGGCTCCGGTCATGTCTTGACGCTGAACGAGGACGCGAAAAGAATGGTCTTCCGGCGCAAGACTTCCATTGGCCTTCAACTCCTGGCGAACAGCGACGTTGTGCTGGCGGCGGGAAGCATTGTCCGGTGAGACGATGAGAATGTTCTTGGGCGATTCGACCTAACTCTTTGCGATCGCGCGGACGCGCTCTTCCGCATTGGGAATTTCTTTCACGCGGCCCTGCTTGTTCAGTGCCCGAAGTGCAGATTGCACCCGACCCGCGGCAAGAGCTGAGATCTTCGGACAGCAGTCAAACACGCGCATCCGAGAGTCGACGGTCAGATACAAAGACCAGTTCCTGACGCCGCAGTCGCTGACGAAATCATGCGACAGAAAAGTGAAACTTTCGATCGTTTGACAGCAGAAGCCTATGCTCGTGGCCGCCAGCATGCAATGGCGGATTGAATGGCTCGCTCGATCCGCACTCCTCTCCGGCTGAAACCGAGCACCGCAACCATCTCATCGACAATCTGCTCATCCGTTCTCAACTGGCCATCGGAAGCAATCCACCGGAGCAATTGAATCAGCTCGGTCGAACTGTATTGAGTAATTGAGGTGCGAACTGGGATCGCTGGCCTGGGCCCTCTTCTGAGGTAGGCGGGCGCTGCAGAAGCATGCTCTCGGCTATTCCCATTTCCATGATGGTCGTCGGGACTTGCTCCCCGGTCGAGTCTGTCGGCAAAATCCACCGCTCCCTGGTACGCCCTAATTGCACGCTGGATTTCTTCCTCCTTCCGCATGAACCAGTCCGTCGACCAAATGCGGTGAAATCGCCAACCCAGGTTCTCAAGCTGCTGCTGCCTTAGACGATCACGGTCTCGCGCGGTGTAGCTTGAGTGATACGTAGCACCATCGGATTCGATCGCGAGGACATAACGGCCGGGCTTTGCCGGATGTTGTGCGACCATATCAATCCGAAATTGTGACGCGCCCATCTGCGGGATCAGTTTCAGCCCCGCAGCCTCCAAACAGTCGAAGACGTCAGATTCAAATGTATTCAAGGGCACTCCACTGATGTCGGTGTCACCAAGTTCCCGCCCGTTGCTAGCCGCATACTGAAGATAGTTGCGCAAGAGTTCGACTCCGCTGCCGGGTCGGACCCGGGTTAGATCGACATCCAAATGGTTGAACGACGAAACCACGGTCAATTGTTGACGCGCACGAGTCACGGCCACGTTCAATCGTCGCCGTCCCCCTTCAGGAAGCAAAGGTCCGAAGCGCAGAGGTAGATTGCCAGCCCGATCCTTCCCGTAGCCGATACTAATGATGATCGCGTCACGCTCATCCCCCTGAACGCGCTCGAGATTCTTGACGAAGAAGCGTTCCCTCCTGCTGGGATCGAAGAATGTCCCAATCTCTGGATGCTCCTCGAGGGCATGATCGAGAGCAGCTTGGACCCGGGTCATGTGGCGAATTCCCATGGTGATTACACCCAGAGAAAGCTCAGGGGATTTTCGCGCATGTTCCAAGACAAGCGACACCACAGTCTGAACCTCTGACGAGGAACTCTCCTCCTGACCGTCTACTCCGAATTCCTGTTTGACCAGGACATGGGAGATCGCCGGAGGACCACCGGGTCCGGGAAATGTCACCAGGCGGTTTTGATAAATGTGACGATTCGAGAAATTGATCAAAGTCTCGTCCCGACTTCTGTAATGCCAGTCGAGATACGAGCTGTTGAGAAACGAATTCATCGTATCGAGGAGACTCTCAAAACCTTCGGTTCCGCTTGCTTCTTCATCAGCAGCAGATTCGTCGTCGTCGGCTGCAGCGAAAAAAGTGGTGGGTGGCAATTGCTTGCTGTCACCGGCAACCACCAGTTTGTGGCCGCGTAGAACTGAGGGAATAGCATCCTCCGGCAAGACCTGACTGGCCTCGTCGAAGATGACGAAGTCGAAATATTGCTTGCCGTTGTCTAAGAGTTGACTGACCGAAAGCGGGCTGGCCATCCAACAGGGGCAGACTGCGGTGAGTACCTCTGCCGCTTGAGAGAAAACTGTTCTCAGCGGAAGATGTTTTTTCACCTTTCCGGCTTGGGCTCGAATCAACTGTTCGCCGGCCGGATTGGCATTCATTGTCGCGATGGTTCGCTCTCCGTGCGCCCGTCGTACACGGTCGACCGCAAGCGCAATTCGTTCTTCGTCGAGGTGCGTAAAGTCGTCGACATAGCGACCGTGCGTTGAACCGACAAAACCCCGGATCTCTGGGTCGTTCTGACTGACGCCCTCCAGAGCCGATGCCAACCATGCATACTGAAATATGTCTAACCAGAGCCGTGTCTCCGGCTTTCGCAATCGAATCTCAGCTACAAGCTTCCCGACGCCAGCCGCTTCCAGAGATCGCTCGATCTGGTGGAGCTTCGGAAGTTGGAACGGCGTACGTCGGTCAGCCTCGAGAGCAGAGGTCAGAGATGTCACCTCATCTAGGGAAAATTGATCTGTTCGTCTCTCGGGCAATATTTTGGCAAGAATGTCCGCATCCCTAGAGAGTCTTTCGAGGGCGGCGACATGCTTTGCCGAATCGTCAACCCGCATAGGAAGGCTCTTTCCGTCCGACGCCGTCGCCCACCTCTTGAGTTCCCCGCCGGCGGCTGTTACTTCCGAGAACAGGACCTTCGACGGGGCTTTTCCATTACGTACAGAAAGAATCGTCGCCCGTGCACGCCGATATGTGCCGCTGGTGCAAAGTGCCCAGGCTGCCGACAGCCCTCCGTTTCGCCCAGGAGAGAGATCGTGCAGAATCGATTCCAGGTTTTGCTGGTAGAGCGGCTGCGAATAATTCGAGAGAGTCCGTTCGACCGATTCTAGTAACTCCGCAAATTCTTTCAGAGTGGCAAGCGCTGTGGGACGCTTCAGTCCCGTTTGAACAACAACTGCGTCGATCGAGGCCAAACATTCCGGCCACGTCTCGGTGCGCATCTGCTGCACCAGATCCAGCGCCCTCTGCACAGCCTCGCCATCGGCGAGAGTGGCACCCGTCCATGGAGAAAGGTCCGTGCGCAAGAACAGGGACGCAAGTCCTCCGGCCTCAGCGAGCAAATCGGTCACCTGCTGGCTGACCGATGGGGTTAGCCGTGCAAGTTCCGCGCCACGCCAACGAGTAGCCGCGTTGACGGTGCGCCCTAGCCGCAGAAGGAGACCTTGCATCTCGTACACGCTCATTCCAGTTGGCTCCCTGTGACAGTGCATCCGCTCAACGTGAGAATTTAGTCTGCCCCTTCGCTCAACGAGCTGAGCGTGCACCTGTTGGCAGTTCACCGGTACTGAGGAGCGCACCACTTCCAGAGCGTGCGCGACTTGCAGCATGACCTTCTTGGGAGAGAGATCGGCGCCGTGTAGATCAATTGCGAGGTGTCCGAGGCCAACCTCCTCGAGACGGCGCTTAACGACTTCGAGTGCTGCCTTCTTTTCGGCGACAAACAGGATGCGGCGTCCCGCGGCAGCTAAGCTCGCAATCAGGTTAGTGATCGTCTGGCTCTTTCCCGTTCCCGGTGGCCCATGGATAACTCTGCTTTGGTCCGCAAGGACGGCCGCTATCGCTCGCTGCTGGCTGGAGTCGGCATCGAGCACCAAGAACTCAATGTCCGGGGGAATGCAGTCGAACTCTCTGGGATCGGGGTCCGTTTGTTCTGCATTGAGCGCGGACTTTGCCTTACTGTCACCTGCGATTGCGGCGATGACGTCGTGCACTGGAAGATCGCTTGCACGCTCCTGCAGATCCTTCACCATCGCCATCTTCTGAAACGCGAAGTTTCCCAGTACTACCTGAAACCCGATCTCAAAGCCCCTTGCATCGGCCATCAAGCGCTGGATCTTTCCGCAGAGACCCTTTATGTCAAGAACTTTACCTTCCTCTTCCTCACCAGCGAACTCAGCCAGGAGTTCCTCAGGCTGCAGCTTGACCTTGAACTGGTCCTCCAGCACGTGCAGAAGCACGAGGTTGAGTTGAAAACCTCCCGCCGCGGAAAGGTAATAGGAGTTACTGCCTTCCTTCTTACTAATGGTAATCGGCAGTAGCAGAACGGGAGCCCCCGCAGGTCGGCCCCCGTCCAGCGCAGGCCACGTTGCCATGCCGAGCGTCACGAACAGAGTGCTCAGGCCCTTTTCCTCCGAGTTTTCCAGTGCCCGACGCGAGATGTCCCGGAGAATCTTCGCAAGCAAGTCATCCTCAAGATTCGGCAGCAATTTAGCAGCCGAGACTCTCTCTCCAATCAGTAAGTCCCGAAGCCTTTCGCTTGAGGCCGAGGTGAGTTCCAGCGTGCCCGTCTTCAACGGTCGGAAATAGAGCAGATTGTTTCGTCTCGACAAATCGATCAGGTTTCGGATCCAAGACCGGCGGGCGGTTTCAACGGTCTGACGGCGGTCCTCTGAGATCTGGGGCGCAGGCTGGGTCGCGGTTTGGTCGGAATGACGGGGAAACGTACTCACTCCACTCCTCAGAGGACTGGGGAAAGGCCACAGAAGTGACTCAGTCACAGCCGTTGAGCATACGTCAGTTGCCTCTGTATTGTAATCGTCGACACGGCTTCCGCCGAGGAAGGAACTCAAATGCCGTCCCTTCCTCGGACTCCATCCCGTCTTCGCCGTGCCCCCGCGTTTCTGCCAATCGGAACTCTAGTGGCGCCATGCGCACTCACTCTCGGTGGCCGTAGGCTTGCGCGGTTTCGGACGCTTGGTGCACTCCTCCTTTCCATCGGAAAAGCCGCTCGCTTGTCGTCACTGATCCAATCCAACTCCGGTCCAATTTCACGCGTATGCGGGCCGGATCACCAAAACACACTGACGAGCTTACTACTCCCGACATTCCAATAAACATGCTCACAGAAAACCAGATTCTCTGGATCACAGGTTCAGCGGTACAGCCTTCGGCTGGTCTTCCTTCCTCACATTCGTTTCACGGCGAAGTCTCGAGCTCCGGTCGGCTCCTCCTGTCAATCCCGCTTGTGCAGCTCTGCGCGGCGCATAACACCAAAATCGCGCCGTGCTCGCTTCCGCGCCCTAAGGCTCCGCTCCGCTCCGGGGATTGACAGCGCCTCCCTGCGCTCCTTCCCTCGCCAATTATGAAACGAATGTTTTTTATTGGCCTGCAAAGGCCCAATTTCAGCCACTGGAGGCACATTCAAAATGTCGGGGCACTCGCCAGTGTCACTAATCAGTCCGACCGGGTCCTTGTTTGAACCGTCACTTGATTCAGATGGAGCCGCTCAATTACTCAGAATTCATCCCAAGACCTTGCAGCCCATGGCGCGGCTCACGCCCACGCGCGCGAACGTCCGATGTAGCGGCAAGTGGCACAACAGGTATTGGAAATGATCAGGACGTCGCGGATATCGAATCCGCTGCGTCGTGCTCGAAGGACAGCGTTCTTGGATTCTCATTTCAAAGTCTCGGGTTCTGCACCCCGCCTCAAGGGAACGGTGATCTCCGACACAACGGGCTTGGTGATATCCAAGGAGGCATGCCTTCCAAGAACTGTGCCTTCGGCGGACAAAGTTCAATCCACTCTACAAAACAGCAGTGCCTGTACGCTTCCTTCAACTACAATTGCTCCCGCAACGCCGAATCGGAAACGAGGCAAGAGCATGTCATTCCGATCCGGCCAAAGCGGTAACGTTGTTCGCAAGGGCCAGATGTGGCACGGAAGGTTCTACGTTGACGTTCTTGGAGACGAAGCGAGACGGCGCACCTCTGTGCCGCTCGGCTCGATTCATTCAATGAAGAAGACGGAGGCCAGAAGGAAGCTCCGTGCATTGCTCGAAGAGATGGGATTGAACGCCGATCAGCATCTCGAACGCGCATCGCTCGGAGGCAAAACCTTCAGCAAGGAGGCTGCGTGGTGGAGGGAGCAAAAACTATCCAAGTACAAACCCTCGTGTCAGGAAACGATGGGAGGCCACTTGGATAAGTACCTGATCCCACAGTTGGGGTCTCTGCCGATGGCTGCGATTGATGAGCGAAGGGTGCAGGAGCTTATCACAGACATGGAGCGTGTGGAGTACACCCGCTCCGATGGTGTGAAGAAGAGGCTCAGCCCAAAGTCCATCCGCAACGTCGTAGGAGTGCTCAAACTGATGCTCGGAAAAAAAGTTTGGCGCGATTGGAACTTGCTTTTTCCGGAGGACATAGATCCTGACAAAGAGCAACGGTACTTCACGCAGGCTGAGATGATTCAGATCGTGAATGCCGCTGATGGGCAGTGGAAAGTTCTGTTTGCTCTCATGGCGGGATCAGGCTTGCGCATCGGGGAAGTCTCTGGCCTCGAGATCGAGGATCTGGATCTGGAGGCCGGCCTCATTCGCGTGCGCCGTGGAATTTGGAAGGGCAGGGCAATCACGCCAAAAACGAAGAGAGGGAAGCGAACTGTGTTTATCGAGCCCACGCTCGTGCGGATGCTCTCTTCATATCTGGTGGGAAGAACTTCGGGAAAAGTGTTTCAAACTAAAAGCGGGAAACCACATTCGAGACATAACGTGTGGCGCAAGCTGAAGCTTATCCTCAAGTCTCTGGGGTTGCAGCCGGGAGGCTTGCACGCATTTCGGCACGGCCGCGTCTCGATGCTTCAGGCCAATGGGATGCCGGGAGATCTCCTGCTGGAGCAAGTAGGACACTCGAACCTGAAAACCACGTCCGGATACACGCACTTCGACGACGCATTTCGTCAGCGAATGGCGCGGGTTCAAGGACTGTTCTCGCAGGAGGATGGTCCCAATGGTCCCAAGTTTCCGGATTTTCCGAGCACAGGACGTGTGATGTAACGTGTAGTAGAATGAAGGGACTAACCTCAGTCGGGGAGTGGCTCAGCCTGGTAGAGCACCTGGTTCGGGACCAGGGGGTCGGAGGTTCAAATCCTCTCTCCCCGACCATCTTTTCTCTCGCTCTTTCAATCGTTTACGCTGCCTTTTGTGCTTCAGCTTTTTCAGCGGTTTTCGGTACATTCGGTACAACTGAGGGCAACTCGAAGCCAAAACCACTCCGCTCTGCCCATTCCCTGCGGAACTGAATGTCCTCTTTGATCTTGTCGTAGAGGTCGCTCATGTCCTTTCCAGCATGTCCCACTTGCATCCGTTTACAAATGAGGCCAACGCTTTCGATGTCCCATTCAGCCGCCCGGTCGTTGCGGAACATCCAGCGACAAACGTTCAGACGTGAACCCAATCGAAAGATATCGACATTTGAGTGAAATCGCCCTGATACCGTCAACGACGCCGCCACTCGCTTGGATATAGTAGATTCCGAAGGTAAGCTCCGCTTTGAGTGTTGTGAGAAAGGGTGCGCATGGCGCGTCTCGATTGGCCCCAGCTTCACATTGACTTCTCCCCTGAGATTGACTTCCATTTAGTCTGCGTCATCGCACAGCAGTACAAGATCGGATTCGCCGAATACTTCTTTGAGGTGAAGTGCCATGTGAGGCACCCGAGTGGCTACTTCGAGTACTTCGTCGATCACCTTTGCTTCCAGCCGGATGCCTTCACTGCCTTCGCAGCTGGACTTCGTTGCATGCAGCAAGGAAAAGCCAATCGTGCCACATTGGAGAACGTCGGCGAAATGCTGGTGTTTCAAATTGAAACACGTGCGAGGAAGCTGCTCCTTACTCTGAACATCAAAGAATACATGCCTCCAGAAGGATCGGCCGGGTTGAGTCTTTCGATCAATGTGGACTACGATTTGTTCGTCAACAAGTTGGTTTCTTCGGTTGAAGAATTTGTGAAAAACCTTCGCGGCGTGGAACTGGAAAAGGTGGACTGATACCCAGTTGGCGATAACACTCAGAATAGTTAACATGGACTACTGCTGTAGCGAATTGGAAAAGCTCCTTCACCCTCAAAGCGGCCTTGGGATCATGAGGGTGACAAACAAAAGGGGAACCCGTTTCCTTTTCATGTACCAAAAAGATTGGAACGTACCAGTCGCTGAAGCCGGTATTCAGATACACTTCTGTCCCTTCTGTGGAAGCAAACTGATCTGGCCTCCTGTCGGTGAGAATGTAGACACGTAACACCACAGACTGCATGATTGGCGAAAAAGTGCGCCATGAAAAGGCGCTGGACTCCAGCGGGTGAATCCCGCCCGGACGCTCGACCCGCCAGAGGCGAGAGGCCACCAGCCAACGTTACCATCGTCAGCCCAACCCACATTTCCCCCTGCTTCGACTTCAGCCTTGTCCAGTATTCTTCAGTAGGGGTGGGACTGTGCGCCATAAGACCGCCGCTATTTGGTCCGGAGTGCTGGTTGCGGTGTCGGCCGGAATGTTCGCCCTGCCAGCCGCAGTGTGGGCCGCTTATCTCCCGTCCTTAAAACAGAGTTCGCCTGATCCAATCGTGGGCTATGAAAGAGTCCTTCTTGGGGTCGCCGTTTTCTGCGGCACGTGGAAATGGATGCTCGCGGTCCTCGTCTTGCCAATTGTAGGGACGCTGTTCATCGTTGCCGAATTTACGAGTAACACGCAGGCGTGCAAGACGAGAACCACAACGCCAGCGCCGAACAATCGGCCACCTGCCCTCTGGAATCCGAACGCAGCGGCGGGTTGGAGTCTCCTTTTTACTCCAGCATTTGGAGCGTTCTTGCACTCTCGAAACGCGGACGCGATGGGGCGTCATAGCGAGGCCAAAGCTAACAAGCTCTGGTTTTACGTCATAATCGCCTATTTTGGCTTCACTCTCATTCCGATCCCGTTCGTCCCCGAGTTGTTTTTCAGGGTGACTAGTCTTGGTCTTCTGCTGGGGTGGTATTTTACCCTCGGTAAAGATCAGATAAAGTACGTCAACCTAACTTGGGGAAATGGTTATGAGCGGAAGCCTTGGACGAAGCCACTGGTGACAGCCCTTTGCTGTTTAGCTGGCACATTCATTGTCCTGACAGTAGCAGCGAAGTTATGGCTTGCTTTGCGCTGAATCTGCGCCTTTACAGTCGGTTGGCGTAACGGTGCCTCGGGGAAAATCGCTGGACTCCAGCGTGTGCGACTCCCGCCCGCAAACTGGTTCGCTCGACCCGCGAAGTGGTTTCCTCGGTCAGCCGTTACAACGACGGCTGCGAATTGGCTGACGTACAATCAACCTGATGCTCACGGTCGGATCGCAAGGTCTCTACGAGTGGTTGGTCACGGATCAGCAATTCGATCTCTTGAAGGTCTGCCCGGAAGTGGCACTCGGGAAATATGTCGCCATCACTTCTATTGACAGCGGCGTGCTTGTGCCTACCGAGGAGGAGATGACGGCTGGCTGGGAGAGTCGGCTGAAAATTGCGTACAGCCCCAAAATTCAAAATGTTCTAGGTTTACCGCGTGCTGGTTGGGACGAATGGTACATCTTCAACACTCCCACAGACCTCGGCACAAGCCATCTTGCAGAGAATATCTTTGAAGTGCCACAGGATCATGGACACGTAAGCGTACTCGTGAATTACTATTTCGCTTTGGACCCACCCGAGAGGAGCAAAGACTTCGCCACTTTGTTTTGGGCGCAATTAGCACGGATTCGCCCGGAGTCCTACGTGGCAGATAATGATTACCTGACTTTCGTGAGCACGAATAAGACTTTGTTCGCCAGTGTTCGTGACGCCGTGACAGCACTCGGCCAGCCTTAAAAGGCGCTTGCCTTCAGCGCATGCAACTCCACTGCCGTAAAGTTTGCGCCAGATTCCTGCTGGGCGGGACCTGCGATGAAGTGCTTCTAGCTGTTTGCGACAGGTGGCAAGAATGCTGGCGCTGATAGCAAAACGTGCTCCTCTCCTGTAGCCTGACCTTGGCAGTATGTCCTTCCTTTCACAGCCTTTGGCGGAACCAAGCCTACGAAACGGTTTCTTGACGACCATAGCCAAGAAGCACCCCGTCGCTCTGTTCTTCATACTTGCGTATGCGCTAGGTTGGGTAATGGTAACGCCCAGAATTTTGTTTTGGTTGGGAGTTGTTAGATTCAACGTCCCGGATTGGTGGGTCGCAGCAAGTTTTTACGCGCCTGCCATCGCGGGGCTGTGTATGCAATGGCTGACGCAGCAAAATCTGAAAGTATTCCGAGTTTACGAATCGCTTGGCAGACTTGTGCTCGGCTTGGTAATAGGTGCATTTCTCGTCTTGGTGTGCAACCCGTCCGTCGCTGCGTTGCTTGCCGAGAGAACGCCACTGCACACACTTGATTGGAGAATTTTCCTCTCTCTGTCCGCATATCACTTTTATCTCTTGGAACCTTTGACACCAATCGGACAGGAAATAGGTTGGCGGGGCTATGCGCTGCCACGACTGCAAAACCGCTTTGGCCCCATCTGGGCCTCTGTTTTGGTAGGGCTGATGTGGGCTGGCTTCATGCTACCCGCGCTGAGCTTGGTTCAAATGTGGCCTGTTCGGGGGGTTCTTGTGTATGCCATCGCGCTAATCGCTCTTTCGATTGAGATGACATTTGCGATGAACCTTTCTGGCTCCAGCATCATTGTCGCGGTGGCTATGAACGCGCTTGCGAGCGCCCAAAGCGGATACTTGGCACATGGGTTAATTGAACACTCGCATCCACGGACCCATTGGGAATTGATTGCAGCGGCTTCTAATCTCTTAGTTCCGGTAGTGCTTGTTTTGATAACACGGGGCAAACTCGGAACACGTCATCAGAGCGAGGTTGGATAAGAGCCGACCACTCGACGGAGGTGACCACCCTCCCTGCAATCCCCCCACGGGAGGGCGGCTCAACTGTGAGGTCGGACGCAGGACATTCGCATCAGCACCGTTGGTTTGTGATCGAGTGCACTCGCGGTCATCAAGTGGGATTTGACGGCCGCCACGATTCCGAAAACCAGTGGACGCGACCGCTGAATTGCCCTACGATTCCATTCGATGCCTACGATCAATCAAGATTCCCTCCTTGCGATTCAGCCGGAACTCACTTCTGGCGAGAGCTTACTCTGGGCAGGACAGCCGAACAGTGGAGTCATCTTTCACAAGGAAGACCTATTCCTGATTCCATTCAGCCTTCTCTGGGGTGGTTTTGCGATTTTCTGGGAAGGAGCGGTAGCCGGACTCTGGGGTTCTTCTGGCACACGTTCTGGACACGCATGGGTATTCGGAATGATATGGGGAATTCCATTTGTGCTGATCGGACAATACGTGATCTGGGGTAGATTCCTCTTCTCGGCGTGGAAAAAGAAACGAACTTACTATGCGGTAACCAGTCGCCGGGTACTTGTTGTTCAGAACGGTTGGAAGCGTCAGATGGCGTCGGCCTACATTGACACTCTGCCGACCCTGATCAAGGAAGGCAATTCAAGCGGAATTGGCACTCTGCGCTTTGCTCAACAGGAATCTATGTGGTCTGGGCGACGTGGGTGGGGCGCATGGGATGGGATGGCGGTTGGAAACGTTCCCACCTTTTGGGACATCGAGGATGTGGACTCCATCTATCGACTGGTTTCTGATTTACGGGAAAAAACACGAACTGCCAAAGCAACGACTTTCTGACCTTCGCTCCCTCTGCGCGGTGGTGCTCGAAATGCGGGACACGAACCAGAATGCAGGGATAAAAAAGCAGAGGCTCGAACTGCTTGCTGAGCATTTCCTGCGAGTGACCCGGCAAGGCTCGGAGTCGGACAGCATGTCCCGCTTCGAGAGTTCGCATCCGCCAAGAGCGGGCCTGACCGTGACCATGTAGGGGATGCGCTCGTGCACCGACTGGTAGAATCCTCCCGCATGCCCCCCGGACCAGCCGTCATAATCGGTGTGATAATCCTTGGAATCCTCATCTGTGGTGTCCTTGCTTGGCACTTGTGGGAGACTCGAAAGAGACTACAGAGCAGCAAAAACACGGACTTGAAATCCTCTATGCAAAACGACTTCGTATCCTACGGCTTTCCTGACGAGTGCCGGAAGTTCGAGCAGCGTCACCCGCTCTGGCAAGAGATCATGCCCAACCTCGAACGAGCCCTGAATCTCGCGTTTACCCGAGTGCAGGTGATGCAGGGGCCAGCGGACAAGCTCGTCTACTTCTTCGGCAGAGTTTGCCTCGAAGACTTCATGGAGATTTTGCTAGTGTGCTACCACGGTTACGGAGTGGCCGCGTCGAAGCTCGTCCGCAGCATGTACGAGTACGCTGTTACGCTTCGCTACCTCCATGAGCATCCAACTGAGGTCAAAACATTCCTTGACTATCATCTGGTGCAGAACGACAAGCTGATTGGTCGTCTGATTGAGACATTCGGAGACACGATTCTGCCAGCGGAGACTATAGCGGAAGCAAAGCGCAAAGCCGCCGAGATTAAGGAAGATTTTATGATTCCCGTTTGCGACCACCCCGAGGCCAAGTTGCGGCTGAAGCATACGTGGAACAGGCTAGACTTCGCGGCAATGGCGAAAAAGACGGGCGCACTGGGAACGCTCATTATCCCCGGTTACTACTTTCCGTTGCGCCATGCTCACCCGACGTCTGGAGGATTGACCGAACGACTAGAGATTGTGGACGGGCGCATGGGCATCAAGTCGGACGCCCAGCCGGAAATAGCCGACAGGTCATTGATGACCGCGCACAACTGCATCCTCAACGCTTTGGAAGTGCAGAAGGAGCATTTCACGATTGAGGGATTGGAAGTTGCGATGCAGGTCTGCTACCGCGACTTTGTTAGGATTTGGTCGCCTGACTCGCCGCTGTTAAAAGCAGACGGATAGAACAATGGCTGATGCCGCCCCAAAGCGTTCTTACCCGCAGATTCCCCCTTGGCGCATCCAACTCATAGGTGCGGAACAAGACTTGCAGGAACTCGCTGCGGCGCACTCTTTGGGGCAAACCCGCGTCATACATTCTCGGGGAGAATACTTCCTCGAATCCGACGCTCTCAATGAGCTGGCTGACTGCAATCGGGCTCTTGAGAAAGCGCAAGGGCTTCTCCACATCATCGGTGGTCTCGCAAAGGTTCGGAGGCTTTCAGCCTCACCCGTTAAGGCGGCCTCCGTTGTGTGGAACGACGACAATGGTCCTTGGAGGTCCCGACTGCCGCTGTCATCCGTGCAGTACCGGATTGTTCCGGTCACCAAATACCTAGAGGGAGCGAATATTTCGGAGCCAATTCTCGGGCTGGCGGCAACCGACGAGAAGGTGCGAATGACTTTGATTGATTTTCTTGGGAGCGGGATTTCTCCCGCCTAAGGAGAATTACCCTTGGCATTCTTGTAGACCTCGGGGGAATCAAGAATGGGCCAAAGGAAGTGGTGCGGCTTGGTTGGTCAACCGAGGCGGAATGTAAGTGGTTCTTGGGCAGCGTGAATTTCGGCAATAGATACTATCTCGGTGCACATTCGCCGTTTGAACCTGCTCCTGACGACGATCCTATGAGCCTCGTGATGGCGAGCGAGTTCGTGCGGAAGCTGCTTGCCCGGTGGATAGCCTCAAAGATCAAGACGGGAAAATGATTCTCCCGCACGACGACCTCGACAAAAGAACTGTGGAGTCGGTCTGCTAATTTCAATCGACGACCCTTTGGGGGCAGAATATCAGAAGGCACGTATCTGCCTATTCTCGGAAAGGACCACTGCCATGAGCACAGCGCCAATCGCGACCACAAAAACCCCTACGCACAGCCAACTTCTCGATGAGGCGGTCAAGGCAGTGGAAGCCGCTGAGAAAGTCGTCCAAGACCCAAACCAAAAGGCTCTTGTTACGAACGCGAAAAGCGCGGTTCAAAACGCCGCGCAAACACAAATAGTTCTTTCATTGTCTGTCATACCGCCTACGAGAATTGACCGACAAAAAGTGGTCGATAGGAGACAAGTCGGTTTTGCTCTACTGCTTTGTATCCTCGCGGCTTGCATGTTTGCGAACGACATACTCGTCAAACACGGTTATATTTGGCTTCACTATTCGAAAAGGCCTTGGGTTGCGCTTATCCTCGTGGGCTTGGTTGACTTCTTCCTAATCTTGCTCCTTCGAGCGGTAGCTTTCAGAGGTTCGGATGCAAATGAGAAATTTCCGTACATACCCACGCGGGCGGCCGCTGTCTTAGAGCTAGGTGTTTTTTATTTTGCCCTCGTGCTCTCGTTCGCTCATCTTGATTTTGTCTGGCACTTGACGAAAACCCTTCGCGAATCTCTATATCGAGCGTTGCTCACCGTGGCAACCCTCGACCACGAATTTGAGGTGGGCAACGGCATCGTGGAACGAGCCATCGTTTCAGTGGAGCTTCTGAGCGTAATTGTGTTGTTTTTTGTGTTCTTCCCTTTGCTTATTTCTCGCTTAGCGATGTTCAAAGGAGAGACAGTAACAACGGATGATTTGCTTAGGGCGTCAGACAAGCCCCTAGAATCTTATGAACAAAGTGCATTCGAACTAAGGACTGACTTTCCGACGAATTGGACAATAAACAAGATTCCGGGCGTCGTTCATCCCGGTTCGCAAAGTATAAAGCTCCGAATAAAGGAAAGCGGAAAAGCCACTGTTGAATGATAGTACAAATCCGGGGTTGGGGTCTGCGCATTCCAAGAGGGATATGGTGGACTACCGTTTTGGTGTCTGCCGCCGCTTGGCCCAATGTTTGAATCCCAGAACTTTCTTGATGTGCAACTTGTACACGCCAGCACGGCGATCCTTGGTGATCCTGTGGATCATCACCGTGACTTCCGGGACTGGCGGATTCATCCCGTTGAGCAGTCTTAATTCAAAGGGCACCGAAACCTTTGCGAACCGTTTCGCCCAGTAGGGTTTGATCTGGCGGTACTCGATCTTCTTGGTGCCCGCGATGATCTGAGCCAGCCATTCGCGTTCAATCGTCGTCGTTATCCGGTCGTAGCCTTCTCGCATAGTCTTGAACTATCTAATTCTCTTACCGTGCACCGCTTGGTTGTTGGTAGTATTTTCAATAACGCAATCGCCCTTTTTCTTGCACGTGATGTGGAGACTCGGCTGCTTCCCACCCTCAACTTGAACCTTGATGTTCCACGTGTTGGCAATGCCCCGTTCTCCCTCTCGCACGAGAAAGGTATCGCCCGACAGCGTTTCCAAACTTCCGTTGAGATAGTCGAACCCGGTAAGCATGTCATCTTCCTCGCTGGGCTCGTTTTCATGCCGCGCAGCGTCAGCGATTTCCTTTGACAATTTGTCTTTTGCTTCTCCCGGCGAAGCAGCCTGAGTCTTATACCACGTCCCGTCTGGAGCTTGTTTTTTGTACCATTCGAGGACGGGTGTTGCAGTACCGCCCGCGGACACAGCCTGGATCGGTCGCCGGGCTCGCATCAACCCTCCCTCGGGTGCCAGCCCCAGTGCCAACTCGCCCATCGAAATCCTCCCAGCGGTTTTTGGAACACCCCAGCGTGCGTTTCCCAGCGCCACCCGACCCGTCATCCCGTCCCAAAATTTGAAAACCGTAGTTGCGTAAAAGTTCGTCGATTCGTGCCTGCCAGCGCGGCGATGCAGAGTGTCATCTCCAGTCCTCTCAGTCAGAAGAGTGCAACATCGAGCCGCCCTCGCGGTATTCCCCGCTGAGCCGACATCACATCTGCAATCTGCTGGTGCTTCGCGCTATTCGTCGGGTCGAGCTTCTTGATGCTCTCCCACTTCGGAAATTCTGCTCTAGGGAATACCTTCTGGGTGCGGCCAAACTTTCTCAGCTTTTTGACGACCGTGTTGTCCAACGGCACCTCAAGGACGTTCTCGAATCGGTCGAGACCATAGGCTGGTCGCAAGAAGACATTGAGGAGGCCATGACCATGAAGATGTTGATGACTTTTCTCGCGCCTCCCCACAGACCCGTAACGGGGAATTGCCCAACCAGCGAGTTAGTCTGTGCGTCGAGCCACTGTGGATAAGTCGTCGGGGTCTGATTCGCCAGTTGTGTAAGGTCAAGGCTAGCGAGAAAAGCTATCGCCGCACTTACTAATCCCCTCCCGCCTTGATTTCTTAGCGAGGAAGCGGTCGTTCCCATCTTAGCTATATATCGCTGCAACTCCGCCAGATGTTGTTGTGAGACAACCATCGAATGATTTTACGCTCAAGTCTGCCGAATGGCGTCCGAACTGATAGACTGCCTACCGCCGCATGAGACGCAGAAAGATGGAACCGTTATTCAACAAGGTCGATATCTTCAACGTCCTTGAGCATCAAAAGCAAGGACTTAAAGAAGCATTCCAAAAGGTGACAAACGCGGAACTCGATGCAGACCCGGTCGCCGTCACAGCGCGGTTACTCGAAGACTTTGGCATCAATGTCCCCGTGCTCGAAGAGGACAAGACGGTCGCGGAGACGAAAGAGGCACGGGTCGATGTAAGCCGCGACCCGACGAGATTTATTCACGACCGCTCACGACCGTTTTACATCGGCGGAACTGAAATCACAGTCATCGTCCCGTTCGGGGGAGATGCTGGTCTCTTCAGTGTGCAGCCGACGATGTTTACACTCAACCCTCCGTTCGCAGAAGTTCACGGGAATGAACTGCATTTCGTCTATCGCTTGACCCAACCGGGTTTCGATGTCGATGCTGCCACCAACCGCACACTTGGACAAGTCAAGCAATACCTCCAGAGTCTTGAAGGTTCTGCCGAGCTATTGAAGGGCGAGCTTCAGCAGCTAATCAACTCTCTAATTCAGAAACGGAAACAAGAACGCGGAGCACACTCGGCAATTGTCGCGGGCTTCAAAATACCTGTGAGACAGGCAGCGCCACGCGAGGCTCCAGCGACACAGCAAGCACCAGCTAGGAAGCGCGACGTTGATGAGGAGTGGGACGTTTTCATATCACACGCCAGCGAGGACAAGGATGAAATCGCTCGCCCACTCGCGGATGCGCTTCGAACCAGAGGACTCCGCGTGTGGTATGACGAGTCGTCCTTGAAATTAGGAGACAGTCTTCGTCAAGCCATCGAGAAAGGACTTGGGAGGTCGCGGTTCGGCGTCGTCATCCTCAGTCCCCGATTCTTTGAGAAGCACTGGCCTCAGCAAGAACTCAATGGGTTAGTCACTCGCGAGGTCAACGCGAAGAAAGTGATTCTTCCGGTGTGGCATGGAGTGACGTTCGATGACGTTCGGAGGTATTCGGTGACACTCGCCGACCGAGTCGCCATTCAGACCAGTAAAGGTCTCGCCGTCGTAGTCGAGACAATTTTGGCCGCGATAGGTGATGACAGATGACACCCACCCTCGTCGGAGCTTCCTCCGGCGGCTCTGCCGCAGTGAAGTGAGTTTACTCGAAATATTATAGCGAACAAAAGGCGAAACTGCTAAACTGGTCGTGTGCGCGACCGCCGGAATGAAGACCACCCGCTGACCGAGGCGGAGTTGAGGGAGCTTCGAGACAATCTGTCAAAGCTCGCCGGGCCGAGCGTCGTTGACTTCTATCGGTCGGCGCATCGTGATTGTGCGGTCGAGCGGAAGCCCAGCGCGAAGGCGATTCAGAGTCTTGTCGCGGCGTGGAAGATACTGCGTCGATGGAACTGGCGATGAAGACCCGAGCTTCATAGGTCATGGTTTCCTGCGGATCCCGATCCTGTGACTCGCCGGGTTCTGTCCCCCGACCAACTTACCATCGTGGCGCGGCAGGGCACGCTGGTGACAAACGATCTCGGCGTTCTGGACGCAGCCCACTTGGCGTTCACCGAGATGGAACGCCCCAGTTCTGGAACTGGTGTGTTCGCGAATCCGGGAAACAGCGTCTTCTGCATATCGGGATCCATTGTTGACAACGGGCAGGGAGCACCATCAATTTTGGCTAGGAAGATTCCGACACCATCGCAATACATTTCGATGTGGCCGGTGGCAGTAGCCGCGCGGATGCTAATGGAAGGAAGGGCAGGACGAAGAGCATGATAAGGCTGAGAAACACACACGCGATTGCGAAGCCGATCCTGCCTGGGTTGTGCATGGAGCCATGATAACTGGTGAAAATCTCTTTAGTGCTCAAAACGCTTTGGTACACCGTCTTCTTTCCGGTTCTTCTGTCAGAATGAGGAGTATGAAAGCCCATGCCATGTTGGCGATGCTCCTGGTTGCTGTCTCCACTGTTTGTGCCCAGGAAAGTCTTCCCGCTAATGCCAAACTCGTTTCGTTTTCTTGGTCTGGCGGAACCCTCCATGGCTTCCTTTATGTGCCAGAGGGGAAAGGGCCGTTTCCTGCCGTGTTGTGGAATCACGGCAGCGAAAGACGCCCTGGCTGGCAACCGGAATTGGCCTCGTTCTACAACTCGCATGGATTTGTGTTTTTCTTGCCCCACCGGCGGGGACAGGGGAAATCAACGGGGCCTTACATCATGGATGAGATTCGTGCCGGCGGTGCCTCTGTGGCGGGGCAGGCCCAGCAAGCCGCCAACCAAGACGTAGTGGCGGCGCTGGAATGGCTCAAGGCACAACCCGAGGTAGATGCGAGCCGCATCGTTGTGTCGGGATGCTCCTTCGGAGGCATTCAGACTCTGTTAACCGCGGAGAAGGGACTCGGGGCACGAGCGTTCATTGCTTTCGCCCCTGCGGCGCAGTCGTGGGGCAATGGGACA
>JGI12712J15308_10000160_pt1 | contig 19300 bp, 13 predicted proteins | sample JacPin_JW_Ref_O2_FD_15308 | JGI IMG/M metagenome (IMG submission 15308) | reverse complement strand
GCGGGCAAGGGCGGTTGTCGTTAGTTCCCAGTTGCCCAGGATAGCGGTTGCGATTCCGCTGTCATTCAGCAGCGGCTTGCCGCGGCCGACGGGCAGCTGATAGACCGCGTTGCCGTTGACCACATGCCGTGCGTCCCAGGCGCCGCTGGCGCGATCACAGGCCAGACATAACGGATTCTGCGGCGATATCTCGTCGCCGTCGCCGCTGCCGTTGGAGCCGTTGTCGATCTCATGCGACCACGTGTAATTAGCCGTCACCAGGAGGCCGTGGGAGAATGAACGCCGCAATGCCACGGAGAGACCGTCGTAAGAGCTCATGCCCACCGAGCCGCGCCACGGGATGGCGGGGGCAAACGCCGGATATTGCACCGCCTGCGTGACCGGATTGATCAGGTTTACGACGTTGGTTTCGAGCAGATGCACGCCGTGACTTCCCAGGTAGGAAACCGTACCCACGAAGTTGGCGGACAGCTCGCGCTGCGCCGAGAGACTCCACTGCTCAACATACGAGTCCTTGCGGTTCCGTTGTTCGGCGTTCGGTGAGAGGGTTCCGGGACCGCTAAAATACGGATCGACCGGGTATGTGAGCTGCAGGTTCGAAGTGCTGGTCGCCGCATAGGAGGGCACTTCGTTTTTGGCGGGCAGATTCTGATCGTCCAACTGTCCGTCTTCGTGGTAGAAGCCGAATCCGCCTCGAATCACCGTCTGGCCGCCCTTCCGCGGCGTCCAGGCAAAACCCACACGAGGATCGATATCGTTGTAGTTCTGCTGTCCGAAGCTGGCGCCCACGCCGCAGAATCCCTGCGCCCCGCAGGTGTCGAAATCGAACGGGTTGGCCAGCCCGTTTGCTTCGTCGAAGATCTGGAAGAAGCTGTAGCGCACCCCCAGGTTCAGAGTGAGATTGGGTGCCACCTTGTACTCGTCCTGCGCGTAGCCGAAGTAATCGTTCTTGCGCAAGTGGTTGACCGGCAAGGCGCCGGTCAGGCTGGCTTTGTTCACTAGATCGGCCGCTAGTTTCTCCACCGTGGAGAACGTGATTTTTCCGTGTTCGCCGGAGCTCTGATTCAATTGAATGTGGCGGATCTCCCCTCCAAATTTCAAGGTATGCCGGCCATGAATCCAGGTCAGGTTGTCGAGCCAGGAGAAAGAGTTGCCCACGTAGATGCTGCCGTAATCGTAGTTCTGAGTAATAAATCCCGGCCCCGGCCCGGTGGAGATCGCAATCTGATAAAGGATGCCGGTTTCATTGAGGTTGTAAGTGTTGGAGGTGGCTCGATTGAATCCGAACTTGGCTTCGTTCACGAGGTTCGGACTGAAGATGTGCAGCAATTCGAGCGCGCCATTGACGGGCGTGGATACCCTCTGCTGCAGGTCCGTCGCGGCAGCCGAAAGCGGCTGCGTATCGACGGACCGGTCGTAATTGAATCGCATGAAACCCGTGGTCTTAGCCGAGAAATGCTGGTCGACGCGCAGCATCAGGGAATTCTCGTTGACCACCTGAACGCAGGAGCAGGTCAGCAGGTCATAGTCCGCGTAGTTCGGATCGCCCGGGTCGTTGACTGGCGTCCAGGGCGTCAGAATGGTCCTTGGTCCGGCGCCCGGGAAGGCACTAATGATCCCATAGATCGGCGACGAGGTCGGAACCCTTGCAATGAGCGCCGCGCTTGGCACGTCGCCACTCACCGGATAGCCCCAGTTTTGCCGGTAGGCTTCCGAAGCGATGAAGAAGAACGTCTTGTCGCGCTTGATGGGGCCGCCCACCGCGCCGCCGAACTGATTCAGACGCAGCGGTTGCTGCGTTTCGCCGTTGGAGGCCCATTCGGGCACGGGCGCGTCCAAGACGTTGTTACGCAGATACTCGAAGAGGCGACCGTGAAAGCGGTTTGTGCCGGAAGGCGAGGTGACATCCAGTTGCGGTCCGCCGGTTCCGCCTTCCTCGGCAGATGCCGTCAGAGAATCGACGCGAAACTCCTGAATCGCATCCAGCGGGATGGCCAGCCGCACCCAGGGGCGCTGCGTCTGATTCACGATGTTGGTTGCGTCAACGCCGTCGTAGGTCCAGTTGCTGTCGTCGAGACCCCGTCCGGCAAACCGAATCGTCCGCTGGTTGCTGCCGCCGGTGTCGACGGCGCCCGGCACGAAGGCCGTCAGCCCGGCCCAGTCGCGGCCATTGAGCGGCAATTCATTGGCTTGCTCTCGCTCGATGAACCCGGTCACCGCGCTGCTGTTGCGGTCCATCAGCGCCGAACTGGCGGGTACCTCCACACGCTGGTTCGAGCCGGACACTTGCAGAGTCACATCGAGCGTTCGCGTGCGGCCGATGACCTCCTCGACATCAACGAAGGTGAGCGCCTTGAACCCATCATGCTCAAACGTGATCGCGTAATTGCCGACCGGCAACTCAGGAATGTCATACATTCCCTCGGTCGAGGACTTGGTCTCGCGTTTCAGCCCAGTCGAAATCTGTACGGCAGTAACCCGCGCCTGGGGAAGAACGCGGCCCGAGGGATCAGTGACGGTGCCGCTCAGCCCGGCACGATCGACTTGTGCCATCGAAAAGTCCGCCAGGCACAAAACGGTTCCGGCGAGAAATAGCGCCTGGATCAGGTAAGTGAACTTGCGGCAGGTGAGTTCGAAGGCTGGTTTCTCAAATAATCTCATCTGTTCCTCCGAAGGGGCCAGGTATGGCGCGGTTACGTAACGAAGGAGGCTAGCCGAACTACGTTGTGTTTCCGTGAAACGCACGTCAACATTCTGTGTAAATCAGATTACAAGAATGTAACTTTCCCGTCATGCTGGCGTAGTTTCTGTCAGGTGTCTCTCAGGAAGTATTAATTTCTGATGAAAAAATATTCACAGTTAACCCGATGGCCGTTCGATCGCGATGCCGAATCGCCGGGGGCGAAATTCTACTGCTTGCCGGATCGTCCTTGTCAGATCATGGTAGGGTGAAAATTGCGCGGCGATTCCGGTGGCCGCGCTGCAGCTTCCACGCTAGATTCACGCCATGACCCAGTCTCCAAATCCAGCCGCGCCGCAGCAGGTGGCGGCTCTGCTTGCGTTGGCCACTACGTTCCTCCGGGCCGGGCGACCAGCCGATGCGATCGCACCGTTGCACGATGCAGCGCTGCTGCAGCCGTCCAATCCCATCATCCAGCACGATCTCGGCCTCGCCTGTCTCGAGGTCGGCCGCGTACCGGATGCCATTGCGGCATTGCAGCGGGCCGTCGCCGCGAACCCGCGCTACACCGACGCATATTTCCGCATGGGAATCGCTTTGGAGAAGCTGGGCAACATCGACGGGGCAATCGCCGCGTACGGGCGCGCGACGGAGTTGCTCCCATCCCTGACCGAGGCGTGGTTCCGCGCCGGCGCCCTGGCCTACACACTGGGCTATCGCGACCAGGCGATCGGTTGTTTCCGGCGCGCGGCAGCGACCGGAGATAGGAACAGCTTCAGCCGCGTTGCCAAGGCGCGGGTGCTGCTGACCGAGGATCGCCATCAGGAAGCCGAACAGGTATTGCGAGAGACGCTGGTGGCCGATCCGACGAACGCCATGGCGTACGATTTGCTGGGCAATCTGCTCTCCGAGTTCGGCCGTTTCGACGAGGCCCGGGCCTGCTTCGAACGCGCCATCGCCATCGCGCCAATGCTAGCGGGAAGCTACTACGAATTGGTTCGGTGCCGCCAGGTCACGAGCCATGATGACGGTCTGCTGCAAGCGATGCAAGCCGCCCTGGCCACGCCGGGACTCGAGGCGGTGCAACGCCTGCGGGTTCACCTCGCGATCGGCAAGGCGGCGGAGGATCTTGGCGACTACGCCCTGGCCATGCAGCATTTCGACGCCGCAGACGCCGTGCGCCAGGGCACGGTGCGGTTCGACTCGGCCGCGTTCTCCACCGAGATTGACCGCCTGATTGCCCGCTGCACACCGGAATGGATCGTGCGGGCGCCCGAACTCGGCAGCCCAGACGCGACGCCGGTACTGATCCTCGGCATGCCGCGGTCCGGCACCACTCTGGTCGAACAGATCGTCTCCATGCATCCCGAGGTCGGGGCGGGCGGCGAGTTGCAGTTCTGGAACCAGCGCGGCGCGGAGTGGCACCGCTCTGGCTCGGACGAGAACGCCGCGGCCGAGAACGAGGGGCCGTTCGTTCCCACGGAGAATCTGGCCGCGGAGTTCTTGGCCAAGGCCGCGGCCGACTATCTCGGCGTGCTGCGCGCGATCGCTCCCAAGGCGGCACGAGTGACCGATAAGATGCCGTTCAACTTCCTCTGGGCCGGACTGATCCACATGGCATTCCCGCGCGCCCTCATCATCCATTGCCGCCGCGCTGCGGTCGACACGGCGCTGTCGATTCATCAAACTCATTTCCGTCCGGGCCTGGCGTTCCCGACCGGAGGCACCGAACTGGTCGCGTATTTCCGCAGCTACCAGCGGCTCATCGACCACTGGCGGAGCGTGCTGCCGGCGGACCGCTTCCTCGAGGTCGATTACGAGGACCTGACCCGCGCGCCCGAACCAGTCATCCGGCGCATCATCGCAGCTTGTGGGCTGGCATGGAACGACGCTTGCCTGCGCCCCGAATCGAATCCGCGGGCGGTGAACACCCCCAGCAAGTGGCAAGCCCGGCAGCCGATCTATCGCACCTCGGTCGCGCGCTGGCGACGCTACGAACCCTGGCTGGGGCCCCTGAGCGCGCTCGTCGATGCTACGTAAAGTCGATGACGAGTCGGACGCCAGTAAGGCACGAACCCGATTGGGCTGAAAACAACCCACGTCGCCGCAGAGGCCGGGCGCGGAGGAAGATGAGTGTAGTCGAGCTTTCACCACGATACCTGGGCGTGATGCAAACTCCTGCAAGCTCACAAAGGAACCCTTCAATTTTCCGCCACCTGGAACGGGAAAGGTAGGATAATTGCCGCGAACGCCGGCGCGCTGGTCCAAAGAGCGCTTGCTGCTCGTTGCGACGCACATCGCCTGAGGCCGGGTCGCATTCCAATTGTCAGTCAGTGTCGGAGGAGAGTATGCGCTGTTTAATTACTGTGCGTGGCCTAAAGTGTGGTGTGAACAACTGTGCTATCGAACTGAACCTGGGCCCGACGAAAGCGGCGGCTGCAATGCGTGGCGCGTTGGTGCTGGCGGTGTTTTCCGCCCTATTAGCAGCGGTGGTCTTACCGGCTAACGCGCAGACGGAAACCGTGCTTTACAGCTTTTCCGGCACGCCGAGCGACGGGGCGAATCCCTATGCCAAGCCTGTCTTTGACGGGGCAAATCTTTACGGCACGACCTACGGGGGCGGCGCGTACGGCTACGGAACGGTGTTTAAATTGGAGCCGTCGGGAACCGAGACGATTCTCCACAGCTTCGATTTCAATGGGTCGGATGGATATTATCCCTACGCCAGCCTAGTCCTAGGTGAGAAGGGGATTCTCTACGGCACGACCGAACTGGGCGGAGCCTACGGACAGGGGACGGTGTTTGAAGTGAAACCCACAAGGGACGGTTCGACCGAGGCGATTCTGCACAGCTTTGATCTGAATGGGACAGACGGTGCCGAACCCTTCGCCACCCTGATCCTTGACAAGGTGGGAAATCTCTACGGCACGACTTATGCGGGCGGCGGCTACAGTAGCGGTGCGGTGTTTGAGCTGGCTCCTTCAGGAACGGAGACGATCCTCCACAGCTTCGATTTCAATGGGTCGGACGGGTATTATCCCAACGCTAGCCTGGTCCTTGATGGGGAGGGGAATCTCTACGGCACAACGACCTACGGCGGCGCTTACGGCTGTGCTGAAGACGGATGCGGAACGGTATTTGAGCTGACGCCATCGGGGAACGAGACGATTCTTCACAGCTTTGGCGCTAGCGGGGATGGGTCCGGCCCCTATGGGCACCTGGTGCGGCACAACGGAAACCTTTACGGCACAACCACCGAGGGCGGCGCCTACAATTACTACGGCACGGTATTTGAGCTGAAGCTATATCGCGGCAAGTGGACCGAGACAATTCTCCACAGCTTTGAGAACAATGGGACGGATGGCGTCAATCCCCCCGCGGACTTGGTCTTCGACAAGAACGGAAATCTTTATGGCACGACCAACGGGGGCGGGGCTTACAACTACGGCACGGTGTTTGAGCTGAGCCCGCCGTCGAGCAGCGGCAGTTCTTGGACCGAAACGATTCTCTGGAGCTTTGGCAATGGGACCGATGGGCGCTATCCCGAAGGCGGCCTAGTCTTTGATACGGAGGGGAATCTCTACGGAACCACTGGCTATGGTGGCGTTTACGGCCGCTCTGGCGGCGGTCGCGGCTACGGCACGGTGTTTAAGGTGACGCCGTCGGAGGGCGGAAGTGAGGTTGAGAGCGCACAAATTTCTGGAGTATTGCGGCCAGTTCGGCGTTTTCATCCACAACAAACAACAAATTCCGGTCCTTGACGAAGTAGATGCGGAAAGAGCTGTCAATCAGATTGGCTGGCCATGGTTCGGGGGGACCTTGGAACCGATATAAATAGCGGTCTCCGTTGTGCTGTTCGATTATCTTCAAACGGTCGAACGTTCCTGTCTGGGGAAGAAACAGCACCTCAAAACTGCCATCGACGGTTCGATACACCGCAGCACCGCTTTCGCCCTTAAATGTTCCTTCCATCGTCGAGCCCAAAATGCACTTCACCAGAATCCCGTTCTTGCTCAACGTTTCTGATAGCAGAATGGCATCGCGATAAGCAGGAGTATTCGAAGGCAAGGCGGCTTTTAGCTCCCGAGCCGAACAGTCGGTGTTTTGACCGAGGAGTGTGGGTGAGCAGGCCAAGAGTAGTAGGCCAAGCGAAAGCCCGAGCCAACATTGTTCCTGCCGCTTCATCGTCTGGCACCTCCATGCATGGTCGGTCCGATTAAATTGTACTCGGAGTCAGTTGAGCTAACTACGTCGCACCACCTGGAGTGGCTGGGTTCGGATTCTGGGCGGATCGCGGCAATTCCCAGATAATCCGCTTCAGTTGAACGCCGGATTTGCGATTTTACGAATGGCTGACTTGGGATGCTGGCAAGATCAGGGTCTGCGTGGCCTGAGACGCCAGTGCGTTCAGCCTGCTTGGAGACACCCGCACTATGCAATCGCCACAACGCCATCAGGCAGTGTTCATGGGAACGGCGAGCAGGCGCGCAAGGGCGACTTCACCTAGTCCGGCCGATGACAGGAAGCTTCGGCAAAATCATGCTCATCGCGAGGCAGGAAGCTGTGACATAGTGCTATACCTCGCTGGAGTCGGTAAATACGCAGGTCTGGGTTACGCTGGGAACGATCAATCGAACGCGATAGATTCGTGATGCCATTTTCCTTCCATGGTTGCTGCTAGTCAGCGTTACGCAATTCCTTTAAGACGGGCGGATCAGGCGGCTGAATGTTGTCATGGTGCCCGCACTGTTCATACTCAGATTCGCCCAAACACCACGTTGTCGAGGACCACGCCTGCGGCTGGCCTAGCTCAGTCAATCCGTGCTGGTCGTACTGTACAATCTGCGACCAGTCCGGTGAGACAGTGAAATCTTGCGAAATTCCGGTTCCGGTATCGACAACCCCGCCCAGTTGCAGCACCTCATGAATTCTCATGTCCGCACCGAGACGAAGAATCCGCAGCTCGGTACGCGGGCAAGCTCCGCACTGCGCCGAGCTATTCACCCCGTACACCCGCGGCCCAACCTTGATCAGCAGGTCTCCTCCTGGCAGGCGGTGCGCGTCGAAGCCATGCTCGTCAACGTCCACATCAAACTTCTGTGTCTTCTCGCCTTTTCGATAGCTCACGTGTGGCCCACAAACCCATTCTCGCTCAGAGATTCCGTGCCAGAAATAATGGACTGGACGCGCAATCGGCGATAGTTCCTCCGGCCCCTCCGGATACCCACCACCGTCGTTCGCCACGACGAAAGCATCGGACTCGAACTGCCAATCTTGGTCAGTCTTTGGAACGAACCATGCCGCGTTACGATTGCCATGCTCGTCTTTCCCGGCCAGTGGAAAGTCGCAAGGCGTGAGATGGAATGGACGCGGCGGATCAAAGCGCACCAGATTGAAAGTCTCAGGCTTACCATACACACGCGATGGAGACGACGTGGAATAGGCCCCTACTTTCTTCCCCGGCTCTGGTGCGTTAAAAACATCAACCAGAAAACGCAAATCGCTTAGTTCGGTTTCAGAGAGCGGCGGAAAGTCTATAAACGGAATCATGATCTCGAACGTGTAGCCAACACGGTTTTTGCCGGGACCGGGCCACATTTGCAGATGACTGTGAGGCTTCAGTGGCACCGGGATTTCCTCGCTGCCGGGCTGGTCGCTGGCAAAGTGGGTGGTGATCTCATCGTATGCGGGCGTGGCAAAAGATTCGACTGCATAGTTCGGTGTGACCAAATACTGGCGCGCGAAAAGCCGTTTGAAATACGGACGGTAGTGACTTTGCATGTCTGCCCAACGTCGGCACTTTTTCTCCATCGCCTCCGTGTTTTCGGAGACGCTTTTCTTTACCCAGTCTGCGCAGGAGTCTGCCCCGTTCGGCAGAGTCACCTCGTCTTGGAACCGGTTGCCCCAGCCCATCGGAGGCAGTTCGGGATCTTTGGTGCTGGCCAGCCAAATCTCAACGTGGTCTCTCTCCAGAATCAGGTTCTTGTTGCGCGGGAAGTCAGGCGGGCCACCATCAACTTCCCCGACGACGAGCAGACCGTAACCCACGCTCTGCACCCAAACATGTCCGTGCCGCGCGTCTGGTCCGTGCGGTACAAGTGTGATATCCGGGGGGCGGTCCGTGTATGGCGTGATCACCATCCCGAGACCTCGGTTTAGTATCTGCGGCACTTTGATGGGGCTGAGCTGATCTTGCGCAAGAACCGCCATGGAGGGGAGCAGCACGATCCCAATCGAGAGAAGCCTGTTCATTTAACCTCTTCAGCAGAATCAGCAAACCAACTACTCTGGCTGCTGTGAACGACAAATGGAGCGCGTCGGCCCTCGTGAACTCGTCGAATCTCTTTCCGCACGGCGGAAGGTTTCAAAGCTGTTCTCTCGATCATCCAGGGGGGCGAAGTTCACAATCTGTTTTGCAGGGAGAATCTTCTGCGCAATAAGTCTGCGGACAACTATTTCACCGACACGGAGCGCGGCAGCGGCTTGCTGCATGTTGATCCACAGCCGCTGGTCGGGCGGCGGACAGGCAGGAAAGCCGTTTGTGTGGCGGACATGTTGCACGCGCTTCTCCGTCCAGGTGTTGCCGTTGCCGGTGCGATAACCTAGCCGGTTCAGAATAGAAACAATCGGCGCATCTTCCCAGACGAAAGCGAGCTCACGAATCAACTCTGTTACTTCCTCCGAGTTGATGTGGTTGTGATAGCCCGTCCGGTTCTTACGCACGGTGAGCTCGGTGCGCGAACCCTCAGCCCAGTGCAGCTTGCGGACGGAAGCAGGATCATCGGTATCGGCGATCACTTCCTGCAGCACGGTGCGCAGAATGCGCTTCTTCCGTGTGGTGGGAGAATGAGGACGATCCCGCACGTCACACGCCGGTTGACCCATCGCACCCGGTTGCGCCCGGAAAGCGGGGGCTTTCTTCGTTTGGAGTGGGGATTGGCGCAGGTCGAAAATTCATAAGTTTCCTTCGTGGAACCAGCACTTTTCGTTCGACGTATAATCCGCGGGAGGATACCCGCGTGCAAACCCTTCTACAAGACATCCGCTACGCTCTCCGGCAGCTGCGCCACGCTCCAGCATTTACGTTGACCGCATTACTTACCCTGGCCATCGGCATCGGTGCGACCACTGCGATCTTCACCCTGACCCACGCCATCATGCTGACGTCGTTGCCGGTCGCCGATCCCGCCCAGTTGTATCGCATTGGCGATACCGGGGAGTGTTGTGTCGAGGGTTGGGAGGACGATGACTGGAGCCTGTTTTCTTATCAGCTCTACCAGCGTCTCGCGGCGGCGGCACCCGAGTTCGAGGAAACCACCGCTTTTCAGGCCGCGCCTGGGATCTACAGCATTCGGCAGGAAGCCAAAGAGCGCGAGGCACGTCCCTTGCGGGCCGAGTACGTGAGCGGGAGTTACTTCCATGTTTTTGGGCTCGGGGCTTTTGCCGGACGGGTTATCAACAACTCGGACGATCAACCGTCAGCCCCACCAGTGGCGATGATCAGCCATCGCACCTGGCAACAGGCTTATGGCTCAGACCCCGGGATTGTCGGGTCCACATTCTTCGTGCAAGGACAGCCGGTCACGTTGATTGGGATTACGCCTCCGGGATTTTTTGGCGAGACACTGCGTAGCGATCCGCCGGACTTTTGGCTGCCTCTGCAACAGGAGATTGTGTTCGACGGTCAGAATGCGCGAATGAGAACGAATCAACCCCAGTGGCTGTATGCCATTGGCAGGTTGAAGCCGGGTGCCAGCGTACAGGCACTTCCCGCCCGGCTAACGCCGGTGCTCCAACGGTGGCTCCGTGACGAAGATGAGATGCCTGCCGAGTTCAAACCGCAGATTGAACCTACGATTCCCCAAAAATTTATCCGGATGGCTCCGGCCGGAGGGGGTGTCACCTCCTTAAGGGAAGACTATGGCGCAAGTCTGCGTATTCTCTTCATGGTTTGCGGAACCTTACTGCTGATCGCGTGCGCCAACCTCGCCAATCTTCTGCTGGCGCGCGCAGCCGCCCGCCAGGCCCAGACCGCGGTACGCCTGGCTCTCGGGGCTTCGCGAACAAGACTGATTTGCCAACAGTTGACGGAGGCGGTGCTCCTGTCGGTGCTAGGCGGCATCGCGGGTTTAGGGGTTGCCTACGTGGGGGCACGTCTGATGCTGGCCCTGGCGTTTCACAGCGCCAGCTTTACACCCATCAGTGCTGCGCCTTCGCTGCCGGTTCTGGGGTTTGCGTTTGCGCTTTCACTCCTGACTGGTGTTCTGTTTGGCGTGGTGCCGGCGTGGCTGGCTTCGCGTTCCGATCCGGCAAAGGCTCTGCACGGAGCAGGCCGCGGCACTCGCGCCGGAGCATCGTTGCCGCAAAGGATACTGGTGGTCAGCCAGGCGGCGCTTTCGCTGGTTCTGCTGGCCTGCGCCGGGTTGCTGACGGTGAGCTTGCGGAATCTGGAGCGCCAGGACTTTGGTTTTGCCGTCCAAAATCGCATAAGCATTCAGATCAATCCGCCTCTGGACAGTTACACTCCCGAACACCTCGACGCGCTTTATCGCGCAATCGAAGATGGACTGGTGCGGTTGCCGAATGTGCAGAGCGCAAGTCTGGCGGGCTACAGTCCGCTCAGCGGCAATAACTGGGGTGAAGTGATTGCGTTAGAAGGGAAGGGTGATCCAAAGGCTACGCAGCCGGAAGTTGTCTCGTGGGACCGGGTGAGCCGTCAGTATTTTTCGACAATCGGACAGCGCATCGTGCGCGGACGTGATTTCGCGGAGAGCGATTCCGGCACCTCGCGCCCAGTGGCGATTGTGAATGAATCGCTCGTCAGGAAATACTTCCCCAACGAAGACCCCATCGGCAAACACTTTGGCATGGACATCTCCCGATATTCGGGCACGTTTGAGATCGTCGGCGTGGCGCGTGACGCCAAGTACAACGATCCCGACCAGCCCGCAGGGCCCATGTTTTTCCTGCCGCTGGAGCAGAGTGTCCATTATCCCGACGTTCCGATGCAGCGCAACGAAATGCAAACGCATTTCGTAGGCAGTATCCAGCTGCTGGTACGCGGCGATACCCGCAATCTCGAGCCGCAGCTTCGTAAGGCTCTCGCCGATATCGATCCCAACCTTACTATCATTACGGTGCAAAGCATGAACCAGCAGGTGGCCTCAAATTTTGACCAACAACGCATGGTCGCGCGCTTGGCCGGCACCTTCGGCGTCATCGCCATGCTGCTGGCGGCCATCGGCCTCTATGGACTGATGGCCTACATGGTTGCCTGCCGAACCGGCGAGATCGGAGTGCGCATGGCTCTCGGAGCCGACCGGCTGAACATTGTGCGACTCGTCCTGCGGGGAGCATTTCTGCTGGTGGCTATCGGTTTATTCATTGGCATTCCCCTGGCCATCAGCGCGGGACGCCTCATGGCCACGCAGCTATTCGAGATACGCAGCTGGGATCCGCATGTGTTCGGGTTTTCAATTCTTGCGCTCGGGGTTTGCGCCGCGGCCGCCAGTATTCTCCCGGCACATCGAGCCGCTTCGACCGATCCACTGAAGGCGCTGCGCACAGACTGACGGCACTTGCGATAGGGGGCTAAGACATAACGTCGCTGAGGTTTGGTTCAGGCGGACTGATGAAGCACGATTCGCCCGGATTCGGCCTGCCGGTTGGAATCAACGCTTTAGTTTTGTGAGTCGTGTTTTTCGCGGGATGTGACCCAATCCGGGAAGATGTGTGCAACGGAATACACGACGAAGGCAGATCTTTGTCGCCGCCTCTCTCGGAGAGTGAACATGACGGCAAGGAAAAGCCCAGTTAAAGCTCCCAGGAACGCTTCTGTCATGGAGAGGCTATTGAACGTCCGCAGCCCCTGGTTGGTCAGCATGAATCCGGTATACGCCATAGCCGGCGTCCAGAGAATTAAGCGAAGAATGAACATAGAGGATCACCTCTTGATGAGCGTCCGCCGGGGGTGTCGGGTGAGGGTCGGAATGCAGAAGCCTGACGCTAACTCTGACCGCCTGAAATGCAATTCGCGAACGCCCATCGTAGGCGACGAAATTGTCTGGGACAATACAGCGAATGCCGTAGGTTGCAAGATCGGAAAAACCACCAGTCGAAGCTGGGTGGGAGTGAATTGTGAGAGTCGGGAAACAGCAATCCAGCCGAGGAGACGTCAGCTAATAGCCTTGAACTTCGCGACGATCGCCGTGATGTCATCGTGTTGTTCCTGAAAACTGAATCGCCGAACTCCCTCCACGATTGCGGTCAACAAATGCTGGCACGGCAGGTTCCGATGTTGCTGAAGGGATTCAATCAGGCACCGCTCGCCAAATTCCTCTCCGCGCTCGTTACTGGCCTCGGTGATGCCATCCGTGTACAGCGCCAGCACGTCTCCGGGAGAGAACCGCTGCTCCCGCATCGAGCAATTCCAGTCTCGGAACAGCCCGAGCAGCGTGCTGGTGGACTCCAGTCGATCCACCTGGCCGTCGCATCTTACCAACAGACCCGACAAATGGCCGCAATTCACATAGCGCAGCCGCTGCGTCGCCTCGTCGTAGTCGGCAAACAAAAGTGAGGCGTAGGCGCTGTCGCCGGTGTTGTCATAGAAGAGGCGGTTTACCGACCGGAGCAACGCCTCGGGCTGATCGCAGGCCAGCGCCGACTGGCTTCGCAGGCTGGCCTGCAAATTCGCCATCAGCAGAGCGGCGGCGATCCCCTTGCCGGAAACATCGCCGATGATTAGCCCCAGGCGCTGCGGCCCGAGATTCAGGAAATCGAAATAATCCCCTCCCACCTGGCGCGCCTGCACGCAGATACCCGCGTACTCCAGCGTTTCCAACTCCGGCTGAATCTGCGGAAACAACCGCGCCTGCACCTGTCGCGCTATTTCCAGTTCCTGGGCGGTGCGGCGTTCGGATTCGAGTTTCTCGGCGTGCGCTCGCCGGCGCAATTCCAGGCTTTGCTTCACCTGATCGAACCCTTCCAGGCCAAACGCATTCCCGTCCGGATCCTCGAAACGCGCATAGGTGCCGCCCCACCCCGGCGTCTCCGGAGCAGTTACGAAACGAACCCCGCGTTCGCTCCATTCTTTGTACTTGGCCTCGACATCTTCGGTCATGAATAGGACCCAGCGGTAGCCGCCAATCAGTTTGTATTCCGGCGAGTCGGGTTTTGGTTCAACCAGCGCAAGATTCGCGCTACCGTCGGGAGGCGCCACCTCGATCCAGCGCTCCCCGGTGGGAAGGCGTTGTTCTGTGATCAGTTCGAAGCCCAATTGTTCGAGGTAGAACCGCTTGCTCACCTCCAGATCGCGGATGAAAACGACGACGTCCTGGATTGACAGGTAGGGCTCTTCGCGGCCCGGGCGAAGCACGGTCCGGTTCGCCCACGAGAGAAAGGGGTCGCTGGCCATCGGCGTGAATTATAACGGGCGAAAGGTGTTGCATCAGCCATCACACTCAGAACCTCACGCGGCGGCCCAGGGGAAATCGATTTATCGCCAATTGGTCCAAGGCGTCGCGCAAGTTCTTTTCGCTGATTGACTTAGCGTATCTTCCGGGCCGAGAAACTACGCCTAGCCAGCTAGCATGCCTGCCTGCTACAACCGACTTCTAGCTCCACCCGCCACCAAGAAACATTTTTTTTGCGCTACGTGTCGTCTTTTGCGTGCCGTTTCCGATTTCATAATTAGAGACGGGAACTTTAGCCAGTCCCCCGAGGTGTCCTCTACACAGAAAGTACAAGCTCTCGGAGGGGTGCTGCCGCGTCCCCGGTTTTGAATTCAGCATCGCGGAGACAGACAGGATCTCACTTTATGACACGGTTGCTGCCTTGGACAAAGGCGTTGCCGATCGCTGGAAGCCGCGGACACCGATCCTCTTTGGCATCCTGCTGGGGCCCCTCTGCGCGTTTTTGTACCGTCCCTGTTAAATCTGATTCAGCGCATGTGAAGAACGGAGGAAGCTATGTCGGTTGGACGTTTTGGCGGCAAAGGTGACAATGATCGCAATCTCAAGGCTACTGAAAGGGACCTGATCCACAAGGTCTTCCAGACAGCAAATCTTCCCGATCTTGACGATATCACCATCGGCGATGGGGTCAATGCGAACGGCGATGCTTGGACCGATTCGGACTACCAGATCAATGTCGGTCCTCACCGATTCAATACGGATTTGTCCGTGATTGACCCGACGACCCTGGTGCACGAAATGACGCACGTCTGGCAGTACCATAACCACACCTTGTCAAAAGGACATGCCTTTTCAGCACATGCAGCAGCGTGGATCAAGGACGAGTTCACGAAGTATGGCAACAGTAAAAACGATCCCAAGAAAGAGTACGTCAGTTATGAGGACCGCTTGTACGACTATGACGTGGAAAACGGAACTTGGGACGAGATGGGCTTCGAAGGCCAAGCGCAAATGGTCGAAGATTGGTTCGAGATGGGAATGAAGACAGAAGGTTATCGCTTTGTTTTCGTGAAGAACGTCTTATGGAACGGAGATGCTTCAGCACGAAAGTTGACGCGCACTGAGTTGCAAATGCGAAGCCCTGACATCCCTTCGAGGGAGGAAGTATATGCGCGCGATAGGCAAGCCTCCAGGGAAGAGCGCCCACAACTCTCGGACTCCTATCTCATCGAACTGCTCCAACGGCGATACGCAGCCCATGATGTGGCGGGATACGGCGGGAGAGCACGAAAAGTCGAGCAGTTGTTTCAATCAACAAGCCCACCCGAAGCCACAGCGTTATTCACGCGCTTGACGGTCCGAAACAGCTCCGACAAAGTGGCTCTGTATTTCTATGCGCATCTCTCAACCGCTGAGCGCAATAAGCTTCTTCAGATTCTTCAAAACCGAATGGCTGGAAAAGCAGCCTAGCAGAGGGCACAGTGCATTTTGGGCCGGGAAAGCTTTTACTCACTGAAGAGGAAGGCCGCACCCGGAGTGGATGGAGTCACGTGGCAGGAGTATGAACCCGGGTTGGAAAATTACTTGGTCGATCTTTCATAGCCGGGTGCATCGCGGAGCCTACCGAGCGACCCGCTGAGAACTGAGGGTCGACAGCATCGCAGTCCACTGTGTTTGCGACGTTCCCTTTGTCATCTGTGCCTTCGCTGGTAGTCTTGACGTGGTCGGGAGCTGGGTTACTAATCAGTTATGGCTGCGTTGCTGCCTCCGATACGCCGATCGAAACGTGCACGGTGGCCGTACTTGGTTTTGGTGCCAGTGCTGGTCGTTTTCTTTCTCGTGTGGCAACTCGCATTCCGTGTCGGAACGCCGTGGATCTCCGGAACAGCAAACCCGCCAAGCGCTGGCTGGCGTGCGGAAAGCAGCAAGGGAAAATAAGGAGATGAAGTTCACCGCCTTGCTCCACCATCTGACAGTCGATCTGCTGCGGGAAAGCTTTTACTCTCTCAAGAGGAGGGCCGCACCCGAGGGCTTAACCGTAATGGCGATTTCGCCAACTGAGCCCAACACTTTCTGACAAAATGATCGCATAATATGCAAAAATAATCTCGGTCGGCGACAAATTGAACGTGCGAAAGGCAATCCGGAGGCGTCGGCCATAAGGGCTGTGCAGGCTGTGCAAGGAACTCTTGACAAGGCTTGACCTCGGGAGCAGCATTGCGTTCTCCCCTGGGGTTCCCGTCGCAGTCCAAAAGCAATCCCGAATCGCTCACCGGAGGCTTTCCAATGTCAAAACCAAGAACTTTTGTGCTGCTTGCTCTTGCATCGAGGCCAAGGCGGAAGGCGGGCAGCGTGGGAAACCTTGGCTTTCTGAAAATCCTCTGCCACATCATCGCGCTTTGTGTCGCGATGTCCATCGCCTCGTCTGCACAGAGCTCGATCCCTCTGTTTAGCTTCGACGGGACAGACGGCGCTTACCCCGGTGCTGTGCTCATTCAGGCCGCCGATGGCAACTTCTATGGGACAACTTCGGGGGGCGGAGCCAATAGCGGAGGCACGATCTTCCAAATGACTCCCAGCGGCACGTTGGTGCCATTTCACAATTTTTGCTCCCAGCCCAACTGCACTGACGGCTCCAACCCTGTGGGGCTGGTTCAAGCCACCGACGGGAACTTCTATGGGACAACTTCATTGGGCGGGGCGACCGGCGACGGAACGGTCTTCCAGATTACCCCAGAGGGATCGCTGACCACGCTTTACAGCTTTTGCGCCCAAACGAACTGCACTGACGGCTCCAATCCAGGGGGTCTGATTCAAGCCACCGACGGGAACTTCTATGGGACAACTTCGTCAGGCGGGACGCCTGGCTACGGAACGGTCTTCCAAATTACCCCGGAGGGATCGCTGACCACGCTTTACAGCTTTTGTTCTCAAACCAACTGCGCTGATGGCTACCTGCCGTCATCGGTGATTCAGGCCGCGGACGGGAATCTCTACGGGACAACCCTCTATGGTGGGCTCTACCCCTTGAACTTTGGCACGATATTCAAAATCACTACCAGCGGCACACTGACTACGCTCCTCAGGTTCAACGGAGATGACGGCATTTACCCTGCGACCCCGCTGGTGCAAGCCGCCGACGGGAATCTCTACGGGACAACCGATTACGGCGGAGGCGCTGGCGGCAAGGTGCAGGGCGTCTTCTTCAGAATCACCCTAACAGGCATCCTGACCAAGCTGCGTACCCTTCCCCTTCAGGGCGGCGGCACCTTGAATCTTAACGGGCTGTTGCAAGCCACCGATGGGAACTTCTACGCGGCAGGCTTTGGTGGCGGGGCCAACCACGCGGGCGCGATCTGTGAACTCACTTCCGCGGGCTCGCTGACTTTTCTTTACAGCTTTTGCTCCCAAACCAACTGCCTTGACGGCCGCGATGGTGTAGGGCTGGTTCAGGCGACAGACGGGAACTTCTACGGGACAACTAGCGGCGGCGGGGCCAACAACGACGGCACAGTCTTCCGCCTGGTTCCTGCCGCCACGCCCTCACCGACTTTCTTGAGCTTCGGCAATCAGGCGCTCAGCGAGACCAGCACAGCCAGGACGGTGAGGTTGACCAACGGCGGCAAGGCCCCTCTCGCCATCAGCGGCATTACCATCAAGGGCAACTTCGCTATCCTTGCGAACACGTGCGGAGCCGCGCTGGCCGCAGGCAGGGCATGCGAAGTGGACGTCAACTTCACGCCTGCGGGGTTGGGCAAGGTGACGGGAACGCTGACCTTTACGGATAATGCCACCAGCAGCCCGCTTACGGTGCCGTTGTCAGGCACGGGTGCCGAACCCGCGACGCTGACACCGATAAGAGCTACCTACGCGTCGCAAACAGTGGGCACGACCAGCGCGGCGAAGACCTTTACCCTGACCAACAACCAGAGCGCGGCTCTGACTGGCATTGTGATCACGACGAGCGGTGACTTCGCGGTGTCGGCGACTACGTGTACGACGGGCTTGGCCGCCAAGAGCAAGTGCACGACCAGCGTGACGTTCACGCCGACAGCGACGGGAAAAAGGACTGGACAGCTAAGCGTAAGCGATAGCGCCAGCAACAACCCCCAGACGTCAACTCTAACGGGGACCGGCAACTAAGGGCATTGGGGATCCCGACGGAACTTGCCCCGCAGAGATGCGGGGCTTTCCTCCGTCGTGCCGACAGTGCTCGAATGTTAACTGTTTAAATCACCCCATTTCGCGCATGGAGGGGTTTTGAGCGTAATTTTTCGCCAACTACGCCCGCTCCGAATAGCGATTGAGGATCGGCCCGACGGTCCAGTACCGCACATAGCGCTGTACATCAAGACGTGACCTTGCGTCATTGACATCGCGCGGCACTAGACATAAAGTTCTCTGCGTTTGCCGCTTGCCTCTCAGGCGCTCCGCGGTGCGTATGCAATCCCCGAGGGGGCGAGCTTCCCCAGGACCAGATGGGTGCGACGCGATTCGTGAATCCCGCGTGGTGGAGGTTTCCCATGTCGAAACTGCAAACTCCAGGGCCAGTTGTCTTTGCATTCACGCGAGGCCAGAATGCGAAAAAGGTGATGGGCTCCGGCCTATTGCGAATGGGCTGCATCATCCTCGCGTTTTGTGCTGTGACGGCGCTTGGCTCGGCCGCCCAGACCTTCACCGTGCTTTACAGCTTTTGCGCCCTAAGTCGCTGCGCTGATGGCGAGAATCCACAGGCCGCATTACTCCAGACGACCGACGGGAGCTTCTACGGGACGACCAGCTTGGCCGGGGCGTACGGGTTTGGCACCATCTTCAAGATTACAGCCTCCGGCTCGCTGACCACGCTATACGACTTCGACGGTACTGACGGCGCCTACCCCCGCGGCGCGCTGATTCAGGCCACCGACGGTAGCCTCTACGGAACAAGCTCTTGCGGGGGCGGGCCCAATTACGTGGGCCCGGGTCCCTGCCATGGCACCATTTTCAAGATTCCCTCCGGTGGAACGCCGACCGCGCTGTATGGCTTTTGCTCGCAAACGAACTGCACTGACGGCGCCCACCCTCTGGCCGGGCTGATCCAATCGACCGACGGAAATTTTTACGGAACAACTTACGGTGGAGGAGCCAACGGTTACGGCACGATTTTCCGAATTACGGCCGAAGGTGCGCTGACCACGATCTACAGCTTTTGTTCGCAGGTAAACTGCAG